>Ga0126378_10005180_pt1 | contig 10095 bp, 6 predicted proteins | sample PanSoiMetPlot_23_FD_92587 | JGI IMG/M metagenome (GOLD analysis project Ga0126378, IMG submission 92587) | Tropical forest soil microbial communities from Panama - MetaG Plot_23 | ecosystem: Environmental > Terrestrial > Soil > Tropical forest > Bulk soil | place: Panama | collected 2016-02-17 | reverse complement strand
TTGCGGCTGGTTCGAACGAGCATCAATCGCTGGATTCGATCCTGAGCAAGGCGCAAGCCAGCGGGCTGTACTTCATCACCGATCAAGATTCGCGCCCGCAAGGCAGCCCGCATCCGTACTCGCATCTCTGGGACAACGGGCCAGATCCGGCAGCCGAACTCGATCGCATCCTCAATGTGCGGTCCGCCGGGCTGGCACAGTTTGGCGAGGACGCGATCCCCTCTGGCCGTCCGATGGCCGAAATTGAAGACACGCTTGTACCGCTGTACCTTCTGCATCGGTATCAAACCGAGGCCGCGGCGAAGCAAGTAGGTGGACTAAACTACCGTTATGCCCTGCGTGGCGACGGGCAGCTGATAACAGAAATCGTCAGCCCTGCCAGCCAACGGGCTGCACTCAATGTAGTGTTGAAGACCATCTCACCGGCGACATTGACCATGCCCGAATCGCTGCTGAAGATGCTTCCGCCCCGTCCTCCTGGGTATCCTCGTTCGCGCGAATCATTCAGTGCATACACAGGATTGACGTTTGATCCGGGAGCGGCGGCAGAAGCAGCAACCGAGATCACGGTCAGCTTGCTGTTCAATCCGGAGCGGGCTTCGCGGCTGGTGGAATATCACGCGCGTGATGCTCTGAATCCAAGCCTCACGGACGTGATCCAAGCAACAGTCGCTGCCACATGGAAGGCTCCACGCGACTCGGGACTGCAAGGCGAAGTCCAGCGTATCACCGAAACTTCGGTCTCTGAACACCTGCTGGCTTTGGCTGCCGACAAGACCGCTTCCACCGAAGCGCGTGCGATTGCACGCCAACAGGTAATGTCGCTGCGCGACTGGATCGCCAGTGCACAATTTACGACTCCCGAGGACAACGCGGTCAGGACGGCTACGCTGGGCCGAATCGACGTCTTCCTCAAAGACCCAGACAAATTCACGCCCGCTCCTGCGCCGCCGGTTCCGCCTGGACAGCCAATTGGAGACGACGAAAACTAGCGCCACACACCTCAGAATGATTTCATCAGCTCGCAACCGTCTTGCATCCAAAGTAAGTTGCGGCACTGGGGATTGGGTAGAATCAACTAGGGTTCATGGCGGCAATCCACGAAGAGGAAGTACTCGGTAAGGCGTATGACAGCAGGCTGATGAAGCGCCTGCTGGCATACTTGCGTCCTTATCGAGCTCAGGTGCTGCTCGCGCTGGTGGCGATTATCCTTAAGGCCGGCGTGGATGTACTCGGCCCATATCTCACCAAGGTCGCCATCGACAAGTACCTCGCCAACCGTACAGAACCTCATTCCCTGCTCGACCGCTTCCTGAGTAGTCAACCCCTGACGGGTATTGCACAGATCGCAGCCCTTTACCTGGGGCTGCTCCTCCTGAGCTTCGTCTTTGAATTCACGCAAACGTACGTGATGCAGTGGGTCGGACAGAAAGTGATGTTTGACCTGCGTGCGCAGATCTTTCGACACTTGCAACAGCTGCACGTCGCTTTCTACGACCGCAATCCGGTAGGCCGGCTGGTAACGCGAGTCACCAGTGATGTCGATGCGCTAAACGAAATGTTTACCGCCGGCGTGGTCTCGATTTTCGAAGACATCTTCGTGCTGCTCGGGATTATCGCCATCATGCTCAACATGAGCTGGCGGCTGGCCCTTATCACCTTCGCGGTTCTTCCCATCATCTTTTACGCCACCTCGCTGTTTCGTAAGGCCGTTCGGGAGAGCTACCGCCGCATTCGCATCGCCATCGCCCGAATCAACGCATATTTGCAGGAGCACGTTACCGGAATCGTCGTATTGCAGCTCTTCAACCGCGAGAAGCGCTCGCAAGTGCAGTTCGAGAAGATCAACCGCACGCATATGGATGCGTACAAAGACGCAATCCAGGCCCACGCCATCTACTACCCGGTGGTGGAGGTGCTCTCAGCTACAGCCATTGCCTGCGTTATCTGGTTCGGCGGTAATCAGGTCATTCGCAACGCGGTCAGCCTGGGCGTTCTGGTGGCGTTTATGCAGTACGCGCAGCGCTTTTTCCGGCCGATTCAAGACCTAAGCGAAAAGTACAACATTCTGCAGTCGGCGATGGCATCAAGTGAACGCATCTTCAAGCTGCTGGACACTGGGGTTGAAATTGCATCGCCTGCACAGCCGAGGTCTCCCGCCGGGCCCGGTCGCATCGATTTCGACCACGTCTGGTTTGCCTATCGCACAATGGCACAAGCCGCTGAAGAAGCCGCAAGTAAAGGCGAAAAAGTGCAGATCCGCGATGGCAGCGAGTACGACTGGGTTTTGCGTGATGTCTCGTTCACCATCGATGCCGGCGACACAGTGGCTTTCGTCGGTCACACAGGTGCAGGCAAAACAACGATCATTTCGCTACTGTTGCGGTTTTACGACGTGCAGAAAGGCGCAATTCGCATCGATGGCGTAGACATCCGCGACATGGATCTTGCCGACCTGCGGCGGCGTTTCGGTGTGGTGTTGCAAGATCCGTTCCTGTTTTCGGGCACAGTCGCTGACAACATTCGGTTGGGTTCCCGTTGGATCGCCGACTCCTCCATCGAAGACGCTGCAGAACAGGTAAACGTAGCGGACTTTATACATAGCCTCCCCGGAGGCTTCGCGGAAGAGGTCAGAGAGCGCGGCAGCACCCTCTCTACCGGCCAGAAGCAGCTCATCTCATTCGCCCGAGCGCTGGCGCACGATCCCAAAATTCTGATCCTTGACGAAGCAACATCCAGCGTTGACACCGAAACCGAGTTCCGCGTCCGCGAGGCTCTCACGCGCATGGTTGCCGGGCGCACGTCGATCATGATCGCGCATCGCCTCAGTACTGTGCAGCGTGCCAACAAGATTATTGTGATGCACAAAGGCGAAGTGCGCGAGATCGGTACCCATCAGGAGCTGCTGGCGCACAAGGGAATCTACTGGAAGCTGTATCAACTCCAGTACAAGGACCAGGAACTTCCCTCAGGTGCACTCGCTGGCAACATGATCGAACGCGCTGTCGGTGCCTCGGCGGACGACTGATTCCCTATGCCCGCACACAAACCCGAAGAGCTTCACGAGCTCTTCGTCGCAGCATTCAATCAGGCAGACATCGAGGCGTTGACGCGCCTCTACGAGCCGGATGCCCTGCTCGTGCTAGCAACTGGGGATGTAAAGGGTCATGCAGCTATCGGCGAGGCGTACCGGCAGCTTCTCGCTCGAGGAGGTCACATGCAGCTCCATACACGTAGAGTAATGGATTCTGGCAAGGGCTTGGCTGTTTTGCATTCGGCCTGGGCAATCGACCGAGGAGAAGGAAAAGCCTTCGGCGTCAGTACGGAAGTTGTCCGCCAGCAGACGGATGGCTCATGGCTGTTCCTGCTCGACGAGCCCACAACCCCCACGAGCTAATATCGAAATCTCACCTGTCATAATTTCAGGGTGCAAATTCTCATCTCGGCAGGAGAAGCTTCCGGCGAAGTCTATGGCGCAAAGCTTATTGAATCTTTGCGCAAACTGAGCGCTGCCGACGTGTCTTCACTCCAGTTTTTCGGGGTCGGAGGCCGTCAGATGGAGCAAGCTGGTTGCGACCTTGTAGTCAATGCCAACGAAATCGCAGTGGTTGGCCTCGCGGAAGTAATCGAGCACCTTCCGAGAATATTCCGGCTCTTCCATAAAGTCGTGGGAGAGGCCGAACGCCGTCATCCCGATATTGCCGTGCTCATCGATTTCCCGGACTTCAATTTCCGCTTGGCTCGCGAATTGCACAAGCGCGGTGTCCCTGTCATCTACTACGTCAGCCCTCAGCTATGGGCCTGGCGGCAGTCCCGCGTTGAGTTGGTGCGGAAGTACGTGCGTAAGATCCTGGTTATCTTCCCCTTCGAGGAGAAGTTCTATCGTGATCGCGATATCGACGCCGAGTTTGTAGGGCATCCACTCACCGATTTGCCACTACCCTCCGTCAGTCGCGACGCATTCGCACAGCACTACAGGCTTGATCCTAAACGCCACTGGATCGCGCTTTTGCCCGGCAGCCGACGCGGCGAGGTCTTGCGTATCTTTCCGACGCTGCTGCAAGCTGCGAAACTTCTCGGTCCCGATTACGTTTATATAGTTCCGGTCGCCTCCACCCTCGATCCGGGATGGATGAAGACATTTCTACAGGACCAAGACAGTCCACCGCTCACCTTCACCACTGACGCGCGTGCAACGCTGCTGTATTCGCGAGCTGCTGCCGTCGCGAGTGGAACCTCGACCCTCGAGGCTGCATTGATCGGCACTCCGTTTGCCATGGTCTACCGGGTGGCGCCGCTCACCTGGAGGTTCGGCCGCCGTCTAGTTAAGGTGGATCGATTTGCAATGCCCAACCTGATCGCCGAGCGCGACGTCGTGCCCGAGCTGGTGCAGGACGACTTTTCGCCCGAGCGCGTCGGTGCCGCCCTTTCGCGCCTTTTGCCGGAGAGCGATGCCCGTACCGCAATGCTCGCGGCTTTCGCTGAGGTTCGCCGCAGACTGAAGACAGATGGTGATAGCCGCTCCCCGAGCGATCGAGCTGCCCAAGCGCTGCTGGCTATGCTGAGGAAGGTCGAGTGAGTTTGCCATTCTTTCCCGCAGATTTTTCTTCATTTATAGTGACTGAAAGGCAGGGGTTTTCTCCAGCATGCACAGGACAGCGCGAACCATAGGGCGCGTCGTTTCCATACTTCTTCTGGGCTCGCTTGCAACCGCGGCTTTTGCGGCTGACCGGCAGCGCATTCAAGTGGACAACTACGTTATCCATGCAGTTGTCACGCCCCAGAGCCACCAGTTGAAAGCCATTGCACAGGTGAAGTTCACCGCGCTCGACGACATCACGATCGCGACCTTCCAGCTTCATAATGGGCTGCGCCCCACGCGTGTACTGGACTCCGAAGGACAAGCACTTTCGGCCGAGCGCATCAGCCAGGACTCAACAGTTCGCGTATCCCTTTCGAGCGGGCTCTCCAAGGGAAATTCGGCAACTTTGCTGTTCGAATACGAAGGCACGCTGCAGTCAGCCGACGACAGCCCTGTGCCCGGACTGAAGCTTGCGTATATCGGCGACCCAATCACTCACCTGCTCTATGCCGGAGCCTGGTTTCCGATGGTGGGATACGGCATAAACCGATTCACCTCGACCATCGGAATCAGCGCACCGACCGGCTTTACCGTGATCGGCAGCGGCAAAGAGACGACGGGCATGCCAGCAATCGCCGAGCTCGCGGAAGTGCCACGCGCTGCTCCGTCCGCCGCCAAGAAGACGGCTGCACGCACCAGCCTCCCTAAGGTCGCTGTTCCGGCTGGATACACAAGCCATACGTTCACCTACTCGCGCGCCAGCTTCCCCGGAACCATACTGATTGGCAAGTACGAGCAGACGAAGAATACCGAGGGCGGTCTGGATATTACGGTCTACACCACTGAGAAGACGAGAGGCTACGCACAGGCTTATGCTGAAACAGCGTCCAAACAGTTCTTCTTCTATACCTCTACTTTCGGCCCTGCCTTCAGTCCAAAACTGAACGTAGTTGAACTACCTGATGACACCGTACCGTCGGCGTGGGCTCCCGAGATCGCGGCAATCGCTTCGCGGACCTTCAGTGCGAAAGTCAATTATCGGCTGCTCGCAAACGCCATCGCCCACCAATGGTGGGGAACCGTAGTAAGCCCGGCCACTCGCAACGATTGGTGGCTGAACGATGGCTTCGCGCGCTACTCCGAGGCGCTTTACGTACAACATCTAGCGGGCCAGGCTGGTTTTGAGGAAGTCACGAAAGACATGGCTGTTGGAGCGCTGGCCTACATCAGTGTTCCGCTTTCGCAAGTCGGCAAACTGGATGTGTTCTCGCCCGAATTCCAGACTCTGGTGACCGACAAAGGTGGCAGCATTCTGAACATGCTGCACTGGGTCATTGGCGATGAAGCATTCGACAAGACCATGCGGGAGTTTCTCGCCAAATACTCCGGCAAGTCCGCGACGGTCGACGATTTACGACAGGTTGCCGAGCAGGCTTCCGGTCAGCAGCTCTCCTGGTTCTTTGTACAGTGGCTCGACTCCACTGGTGCACCGGAATTCAAGATGAAGTACACCATCTACCGCACCCAGAAAGGGTTTCGCGTCGTAGGTGAAGTGCAACAGGACCTCGATCTATTCCGAATGCCGGTTGATCTTCGAATCGACACTGATGGCAAATCGGAAACCAAGCGAATCGAAGTTTCGGGGACAGACTCCGCCTTCGCGGTAGAGACATTCGGTAAGCCGCGCAAGATCACCATCGATCCCGGCAGTCACGTGCTCAAGAACTCGCCGGAGCTTCAGGTGCGGACTTCCATCGTCCGTGGCCAGCAGGACATCGAACAAGGTGACCTCCCCGAAGCGCTGAAGGAATTTCAGAAGGCACTCGAAGTCAATCGCAATAGCTCACTTGCACACTATCGAATCGCTGAAGTTTTCTTCCTCCAGCACAACTACCAGTCGGCTGCAAACTCTTACCGTGAAGCTCTCAACGGCGACGGCGAGCCGCGCTGGACTGAGGTCTGGAGTCATGTGCAACTCGGAAAGATTTTCGATCTGACCGGGCAGCGAGAACGCGCGAGTAACGAATATCGTCAGGCGTTGCAGACAAATGACAACACGGCGGGCGCACTCGATGAAGCGCGTAAATACCTTCAGGCTCCTTACGCTCCACAAAGCGCACCCAGCGGCGAATGATCTTGGGGAATTTGTGGTAATACTACTTCTGCCAGTACCCTAGTGATTTACCCTTAATTCGCATCGTACAAATACCTACCCTACTCGTGCCCCCATGGAAACAGCTTAGAACGTATGTGCAAGGACTTGCATGTTGAACTATTCTGCAATAGCGCCGCTGTTCTTCGAAGTACCATCCCTACATTGAGATAGGTATTTAGCCAAAAGGGACGTTGAAATGCTGTTGTCGTGGTGATCAAGGTCCTTGACGTATCGCCACGGTCAGGGAAACTGCGCCCCTCGAAAGGGATTTCGCGCCAGACAACAACTAGGTGAGAGTTTCGATCCGTCCGGAGCACGGGAGGAGGTTCAATGGTAAGTCAGGCCAATCGAGTGCAACAGTGTCGCAAGCTGGTTGTGCTTTTCACTTTTGTTGTGTCGCTGACTCTCACGGCTCACGCGGCCGTTCTTGGCGTTGGCGGCACTGCGCCCCCTACAGCTCTTACGCCCGCCGCGTCGTCGTCGATTTTGGCGTCGATCACGGGCACAATCGTTACCCCTACGTTCACAACGGATTACACAACTTGGGTAAAATCAGACCCAACCAATAACTTTTGCAGTGGGTGTCTGGATTTCGTGTATCAGTTCACGAATCTGGGACCACACCCGAATCAGCGGTTTTCGATGTCCAGCTTCTCCGGTTTTATGGTTGATGCCGGAACGAACCCGTTTGGAGTTCACGACCCGAACACAGTCTCACGCAGCATGACGCTCGGCGGAGACGTGGTCAGCTTCAACTTCAATACATTCGGAAACGATATCGTGCCGGGAGAGACGACAGTGCAACTGGTCATTATGACCAATGCCCTCCATTTCGAGCCCGGCTTCCTGTCAGCACAGAATGGCACGGCAGGAAGTGGGGCCGCATTCCAGCCCTCGGTAATACCGGAACCCACGTCGTTGATGCTGATGGGAACTGGTGTACTGGCTCTCAGCGGCCTGGTGAGAAAGGCGATGCGCGGATAGTTTCAACCTTCTTGAAGTTTTCACGGAGCGGCGAGGGGAAGTGCCGCTCCGTTGTTTTCTTAATACCGCCCCCACCCTTTCCCTACTTCTCCTCGACCTCCCAATCTGGCGTTAGTCAGCCAAGTTAACTTATTCCTGGGTTGTGAGTAAAACTTTAGTAACCTCGCATGAGAAGTGAGCGATTACCAAAGTGTATCTCAAATTATTGAAAACAAAGGTACTTCCGATCAATTCGGTTAGAAGTTGCACTCCTTTGAACCTCCGGATGATTAGAAGTAGTTGCAGCCATTCCATTGCCCTTTAGTATCGCAGAGACCCGTTGATGCGCGAGTAAGCCCAAGCGTAGCTGGGGATCCCCACAACTCAGAGGTGATTCATGAACATGAAGAAACTTCATCGCACAACTCGAGTGTCTAGCGAGCAGAATGCCAGAAGTAGCAATAAGAGTAACGTGTTAGGTCTTTGCGTACTCTTAACTCTCGCAGTTATTGCATTGGTCGTTCCTCTTGGTGCATCGGATCCTCGTGCTCTCGGAAAAATTGAGCCCAAAGTTGCGAATGACGCCGCTAATCTTGGCAGTACGGAAGCTCTGGTAATCCTTAATGAACAGGCAGATCTGAGCGGCGCCGACCAGTTCGCTACCAAGGCCGAGAAAGCCCAATATGTGTACAGCAAGCTCCGCGAGGTCGCCGAAAGAACCCAGGCTCCTCTACGAAAAGTGTTGCAGGAGCGTGGAATACCTTTTAAGTCCTACTACACCGTGAACATGATTCACATTCAAGGAGACTTCAATACGCTCTATGAGGTCGCCGGACGCGACGACGTCCTCCGCATTGAATCGAATCCCAAGGTCAAGACGCCTATTCCCGCAGCAAACTCGGTCCTCAGGCCTGCCGCTACCCAGGCGACTACCTTTGCTGGCACTGGTCCAGAGTGGAATATCAAGCAAGTCAATGCGCCGCAGGTATGGGCCATGGGATACAAGGGCCAGGGAATCGTGGTTGCGGGTGCCGATACGGGAGTGCCATGGGACCACGTTGCTCTGAAGTCGCACTACCGTGGCTGGAACGGCTCGTCGGTGAACCACTCCTACAGTTGGCATGACGCAACCAGTCAACATTCTGCTACCCCGGTTGATCCGCAATGGCACGGCACATTCACGATGAGTGAAATGGTGGGCGATGACGGCAAAGGCAACCAGGTCGGAGTGGCTCCCGGTGCAAAGTGGATTGCCTGTCGCAATATGGACAAGAACGGTGTCGGCTCGCCCGCCACTTATATCGAGTGCTTCGACTGGTTGCTGGCGCCGTATCCCACTGGACATCCCCAGTTGGCGAATCCGGCTATGGCTCCGGATGTCGTCAACAACTCCTGGTCTTGTCCCCCGAGCGAAGGTTGCTCGTGGAGCACGTTGTCGCAGGCGGTGAACGCGTTGAATGCAGCAGGTATCTTTACCGTTGCGGCGGCCGGGAACTACGGATCGAGTTGCGCAACTGTCAAAGAGCCGCCAGCGATTTACGGCAACGCGGTCTCCGTTGGATCAACCAATTCCTCCAACTACATATCGATGTTCAGCAGCCGTGGACCGGTGACAGTCGACCATAGCAATCGGCTGAAGCCCGACATCGTGGCACCAGGCGAAAACATCAGGGCTGCGATCCCGTACAACAATATGTATCAAGGGTATTGGTCCGGAACATCAATGGCAGCTCCACACATTGCCGGCGCAGTCGCGCTTCTTTGGCAGGCGAAACCGGCGAAGTACAATGGCAACATTTCCGCCACCTTGGCGGTACTGAAACAAACCACAACGCAGCTTACGAGTGCGCAAACCTGCGGAGGCTACAACGGAAAAGCGATCCCGAATGCAGTTTTCGGATGGGGGTTGTTGAACATCTTGAAGGCGGTACAGGCTCCGTAATCCTTCACCTCTGGAATCTCAGGCCGCTCAAATGGGCGGCTTGTGTTTTTTGCAGACCGTGAGCCAGAAGCAGCACTTGGAAGACCTCTCCCATACCTTCCGGCGAGATCAGTTGCTTGAGCTGGAGGGCAACTTTGGCGTGTTCCTGGGGAAGCGTGCAATCCTGGAAGGCATCCGCAAACTGGGTGGTTTCTCCGATGCCCAGGAGGAACTGCGATTGAGTCACGAGTGCGAACCTCTGGAGGCCACAATCGGCGGCGGCAGATTCCAGCGCTGTCCAGTTGACATTGGCCGTAATGTCCTGTTCGCCAGGCGCGTCGTAGAAGGAGGGGCTTGCCCGGTGATGCCGGTAGGTCATCAGCGTATTTCGACGGCGACCGGCAAGCTGCTGTTCGCGTGTATATCCGTAGTCGACGAAAATTGCGAAGCCGCTCCGCGTTGAGAGCATTTGGG
>Ga0126378_10005179_pt1 | contig 10097 bp, 10 predicted proteins | sample PanSoiMetPlot_23_FD_92587 | JGI IMG/M metagenome (GOLD analysis project Ga0126378, IMG submission 92587) | Tropical forest soil microbial communities from Panama - MetaG Plot_23 | ecosystem: Environmental > Terrestrial > Soil > Tropical forest > Bulk soil | place: Panama | collected 2016-02-17 | reverse complement strand
CCCGCATCTGGACCGTACCCAACCAAATTACGTTTCTCCGGCTCGGCTTCCTGCCGTTCTTCCTGATTTTCATTTCTTACGAAAAATATAAATGGGCCCTGCTGATTCTAGTGATTGCGGGTCTTTCGGACGGCATTGACGGTCTGATTGCGCGCACGTTCAATCAGCATTCTTCGCTCGGCGCGTATCTCGATCCCATCGCTGACAAACTTCTGCTCTCGTCGTCATTTATCGTTCTGGCTTTCAAGAAGCAGTTCGCGTGGTGGCTGACCATCCTGGTCTTGAGCCGCGACCTGCTCATCCTTACGGTGGCGGTGGTAATTATTCTGGCTTCGGGCTACCGTCCCTTTCCGCCAAGCATTTACGGAAAGCTGACAACCTTTTCACAGATCGTGCTGGTTTTTGCGGTGGTGCTGGGTGCGGCCTATCCAGCACTTCATCTCGCGTTGCTGATTCGCTTTCTCATTTACCTCGTGTCTGCGCTGTGCGTGTTTACCGGAGTGCATTACTCGTTCACGGTCGCGCGCCGGCTGAACGCCCCCGCACCGCCTGAAGGAACAAGCTGACTACAGAAAGCCAGAGCAGCGAACCCGCGTTCAGGCGCTTTTGAAGGAGCGCCTGGTCAATGGGTATTCGTGGGTTATTCGTGGCTTCCGGGCAAAGGATCGCGGAAGTGCATGAACATCAAAACGAAGCTGGCAATGACGACAATCCCCGCAAGCCATCCGAGCGCGTGAGCGACGCGGATTTCTTTTATGTTCATGGGTTTCCTGTCTACGAACAGCTTTCCGAGTACGAAGCCCGCTGCCAACCCTCCGCCATGGGCCCAATTGTCCATGGCCATGAAACCGGAGAAGCCCAGCACGAACAGAATGGCAACCGAGGTGATCAGACGGGACCGCAATTCGCGCATGTAGGAGCCGCCTCTCTTCGAAGTGATGGCCAGCGTCGCTCCGACCAGGCCAAGCAATGCGCCGCTAGCGCCCAGGGAGAAGTGGCCGGTGACGGCGCTCAATAAGAAACCAAAGATGCCTGTTGCGACGTACAGAAACAGGTAGCGCGCCGACCCATAAAGCTCTTCCAGCGCCGGGCCGAATTGCATGAGCGCCATCATATTAAATCCGATGTGGACGAGACCGGCATGAAGGAACATCGCAGTGACCAGGCGCCACCATTCATGCCGATAGAAAATGAGAAATGGGTAGAGCATGCCAAGGCGGGCCTGCGGCTCTCCGGCGAGCCCCCACAGAATGGTGAGGCCTCCTCCCTCGCCAACAGCTGCGTAGGAAAGCCAGCTCACGCCGAGCATCAGGATATTGGCAATCAGTAGAACGCTGGTTACGGGGGCTTCGTTATCACCGAAGATTCCGGAAAGTTTTTTGCTCAGGGCGGCGAGAGAAAAGCGAAGGCTGGCGCCGCATTCGTGGCAGCGGGTGGCGTTGATTCCCACCAGCGCGCCGCAGACCGGGCAGAGCTTCGGGCGGGGCTGCTGTTCGCCGCCGCCGAAGAAACCGCGGATCGCATTTTTCCATCGTTCCAAGCGCCACTGCCAACGGTAGGGTAGCGTCAACCGTCCTCCTTGCGAGCGGAAAGGGGCGTTTCTATAATACAGAAAAGGCGTCGAATGTCGCGGCGCCAACAAAAGGGGTAGCCATGGGGCGATTCGAGGAGTTCGGGAAACACATTGACGACGAAGTCGCCCGGCTGAAAAGCATGAAAAATTTCGAAGATTTCGGGAAACGCGTTGACGAGGAGCTTTCGCGTATCAAGAGCTTCTTGAAAGAAGACGTTGCGCCAGAGACGGAAAAGCGGACGGCGCAGTTCTTGCGCGAAGTGTCCGAGAAGCTGGGCGAGGCGGCGAGCTGGATCGAGGAGCGCAACGCCGCGCGAGATTCTAAGAAGTCGACAGATTCCTCCCAGTCCTGAATACGGACGGTCCTTGAAAAACTCACCGCAGAGCCACGCAAGCCCTGGGAGCGGGCGTCGAGTTCCCGGGTCGCCTCGCAGGGTCCGGAAGACGACTGGCCGGCGCAGCCGTTCCGCCGATGCGAAACGGCTGCGCCGAATTCTTTACTTTGGATCCACAACCTTGTTTTTGCTGGCGCTGGCTGGGTCGGGATGCGCTGGACGGAGGCCGATTGCGGGACGTCAGCCGGCGCCAACGCAACCTTCAAGCACTCCATCGCGAACGGCGGAATCAGCGAAACGCTCGACCGACGTGCCAGAGACTCCAAAGCGCGACCGGCCGATGGCTACTCCCGCTCCGGCCGGGTACACCGAAGAGGGAAACGCTTCCTGGTACGGCGACCCCTTTAACGGACGGCGCGCTTCGAACGGTGAAATCTACGATATGTACAAACTGACGGCGGCGCACCGCACGCTGCCGTTCGATACGAGGGTGCGCGTGACGAACCTGAACAACGGAAAAAGCACCACCGTGCGCATCACGGACCGCGGGCCGTTTGTGGAGGGCCGCATCATCGATCTTTCGCTGGCGGCGGCGAGGGAGATCGATTTGGTGGGACCGGGAGTCGCGCCGGTACGCGTGGAAGTGCTGGGCAATGTAGACGTCACGGCGGGATTCTTCACCGTGCAGGTAGGCGCGTTCAAGGACCGCGGCAATGCGGAACGTTTGCGGGACCGGCTGAACGCCTCGTACTCACCGATTTTCATCCAGCAATATGATGCGCCCGAGGGAACGTTCTATCGCGTGCGCGTGGGCAAAATCTCGGGAGAAGATGCCGCGCAACAGTTCAGCGAGCAACTGCGGCTGCGCGAAGGTTTTACTCCGTACGTTACGCGGCTAGATCCTGAGACACCTGCGGGAGGAACCCGATGAGCACGGACTGCTTGTTTTGCAAGATCGGAGCCAAGAAGATTCCATCGAAGATGGTTTATGAGGATCCCGACCTGTTCGCGTTTGAAGATATCAGCCCGCAGGCGCCCACGCATATTCTGATTTGTCCGCGGAAACATTTCGATTCGTTGACCGAGGCAAGCGCTGAAGATCAAGCAGTGCTTGGAAAGCTGCAACTGGTGGCGGCGCAGTTGGCGCGAGAACGCAGTCTTTTGGCGGGATACCGGACAGTGTTAAATAACGGCGAAGGCGCCGGTCAGTCGGTGTTTCATGTGCATTTGCACTTGCTGGGCGGAAGACCATTCCGATGGCCGCCGGGATAGCAAAGCGTTGCTAGAAGAAAGCGATGCCGGTCATGGGATAGTGGCGGCGGTTGCGCGTCCAGAGTTTCAGATTGTGAACAGAGGCCGTTGCCGCAATCAGCGCGTCACCCAGCTCTACGTGATGGCTTTTCGCGAAGCGCTGGAGGTATTCGCCGGCACGGCGGCCAATCGCAACATCTATCGAGACACACTCGACAACCGAAAAAAGCCCCGTAAGGGATGCATGTTCCGACGGTCGTGCGCCATGCCAGAGTTCCGCGACAGTCACGGGTGAGCAGAACAGCGGCAATTGGCTAAGCGCAAGTTCACTCCACCGGGCCAAGATGGTGGCGTCACGAGCACGCGAGACTTCTATCAGGATATCCGAATCGATTAGAACCGAATTCAAGACACGAGTCTCCGAAGCCGATTCCCCTTTCGAAGTCTTCGGATATAATCTGCGGAATCAGCCGGATCGCGGCGGTTCTTGCGAATGCCAACAAAAGCCTGCATCACTTCCTTACGCGCTCTTGGCGAACCTCCGTACTTGTCTCTTAGGGCTTCGCGGACAAGCTCTGAGATTGACGACCGCTGCTGTTTTGAACGTATGTGCAAGCTCTTCCACAGTTCGTCGTCCAAGTAAAGCTGAGTACGCTTCATGATGTATATTATACATCATCGGCAGGGGATTTTGACGCCTGTCGAGTGAATGGCAGAGGCGAGCAAGACCATTTTGTACCTACCTTTCGCGTAACGCTCGGAAGAATATCGGGGCATGGAAATTAACATACGCCGAGCTTCCGCCGAAGATTTGACGCACATCTTGCATCATCGCCTAGCGATGTTTGAGGAGATGGGATTTCGCGACGCCGCCGCTCTCAATCGCGTAGCGGCGGTTTCACGAGAATATTTTACCGAGGCGCTCCGGGCTGGAGCCTACCTCGGTTGGTTGGCAGAGGACGCGGACCGGCAAGTGGTTGGCGGCGGCGGGATCGTGGTTGCAGACTGGCCCGGCTTTCCCGGAGAGCATCATGCGAAGCGGGCGTGGATTCTCAACATGTACACGGAGCCGGGGGCGAGGCGCAGCGGAGTAGCCAAGCGATTAATGCAGGAAATGATTGCGTGGTGCCGCCGTGAGGGGTACCGATCAGTTTCTCTGCACGCAAGCCCCGCCGGACGTCCCCTCTATGAGAGCATTGGATTTCAACCGACCAATGAGCTGAGTCTCAAACTACCTTGACCGGTCGTTCGTTGCCGCCTGACGCCGCTAACTCAGTTTGAAATACGTGGAGTAGGGTTCATCCGCGATGGAAAAGAAAGGCAGCAAGTTGACTGGCCCGTTCGCGGCGGCGATCTGCCACCTGCCCGGGCTGGCCGCTCTTGCGGATAGCAGCTCAAGACGGGAGAGTTTGGGCACGGGTTTGCCGATGGGGAACAGGACGAGCGGGCCGCTGAGCAGAGCAACGATGTCCTGCTGCGTGGTGTCGAGAGGCTCCAAGCGCGGGGACATGGGCAGATGAAGTTCGACGCGGTCACCGGTTTTCCATTCGCGGCGAATGGACGCGAAGGTTCCAGGGACGACCGGCTTTAAATCGCGCTTGCCGTTGACAGAGAGCGCAGCCCTCTCAGCCCAGGCCGGAATCCGGAACGACAGGGCAAATTCCGCTGGCTTGGCCGGCGTTACTTCAAACGAGATGAGCGGGTCGAAAGGATAATCGCTCTTCTGCCTGAGCGACACTGGCGTACCGTTCTGCACCCATTTCAACGTTGAGGGGATGTAGAGGTTGACGTAAACACCTTGCTCATCGCGGAAATACGTATTGATGCGGTAGTCGGCGGCGACCTGCGGCATGGTGCCTGAACAACAGGGCCAGCGATGCGGCGAGTAGACCTTGCGGCCGTCGAAGTTGTAATCGGAATAGTAGAACGTCTTTCCGTCGGCCAGGAGCGGCTTGGCGCCGAGAATCGTGTTGTACATCGAGCGCTCCATGCTGTCGCCGTAGCGCGAATCGCGCGTTACACGCATGAGATAGCGAGTGATCTTGAAGTGGGCGTAAGAACCGCAGGGCGTCTCAAAGCTGCTATGGGTGTTGGTAAGGCTGGCGGCGAGGTCGTTGGTGCCGGGAGCGCGCAAGGTTTCGTCGGGCCCCCAGCCGCCGGTGGCGAAGCTTTGTTCAACAAGCATGTCGAAAGCGTTTTTTGCAACGCGGAAGTATTTTTCGCTTCCCAGAGTGAGATACGCCTCGATCGCCGAGGAGAGCGAGTTGACGTGGCTGTAGGCGTGGCGGCCGGCAAGGTCGTTCTCGCCCTTCGCAAGCCGGTCGTAATAGTTGTCGTCGAGGTATTGTACGCCGAGCGTCTTGTAACGTTCGCCTGCGCCGCGCTGGTAAGCCAGAAAGAGATTCTCCGAGATGGTGTAGGACTCGTCCCAGGTGTAGGAGATATCCTTCCCTGGACGCCAAACGGTGTCGTGCTCGACGGCTGCTTTAGGGAAGTGCGGCAGGGCGGTGTCCGTGGTGTGGTCGAGGATGGAAAAGGCGTCCGGGTCACCGACCAATTCGTGGGAATCGATGAGGCCGCAAACGATCTTGTCGTAGCAGTATGTGGGAAAACGATTTTTTTCGTAGAAGTCGCCGGAGATGGTTTGCGCGTAAAGGCGATTCAAGCGCAAGACCTTGTCGCGAACTTCGGGGGACTTCGTGATGGCGTAACCGCGAGCCAGCGCCGAGACCCATTGACCGAATGTTCCGCCCGGGGCGAAACCGGCGTCGAAAGTGTGATAGTCGTAGTTCGGGTCGTAAAGGTACCAGCCGCCCAACTCCGCGCCGGGTGCGGGCTGCCCGGCCATCTCGCGTAGAGGTTTCAGGAGACTATCCTCGCTGAGGCCCATTAGCACGGCTTGCGTTTCGCGGAATTGCTTTTCGTGCAGTTCGCTTGCGAGGGTGACGTCACCGTAGCTGAATTGCGCAAGCGGGGCTGCGCCTCGGGTAGCGGTGGTGAGAGAAGGGAGCCAAAGCCGGGAACCAGCGAGCCCCCCGGCGGCGAGAGCCGCGGATTGGAGGAAAGAGCGGCGTGAGCTGTTCTTTAAGGATTTTCTCGACGGCATGGTGATTTCCCTGCCGAAACAAAGCATAGCACCCGGAGGTTCGCCAAGCTTTATAATCCCTTCCACTTGGAGGTTCCCTTGTTGAAGACCGTGACGATGCTGGTGGCATTTATGGCGGCGGTTTCCGCGTTCGTACCCGGTGGTCTGCATGCTCAGCAGAATTCGCAGGAGAAAGAACAGCTTCTCTGGCAGAAGCTGGCAGCCACGGTCCATGAAGTGGACGGCAAACTCGATGGCGTGCTCGCGGTGGCGATTTTAGATTTGTCGACGGGACAGCAATATTTGCTGCACGCCGATGAAGTGATGCCTACGGCAAGCTCGATCAAGATCGCAATTCTTGCCGAGCTTTACCGGCAAGCGCAGCAAGGCAAGGTCAAGCTGACCGATTTCTACACGCTGCAACAGTCGGACCTGGTGGGGGGAAGCGGAATCACCAGCGTGCTCACGCCGGGAATGACCAAGCTGACGCTCCGGGACGTTGCCGGGCTGATGATTTCCGTGAGCGACAATTCGGCGACCAACGTGATGATTGACCGCATCGGGATGGAAAACGTAAACGCGCTGCTGGATTCATTGGGGCTGACGCATACGCGGCTCCGCCGGAAAATGATGGACATCAAAGCCGCTGCGGAAGGCCGCGAAAACGTGGCTACGCCGCGCGAAATGACGTTGTTACTTGAGAATCTCTATCGCGGCAAGGTTTTGAACAGGCAGATGACGGAAGACTATTTCAATCTGCTGAGTGTGCACAAGGAGAGCTACATTCCGCGAAATTTGCCCGAAGATTTGAAAGTGGCAAACAAGCCTGGCGAGCTGGAAGGAGTTCGTAACGATTCCGGAATCGTGTTTACGGGCAAACGGCCTTACGTCATCAGCGTGATGACTTCGTACTTGCGTCGGGAACGAGATGGCGGCGAGGCCATTACGAAAATTTCCGACGCCGCTTACCAGATGTTCGACCGTTTGAGCCGCGCGTCGGAACTAGGCCGCGTGGTTTCGCCGCACGACACCGGGAACCCCTGAGTTTTCGGGCCAGCTATTTTTCTCAGGGCGCGACCGCGTCTTTCAGCTTCGTTTTGACCTGGACGGCGGAAAGGCTCGAGGCGTCCCAGCCGCCGCCAAGCGCCTTGATCAGCAGAACGCTGGTGACCAGGCGCTGGCCGCGAATCACTGCAAGCTGCTGCTCGTTGTTCAACAGAGTTTGCTGGGCGGTAACGACATCGAGGTAATTGACGAGGCCGCCGGTGTAGCGATCGGTCGAGATATTCAGCGTGCGTCGGGCCGCGTCCACAGCTTGCTCCTGCGAATGAAAAGCCTGGTCGAGCACGATCAGCCCGGTCACATCGTCCTGCACTTCGCCGAAGGCGCTGAGAACGGTGTTGCGATACCCAGCGACGGCGGCGTCGTAACCGGCTTTCGCGAATTGTGTTTGAGCGCGCCGCGAGCCGCCGGTAAAAATGGCTTCGGCCGCGTCGGCTCCGACGGCCCAGACCGTACTCTGCACATTCAACAGCTTGGCGATGTCCGCGGCCTGCCATCCGCCATTTGCAAAAAGATTCAGCGAGGGAAAATAAGCGGCCCGGGCAATGCCGATTTGCGCGTTGGCCGCTGCCATTTGGCGTTCGGATTCGGCAATGTCCGGGCGGCGCTCGAGAAGATCGGAAGGCAGGCCGGCATCCAATGCGGGAGGCTCTGCGTTCAATTCCTTTGGAGCGAGACGGAAATCCGGAGCGGGTTTACCGAGCAGAACGGCAATGGCATCCTCGAATTGCTTTCTTTGCTGTTGCAGCAAGATCGCTTGCGTCCGCGTGGTGTCGAGAAGCGTTTCTTCCTGCGCGACGTCGAGGCCGGACGCGACTCCACCTTTGTGGCGCGAGTCCACCAATTCCAGGCCCTTTTGCAGCGTCTCGACGGTGCGATTCAAAATGCCCAGTTCCGTATCAAGCTGGCGGACGGTGAAGTAATCTCCGGCAAGCTCCGAAGTGATGACCAGGCGCACATTTTCCAGATCCGCGGCCGTAGCCTGATAAGAAGCTTGCGCTGCTTCAAGGCTGCGACGTCGCCGGCCAAACAGGTCAACTTCATAGTTGACGGTAAAGGGCAAGGTAAAGGTGTTCTGCGTAACCGGAGCAATCGTGGGCGCATTAAAACCGGAGGGGCGGTTTCCGGAGAGCCGCTGGCGCTCGGCCAGAGGGGCGGCTTCCAACGTCGGAAACTGCGTGGCAATTTGCACCGCGGCGGAAGCGCGCGCTTGTTCGAGGCGGGCGGAGGCGATTTTGATGGTTTGATTGGCGTCGAGTGTCTGCTTTTCGAGGGCGTCCAGTTGTTCGTCGTGAAAAACGCTCCACCATTCACCTTTCGGCACGCCGTCCTTCGGCACACCCTCGCGCCAGGGTTCCGGGACGTCCCACTTGGCGGGCACGGGAACCGAGGCGCGCTGATACTTTGGCCCGACCGTGCAGCCCGAGGCGAAAACAAAGACAGCGATGCAGTTCAGGACCGCAATTGTTCTCATACTTCTCATTATTGTTTTTTGGAAGCCGGCGCGGACGCTTGCGGCTTGCCCGGAGCGGTTGCGGGCGCGGCATTCATGGCGATTTCCTTCACGCGAACTTCCTGGCCGTCGTCAAGCGAATCCGCGGGGTTCACCACGAGCCAGTCGGAGCTTTGCAAGCCCTGCAAGACTTCGAGCGAAGTGCCGTAATCGCGGCCGATGGTAAGAGGGCGCAGTTGAATCTTGTGATTGGCGTCCACGACTACAGCGCGAAGCCCTTCGGAGCGGAACAAGAGCGCGTTGACAGGCACAGCCAGGCGGGCGGTGGTCACCTTCACACGGAGATGCACCTGCGCATAGCCGCCGGGAAGAAGCGCGCCGTTACGGTTGGGAACGTCTACCTCGGTAAGCAGCGTGCGCGTGGCGGTATCAATAGCTTCGGCGGTGCGCACGACTTTGCCCTCAAATTGCTGGCCGGGATACTGCGTAAGCTCGAGATAGGCGCCGATCCCGGCGTGGACCGAGGGTGCCGATGTTTCCGGAACATTCAGGTAAACGCGGATGGGGTCGGTCTGCGCAAGCGTAAAGAGCAACTGCGACGAGCCGCCATTTCCGGCATTGATCAGCGTGCCGATGTCCACGTTGCGCTTGGTGATGACTCCGCTGAACGGCGCGTAGATATGCTTGAAGGATTCCAATTCTTCCAGCCGGCGGACGTTGGCTTCCGAAGACTGCACGATCGCGCGCTTGGCCTCCAGGTCGCCCATGGCGTTGTCCACTTCCTGCTTGCTCACGCCGTCGGTCTTAATGAGTTCGGCGTAGCGCGTTGCGGTGATTTCCGAAAGATGGGAGTTGGCTTTCGCGGTGCTTAGATCCGCGCGTGCCTGAGAGAGCTGCTGATCCACTTCCGGTGTGTCAATGTCCGCGAGCAATGCGCCCTTCGGAACGCGGCTGCCGATGTCGTGATACCACTTTTGCAAATAGCCGCTGGTGCGCGCGTAAATCGGTGAGTCCACATAAGCTTGCAGGGTGCCGGGGAGGACCAGGTCTTCCTGACTTGCTTCCGCTGTGGGATGAATCACGGCGACGGTGGGAATCGCCATCGTCTCCGTTTCCTTGGCCAGGGCCTGATATTGCGCGCGGCGCTGGAACAACGTGAATCCGCCAAAAACAACCAGCAGAATCACGAAGAAGAAAAGGAAGGTGAAGATTCGCCTGCCTTTGGTGTACTGCGTCTCGTGCTGTTCAGAATCCATCGAAACACCGCCTCCCATCATGGCCGAAACGACCGCTAACTTCCATATCGAAGAATTCTCAAACCATTGCCGGCTCCGGTGG
>Ga0126378_10005178_pt1 | contig 10098 bp, 9 predicted proteins | sample PanSoiMetPlot_23_FD_92587 | JGI IMG/M metagenome (GOLD analysis project Ga0126378, IMG submission 92587) | Tropical forest soil microbial communities from Panama - MetaG Plot_23 | ecosystem: Environmental > Terrestrial > Soil > Tropical forest > Bulk soil | place: Panama | collected 2016-02-17 | reverse complement strand
CTATTTGGTCGACAGGGGCCACCTTACCAGGAAAGAACTCAAGCGGCTGGAAGAAGATGTGATCGCCGAGGTCGACGAGGCTGCTCAGCGAGCACTCGAAACATCGCAGCCGCCCAAAGGATCAAGCTCTCTCTTCGTTTTCTCTCCTGACGTCGATCCTACCTCTGCCTTGTTTGACACCGAGGCAGAGCCCGAGCTGACCGGCGCCGAAGGGACTATGGTCGACCTGATCAATCGCTGCCTTCACGAAGAAATGGAGCGCGATCCAGGGATAGTCCTCTTTGGGGAAGATGTAGCAGATGTCAGCAGGGCCGAACACCTGGCTCGGTTGAAAGGGAAGGGCGGCGTCTTCAAGGTTACCGCGAACTTGCAACGGCGGTTCGGCGATGCGCGCGTGTTCAATACGCCCATTGCCGAAGCCACGATAATCGGACGGGCGATGGGGATGGCGACTCGCGGCTTGAAGCCGGTAGCCGAAATCCAATTCTTTGACTATATCTGGCCGGCGTACATGCAGATGCACAATGAAGTGTCAGTTCTGCGCTGGCGGTCCAACAACGTATGGAAATGCCCGATGGTGGTACGCGTCGCGGCTGGAGGGTATTTGCGGGGAGGCGCGATCTATCATAGCCAGTCCGGAGTCTCGATGTTTACTGCGATTCCCGGATGGCGGGTGGTCATGCCGGCAACAGCGCTGGACGCGAACGGTCTTCTCCGAACAGCTCTGCGGGCGGATGATCCGGTGTTGTTCCTCGAGCACAAACATCTATACCGGCAGACCTACAACAAGAGCCGTTATCCCGGTCGAGAGTTCATGATCCCGTTCGGGAAGGCCAAGGTTGTTCGCCAGGGCCAGGATGTATCCGTTATAACCTACGGAGCTCTGGTGCAGCGGTCGCTCCTCGCCGCGACACAGGCGGCGGAAAATGGAATTAGCGTCGAAGTCATCGACCTTCGCAGCTTAAATCCTTACGATTGGGAAGCGATCGCAGCGAGTGTTCGAAAGACCAGCCGGGTAATCATTGCATACGAGGACCCTCTGTCATGGGGATATGGAGCAGAGCTAGCAGCTCGCATCAGCCACGATCTGTTCCATTGCCTCGACGCTCCGGTGACTCGCGTGGCCGCGCAGGACACATTCTGCACTTACTCGCCTGAACTCGAGGAAGAGATCCTTCCGCAAACCGGGGATGTCTTTAAGGCGATAACCGAACTGGTCGCATATTAGGCACCGGTGAATTCGGCACCGTCATCGCCACAATGATGGACAGTTCAAGAAGGCAGACAGTCAGGGAACCAGCACGACTTTGCCAATGTTCTTCCTCGACTCGATGTAACGGTGTGCTTCTGGGGCGTGATCGAAAGAGAACGCCTTGTCGACGTATGGCCTGACCCAACCTTCGCTGACGCCCTGAAGTATGCAGTCGGTCCATTTTCGGAGCTTTGCGTTCTCGTTCCACATGTGGCCCAGGTTTAGACCAAAAACTCCCTTATTGCTGCCCATCATCGAAAGCGGAAAGAACCTCGGGATCTTCACGAGTTCTTTGAGCAATCTCACCTTGCTCGCTAGTCCCAGGCCTGCCGCTGCCGAGAATCCAAAGACGCCGAGGCGGCCGGTCGATCTTAAGGCATTGTAGCTCTTTTTCCAGTTGCCACCGCCGAGTGGATCTATTATCAACTCGACTCCCTTGCCTTTGGTCAGGTCCATCAATACCGAAAACCAGTCGGCGGTCCTGTAGTCGATTGCGTGGTCAAGTCCGCGTTCTTTCAGGAACGCATGCTTCGACCCACTGGCAGTGCCATAAGTGGTGGCTCCTATGTGGCTCGCGATATCAAGAGCCGCCAGACCGACTCCGCCGCCGGCATTGTGGATCAGAACGGATTCCTCTGGTTTGAGCGCCCCCATAGCTACAAGCAGGCCGTAAGCAGTCAGGTAGTTGACCGGCAAGGCGGCAGCCTGTTCAAAGGACAACGAATCGGGTTTAGCGAAGACCTGATTGGCGGGCACGCTGACGACCTCTGAGTATCCGCCGAATCTAGTCAATGCTGCGACCGCCTGGCCCGCTGTGAACTCAGAAACACCTTCTCCCAATGTCTCGATGGTGCCGGCTACTTCGTATCCGACTACGCAGGGTATTTTCGGAGAGTCGGGATAGAGGCCCTGACGGGCCAGGATATCGGCGAAATTTATTCCGGATGCCAGGACTCGGATCAAGACTTCGCCCTTGACTGGTCTCGGGTCCGACACCTCGCGTACCTTGAGTACCTCGGCATTCCCCTTGCGGGTGATTAGAACCTGTTTCATGACTCTCGCGCTCCTCGCGTAATCAGCATCGACCAAGATTTTGTCAGCAGCCGGTAATCAGTCCATTGTTGAATGCTGTGCCCACCATTCCCCTGCCCAAGCGGGACTGCATGTTTGCGCTATCCTGAATACTGTGAAATTACTCCAGCATTGTTGCCTTCGCAATTCGAAGTAGTACGTTGACGAGCGCGCTCCTGATGCGATGTGGCCGCACTCGACCTCTGACATACAAGCCTGCGACGATCGAATCGTGGCAACCGAATCCTGAGTCGATCGGATTGTAGGTTTGCAATGTAATCAATCCTTCAATACTGACATAATCGAACTGCTTAACGCGCTAAGTGTGACGTGTGCTGAGAACAGGAGAACTTCTCACCGATCGGCATCGTTTAAACACTTTGAAAGAGAAATGCGTTAATAGGAAAAGGAATGCCCGAACAAATACACCAATCAGATCGACCAGCGAAAAGTGGGCGGCTTAAATTAAGCTGAGCCCTCCTTCAATTGCCTCTCTGCAATGTAATGCAGCAAACATAGTGCATAGAAACTAATCATAATCAAAGGAGTAAAGTGATGAATGGAATGGTCAAAAGTATTGTGGCTGGAGTGGTAGTGATAGCAGCAATGTGCGTGATGGCGCTTGCAGACCGCAAGGCAGACACCGTGACATTCGGAAGTAACGTAACGTTGGGCGGCGCCACAGTCAAAGCCGGCACGTACAAAATCCAATTCGATTCCAAGACTAACGAATTGTCGATCATAAACGGCACGAAGGCGATTGCAACGGCCACCGCGCACGTGGAGCAAGCCGACAAGAAGGCAAGAGCCACGCAAGTCGAAACCAGCACCAAGGACAACGCGGACTCAGTGACGGCAGTTACCTTTGGAGGAGATAACCGAAGGATTGTAGTCGACGGGAGCTCCAGTGAAACGAAGAGCGGCTCGAGGTAACGCGGCCGGTTTTGTAGAGCCTAGGCGGCCTTTGTAACACACAGTGAAATAGTATGACTGGGTGCGGCGCCCGCGCGAAATCCGTTACGCGGGCGCCGCGACTTCTATGGGCTCTCAGGACTCTAAAGCGGCGGTGCGTCACTCATTCGAACCTCAGGGCTTCAACCGGGTCGATGCTTGCAGCTTTGCGAGCTGGGAGATAAGTGGCTAGCAGCGCAGTCAATCCGAGCAAGCATGAAACCAGAGCGAACGTTGAAGGATCGTAAACGCCTACGCCATACAGCAGTCCTGACAGCAGCCTGGTCAGAGGGAATGAGAAGAAAAGCCCGAGCGCCATTCCGGCCAGGGTCAGAATCATGCTCTCCCGGACAACGGCCCGAACGACGGTTTGCGGTCTGGCCCCAAGGGCCATCCTGATTCCGAGCTCATGTGTGCGCTGCCCGACGGAATGATTGATCACGGCAAAGATACCGACGGCGGACAGGCCGAGCGCCATTGCACCGAAGATGGCAAGCAACAGTGCGTTGAAGCGCGGGCGACTAACCGAGTCCGAGAAGACGCGGCGCATCGTTCTGATCCTCGATAAAGGTTGATCTTTATCGAGCGCCTGGACCTCTTGGCGGACGGTTGCCGCAAGGGCGGCAGGGTCGCCGGAGGTCTTGATGACCAGCGTCATTCCGGCCTGGGGCTCCTGAAGATTTGAAAGATAGATTTCCGGCTGAGCCTGGGCGTCGAGGCCTGAGTGCTTGATATCTCCAACAATGCCCACGATCGTTACTGGAGGGCTGAAGAGCACGCTAATCTTGTGACCGATCGGGTCTTCGCCGGGCCAATAGCTCCGAGCCATTGCTGCATTGATGATCGCGCAAGGAGTGGCCTGGGGCTGGTCGAATCCCGGCGGGTTGGGCTGCTGTGGATACCAACGAATCAATGGCACTGCTATTCGCGCATCCGCCGGCTCAAAGAAGCGGCCCTTCAAGAGCTGAACGTCCATCGCGGTGAAGTAATCGGAGCTGACTACTCTGAACCCGGCCCTGAGCACATCGCCGGGTCCCGGCTCGGGCCGGCCTTCGATTGAAAATGGAATTCGGTCTTCGGCGCCGCTGAGCGGCAGGCAATTGGTAGCGCCTAGGGTCTGAACTCCCGGCAGCGAGCTAAGGTGTTGGCTGAGTTGCTCGAAGAATGCCCGCTGCGCGGCCGGCTTCGGATACCGGAGGGGCGGAAGGGTCAAGTCCGCGGCTAGAACATCGCGCGGATTAAAGCCTGCGTCTGCGGCTGTCAGGCGGGCAAAACTCTTGATCATCAGACCGGCTCCAATCAACAGCACCAGCGCCAGCGCAACCTCGGCGATAACAATCGTGTTTCTTACGGGTCGCCGGACTGCTCCCGCCGAGGTCCGAGTCCCGTCTTTCAACGGATCACGATGCGTTGAGATTCCGGCCCGAATCGCCGGCGCAACTCCTGAAATCAGCCCGGCCAGAAGTGACAGCGCGAATGTGACGACTACAACGCGGAAATCGACAGTAACCTTTCCCGCGAAGGGCAAGTCCACAGGGCTGATTGCAGGGATCAAGCCTACAATCCAAAATGCCAGCAGGAGACCTGAGGCTCCGCCGATCAATGCCAGCAGGGTGCTCTCAGTCAGTAACTGTCGAATCAACCTGGAGCGGCCCGCGCCGAGTGACATCCGGATTGCGATCTCTTTCCGGCGTGAAGCCGCGCGGCTCAACATCAGGTTAGCGGCATTTGCACAGGCGATCAGCAACACAAAAGCGACCGCGCCGGCAAGTATGAGCAGAACGGGTTTGACGTCGCCAACAAGCCGCTCATGAAGTGAAACGACCGTAGCGCTATGCCCCGTGTTGGACTCGGGGAATTCCTGCCCTAACTGGTAGGCAATTGCACCGATGTCCTTCTGAGCATCTTGGATTGAAACACCTGGTTTGAGACGCCCGACCACATATAGGTTGTGAAGCCCTGACAATTGGCGGAGCGGCGCCGCAATTGGCACCCAGAGATCCGGACCTGACATTCCTGGAGGCGGCGGTGGGAATTCAAAGCCGCTGGGCATGACCCCGATGACTGTGTAGCTCTTGTCACCTAGTGTGATCGAATTGCCGATCAGCCCCGGGTCGGATCCAAAGCGACGTTGCCACAGGCTGTTGCTTAGCAGGGCGACAGGAGCCGCTCCGGGCACGTCTTCTTCAGGAATGATGAATCGCCCGATTTGGGGAGATACGCCCATAACGGAGAGGAAGCCGGAGGAGACCTTTGCCGCAATCAGTGACTCTGGTTCGGCGCCGCCGGTCAGGCTCAAGGACTCATAACTAATGGCGGCGGTATGAGCAAAGACAGTGTTCCGTTCGGTCCACGCGGTGAATTCCGGGCCGGAAACCATGGAGTCTTGCTTTTTGAGGGACGACCGATTTTCGTTTACCGCAACCAGACTGTCTGCATCCTTATACGGCAGAGGAGCCAGCAGCACGCCATTGATCAATGTAAACATGGCGCTGTTAGCCCCGATGCCAAGGGCGAGTATCACGACTACCATTAGGCCGAACCCGGGATTCCGAGTAAGAATACGAATCGCATACTTGAAGTCTTGTACGAGAGTCTCCATTTGTATGGTCTCCGTGTTTGTTCAGCGGATTTGACTTCCAACCGCGGTTGGAGGCGTCGTCAACTGGGTTGACTTTACGAATGTCGGCCGAAAGCACGCCGTCACGGACCGCTGCCAGCAGAAAAGAAGGCAAATTCAGAGAGCCAAATACTATGCCACACCCACGACGCCATTGTAAGTAAAGCCACGGAAGTAACTTACTTGAATGAACTGGAAATGATGCGGTTCACGGAGAGTGTCCGTCTGTGGGACTTCGCATCCCACAATCGAACTGGACCGATGATAGGGCCGAGACGATGGCTTCTCGGGGGGCGACCGGCGACGCTCATCGTGCTTTAGGTTGAAAGCAACGTACTGCGGGTTCGCACCCGCAGCTTTGAGGAGGTTAGAGGGCTGCAGGTAATGGTTCGGTAGTCATAGTCTATAGCGGCGCCAGACCAGGCGATATCTCGCTCGCGATATGCCGAATTCATTGGGCAGGCTCCGGCGCCGATTCCCAACAGTATGGAATCATTATTGCGAAACGAAGTGCTCGGTTAGTTAGGCCGAATACAATGAGGACGATTTCATAAGCACCTACCGGAGGGATCAGAACTTCCACGTATTGTAGAGCGTTATCCATATCGAGGTTGCTTCCAACGTCAATGCCAATCGATTCCGCAACTGTGTCTCGTCGAAAAACGACGGGCTAAAGCGTCGTCCCGATACGCAACACAGAGTCTTTGAATTGAGGAAGGAGAGTAACGCTGATGACTAAAACTCTAAGCCGCATTGTGATTGGACTCACCGTGCTGGCGATGTTCGCGGCGATCGCGTTCGCCGAAAGGAAAAGCGACACAGTGACCTTTGAGAAGGACACTATGGTGAACGGCACGCTGGTCAAGTCCGGAACTTACAAGGTTCAGTTTGACTACAAGACTAGCGAGCTGGCTGTCATCAAAGATACAAAGCCAGTTGCGACGGCCCCGGGCCGAGTGGAGCAAACGGACCGAAAGGCCCTGAGGACCGTGCTGTTGACAACAGACCACGACAATACCACCGTGATGACGGCCATTACCTTTGGAGGAGACAACAGAAAAATAGTCGTCGAAGCGGGCACTGCCCAAACAGGCGGCGGGACAAAGAAGTAGGAGGCTGCGCTGTTGCAGGTCGAAGGAGAGCGGTGCAGCGACCGCCCGGAACATGAACGAGTGCTGGCGCCTTGCCATTCCATTTGATCCAAGAGCGAGCTGCGCACTGCCTATGGAGCCATAATCATATCAGACAGGCGAGAACCAGCCCGAATGCGTCCTGCCGTGCGATTGTCCTAAATCGAACGGCAGGACGGCTTCATACTATACGGCTTCATAATGTAATGGAGGGATCGGCTGACGACACGAGATCGAGTGAGCAGTAGGTGAGAGAGTGAGCAGCAGCTAAAGGAATCGGTCGTTCCGGACCAAGGGAGCATAGCATTGTGGCTCTCGCTAGGCTTGGGTAATCGGGATGAGCGCGACTTGAACCGTGTCGCCGACGGACACGCCAGAAGCTAGTTGAAGATCGTCATCGACAAGAAGCCAGAACTTACGCGCGCGCCCAACAATGACACTGGTGAAGTTTGTTCCATTCAAACTGCCTTCCACATGATGTCCCCAGCGGCCCGGACGCAGTCGTGTCGCGGCTATGGACCAGCGTTTTGCGGGATCGAATGGAACCTCGACAGCGGCGCCCTTGTGGCCGCCAAGCAACTCTCCGCGGAACTTTTCCGGTTTTCTTGGCGCTCGCCTCAGTTTCGAGCTCGGTTTGCGACTGTGCGGATACACCCTCGGTCCGGGCAGCTTTTTCACCCTTTCCCACGACGAGACTGCATCGGTAAGCCTTTTGCCTCGGTTAGCGGGGTCAGCAAAGAAATCCCTGATGAACTGATTGTATTCGCCGGATTTCATGATCGTGGGCTTGTAGGATTTGTCATTCCGCCTGTCTCGTTCGGCGAGCCATTCCTTTACGAGATCACCATAGGTCAGATCATGCCGGCCGCGCATGAACTGGTTCAGGTGCGCGGTGAAATGGAACCGAGGGCCGATTACCGAGGTGAAGAAATCGCGCGTCCGCTGGTCGCTCTTGAAGTTCACGACCGGAGTGGCGAGGGTCAACTTCTGCTTGCGGTCATCTTCTTGACGGGCGCTGTTATTCTTTGGGGCGCCAAGGACGATCCGCTCGGGCCGCAATATCCTGCCGGTCTTGAGGTAGACTTCTATACGCCTCAGGATGTCGAGCTTGCGTCCGGAAGCGGGAATGCCGAGCTGATGACAGAACTGCGTTAGTTCTTCCTTTAGCCAGTAGTATCTTTGCAGATCATCAGGATTCAGGCCGCGAACAAGCTGTGTCTTTCTTCTGATCTTTTCTCTAGGTTTGGGCTTCAAGCGACAGGCATCGTATCAATGCTCATCAAGTCCTGGCAACTGCTCGGTCGCCGGACAAGGGGAAGCCGTGCCGGCTACCGCACGGGGCGAATCGGTGTACACATCATCGGGTAGTGGTCTTCCGATCTTCTGGAAGTGTTCACCGGTAGTTCGGCTAACCGGTTTGCTAGGTGTTTGACGGAGTTTGGTGGACAGGAAGATGAGGAGGCCGAGCGCGACAGGTATCGCCGCGAGCACAGGCAGGATTGACAGAATTATCGATTTGTCGAGCAACAAGCCGATCATATCTCAATACCTCTCCTAAGCCTTTCGTCTCCTAGTCCTAAAAAGGGGTTTGTAGCGCTGCTCCGGCTTTGCAACTGATCTAACGTTGCGGCGAGTGTATGATAACGCGGTCATTGAATCAATACTAATTTCAGTGATTGGCTGTGCCGCCAAATGCGGTGGTACCCGTCCGGGTAGGTCCTAATGAGGGGCAGCTTTAAAGATGCTGCAAGTGCTCCATCAATTTGGCAACGGAAACGCGATGACTTATGATTGAGCTAAGCGTTAGAAGGCATCAATCAGACTGAGGGGGTTAGAGCTAATGGTTGAAACTCTATCGACAATGCTCGAATTGGGCACCGAGGCGCCGGATTTCAGCTTACCCGATGTCCTGTCCGGAGAGACAATCGGACTTTCCGCATTTGATGGCAAGAAGGCGCTGTTGGTGATGTTCATTTGCCGGCACTGCCCATTTGTCAAACACGTACAAGAGGAACTGGCTCGAATCGGGCGTGACTATGGCAAGAACGTGGGCATAGTTGCGATCAGCGCAAACGACCCTGGAGTCAATACTGACGATGCCCCCTCGGGTCTGAAGCAGATGGCGCAGGAACTTGGGTTCAGATTCCCCTTCCTTTATGACGAGTCGCAGGAGGCCGCCAAGAGCTATTCGGCGTCGTGCACGCCGGACTTCTTCGTATTTGATGGGTTCCGGGAGCTTGTTTATCGCGGCCAACTGGATGACAGCCGGCCAAAGAATGGGAAGCCAGTGACCGGTCGCGACCTGCGAGCGGCTCTCGATGCCGTGCTAGCGGACAAGCCCGTTGACCAAAACCAAAAACCCAGTATCGGTTGCAACATAAAATGGCGGCCCGGTAACGAACCTGACTATTTCCGCCGGTAGACGGGCCTAACCAACTGATTGAGGAAAGAGGTTGTCGACTGGGATGGACCATCCCGGAACTGCGTCAACGGCGTCTGCGAGATCGCCTCTTCTGAAGACGATTGTACGATCTCTCCGTTAATGAGCTCGGCTTTGCCTTTGACGCTGTATAGGTCTCGTAAAGTCGCTTTGTGCGTCGCGGTCATGCAACTCATTATATCACGATTTATGCCATGGTTTGACACTTGGCAGCCCTGGCTGGTTTACGCTAGTACGCCTTTTACCACCTCGCCGGCCACATCGGTTAAGCGAAAGTCGCGGCCGCCGTGTCTGAATGTCAGTTTGGTATGGTCGAAGCCCAGGCAATGCAAGATGGTTGCGTGGAAATCATGCACATGGACTCCTGATTCGGCGACTTTGTCTCCGTAGTCATCTGATTTGCCGTAAACGATGCCTCCCTTGATTCCACCGCCGGCAAGCCATGATGAGTAAGCGGTGTTGTGATGGCCGCGACCGTCCGGGCCATCCACGGTCGGTGTGCGGCCGAATTCAGAAGTCCACACGACCAGCGTGTCATCGAGCATTCCGCGCGACTTCAAATCGCGAATCAGTCCCGCAATGGGTTTGTCCACATTGCGCGCCAGCGGCTCGTGCGACTTGATGTTGGAATGGG
>Ga0126378_10005176_pt1 | contig 10099 bp, 11 predicted proteins | sample PanSoiMetPlot_23_FD_92587 | JGI IMG/M metagenome (GOLD analysis project Ga0126378, IMG submission 92587) | Tropical forest soil microbial communities from Panama - MetaG Plot_23 | ecosystem: Environmental > Terrestrial > Soil > Tropical forest > Bulk soil | place: Panama | collected 2016-02-17 | reverse complement strand
GGCTATCTTTGACGAGTCGCTGGAGCTACTGCGGCTCCTGGTCACCCAGCCGGAGGTGTCGTTTTCCGGCCGGTTCTTCAGCGTCGACGCCGCGAGCGTCGGCCCGCTGCCAGTCAAGCCGCTAGACATCTGGCTCGGCGGCAGCGCACCAGAAGGTCTCCGGCGCGTCGGGAGATTCGGCGACGGCTGGCTAGGCAGCTTCCTGACGCCAGCCGAAGCTGGCGATGCCCGCAAGCAGATCCAGGCCGCCGCCGCGGCAGCAGGTCGCGAAGTGGACCCCGAGCATTTCGGCATTAGCCTGGCGGTCGGTGAATTGACTCCTGACCTTGTCCGTGCTGTCGAGCGGCGCCGGCCTGGCGTCGACCCGGCTACGCTGTCGCCGCTCACCTGGGCCGATGCCCGGCTCATGATCGGCGCCTACGTCGAGGCCGGGCTCAGCAAGTTCGTCGTCCGGACGACGGCCCGGGTACCCGGTGGCCTGGATCGGTTCGTCGACGAGTTCGTCGCCGAGATGATGCCGCTGCAGACGTGACGGCACGCAGGCATGCGGATGCCGTGCGCTAATCCTTGCCGCCAGCGAGCGCGAGGCTAGCCCCGATGCCGATCATCACTAGACCGCTGGTCCCGCCGAGAAGGGCAAGCCGCCGCGGCGACCTGGCGAACCACGACCGCGCCGTGCCTGCCAGCACCGCCCACATGCTGTCGGAGACAAGCGCGATGGCCACGAACAGGCCGCCAAGCACCAGTAGCTGCACTGGAACGTGACCAGCGGTCCGGTTGATGAACTGCGGCAGCACCGCGGCGAAGAACACGATGGCTTTCGGGTTGGTCAGCCCGACGATGAAACCATCTCGCATCATGCGGCTCGTGCTGGCCTCGCGTGCGGGGCCGTCCAGGAAGGCGGCGAGTGACCGCCGGTGCCTGACGGCCTGCACGCCGAGGAAGATCAGGTACGCCGCGCCGGCCAGCTTGATGATGGTGAACACCGCCACGGACCGCTGGACGAGCGCGCCGACCCCGAGCGCGACGGCGATCACCTGCACGTAAACGCCGGACTGGCCGCCGACGACCGCCGCGACTCCGGGCCGCCGGCCGAGTTGGAGCGAGCGGCTGACCACGAACAGGACGTTCGGCCCCGGCACAACGATCAAGGCGTATGAGAGCAGGGCGAACTCGAGAAGGCGGTGGGCTGGGATCACGTCCGTCAGGATAGTCAGGTCGGCCGCAGCGGCCTAGCGAATAAGTGCCCGCGTCTTCTGCCAGCAGATCCACTCAGCGGTGCACGCGATCCGCGCGCCAGCAGCGTGACCGCATCGGCACGTCGATCAGTTCGGCGCTGGGGAACTGCGTCGCGAGCGCGGCCTCGGCGCGCGCCCGCCCGGCTGCCTTGACGGCGGAGTGCGTCGTGATCACGCGGCTGTAGGTCATCAGCCAGTCGAGCAGGTCGGGGACTGTCATGGTGCGGCTAAAACGGAACGATGCCGACTCGATATTCACGAATACGTTCGGGTCTGGCAGCTCTACATGGCGGCCCTCGTACTGCAAGCTGAACCGCTCGGCCCCGTTCCCGGATTGAACCGCGGGGTCTGGAGTGAGGAACCATTCGTCGGGTCGCAGCCATGCGGTCGCTCGGTCGCGGCCGGTCCACAGGATGCCGAACCGCCCGCCGTCCCGCAGAATCCGGGCGACCTCGCGTGCGGCGAGGCCTGCGTCCATCCAGTGCCAGGCCGAAGAGACGAGGACGGCGTCGGCGGACGCGTCGGGCAGCGGGATCGCCTCGCCGCGGCCCGCGAGAACCTCGACACCCGGGGAACGGGCCGCTAGGACGGCGCGCATCCGCGCGTCCGGCTCGACCGCGATGACATGGCTGGCCCGGCCCGTGAGCGCGCGTGTCAGCAGTCCGGTGCCAGCGCCGAGGTCGACCACGACGTCGGGTCTGACCGGCAGCAGCCAGTCCAGGGCCGCCGGGGCCGGACCGGGCCGAAGCCTGTCGTAGTCGTCGGCGATACCGCCGAACGACATGGAACGCTCTGCGCTGCTCGCCACCGCGCCAGGCTAGCCTGCGTCGGCAGCGGCAGCGAGGCCGTCGTCGGTCATGTCGGGAGCTGGCAACCGGAAGCTGTTCAGCAGCCGATCGAGCATCCCGAGCTGGCGCTCCGAGGTGACCCGGTCCGGGTACAGCACGCGCTCCGCGGACAGGCCGTCAATGAGCACAAGAAGCTGATGCGTCGCCAGGCCGGGATCGCAGCCGGGCGCCAGTTCGCCCTGCTGCGCGGCCTCGTCGAGATGCGCGCGTAGCCGGGCGGACAGGCGGTCGAATTCGGAGTGCTGGAGGTCGCGCATCGAAGCGTTGCCGAGTGCGCGGCCCCAGAAGCTGATCTCGATCTGCGCTTCGAGGTCGCGGCGCTCATCGAGCGGCAGCGCCTCGAGCATGACCGTCCGCAGCGCCGTCAGGCCGGTCTGGCCTGCCGACGCTTGCGTCATCCGGGCGCCGACGCGGCGATGAGAATGCACGAGCGCGGAGCCAAGGATGTCGGCCTTGTCGTCGAAGTAATGCCCGAGTATGCCGCGGGAGCAGTTGGCCTCTTTCGCGATTGCGCGGATCGTCGCACCGGCGATGCCGTCGCGCGCGATGACCCGCCAGGTAGCCGACAAGATCTCGTCCCGGCGCTGATCCCAGTCGACAATCTTCGGCATTGCTCTCCGTTTCGTTACGGCCAGTGTCTGACGACTATTTTTTTGTCGGACGTCCGTCTAACATCCGTTGTAATGCAGCCTCATAGCGAGCTGCAAGCTGCTCGTGAGCAGCTCGTCAGCTACTGCGGACGCCTGATTGCCGACGGGCTTGCCGTCGGCGCCGCAGGCAACATGAGCGTGCGCGTCGGCGATGTTGTCGCGATCACGCCGTCCGGCGTCCCCTACGACGCCATGACCCCGTCGGACGTCTGCGTCGTCACGCTGACCGGCGAGGAAGTCGAAGCCCAGGAGACGCCATCCAGCGAGCTGCCAATGCACCTGGCGGTGTATGCGTCGACAACTGCGGCCGCTGTCGTGCACACGCACTCGGCTGAGGTGATCGCGCTATCGGCGACGCACGACGAACTGCCAGCGGTGCACTACGCGATTGCCAGACTCGGCGGGCCAGTCCGGGTAGCCGAATACACCAGGTTCGGGTCAGCAGACCTGGCAGCGGCAGCCGTCAAGACGCTGTCGGGCCGGTCCGCCGCGATTCTGCAGAACCACGGCGCCGTCTGCTATGGGCGGACGCTGATCGAGGCGTACGACCGCGCGCTGTTGCTGGAATGGCTAGCGCGCGTGTTCCGGCTGGCGTGCAGTTACGGCCAGCCTCGGATCCTGACGCAGGCCGAGCTCGACGAGGTGTCCGCCGAGTCCAGGCGGCGCCGGTATGGCGAGCGGCGCCAGCGATGACCGGGCCAACCGACACAGCGCCGCTGGTAGCGGTCATCGGCACGCACATTGTGGACGTGCTCGGCCGCCCGGTCGAATTCATCCCGGCGGGGCAAGGCAGCACGCGGCTCACCGAGATCAGGGCGACGGCGGCCGGCACGGGCGCCGGAACCGCTGTCGACCTGGCGAAGCTCGGGGCCCGCGTCACCACGTTCGGCGCGGTCGGTGCTGACTTGCTCGCCGAGATCCTGGTGGCGGCGCTCAACGCGCATCACGTCGACACGAGCGGACTGGTCACCAAGACAGGTGCGCAAACGTCGGCGACGATCCTGCCGATCCGGCCGAACGGTGAACGGCCCGCGTGGCACGTGCCTGGCGCGACGCGGCTGCTCGAGCTAGCCGACGTTGACCTCGGCCGGGTGTGCTCCTGCGACGCCTTGCTCCTCGGCGGACCGGACGCGCTGGCCGCGCTGACCGCGACGGACCTCGCGTCGCTTGTTGCGGCGGCGAAGGCGGCCGGCGCGCTGGTGGCGGTCGACGTGCTTCAACCGGGCAGCCAGCGAGACTTCGACCGGCTTAGCGGGGCACTGGCCGCAGCGGACTGGTTCTGGCCCAACGCCGACCAGCTTCGCGCGCTGACGGGGCGGGTTGACCTTGACCTCGCGATCGCAGACGTGCTCGCGCTTGGCACCGGCGGTGTCGCGGTGACACTCGGCGCGGACGGCTGCCTCGTCACCGGGACCGATGGCGGCCTCACCCACATTCCGGCCATCGACGGGCCCGTCGTGGACACGACCGGCTGCGGCGACGGCTTCAACGCCGGGATGCTGACCGGACTGATGCTGGGCTGCGACCAGGTGGATGCGGCCTGGCTGGGCGCGGCGTGCGGCTCCTTGGTGGCGACCGGGCTCGGGTCGGACGCCGGGCTGCAGAGCTTGGCGCATGCCGTTGAGTTCCTGCGGACCGCCAACGGACTGGTCGCGTCCCGCATCGAAGCGGCCCGGGCGGCCGGAGTAGCAACAGCGACGATGGGCCCAGGGGAGCAGTCGGCATGACCGAGCAGTTAATACCGGCGGCGGGCAGCGATCGCCTGCCACGCGAGACCGATCGGATGCTGCGGCGGCGGGCCGCGGCCGTCATCCCGGGCGGCATGTACGGGCATCAGTCCGCCGGCCCGCTGCCGCTGGAGTACCCGCAGTTCATGCGCAGCGGCCGGGGCGCACGGATCTGGGATGTCGACGGGACCGAGTACGTCGACCTCATGTGCAGCTACGGGCCCATTGTTCTTGGCCACCAGCATCCGGGCGTCGAGGCGGCGGTCAGGGCGCAGGCCGGACTCGCCGACTGCCAGAACGGCCCGGGCGAGGTCATGGTCGAGCTGGCCGAACTGCTCGTTGCGACCGTGCAGCACGCTGACTGGGCGATGTTCGCTAAGAACGGCACGGACGCAACGACGATCTGCTGCACGATCGCCCGTGCCCATTCCGGCCGGTCGAAGATCCTCGTCGCGACCGGCGCCTACCACGGCGCGGCGCCGTGGTGCACCCCTCGCCTGGCGGGGGTCACCAGCGCGGACCGGGTCAACCTCGGTCACTACGCGTTCAACGACCTGGCGTCGGTGACCGCAGCCGCGGCGGAGGCCGGACCGGACTTGGCGGCCATCGTGGTCAGCCCCTTCAAGCACGATGCCGGCTACGACCAGGAGCTCGTCGATCCGGCGTTCGCGCGCGGGCTGCGGGAGTTGTGCGATGAGACTGGCGCAGCACTGATCCTGGACGATGTCCGGTGCGGCTTTCGGCTCCACCTCGGATCGAGCTGGGAGCCGATCGGGGTCCTCCCGGACCTGTCGGCGTGGAGCAAGGCCATCGCGAACGGCCATCCGCTGGCCGCCGTGCTCGGCTCGGGGCGCTTCCGCGACGCGGCGGCGAGCATCTTCGTTACCGGCTCGTTCTGGTTCTCGGCCACGGCCATGGCGGGTGCGATCGCGACCATCGGCGCCCTGCGCGAGGAGGGCGCCATCGAGACCATGGACCGGGCCGGGACCGCCCTGCGCGCCGGGATCGTCGAGCAGGCGAACGCGCGCGGCCTCTCGATCAATTACACCGGGCCGGCAGCGATGCCGTACCTGACGTTCGCCGGTGACCGCGATCACGAACTAGGCGGCGTGTTCGCCGCCGCCGCGATCCGGGCCGGGTTGTACCTGCATCCGCGACACAACTGGTTTATCTCTGCGGCGATGACCGACGCAGACCTGGCCAAGGCGCTCGCTGCGACTGACGAGGCCTTTGCCGCCGTCCAGGCACGACTAGAAGGAGGGAACACATGAGCACTGACTACGTGGCCGTGCTGGTCTGGCGGCTGCGTAATCGCACCGCGGGCGTGAAGCCGGTGGAGGAGCTGGTCGACTGAGCAACGCCGGTCGGTCTCGGCCGGGTAAACGACGTGGTTGGGCCGCTACTGCTCAAACAGCGGCAGTAGCGGCAAAACCGCGTTGTTGCCAGCTAGCTGACGAGCTCGGACTGCGGCTTCTGCGCGACTGCCTCGTCTACACCTATGCGCACGCCGCGGAAGTACCGGGCGGTGAGGACCGCTGCGACCAGCATGGCGATCGCGGCGCCGAGGGCGGCCGCGTCCACGCCCTGCGCGAACGCGGTGCGGGCCGCGACCACGAGGTCAGCGCCCACACGTGCCGGCACCTGAGCCGCCACGCTGAGGGCGCCGCCGAGCGTGCTGCGTGCGGCGTCGAGCACGCTGCCCGGCAGGCGAACCGGTGCGCTGGCTGCGAGATCCGACCGGTAGACCGCGATGCCGATGCTGCCGAGGACCGCCATGCCGAGCGCGCCGCCGAACTCCGAGGCAGTCTCGACGACGGCAGCAGCCGCGCCCGCGCGTTCGGGCGGCACCGCGCCCATGATCAGCTCGTTGCCGACAGTCATCGCCCCGATCACGCCGCCGGCGTACACGGCAGCACCGATGAGAATGAACCAGAGCGGTGAGTGCACACGTACCTGTGTGAGCATGCCGTAGCCGACCGCCGCCACGAGCAGTCCGCCGGCTGCAACATAGGCACGATCGACCTTCTGCACGAGTACCTGACTCAGCGGTACCGACATGGCCGTCCCTGCCATCGGCACGAGCGACCACAGGGCTGCCTTGAACGGGCTCAGCCCGAGCACGGACTGCAAGTACTGGGTAGCAAAGATGGCGAAGCCGACGACGGCAAACATTGAGACGAGGCTCAGCGCGACGGCACCGCTGAAACCGCGGCTGCGAAACAGCTTGAGGTCGATCATCGGGTAGGCGCGCCGCGCCTGGCGGATGACGAACCCCACGCCAATCACGAGGCCGGCGACGGTGGCCGCGATCCGCGCGGCGTCGGCGCCATCCGCGGCGATTTCCTGCATGCCATAGATCACCGGCAGCACGGCACCGAGCGAGAGGAGCGCGCTGATCAGGTCGAACCTGCCGGGCTGCGGCGCACGGAACTCGGGCACCAGGGCCGGGCCGAGGCTAACCAGCAAGATCATGAAAGGCACGTTGATCAGGAACACCGAGCCCCACCAGAAGTGATCGAGCAGGAACCCGCTCATGATCGGCCCGAGCGCGATGCCGCTCATGGTGGCCGCGGTCCAGATGGCTATCGCCGTCCGGCGCTGCTTCTCGTCGTGGAACATGTTCCGGATGAGTGCCAGTGTGGACGGCATCAGCGTGGCGCCGGCGACGCCTTGCACCGCCCGGGCGGCGATCAGCTCGGCTGCCGACTGCGCGTATGCAGCACCGAGCGAGGCCAGGCTGAAGGCGACAGCACCCGCGAGCAGCAGCCTGCGCCGGCCGATGCGGTCGCCGAGCGAGCCCATGGTGATCAGCAGCCCCGCGAGGACGAAGCCGTAGATATCGAAGATCCACAACTGCTGGGCGCTCGTGGGCTGAAGATCGCGGCTGATGAAGGGGACGGCGAAGTAGAGCACCGAGACGTCCATCGATACGAGCAGGAGCGGCAGGAGGAGGACCGCGAGCCCGGTCCACTCCCTCGGCCCCGCCCTCAGTTGAGGTATCCGAGCTGTCGCACTGCCAGTCATGACCAGTCCTCTCGTGAGCTGCGGGTGGCAGACGCACCCGCCAGGAGGACTGTACATACGTCTAAGACATTCGTGCAATACATTTGTGCAAGACAGATGTATAAGACGGAGTAGTAGGCTGCCAGGATGGGAAACCGAGAGGATCTGATCGCCGGCGCGAAGAGATGCCTGATCGACAAGGGCTACGCCGCGACGACCGCGCGAGACATCGCGGCGGCCTCAGGCGTTAGCCTCGCGGCGATCGGCTACCACTTCGGCTCCAAAGACGCGCTGATGAATCAGGCGGTCTTCGAGTCGATCGGGGAGTGGGGGCAGGATCTGCAAGAGACGCTGGCCGCCGCCGGACCGGTCGCGGGGGAGCCGCTGGCGCGCTTTGAAGCGGTCATGCGCCAGACTCTCGAGTCCTTCGCCGGGCCGGGTAGCGGCCTTTGGCGCGCGCAGGTCGAACTGCTGAGCCTCGCTCAGAGCAACGAAGACTTGCGCGCCTTCCTCGCCGGCGTGCAGGAAATCGCCGGAACGGGCCTGGCTGAGATATTCCTGGGCATCGATCCGGTCGCGGAGCCGGAGGCCGCCAGGTCGGCTGGTGCCGTACTACACGCCATGTTCATCGGGCTGATAGCGAAGTACTTCCTTGACCCGGGCCAGGCGCCGTCGGCACGAGAACTGGCCGACGGATTGCGCCTCATCGCCGATCGCGTGACGGGCAAGGCAGCGTGACGAGTCAGGCCGCGCCGGCCCGGCTCGCTCGGCCAGTGCCAGGCCGGAACGGGCGCACCTCGATCATCCCGAACTGCGCGACCGGGTGCTTGGCGGCGATCTCGATGGCTTCGTCCATGTCGGCACACTCGATGACGTCGAAGCCCGCCATCCATTCCTTCGTCTCGGCATAGGGACCGTCGCTCACCACCACCTCGCCCGCGCGGACCCGCACGGTCGACGCGTTCGCCGGCCTGCTCACCTGGCTACCGAACAGCCGCGTGCCGCGCTCGGCATTCTCGGCGAGCCACGGTCTGACGTCATTGCTGTCGACGTCCCAGCTCGCGATCTCCTCAGCCGTCTCTAGCGCGGGCTCCGGTGGCTCCTCCAGACAGACCAGCAGCAGGTACTTCATTCTTACGCCCTCGCTTTCGTCGTGAGTAGTCGTCACCTCGACGCGCGGGCGTGCCCGATATGGACAACCTGAGCACTGCCGGCGGTGTCGATCGCGGCTAGTGTAGGCGCGGTGCGGATCGCTACCTGGAACGTGAATTCGGTGAAGCAGCGAGTGCCGCGGTTGCTGCCCTGGCTGGATCAACGCAAACCCGACATCCTGTGCCTCCAGGAGACAAAGCTCGATGATGACGCCTTCCTGGAGTTGCTCGGCGCCGACCTGGAGAACCGCGGCTATCAGATAGCGGTCTACGGCGAGCCGCGCTGGAACGGCGTGGCGATCCTGTCGAGGGTCGGGCTCGTGGACGTTGTGCCTGGGCTGCCGGACGGGCCGGGCTTCCCCGAGCCAGAGGCTAGAGCGCTCGCGGCTACCTGCGGCGAGATCCGGGTGCACTCGGTGTACGTGCCCAACGGGCGCGAGCCGGACTCTGACCATTACAAGTACAAGCTCGAGTGGCTCGCGGCTCTCGAGCAGTTGGTGAGGTCCGCCTCGGACGCGGCGGTGGTCTGCGGGGACATGAACATCGCGCCGACCGATAACGATGTCTTCGATCCGGAGGCCTACGTCGGCCAGACCCACGTCACGCCGCCCGAGCGGGCTGCCCTAGCTAGCTTGCAGTCGGCTGGTCTGCACGATGTCGTCCGTGATCGCTGGCCTGATCAGCGCGTCTTCACGTACTGGGACTACCGGGCCGGGATGTTCCATCAGGATCTCGGGATGCGGATTGACCTGGTGCTGGCCACCGACAGCGTGGCCGGCCGAGTCAAGGCGGCATGGGTAGACAGGCACGCGCGCAAGGGCACTGGACCGAGCGACCACGCGCCGGTCATCGTCGACCTGGACGAGGCGCCCGACGGCAACATCGGACCTGTCGTCCCGCCGCCATCGTCGATCGGTGCCCGCAAAGCCTCGTTCAAGCTCCCGCAGTCACGCGACACCTAGTGCTCTGCTGACAAGGGTTATCTGACGATCGGAAAGGCAGTCGGCTGCCGCCCGTCAACATCGGTGAAGCCGTACTCTCGTGCTCTACCAACATCCACCCCGGTGAGAGCGCCACGACCGCAATCTCGTGGTCTTCGAGTTCGCCAGCCAGTACCTCAGCTGCCCGGCAGATGCCGTTCTTCGAGACGTCGTAGAACACGTTGCCCAAGTATTTGCGGCCCATCGTGAACGTCGTGAGAACAACAAGGCCGCCTGTTGACGACAACATCAGTGGCAGCCCGTACCTCGCTGTCAGCAGATGAGCGCGCAGCCCGCCGGTGAACATGCCGTCCCAGCGGTCCATTGACTGCTCCCAGAACGGGCGATTGAACCAGTCGTTGTGTTCGCGATAGGGCATGTATCCCGCCCAAGCGTTGCACACCAGCACGTCAAGTCGCGGCTGGTCGGCTCGGACGCGCTCGAACAGGTTGACCGGTCGCGCCCTCCTCGCCGAGGACGCGGGCTATCCCGAGTCCACCGC
>Ga0126378_10005175_pt1 | contig 10099 bp, 9 predicted proteins | sample PanSoiMetPlot_23_FD_92587 | JGI IMG/M metagenome (GOLD analysis project Ga0126378, IMG submission 92587) | Tropical forest soil microbial communities from Panama - MetaG Plot_23 | ecosystem: Environmental > Terrestrial > Soil > Tropical forest > Bulk soil | place: Panama | collected 2016-02-17 | reverse complement strand
TGGCGGTGGTTCTGCCGAATGAACGGACGTTTGCCAGTGGCCTGACCAACCTAGCGCGCAATATCTTTTGGGCGGTCGGCTCAACCGTGGCGGGACTCGTCATGCAAAACCTGGCGTTCTCGGCGCCTCTCGTGATCGGAGGTGGAACGAAAGTCGCCTATGATTTAGTTCTGTATCGAGCCTTTCGCAAACTTCGGCCACCGGAGGAACTGGAGAGGTAAGCGACCTAATTTGCTTGAGACGACCTGCGGCGAAACAGGAAACAGAATGATGTGCAGGCAGCAATTAGCTCTTTGAAAATCGGCCAGTACAAACTCGATCTGGTCATTTACTCTGAGGCTCAACAATCAATAGTCCTTCACGGATGAGTCTACGGACGAGGACAAGCTTACCGGCGTCATCCAGAGTGCCGGGAAGGTCACGAACGGCGAATTCTGAGCTGGTCAGAGCGAATCGGAGGGCCTCAGTTACATAAGGGGGAAAAGATATTCGACGTCGTCCGCAATCAACCCAGGTCGAATCTCCGTCCATCCCTAAGCGAAAAGAGATCTCGGGTCTGGTGGCGACCACACTGTTGGTTCCCAGATGATCGAGGACCTTAATTTGTGCCATTTGTCCTCGCAGCTGTGGTGGCCGGGCCGAAAGGAATTCTCCGATGAACCGGTCAAGTACATCTTCAAAGTTCAAATCTCCTGAAATCTTCTGCAAAAGACTGCCAAAAATCTCTCGTGCTTCCTTCCTATCGAATTCCTGTCGCGCGAATCCGGGAGGAAGCGATTTGCGAAAGCTCTGATCACTCAGGCAGGCGTCCGCCACCCATTCCAGGAGTAGGTCCGTCCACGTGTAGCTCAGAATGCCGGCTGTGATGTGGAGTGAAATGCTGTCGCCAGAACGGGCATCATGCACAAAGCCTCGCGGAATATAGGCAACGTCACCAGCCTCGAGCTCAAATTCCAGTGTTGATGCTCCCCGTTCGTGCACGGCCGAATCGAAGTCTTGTTCCGCGAGCGGAAACTGTAAGGGCGTTCCGTAGATCGTCCAGTGTTTGGAACCGACCACCTGGAGGACAAATACGTCATGCGTATCGTAGTGCGGTTTGAATCCTTTCGCGGAAGCCGGGGTGAGGTAAACATTGGTCTGGAACGGGAAGCTGAATTCGTGTTCAAGACTCCGGCAGAATGACTCCAGTGCGGGGACGACACTATCAAGGTATGAGAGGATGATGGTCGAACCATTTTCGAATAGCTGATACACTTTGGCAACATCAACGCTGTTGTCGCGCGTGACGTAGTCGTCTGCGATAACGGGTCTGTCGGCGTTCTTAAGCGTAATATCCGGGTAATGGCGATCAAGCGTCGTGATTACCCGGTCCGCTTCGTCCAGAGAGAACAGCGAGCTAAAATACCCTGGCTGATTGTGGTTCACAACCAGGACTCCCTTTTCCCAATACTGCTCAAAGAACGTCTGGTTTGTGATCGGGCTGATGAGCCAAGGAAGCGTCGTCTGTTCTCCTGGCAACCGACACCTCTCCGTCCTTCCGCCGCCGTTGGTCGCTCTACCACTGAGCGCCTGGCCGCATCCGAATCGCATATTCCGTCGGGACTCTGCGTACCCCCTGACCTTCGTGGCCTAAGGCTTGTTTGTCTGGGGCTTCGAGTCAGTGTCCTTCTTGGGTTTCGAGTCCGAGTCTGTGTCCTTCTTCTTGTCGGAACTCTTCGCTGACTTGCTCTTTTTCTTCTTGTCGGAATCGGAGTCGTTCTTTTCTGTGCTGGCCTTTTTCTTCTGTTCAGCGGCCGTGTCCTTGTTCTTCGGTTTTGTATCCGAGTCCGGCTCCTGGGCCCGGGCTTGCCCTCCCACTGCGACTGCTAAGGCGCTGCCTGCCAGGACTGAACTCGCTGCAGTCAAGAATGATCGTCGCGAAATCCTCTTCTGGGTCACGATTTGGTCGTCGGCGAGAGTCTGTCGAGGTTCTCTAGCAAACACCACACCTTCACTGCGTGACTTTTTTCGTTCCATGGTCCGCTCCTTTCGATGAAGCCCGGAAACAGGTTTCCAGCGAACCTCGGAATTATCCCACCGAAATCTGAAAGAAAGCTGAAAGCCCTTTCATCCCGACAGGAGGCTTGGGACCTGAAATCCGGAACTGGTCTTAACGCGTTGTGAAAGCCAGAATTTCGGCAGCCTGCTTTCCGCGTAACGGAACGCTAACATAAAGCGATCTCATCTGGCTGGAGAACACCGAGTTGGCTGCTTGAGGGGCAGTCGCCACCCGCCCTAGAAGGGAATAACGGGAAGCGTCCTGCTGTTGGATTACAGAAACAAAGCCCTCCCCGCCGGTAATATAAATTCGCCTCTCCGTTTCGTCATACCACATATCGTCGGCGTCTCGCACCGAAGCGACCCTGACCACGATTCTTCCAGACTGAGAATCTAGGGCCAGCATCTCCGCCGGTGTGCGGCAAGCGACAAACACACGGTGCCCCTTTTCGTCGAGTGCGATCGGGAAGTTATCTCCGGCGGGTTCGAGATTCCATTTTGCAACGACCTTGCGTTCGCGCCGGTTAATCACAGCAATAAAACTGTTGTCTGGCACGTTTACAAATATCCTCGGGCCCTCCTTTTCGACGGCGAAGCCCTGGGGGGAACCCGGCAAACGAATTTCTCCCACGAGCTTGCCGTCAGGAATGCTGACGATTGCGATGCCAGTCTTGCCCTCCATCATGCAGCCGACATAAAGCTCCTTTGCCACTGGATCGTACTGAAGTTGATCCAGCCGGCCGCGGAGGTTGATGCTGACAATCCGATCGAGGGTAGTTCCATCGTAAATGTCAAGGTTCGGGCCGGTCGTAAGGTAAAGTTGATTGAACTCGCGAGCATAGAGCGCCGTTGTAGGCCTTGCCGCCGGCAGGCTTCGCCAGGCTTTTCCGGACCGTAGGTCGACAATCTCCAAAATCCTATCGGCGGGGGCGGGCACAAAGAGGCGCTCTCGTTCGGCATCCACTGACATATGGTTAAACTCGCCATGGATCGCGGGCAAGGCAATGGTTTCCCTTAATCCAAGGGGGCTACTGGTATCCTGGCTCCTTGCTGGCGAAAGTAAGCAAAAGACAGTCGCCAAGATCGACAACACATTGACGCGGACAAAAAAAATCATCGCTTTGACCGAATTGCTGCTCCACCGCGTCCGGACCCTCCAACCGCCACCCTTCGAACGGCAGGGACGTCGCTGAAAAGCAGGATCAGGGCTCAACTTGGTATACCCGAAGCTCCGCCGGTTGATTTTCATGGCGGGGAACTGCAACATACAGGTGATTCAGTTGCGGCACGAACTGAGAGGTGCGCGCTCCCGGAGCGGCCTTGATTTCGGCCATGCCCCGATAGCGGTCCGCATTTTCCTGTTCGATCACCGAGATGACGCCCTGCCCACCCGAAACGTAAATGCGCTTTCGTGCTGCGTCGTACCACAGATCGTCAGCATCCCCCGCGCACGGGACGTGGGCCATCACCTTGCCTGAATCGGTGTCCAGAGCCAGCATCTCTGCTGGCCTCCGACAAGCTACGAACAATCGATGGTCCTTCTCATCCAAGGCCATTGGGAAATTGGCACCAGCGCCACCGAGAGTCCACGTCGCGATCACTTTGCGGTCCGTGAGGTTGACTACATCGATGACCTCGCCGGCTTCCGGAATATTTACAAAAATCCTGGAACCCGATTGTTCAAGTTGAAAAGATTCCGGGTGGGCAGGAAGCTTGATGGTTCCGATAAGGTTTCCCGTCGAAGCATCGAGAATCCCCAGGCCCGCATCTCGCTCGTCGCCGTAGCCAACTATGACTTGCCTACTTCTGGCGTCGTAACGAGTGTCATCCGCATCGCTCGAGAACCGAACAACTTTGAGGGTGCTGAACGTCCGCGAGTCGAATACGTGACAGGTTCCGTCGCTGCTGTTGCATACGATGATGCGGTTGGATTGAGGAACAAACGTGATACCTTGCGGCTCGTGCAGGCCGCCAAGGGTGCGAATGAGCTTATTCGCTCGCAAGTCGAATACCTCGAGCGTGTCATTGCCCAATGCCGACATGAATAAGCGATAGCCTTCAACATCGACATCGAAATGGTCGATACGGCCCGCTACCTTTGGTATGGGGATTGTCTGAATCAGGCGAAGGGGAGAGGTCTGCTGTGCAGCAAGCGAGACGAATACGCCAAGGGTCACAATAGAAAGCCACAGTACTTTGATAACCGTTCTCATTGAGGATTCCGGCGAATATGTTACCTCGCCAATGTCCGTGAACGAAACTCTCCATTTCAAGCATGCTCGAAAGACCTGAAAATTCCCGTAAAGGAAGGCCGCAAGGATGGCATCGACTCGAGAATCGCTGATCGATTGTGGTCTGGCATCGCAAGCAGAGGAAGTCCTTCATTTTGAATTCATGCTTTACGGGTGGCTGCTGGGACAATAATAGTCACCGTGGTGAACCCCCAGCCTATCTCTCCAACCCAGCTGTCCTGCTGCAAGGTCGCAAGACCGGTAGCGATCGCTTCATAAGAGAGTCTCGGCCGTGAAATCGACCGAGTGCTCGATGTCCCCAACTTCCTTTATCGAAACGGTAGAGGTTCTGAGATTCACCCGAGAAAGCTAGCATATTCTCCTTTTGTTCGCTCTAAACCGCCGCCACTCACGTTCGAGTGTTCAGGCAACATTCACCTTCATCAGCTACGATGGCTCAGTTGGAGCCAACAACCGGTTACAACCGCGGGGAGTGCATTTGTGCAAAAACAGCTTCTACTCACACTAATAGCAGCGATTTTGGCTGTTGCGGCCAAAGCTCAAGGTCAAGCGCCCGCTCCGACTCTCAGAAAGATCGCAGAGTTCGATTTGGCGGGGCCTCCCGGTAAGCGTTTTGACTACCTAACCAATGACCCAGACGATCACTACTTGATCTCGGCGCACCTGGCCGCAGGGCAGACATACGTGATCGATGTGCGCACAAACAAGATTGTTGCGACAGTTGCGGATACGCCCGGAGCGGAAGGTGTCGAGTACGTGCCTGAGTTGAAGAGGTTCTATACGTCTAACGCCGGTGATAACACGATTAGTGTCGTGGACATGCGCCAAATGAGAGTCCTCAAGAAGCTGGCCACAGAGTCCAAACCAGTGGAAGCGCCTATGCAGCACCGTTCCACAAACTGTACGTTTCTGACGAACGGGGCAAAGCCGAGGCGATCGTCGATGTGACGAAAGACGAGATTGTGAAGACGTTCCACTTCAATAGCGAGACAGGGATGCCGCAGTACGATCCGGTGGCTCGCAAGGTGTACGTAAATTTGCAGGATGAGAATATCTTTGCTGTAGTCGATCCTGCGAAAGATGAAGTGATTGCGCGATACTCAGTCGGCCGCTGTAAAGGCAACCATGGAATGACGCTTGATCCGGAACACCATCGTGCGTTCCTTTCATGCGAAGAGAATAACCTCATGACGGTATTCGATCTCGATAAACACGAACCCATCGCCTACCTCGCCATGGCGGATGGTCCGGATGTGATCAAGTTTGATCCGGTCTTAGACCGCATTTACGCCGCTTGTTACAGCGGAGCAATCTCTGTATTTCGCCAAGATGACCCGCAGCACTACGGGAAGCTTGAGGATTTTCAGGTTCAACATGCAGTACATAGTCTTTCAGTGGACCCCGAAAGTCATCATGTCTATATCCCGGAGCAGGAGGAAAACGGAAAGCCCGTGGCGCGCATGGTCGTGTATGAAGCTGTGACTGGGAGGTAGAGGAGCACCTGTCCTTTGCTCGCGCTTCAGTCGTATTTGATGAGCGCAAATGTCTTATGCAAGTCCTGATTGTGGAAGACGAGAAGAAGATGGCAGGTGTCCTGAAGAAGGGGCTTGAGGCGGAGAACCATCGTGTCAGCCTCGCCTTCGATGGTCGCAGTGGACTAGAGTTGGCGTCCACAATGGAGTTCGATGTCGTTGTCCTTGATCTGATGCTTCCCGTAATCGACGGTTTCGAGGTAGCTCGCCGACTCCGCAAAAACGACAACCACACTCCCATCCTCATGCTCACGGCTCGCGATGCTGTGCCGGACATCGTCAAGGGCCTTGATGTCGGCGCTGACGACTATCTCACCAAACCATTTTCTTTCGAAGTTTTCCTGGCTCGCTTACGTTCGGTTGCACGCCGCGGCTCAACACCACGCCCAACGGTGCTTCGGGTTGGCGATCTCGTCTTAAACCCTGCAAGCCACCAGGTTACCCGTGGCGAACGGGAGATTCATCTGAGCCCGACGGAGTTCCGGTTATTGGAACTCCTGATGCGGAGATCGCGAAGAGTGGTCACCCGAGATGCCATTGTCCAAGCTGTTTGGGATTTTGATCACGAGGTCGAGGAAAACACTCTCGATACTTTCATTCGATTATTGCGCAGTAAAGTAGATCGCGATCACGATCAGAAGCTCATACAGACAGTGCGTGGGGTCGGCTACGCAATCCGAGAGAATTCGAGAACATGAAGCCCTTGTCTATTCGACTCAAGCTAACGGTATGGTACATTACCGTGCTTCTTGCAAGTCTCAGTGTTTTCGGCATGGCCGCCTTTTTCGCTATGAAGAAAGGAATAGAGACAACTGTTGACGAAAATCTCGAAGAGCAAGCAGATGGAATCGAAGAGCTGATGGGGCGAGTACTACAGGAAGAGCCGGCGCGACTGGCGGACGAATTGAAGGAACACACAGCGCTGCGAGAACAAGCGGACTTTTCGCAAGTTTGCGATCAAAGTGGTCATTGGATCTACCGCTCGCGATTGATGACGAGCCACGATCTATCGGTGCCGGCTAGGGCGAGTTACTCGGCTTACAATCTTGAATCGAGGGGGCTCCCGCTTCGGGTTTTGGTACGGGAAATGAACGTCGGTGGAGATAAGTATCGCATTCAGGTGGCGACCCCGATGGATGATTTCTACGGTGCCATTGATCGGTTCAAGTGGGTGGTTCTGCTGCTCAGTCCTCTTGTTCTTGTCCTCGCAACAACAGGTGGGTACTGGTTGAGCCGGCGCGCCCTGATCCCGGTGGACGAGATTACGCACGCGGCTCAGGAGATCAATTCGAACAATCTCACAAAGCGGCTTGACGTATCAAAGAGTGGTGACGAATTGCAGCGCCTTTCAGAGACGCTCAATAGCATGCTCGAACGACTGGAAGCTTCGTTCAATCGCATCACGCAATTTACGGCCGATGCCTCCCACGAACTACGCACGCCTCTCGCCCTGATGCGGACAACTACGGAGGTGTCGCTCCGCACATCCGAAACCGTTTCGGATTATCGGGAAGCTCAGGAAGAAGTTCTGGGCGAGCTTGAAAAAACGTCATCTTTGGTCGAAAAGCTCATGCTACTGGCGCGTGCTGATGCTGGAGTCGAGAGTCTGCAGCTCGCTCCGGTAAATTTAGCTGATTGCCTTCGGGAAGCGTGCAACGACGGCCAGGTACTGGCGGACGCGAAGCAGGTGTCATTTGAACAGAATATCGACTCCTTAACGTTGGCTGTAGAAGGCGATTTCCACGCTCTACATCGCCTTTTCCTCATTTTGATCGACAACGCCGTGAAGTACACTCCATCAGGAGGATCAATTGCTGTCGGGCTCAAGTGCAACGATGGCTTCGCAGTCGCAGAGTTTCGAGATACAGGAATTGGCATTATCGCGGACGACCTGCCTCACATTTTTGATCGTTTTTATCGTGCCGATAAAGCGCGGTCGCGCGAGTTTGGGGGCGTAGGACTGGGGCTCTCCATCGCGCATTGGGTTGCGGAGGCGCATAGAGGTTCCATCGGAGTTCAAAGTACTCCGGGCACTGGGTCAGTCTTTTGTGTCCGTCTGCCTCTTCTTCAAACCTAGGCTACCTAGGCAAGATTGTTTCCACGCCACCCTGATTGGCTTACATGGGACTTTCAGGTGGCTGTGCCATGCTTGCGTAGTGAGGGCCGGCGTGCATTATGCGCGCAGGCGGGCAATTGCAGAGATACTTGTTGGTATCAGGCCCTGGCTGCTGTCTATGCGTCGGGGAGCAGAGCGAAACCACACGACGCTTCTGATCGAGTATGTTGAGCAGGCATCTAGCTCTGGTCTACCATCCCGTGCTGGGTGAGGTGAAAGCATTGAAACTCTTGCAAGGAACGACTCTCGCTGATGTTGTGGTCGTTTGGCTTGGGATTATTCTGCTAAGTGAGTCGGTCGGTTTGGCACAAAGTTCGCTCAAATTGCCTGAGCGTCCGTTGACTCTGGATCAGGCCGTGGATTTTGCTCTCGCCAACTATCCAGCAGTTCGTGCATCAATGGAACTTGCGCTGGCCTCGAAGGAAGGGGTAAGCCTTTCTCGAACTACGTATCTGCCACGCGCTGATCTGCTCTGGCAATCCAATCGCGCCAGCCGAAATAACATCTTTGGCCTCCTGCTGCCTCAGTCTGTGGTGCCTCCCATCTCTGGCCCAGCGTTGTCGAGTACTTCTGACCGCGGCGTGTGGGGCAGTGCAGCTGGAGTATTGTTGTCCTGGGAGCCATTTGACTTTGGCTATCGTGGCGCGAATGTAGAGGTGGCGAAGGCTGCGCAAGGCCGAGCGAACGCGGAACTATCGTTGACCAAGCTCGATGTTGCCGGTGCGGTGGGTGATGCATTCCTGCGACTCGCCGCCGCGCAACAGCAGGTCAAAGCCGCGGATGCAGATGTCGATCGAAGACAAGTGCTCTCGACGTCGGTTCATGCTCTAGTTAAGGAGGAACTGCGGCCGGGCGCCGATGCCTCGCGTGCAGATGCCGAACTGGCAGCGGCCAAGATCCAATTGATTCGAGCGCAGGAAGCTGAACGCGAGAGCGAAGCTACGTTCGGTGAATTGTTAGGGACTTCAGGCGGCAAAGTTGCGATCAACGCCGATTCACTGTTAACGACATCCCCAACGCCCTATGTTTCACCGGCGGCCCTTGCAAATCATCCTGCAGCGCAGCTCGCAAACTCGAATCTGTTTGAAACCAAAGCCAAGGAGACGGTGCTGAGCAAGTCGTACTATCCGCGTTTCAATCTTCAGGGTTCTTTCTCAGGTCGCGGAAGCGGGGCTAACCCAGACGGCACTTTCGGAACTGGGACGGATGGGCTCGACCTGATGAGACGTAACTGGGCGGTTGGTCTAACCGCGTCTTTTTCAGTGCTTGATTTTCCGTCTCTGCATTTCAAAAAGCAGATAGAAGAATCCAACGAACGCGCCCAACAAGCGGAGTACGCTAAGACATTGCAAAAGTTGACTGCGGACGCTCAGCGGGCCAAAGCAGCCTATGACAGTGCAGTGTTAATCAGTCACAACACACCAGTCGAACTGGAGGCCGCACGATTGGGAGAAATGCAGGCAAACGCTCGCTATCAAGCTGCACTGGCTCCGATCGTCGAGGTGGCGGAAGCCCAACGACTTCTGCTGCAAGCTGAAATTGAAGACAACCTTGCCCGCCTCACCGTTTGGCGAGCCATGCTCGGCGAAGCACTGGCTCAAGGTGATCTCCAACCCTTCCTCCAACTAGCGCGCAAGCGTGCGACAGGAGGCCAGTGAGATGTGGCTGATCCGGATAGCACTTCGGCGCCCTCTGACAGTGCTGGTGGCGGTGATTTCGGTTGGCCTCTTGTCAGTGCTGGCTCTCCTGAGAATGCCAGTCGACATCTTCCCAAACTTGAACCTTCCCGTCATTTACGTCGCCCAGCCCTATGGAGGAATGTCGCCCGCACAGATGGAAGGTTATCTCGTTTACTACTACGAGTATCACTTCCTCTACATCACGGGCATTGAAAGTGTCGAATCGAAGTCAATCCAGAACGTTGGGCTTTTGAAGCTAACATTCCATCCAGGCACGGACATGAGCCAAGCTCTGGCTCAAACAATCTCGTATGTGGATCGGGCGCGGGCGTTCATGCCTGCCGGAACGGTTCCACCGTTTGTGATGCGCTTTGACGCCGGCAGCGTACCGGTTGGCTTCCTTGTGTTTTCCAGTCAAACACGAGGTCTAGGAGAGATTCAGGATCTGGCACTAAACCGGGTGCGTCCTCTTTTTGCAACCCT
>Ga0126378_10005174_pt1 | contig 10100 bp, 7 predicted proteins | sample PanSoiMetPlot_23_FD_92587 | JGI IMG/M metagenome (GOLD analysis project Ga0126378, IMG submission 92587) | Tropical forest soil microbial communities from Panama - MetaG Plot_23 | ecosystem: Environmental > Terrestrial > Soil > Tropical forest > Bulk soil | place: Panama | collected 2016-02-17 | reverse complement strand
GGTTATCGCGACCTCAACTATCTGCTGCTGAAGGCACAACGGTTGGCAGCCACCAAGACCCAATTCATCGTTTTACAGAAAGCCGCTTAAAATGCGGGCCTCGTCAGATTCTCGCGCAGAACCAATTTTTCCTGCACTTACGGCCCGGACCCTCCTCGACGGAAAACACGTGGTGTCATGTGGTGGGGCTGGAGGCAGAAAAGTGGCACAATTCGGGGCACAGTCGCGCCAGGCGGATTACGTCCACACAAGGGCATCTCGAATTGTGATGGGTTGGGAATTCCTTATGGAAGTCTTTGGGTGTGCGGCTTGACCGCATTAAGCAATCCCGTTGCTTGGTAAGCGGAGAAGCGCTCAAATCCCGTCATAACCTGGGGTTCCATCCCATGACTGTAGTAGCGCTCAGCCACACGAGGAAAACTCTGTCCCATTAGCCTAGCCAAAGAGATTTTTGTCCATGCCGCTCTCGGGGCAACGGGTTCCGAAGGTGTGACGCCAGCGGTAAAACTCAAAGGGGTCCAGGCCAGCTTACTTTGCTGCTCTTTCGTGCGCATGTTGTACCGTAACCAGATATGGCCACAGATCACCGCAGCGACGCTCGGCGCCCTGGGCACCGACAGTCATTTCTCCCCTGATGAGCAGCATTTCGCGCGTGCGGGCTGTAAGGGGGATAATCCTAGCTGCGTCAGTCTTGCCCGCGGAAATCCGTACAAAGCCCTGTGGCGCGTCCGGTGAGGACTCTAGGTGAACCTTTGACCACTGCAAGGGAAAGAGTTCGGAGTTTGGCCGCTTCCCTGTATCGGCTGCGAGCATTGCCGCATCCTTCAACGTCTGCGACGCTTTGCTCAGAGGCAGAACCTCTTCAGGGAAGCTAATCACTCGCTAGTTGGAGAGACGAATGCCCGACGTAACAACCAGCCCCGCCACTTCACAGCGCGAGCGAGAAATTCAAACCCCAGACGACGCGCTCACAATCATTGCGATCAGCCTTGTCGCAGGCATTTTGACGAACATCTTGCACGAGGGCGTTGGGCACGGTCTGACCGCTCTACTGACCGGGGCGGACTCCGGCGTGCTCACGACCGTAGCTTGGTCGAGTGTGTACGATTCCCGTCTGGTCGAAGCGGGCGGAACTCTGGCGAATCTGGTGGCCGGGTTGATCTTTTGGCTCGCTTTACGCAGCGCGAAGCACGCATCCGGGCCCATCTGTTACTTCCTGCTCCTCGCGTGTGCATACAATCTGTTTACCGGAACCGGATACTTTTTCTTCTCAGGAGTAACTGATTTCGGAGATTGGGCGGCTGTGATTTCGGGTTTGTATCCGCACTGGTTTTGGCGGGCACTGCTGGTGATTGTTGGAGCGTCTTCCTATTTCGCGGCCGCGCTGGTGGTTGGGATCGGACTGGTGCGTTATGTGGGAATCCCACGACACGAGCAGAATCGCCTACGGAAGTTCACTATCGTGCCGTACTTTTCAGCGATTCTGCTTGCGATTGTGGCGGGACTGCTGAACCCACTTGGGATGCAACTACTGTGGCAATCCGCCCTGCCTGCGAGCGCTGGTGGTCAGAGCGGGTTGCTGTGGTTGCAATACTACATTCCGCGAAGAACGGAACCGAGGCGAACGGGAGAGCAACTTACCCGCAGTTACGTCTGGATCGGCATAGCGGCAGTTCTGGCACTCGTCTATGTTGTCGTTTTGGGGCGCGGGATAACGCTACACCGGTAAGAAGCGATGGACAGTCAGAGTCACTGGGACAAAATCTACACGGACAAAGCCCAAACCGCCGTTAGTTGGTATGGTCCGCACCATTCCTCTATTGCCACTGCAAGTTCGAATAAGGCGGCCCGGATTACTCACCTGCTAATGTCCTGCTCTACGCAGGTCTTGGCGACAACGACGAGGCTATACGATGGCTCGAAAAAGCTTACCAGGAGCACTCATCCAGCGTGTCCTTTCTTGCATCCGACCCGTTCTGGAACGGGATGCGTTCCGATCCCCGGTACACTGACCTGCTGCGCCGAGTCGAGTTGCCGGAACTGCAGTGATCCAAATGGTCAAACGGTATACGGGGCAAACCATTTCCGTCGAGGCGAATCTGCCTCTACTGTGCCACCACGTCGTACAACGTGTTTCTGGCCTGGGATTGCACTTGCTGGAAGTATAGAAAAAGCACAATTTGGGACACAGTTTTTCATCCCAACATGCGACGGGCCGCGTCCGATCCAGTCCAGTGATGTTTTTCTGCCGACGTGGAGACGGATGGACCTATTCCAGGTCCCTATTCGATGTTGTCTTTCCGCCCTAGTTTTCGCGGGACGGTTCGACGGTCGTGAATTTAATAGTCAAGCGGCCAAGTCGCCGGTTCCTTGGCTTTCTGAATCACTGTAGCTCGCAGCACACCGCTGCTATCAAATACACCTTGGACATCCACTGCTTCGCGCACCAATAGATCAATACTCAACTCATTCTGAATAGCGCTGCTGGCATCTACTTGCACGAAGCCCCGGGTCCGTGTCTGCAACGTGAAGTGCGAGCCCTCGATGACGGTAACGGTTCCGAAAAGTTCGTGTTGGCCGGGAGCAAGAACAATCTGTGTTGCAGGTTGCGGCTTGATGGTGGCGGAGGCAACGCCTGGTGGGAGCAAACCGAAAATTGAGAGTTGCTTGTAACTCGCCACGTATACGAACCCATTGGCCACGACGGGAACGAGGTTCGCGTTGGCTTCCAGGTTCGGCCAGGAACCGGCTGTTGCTTGAAATAGGATCGGCAAGCTTCCGTTCGAAGGTGTGGCACTCAACGCATACAAGGTCACATCAGTGTTTGTGCTTGAACGGGGGCGCACTACTGCCCAGATGATGGCGCTCTTTGCGCCCGAAGAAGAGATGCTAGTGAAAAAACCCGGACCCTGACCGGTGGATCGAAGCACACCGGATCCGGCATTAATTAACGCGACCTGGGGGGAAGTCTGAACAGTCCAGAGGTTTACCCTGCTGCCGCCGCTGCTGACAACGTGCCCCACGCCGTCGTTGAAATAGGATTGCCCACAATAGCATGTTCCAATGCTAACCTCTGTCACTATGCCGCTGTTATTCGGATCAAAGCCGCCTAGAGAGCTTTGATTGAGCAGGAACAGAGTGCCTTCCTTTCCGGCGGCAGCCGCCAGATTGGGAATGGCTCCCGGCTGTGGTGGCAGCAGCAAAACACCCCCGGCGCCAAAGTCTTTATCCTTCTGGTCAAGAGAAAATTCATCCGCCGGGGTAAAAATGCTCTCCAGGGTAGCGAGATTGGGCGACAGTTTGACCACGCTTTCTTGGATATCGGTAACTCCGTCGTAAACATCATGCAGGGGGTCGGAATTAGACGTAACAAAGTAAACATTGCCGGTAGCATCTGCCGCTGGCCCATAACCGGACATCCATATAGAGGAAAGGTACTCACCGCTTTGTGGCTTTGTCTGAGTGTCGGCCAAGTCATTGTGAGGTAAGGGCGCGAGAGTTTCCGCATTCCAGCCTAGCACCCATCCCCGCGTAAGGTTCGGGTTGTGATCGCAGAAGCTGCCAAACGCCGCGTAGACATTGTCGTTGGCCAGCAGCAACGCCGGGCGCTGGCGCTCAACCGTAGCATTGAATGTATAGGTGCTGCCTCCAGCCAGTGTATGGGAAGCTTTCACGATCACTTGTGCTTTGTCTTGCAGATTGCCTAAGTCCAGAGCATGCAGGGTATAAGCAGGGGCACCACTCACAGTGGAATAAGCCATCGTATATATTGTGTTGGAAGCAACTTTGATAACTGGTGTGCTGGTAATCCCAACGTTCGGGCTGTTATTGCGGCATGTTGGCATGCTTACCGGCATGCCCAGCTGGCCGGATCGCAAAAGGACGACACCGCTGGAAGCATCAATGGCATAGATGGTATTGTTCTCCGTGGCTACATATACCACGTTGTGCGGTCCCTGATGCTGGCCCGCAGTGATCGTGACATTAGGAACGACCAGAGGCTGACCATCCACCTGAGCATCCAATGTCACTGAATGTAAAAGCCCAAAAGTCGTAGTATTCACGTTCGTAGGAGTAAGTACAATCTCATTGGAATTCCATCCCGTGCGCAGGTTGTTATTATGGTAGGTTGTGACCGCCTGTGCTTTTGCGGCGAAATCGGTCTGAACCTGGATCCGCCAACCAGCGGCAAATATCACAAAAGCTACTACGGGCATGACTAACATGTTCCATTTCATGTAACACCTCCACTTGTTGTGGCGCTGCTCAGACGCCAGACGCTCCCTTTCTCCGTGCCGGCCGGCGGCAAAACGAAAAGCATGCTATTTCATGACGAGCCTGGCGGGCCTGGGAGAGGAACACTGCCCCACCTCCCCTGCAAGTACTGAAGGGGACAGGTGGGACCATTCTTCGCGTGCTCGGCGGCATTCTGTCATCTGCTCCAGCGTGACCACACTGTCAAAATTGACAGCGGTAAACCGGATTGCAAGGAGCAAAAAGCCCGTCGCTGGAAACGCTTTGCCCTTACTTGCGGAGAACGGAAGAACAGGCCTGGCAAGGAAGATAATCAATAAGGCGCGCGAGATGTGTGATCCGGTGCCGAAAGGAGGGAACCGCCACGCTGCTTTTCAGGTTAGCGCTTACATTTTCGCCCTGCCTTTGATAGGCGTTGGTTGTCAAGTGTCGCCAAAGCCGACCGCCGCCTAGCCCACGCAAGAGGGTTACGGTCGCGCCGACGCTTTAGCTCGAATTGGCAACTTTGTTTTTGGCAGGTCCAGCGGAGATCCGTGAGTCACGCAAGTCGTGATACTCAGCATCTCGGCTGTCTTTTGGCCCGTCGTGGGAGGTTGCGCTATGTTCCCGTGCCCGCAAGTGGTACCTGCTGCGGACTGCCTCCGCCGTTGTCGCCGACGGAGACGTCTGCGAATCGCGCCCCAGTGGCGGTGGGGGTGAATGTGACGGCGATGGAGCAACTGGCTCCGGCTGCCAGGCTGGTGGAGCAGTTGTTGACCTGGGCAAAATCTCCGGGATTTGTGCCCGTGATCGTAATTCCGGAAATACTCAGCGTGACAGTTCCTTTGTTGGTGAGCGTAATGATCTTACGCCCGCTCGTGGTGCCCACTGTCTGGTTGCCAAAGTTCAAACGGACTGGTCCGAGTTGGACATCGGTTCCAGTTCCTTGCAGCGAGATCGTCTGCGGGCTGGAAGGCGCATTGTCCGTGATCGAGATGGAGCCGGAAGCGGTGCCAATCGTGGTCGGCTTGAAGGTTACCGATATTGTGCAACTGCCGCCGGGATTCACGGTTGCGTTGCAGTTGGTGGTCAGGCCGAAGGGACCGCTCATAGCGTGTTTCGTGATCTTCAGGATTCCAAGGCCAGTATTCGTGAGCGTCACGGTCTGCGCCTTGCTCGTTGTACCGACCAATTGCGTTGCGAAAGTCAGGCTTGTGGGAGAAAGCGTCACTGCGGGCAACACTCCGGTTCCGCCGAGTGAGACTGTCTGTGGGCTGTTGGGCGCGTTGTCCGAGATGCTCACCGCAGCGCTTCGCGTCCCGGTCGTGGTGGGCTTGAAGGTCACGGAGATGGTGCAACTGCCGCCGGCGGCCACGGATGTTCCGCAGTTGTTGGTCTCAGCAAAGTCGCCGGGGTTGGCCCCCGTAATGCCGATCGAGGTGACCGCAAGCGCGATGTTGCCGGTATTGGTCAGCGTCACCGGCTGAGCTGGGCTGACGAAACCCACGGTTTGGTTGCCGAAACTCAGGCTGGTTGGGGATAGCTGAGCAATCGCGCCCTGAACCAGTTGGTTCACAACTGATGATGTGCTGGAGGCGAAATTCGAGTCTCCGTTATAGGTCGCGGTGAGGGTGTGCGTCCCGACGGTTAGGGTGGATGTGCTGAGCCTGGCCTGTGCGCTGGCGTTGAGATTGGAGGTGCCCAGGTTGGTTGTTCCGTCGAAGAAAGTCACCGTTCCCGTCGGCGTGACCTGGAATCCCTCACCGGTTGTCGTGGCTGTGAGAGTCACGGACTGGCCGAAATTGGACGGATTCAGGGAAGAGGTGAGCGTGGTTGTCGTCGGGCCGAGGCTGGTGTTGAGCAGTACGGCGACAGAGCCAGGCGCATTTCCGCAGACATTGCTGTTGCAGTTTGCGACGACGATGTCGGGTTTGCTGTCACCGTTGAGATCGGCCACGCCCACGCCAAAAGGGGTGTTGCCGCCGGGGGCGAAGGTGACCACTGGCTTCAAGGTGCCGTCGCCATTGCCCAAAAGCACTCCAACGTTGCCCCCGCCACCGTTACAGTTTCCGCTGATGGCAGAGCAGTTCACCACCACGACGTCGGGCTTGCCGTCGCCGTTCATGTCGGCGACTTTTATCGCGGCCGCGCCAAATTCGCTGGCGGGATAAGCAACGACAGGCTGAAAAGTTCCGTCGCCATTACCGATCAACACGCCGACGTCGCCTTGATTGATGGTGGTGCTGGTGCTGCTGTTGGCTACAACCAGATCGGCTTTCCCATCGCCACTGATATCCGCGATCGCGACTCCATCGGGATAGATGCCACCAGAGTTATATGCCACCGCCGGCTGAAGGGTACCATCGCCGTTTCCTAGCGACACACCGACGGTGCTGGTCTGGCAGGCCTGATTGGCACACTGATTTCCGATGACCGCGTCAAGCTTGCCGTCTCCGTTTACATCTCCAATCGCCAAGGAAAAGGCGATCAGGCCAGCCGAACTGAAAGGAATCTCCGGCTGGAAAGTTCCATCTCCATTCCCCAGCAGCACGCCTCCGCAGCCGCCGCTCGCGCAGTCGCCTGCGACAATCACGTCTGGCTTGCCATCAGCGTTGATATCGGCGATGGCTACCGCGATAGCACCGTACCCGCCTCCGCCCAAGGGCATCGAGACCACTGGCTGAAAGGTCCCGTCCCCATTGCCGAACAAAATCCCTGCGTTACCGCCGGCGCCGATGCAGTGGTTGTTGGCCGCGTTACCGCAGTTCGCCACCACGATATCAGGCTTGCCGTCGCCATTCAGGTCGCCGATGGCCACATCCGTGCCATAAACTCCACCCGAACTGTAAGTGGTGGCAGGGCGAAAGGTTCCATCTCCGTTTCCCAACAGCACCGCAACGGCACCGCTAGGACAGGGAACCGTATTGTTGATGCACCAGTTCGATACGACGATGTCGAGCTTGCCGTCGCCATTCAGGTCGCCGATGGCGACGCTGTTCGGACCATTGCCGCCCGGGTTGTAGCGCACGGGAGGAGCAAAGTTCAGCTGCGGTGTCGAGGCCCCGAGGTGGTGCACGATGAATAGTACGAACAGGCAGGGATAGACGACCGGGAGAAAAGAGCGACGGCGCATTGCACCTCCGAGGAACTTTTGACTCTTGACGAATGCGATGGATTACAGGGTCGGGGGAGACTTGGTTTGTTGCTGGTCCCAATGCTATGGAGTATCAGGCGAGACTGTCAATGGGCCTGATCGTAATCGGACAGAAGTAACAGCAGCGTAACCTCGCCATGGGGTGGGCATTTGCGGGTTTTTCGGGTGCGAGATAGACCGTCCGTGCACGACCGGCTTGGTGGGGCGCGAAACTGGCAGCGGGTTCGAATACTCCGGAAGTTCCGATAGTCATGAAGACGGTGCGCTCTTCTAAAGCGCGGAAGATTCGGTCCAATTCGAAGGCAATTTCTCCGAACCAGCAGATGGGGGGCGATTCCGGCCTCCGCACTCAGCACCAGGAATGTTGGCCAGAGCCTCGTATGTGTTCGAATCTTCGAACGGAGTGCGCAGGGGTCGCAACCACTCTTGCAGAGTTCGCCGTGCCGGTGGATCACCTTCTTCGATCCCGCGTGCTCATGGAGAGAGTCGACATTTTGTGTGCAGGGAAACAGTCGATGGCAAAGCAGGTTTTCGAATTGGGCGAGCGCAGGGTGAGCTCGATTCGGTTTGGCTTCGATGCTGAGCGACGACGCATCGAGTCGAAGTCCCAGACAAGGGGCGGATCGGCGTTCCCAGGCTTCCGGGCAAATGACATCTTCAATCCGGTAATTTCGCCACAGACCCCTGCGGGCGCAAAACGGTAGTCTTTATGCGGTCTGCAAGGGCAGAGAGTTCTGAACTCGGTCTCTTCAAAGTGCTACTTCGCCGCGACGGTTGCTCGCGTAATGTTGGAGTACGCGGATTGCCCAGCGTCGTTGACAGCGCGTACGCGATAGCCGACGCGCTGGCCCCTCTGGAGCGAAGAGTCGCTGAATTGTTTTGCGTTTGCAGCGAGCTTCTCGATTTGCTGCCACTTTCCCTTCCTCCCACCGCCCTCCTCAATCTGACGTTCGACGATGACGCCAGTTGGGTCGCCGTGAACTTCCCACGTTAGCGTCGCGGTTGTTCCTGCGATAGTGACATCGAGCGAACTTGGCGCTTCCGGCAAGACCGGCCAGTCGAAGTAGTCCGCATCCGCGATCGCCATGATCCCGTCGGTGACCGGCAGCGATTCCAGTGTGTCGGTGGTGCCTTCCTTCCACTTCAGGGGATGGATGTCTCCCGTGGTCACGTTGATCAGGACTGGATTGCGGATGTCGGTGTTCTTCAGCGTGAACGTTGAGTAGAAGATCGGAAAAACGTTGCCGGGGAGGCTGTGAGCCGCGAGCCAGTAAGCCACGATCGCCTTGCCGCTGTTCGAGCGGAATCCGTAGCTCATGAAGGGAAATTCGGTGCGGCGGCGGAGTGCAAGGATATCGCTGCCGGAGATCTCAATGGCAGCGTCGAACTTGGTGTCCGCAAAAAGCGCATTTGTGTTCTGGAGTGCATAGAAGACCGGGCGCGGCGTGAAGTCGTAGTCGTGATTCGTCAAGCCGTGGACGATGCCGAAGTCGTCGTATTCGTTTCCATCGACGCCGGCGGTGAGCAGCCAGACGAAGGTCTTCACGCCCGCGGCGTGGTTGTAGATGAGTCCGCGCGGGACGTACTTTGCTTGCACCGATTCGTCGGAGCCGATCCAGGTCGCGATGGAGTTAAATTCGTCGTCGAAGAAGGGGATATCTTTCTTGATGGCCGGATAGTTCTTCACCAGCTCCCGAAGGGCTTGCGGAGATTCGTTGAGATAGGCGCCGTAGTCCATCGTCTCGGGATTCATGTTCTGCCCGTATCCCGGATAGGTGTGGTAGGCATAGACGTCAATTCCCGAGGCGCATTGACAGGCATCGAGGGCAACGCGGGTGAATTCTCGTGAGGGATCGGCCTGACCTCCATAGATCACTTTGGCATCGGGAGTCTTGTGTACGGTGTCGACGAATGACGTGAGCAGATGACCGTACTGCTCGGGATTGCCCCACGGATTCCAATAGCCGATGTCCTGCTCGTTCCACAACGCCCAATAATGAATGCGGTCCTTGAAATGATCGACAGTCCACGCCACATATTTGTTGAAAGCGGCCTGTTGTTCGGGCGTCAGCGGCGGCCAGAAAACCGAGTAGATGCTGCGATCGTCGTTGTGGAAGGAGCCGGGCTCGGGGAGGCTCACGTCGGGCAGCTTTCCGCTGTGGGCGGTGTACATCTGGTTGCCATAGAGAAGTTGAACCTGAACCTCCATGCCGTTATCGATCAGCGAGTCGACGGAATCCTCGAGCAGTTGGGAGGCGGCATAGACGCCGCGTTTCTGCTCGATCCAATCCCAGCTGGTGTAGTCGGAGCTGTTCTCGTACTGGCCGATGCGGATCCATTTGAATCCGGCGTCGAACATGCGCGTCCACCACCAACGGTTCCAGGGTAGATAGGGACCACGGGGAAGATCGGAGTTGATGCCGAAACCATCTTCAATCTGCGAGGTGCGCTTGGGGGGAACTTTTTCTGGCAGTTTCTTGGACTGGGCTGCCGACGGGGTCCGAAGAGAGAGGATAATTACACAGAATAAGGACAGAATGAGAAAGACGTGTTGACGGCCGTCGCGGTTCATTGAGTTCCTCCTGCCGTTTGACGACAGACCTCCACATCGAAAACATGTGCTCGGCGCCTAGCTCGCCAGGAAATGGTTTCAGCGCGCGATCTTTTCTGCACTGGCCTTCGAGGCGTTCGCTGTGATCTCTTTCGAGTTGCG
>Ga0126378_10005173_pt1 | contig 10100 bp, 11 predicted proteins | sample PanSoiMetPlot_23_FD_92587 | JGI IMG/M metagenome (GOLD analysis project Ga0126378, IMG submission 92587) | Tropical forest soil microbial communities from Panama - MetaG Plot_23 | ecosystem: Environmental > Terrestrial > Soil > Tropical forest > Bulk soil | place: Panama | collected 2016-02-17 | reverse complement strand
CAATCGCCCTTTGACTGCCGCCGGGCGTGCCGGGTTATAATCCTCGCCGGAACTCCCCCCGATTTCTCAAATCAAATTGGAGAAGGTGAAATGAAACGAACTGCTCTTCGTTGTAGCGGTTTTGCCTTGATCTGCCTGGTTGGATTGTTTTGGGCAGCACCGGTGGCACACGCGCAGTTTAAGCTTGCTGCCCAGAACATCGCGCTAAACAACACGATCATCACTCCGCCGAATCCGGCGGTGCTAGCGACCAACGACTCGCCCGAGATCATGGCGCTTGATGTGCCATCCGTCCGCTCATCCGGGTATTTGCAGATCTCGGCTACCGCCATCTGGGAGGTGGATGCAACGGCGGCCACCCCGGTAACGGCCGACTTTACGTTGCGGTTTAAAATCACAAGTCCGGCGCTGCCTCCAGGCATCGTCATGCACTTCTCCGCGGTGATGACGAACTTTCAGCACAGCAACAGCGGCGCTTTCGATATTGAAGGAGGAACTGCACAGGACATCGAGGTACTCCCGCGCAAAACGTTCGCCGACTTCCTGCTAGCCGAGAATCCGACTCTTACCGCGGCTGAGGCAGCGCACATTGCCGACGGGCTTTTCGAACAAGGGTTTCACGTGAGTGTCTCTGCACGATTGGTCAGTATGAATGCCGGCGATGGAGTAGTTGTTAACCCGAATGTTGCCTTCTTTCAACAAGCCCGGTCGCGGGAGCAGCGGGAGCAGTAGAGAAGGCCTGTTTTTGACTGGCAAGAGCCGGGAGAATCAGAACCACACTAGATCGTGTTCCACCCTTTGCGCCGCAAAGGGTGGGGCACCGCCCGGTTTTGACACTGACCTATCATCGATTTTGCCGATTTGCCCGAATTGGTGTGGCCCGCTGCTCGTCCCCAGGGCTAAAGCCCGAACCTGAGACCTGCCCCTTTTCGCGGCCCTCAAAGGGCCGCTCTTCCACCGGGATCGGAACATACCTATTCAGGAACCGCTCTAGTGTTACAGAACGAAGGGGCGCGAAGAATCCGGTCGCGCCCCTTATTGTCCGCTATTACTTTTAGTTTTAAGAGCCCGATCCCTCGACCTGCAGATGGTTGGTCACGGAAAACACCCCAGGTACTCCATTGGCCCGGATTCCGGCTATGTTTTTGTCGGCCTGGCTGTCAACGACGCCTTCCAGCGTCACGTTCCCGTTCTTCACGATGATCCGAATGGAGGGCAACGTTCCCAGCGAATAGCGGAACAGGCTGCTGTTATAACCATAGATAGCACGCGCCTCGCCGCGGCGAATGCGGTCGTCGTTAAATGAGACCGGCAGAACCTCGATCTGGTTGTTCACACTCTCGACGCCCTCGATTTTTTTCACCACGCTCGCGGCTTCGTTCTTCAGCACGGGGTTTCTCACCTGGCCGTAAAGCGTGACCGTGGCGTCGTCCACCTTGTAGGCAAGGTTGTCGAAAACACTGAGTTGCGGCAACATCACCAACTCGTGGCGCACACTGCGATCAATCCGCGGCGGGGACATCTGATCATCAACGCCGGGCAACGCGTACGCGGTCGCGACCAGGGTGGCGGTCATCATCACCGCTGAAATCCACGACAAGAATCTCCTCATCATCTAAATCTCCTTGATAAATCCATTCAGAAGATTAGACGCGGGTAAGTTCTTGAAGTTGCTGGTCGTGACGATTCTTAACAGTTGGCGGCCGGAGAGTCAAAAGAATGAGTCCATGGCAATGAGGCGAGGGCCGGGCATCCGTGCCGACTGCACGGGTGCGCCCGCTCACCTTATAGCGCGGTTAGCCCTGTGGAAGTCAGACTGACCCACTACCAAACAACCCAAGTTAAGAGGTCGCCATCCGCATTGCGTAGATAATGGGATACGTGTCCCTTGACTGGCAGAGATCGTAACCAGCGGGAAAGCCCAGAGGAGTGAGAAAATGCAATGGATGTCAAAAATAGGCCTGCAGCTTGCTGTTCTGCTCACGGTTGCGCATGCGTGCGGCCAGTGCCCTCAGGATCTTTCCGGTCTACTGGACCAGGTCACGACAAATGGTTTGCAATCGCTCAGTTCCCTTCACGACTACGTTTGGATCCTGGAAGTGCATGTAACCCGGCTCGAAGGGAAACAAAAGATCCGAACAGTGATTCTTCGCCAGCAGAATGTGGTGGCAAACGGGAAAATGTATAGCAGGATTCTGAAGCCTAGCGAGGAACCGAGTCTGCCTGAATCGGAAGCGGCGTTGTCGGCTGACTATCGCGTGGCTCCATTCGAAAAATGCGAGAGCCGGCCTTGCATTTACCCCTATGCTTTCTTGGTAGCCATCCGCTTGCGCGATTCCTGGAATGTCCGCCAGGTAGAAGAGGGCGAACTGCAAGGAAAAAAAATGCTGGTGATGGATTTACAGGCAAAAAATCTCCCTCATCCCGGATATGGTGCTATCAGCGGGACGGCCTGGGTTGACCCTGAACGATGCCGCCTGGTGCGTTTGCAGACAACCAACGCAAAGCCTAACGGCCATGACCAGGCACAAGAGGTTTTTGAGTTTGGCGAGATCAAGGGCAATTGGCTGCCAGTCAGGATAGAGAGGCCAGGCGACGGCAGGGGACATGGCAGGCAACATATCGTTGAATCGGGTCAAGAATACACCTACCTGAAATTTGGTTCGTCTACGCGGATAGGGCCATGAGCGCGGATTTTGTTTTTAAGGTAGCGTCCGGCGCACCGAGAGTTGTGGATGATGAACCCGAAGGAGCCTGCCCTTGTCCAATTTGGATTCTTTGGCAATTCTGGCAATGTGCAATTGGAAATTGTGACTGTCGAGCCAAGGCTGTTGCTGCGAAATGTCGCGCCAGTTGGCTGAACTTGCGTGCCCCAATGGGAAGATTGTCGTCGCATAAACATTGAGACGTGGCAGTGCCACGTCTCTACGTCCGGGATTCTCGTGCTTTTGTGGAACGCATCGAGAAAATTGGCTGCACCCGAAGGGCGTCAAGGTTTAGCGCCTTTTTCCATTCCTAAGCTTCTTCGGCCTGTTGTTTACCGCTTTTATTCTTCGATACTCCTTTACCATAGCCTGTACGCGAGAGTCTTTGTCCTGAACACCTTTGCGGGCGTCCAACAGCGTGGAAACCCCTTTAAGCTTTGCGGCTCTTGGTGTAGTAGCGATGGCTCAGGTCGGTGACTTGCTGTACCTCGCAGTGAACGATTTGCACCGTAGTTGGAATCAGAACCCAACCTAGTGACCCAACAGTTGCTGAGTAGCTTCAGGGGCGAGGTATTGTTTGCAGATACTTAGCCGGAACTCTGCTTCTTCATTTCTTCTTCCGCCAGTTCCAGCACTTTCGGGTCATTAGGATAGACTCCGTACTTGTGGGCTAGGTGCGTTATCAGATCCGCTGCCGCATATCTGGTCTCCTGGCTGTATGTATTCCAGGTCTCTGCGAGGGATGCTTCAGTTTTCGGTTTCTGATTGTCCACGCTCGTGAGGTTCTGCGAGTGTAGCACGTATCCGGTAGTGGTCAGCTATTCGAGGGATTGCTCAGCGGCAACGTTCTTTCTGCGTTCCTCTGCGATCACTCTGTTCCAAAAACGCACGGCTTTGATGTGTTCTTCTCGCGTGAGGACCACTTTGTTGGCGGGATCAGTTGGATCTCCGCCGAGAATGACCGGATGAACTTCAAAAATCTCTTTGCCAGTGGAGTCACTGAGCCGGTCCCGATTTTTGTTGCTGCTTTTGGGCATAAATCTTCGCTTAAGATCTCCCCAGTTCCTCCAGAAACAACTGGAAGCCCGAGCCAAGGGGTTGAATGAGACTCGGATCCATGCCTACGAACGGAACGGAAACCACAGGCATCTTCTCCGAACGACGATCAAATGCGAATGCCTCTCCGCCTCCGTCAGAACCGAAAATAAACAGCCCGGGTGCGTATTCATTGACCTGGTATGCTCGATTCATCTCGAGGAGATCTTCCACGGGCCACAGGATCACATAGGCATTTTGTCCGATTAAGCCTTCTCCGCCATTGGTACGTTGCAAAAACTCGACATAATCCTGAGGGAGATGGAAGCCTGCCTCCTGCTGAAAGGCATGTAGTGTCGACAAACCTACTGGGGGATTGCCATTGAATTTTGCTAGAAGCTGTGGTTGCCTTGTTGTCATGATAGTTCAACGTTTGAGATCTCTCTGCAGTCGATTCCACCATGTTGTCAGCGTAGAGTGCTCCGCTGGCGACAGGATAGTCTTGTTCAATGGCTCAGTCGGGCTACCACCGAATTTCACAGGATGAGTCTCGTGAATCTGTTTACCCGCTAAGGAAGCATCGGTCTTGTGCCGTTTCCTATTGCTCGCATTGGCCGCACGTCTATTTTGATTATACTCTGCACCTTTAAGAAGCCTAAATGGACCGGCGGGCCTAGCCTGATTCGATGGATACCCATGCCAGTCTAGAATCGAAAAACTCCCTTCCCTCAGCGCCGGAGTGCCGCCACCCGTTGCGTTCACTGATCCACTACGGCGCCCCTGAGGAGGCTTTGTTGACTCAAGGGCCGCCCCGACCGCATCTTTTCCATAAACACCAAGGCCGCCCTCGCTCGGGCGGCCTGTGGACGCAGCTTCTTCTATTCGGCCAGGTGGAGCATGGCTCAGACCCCCAACCGCGCCTCCCTGGGGAACACTGTGAGGTTCGTCGGTGGAAATTCCGTTTCTCTTTTTGAATGCCTCGAGGGCGCGGCCGTTGACCTCAGCGGCACGGGCGTGGTTCCAGTCGCGCGCGGCCAGGTTGCCTTCGAGTTCGGCTTTGCGGCCGTCGGTGTAGTAGCGGTGGCTCAGGTCAGTGACTTGCTGTACCTCGCGGGGAACGATCTGTACCTCCGCGGTTGAGCCGTTCGACATTTGAATCTGGACGTTGGCGCTGGGATAGCCAGCCAGCTCCGGGCGACCTTCCAGGAACTTGTCTTCAACACTGATGACCTTGAAACGCTTGCGGAGTTCGGCGATGAGCAGGTCCTTGGCCTGGGGCGTGTCCGCCGCGATCTGGCCGGCGAGATAGTCCTGGATGGTTTGGGGAGGCTTGTCGTCCGCTTTTACTTTTTCCTCGATACGCTCGAGGTTCTTCTGCGGCCGGATGCGATCCAGCCTGGCGCCGGGAACGCCGGCTGCGGCTTCAGAAAGCTGAGTAGCCAGCTCCGGCGCGGCTTCGCCCGCCAGGCGCTCGTTCTGGAGTTCGGAATTTGAGGGCTGGACGATCTGCCGGCCCGATTGCCGGTCTTTTTCTCCGATCCGGGTAGCGGCTTCCGGGTGCACCGGCTGTGCGGGCCGGCTCAGGGCTTGAGCATCCTGCGGCGATTCTTTCTTCACCATTACCAGCGGCTCTTGGCCGGGAACAACTTGCGCTTCCCGGTCCACCCGGCGCACGGCCGGCGAATCGGTGGTCATCGCCCGGCCCATGGGACCGATCTGGGCGAGTGCGGCAGGCGATGACTGTTCACCAGTTTCGTTGGTCGTGTCTTGGTGGCCCTGTGCTGATACTTGTCTCGCTTGAGTGGTAACGGCTGAGGGCTGAATGCTCTTCTTGTCAAAATCCTCTACGGCATCATTAATAATCCTCTGCGCCAGCGCTTCCGCGTGCTCGGGCGTCTTGGCCAGCTCGATCCTGCCGTGCACTACTACTTTTCCCTTGTTGGCAACTATCCACTGCGTCAGCCTCCAGTGAAGTTCATCGATCAGCGCGCCGCGTTCGGCTTCTGGACGCGACGCGATCGTCTTGGCCATGCCCTCGACTTGCACGCTACTGAGCGTGTAGTTGCCGCGCGGCGCGGTTGACGATGAAGCGGGTGGCTGATGGCCGATGGCCGGATGCTGCGTGGTTTTGTTTGGGGGCTGACTGCCGGGCGCTGACTGCTGAGTGCTTTTTTCGAATTCGAGCATCGCCTGCGCGGCGGCTTGCGGAGAACCCAGGTCGCCGTGGGCTCGCTGGTGGTCCAACATGGCCTGGGTAGCGGGGTCGTTAGGAATGGCCAGGCGGTCAACTTGGGCGGCAAGTTCCGGCGCTTTCGCGCGAATGCGCTGGCGGATTTGCGCTTGATCTCCAGCGGGGAGTCGATTGAAATCGTGCAGAAATGAATCACTGATTTGATGGCTACCGCCATGCGCCGCCATCAGCATGGAGAGGACCGCATTCGCGCCTAATTCCCACTTCTGCTCTTGCGGCACATCCTGGCGGTCCATGATCTTGCCCAGTTCGCTGGAATGCTGGACGGCGCCGATGCCCATCTGGGCCGTGAAGCCTGTGCCGTAGGCTGCGCGTAAGCCGGCTGATACCTCTGGCCCGGCGAAGAAGAACGGCCACATTCGTGGATCGGCAGCCATGCCTCCAACAGTGCCGCCGATCGCACGAACTACGCCGCGGGCCTGAGGTAGCTCGGCCTTTTGCATTACTTCGGTGGCCCCTTGTGAAAGGCCCGGTGGTTCAAAAACCGCCTTCTCTAGCCCCGTTGCAAGTGCTTTCGCGCCGGCTTCTGAACCTCTCGCCATTGTTTCATCGATGTTTTCCTGGAAGCCATGCAGGATGTTGCCGATTACCGGTTCTGTTTTTTCTAATGGCGCTGGGCGTCGTCCTTCCCAGAGGCGCGAACGACCGTGTCCGGTTGGCACATCTACGGCTGGGGCCACATAGATATCGGCTGCTGGATGCCTCCCGGCTTCCGCATCTTCCTGGGCCTTGATCCTTCGCTCTTGTTCTGGGATGAAGTCGAAGCCCGGCGCGCCAGGCTCTCCCTGAACTGCTTCCCATGCCTTGCGACGGGCCACGTAATCTGGGTCAGGGGGTGCCTGATTTTCTGGGTATTGCGCGATGGCTCGACGTGCGGCAGCGGTGGGGCTGGGAGGTTCAATAGGCTTGGGGATTACTCCGGGGGCAGCGGCTTGTCGCGCAAGTGGGACAAGCGGCCGGGCTTGCGGATATGGTTGCGGCTCTAATTTGTTTCCGGCTGCGGTGTAGAGCGGGCGGGAGGAGTTGGAGGAGGGAGGCGGGAGGGTGGATGAATTTTGACCAGCTTCGTGCAGGCTTACAAGATCAGGGACAGAGCTCTGGCGGGATTGCGATGCCTCATATTTACTAACCAGGTCTTCACTAACTGGGTCTTCACTAAGCAGATCAGTAACACTTTGGGCGGCATCTTCAGACGATTCATGTTCTGAGACGAGATCGGGAACAGCGGCTGTATTGCCCATTTACTTGATCACGTAGCCTTTATCTCGGAACTGCTTCAGGGCGTCCGCGAAGGGGACTTTGTGTTTCCTGGCTAGAACGAGGATTTGAGCCTGAGTGACGATCTTTTGGGTGGGTTGCTTCTGGCCGGCAGTGGTGGCGGCTGGCACCGCGGCGGACGACTGCGCGACGGGAGGCTGATTGAACCGGTTCAGTTCCTCGTGGGCGGGCGTTTGCGTTCCGTCGTTGAAGGCCGGCGCAGAGGCGGGCGATGTAGTTGCGGGCTGCGCGATGGAAGGCTGAATAGGCTGTTCCTGTGCGTCCTGATAGGCTTGGATTTCGTTCCTGTATCCTTTCTCGGCTTGGTTAAACTCGGACTCCATACTCGCCGCCTGGCCCTTGTCCGCTACGATTCGCTTCTGCCGCTCGGCTTCGTCCTGAGCGAAGCGATTGTTGACGGCGCCCCTGCCGTAGTATCCAGGAGCAGTCGGATCAAGAGCTGCCCGGGCGGCCCCGGTAATGCCATAGCCAAGAACGTCGCTCAATGCACGTCCAACTCTGCCCCGTCCTCCGAGCCTATATTTTGGATCGCTACGATCAAGGCGCTTCTCTGCGGCGCGAAGATCTGCCTGAACCGTGGCGTATTTCGAATTCATCTGAGGGGAGGACGGGCGCTGTAGCAGTTTAGGCGGCCTCGGGCTTCCCAGTGCTGTGGCGATCGTCGGCGGGGCAAGCGGACTAGAAATGCCAGGCAGTGTGAGTGATGGCGGAGCAGTGGGCGCTTGCAGATCTTTCATTCTGCTGCTGATCGTACTTTTTCGAGCTTCCGCCCCTGTGCTGGTCGGACCGAGATTAGCCTGTGGCTCGGAGTTCCCGTATGGGTACTGCAATGGACGCGGATTGTTTCCTCCAAAACGCTGCTGTTCCTGATCAGTTCCAGCGTCGTCAGGGTTTGGAACAAGGCGGCGGAGAAAGCGCTGCCGTCCTTCGCCCGTGCCGATATCGTTGCCTGTGTTAAAGTCACCCATGTTTATCCTCCAGCCGAACCGATAGCCAAGCCCTTACCGAGACTCGAAGCAAACGAATCCCCAAACTCATCCCAGAATCCCGGGGTCTTGGCGGCATTGGCCGCCGGGTTCAGGGCTCCGACCGATTCGCCAGCGCCAGTGCCGTAGAGCCTGGCCTGCATATCCGCGGGCAGGGCTGACGCCTGCACACCGAACTGTTGAATGCCGGTTTCCTTGTCGATACGCGCCTGGTCAGCCTTGGCCATCTGGTCGGCCAGATCGCGCGAGGTTTGACGCTGGGCTTCGGCTACATTGTTCGCGAAGCCAGCCGTGTTTTCCCCGCTGCGCTGAGCCGCGAGGTCGAGCGTGATCTTCATAGCCGCGTTGCCGGCATCAGCAGTGGAAGCGTTGATGAGATTCTGGTTCCGCTGGAATTCGCCGCCGGGAGTGTAGGGATTGCCGGCCAGGAAGTTATTCAGACGGTTCTGGTAGTCGCCGATGGCGCCCTGTGTGGCGGCGAACGACTGGTTTGCCTGGTTCTGGAAATTTTTGGATGTATCGAGCGATTGTTGCGTGACTTGCTTGGATTCAGAACGGCCCATGGTTAACTCCGGATAGCACTCAGCATTCAGCATTCAGCACTCAGCCAAACCAGAAGAATCAACCACAAAGGACACAAAGGAACACGAAGGATTTTCTGCAGTGCATGAGCCTCCTTTGTGATCCTTCGTGCCCTCTGTGGTTGTGACGGGTTTAGGCGGAGTGCGGAGTGCTGATTGCTGAGTGCTGTTTTTCAGTCTCCTAGTTCGTTGAAGTCGCAGCCGATCAGGCGCAGGTTGTCCCAGACTCGCAGTGGGGTCGCGCGCAGGAAGCGCCCCAAGCTCTTTGCGAACTTTACCGGCACCAGCCCCCAGCCAGAGCGGAAGCCCTTATTGCGGAAGTAGTGACACTCCTCGACCAGCTCGCACGCGAGGCTCCTCATCACGGCTTCGCTGCCCGTTACCAGGATCACCTCGGGAACCGCTTCGACGTAGCGGAATCCGGTGATCTTGCCGTCCTCGATGGCTACGCGCAAGCGCATGACCGGCGGCCGGTATGGGGCAAACGCCTGCGAGTCCTCGGGGCCGGCAAAGAGTTGCGGCCGATCAACCTTGACGTTGGTTCCGTGGAAGCGAAGTTCCTGCTCGCGCCAGAGGCGATCGATGTCGGGGAGGTCGGCGGGCGTGGCGTCGCGCCAGGTTACGGGCATTCGCAACTGCCTTTCTGTGAAGTCTCGTTTTGGGCCAGGAAGGCAACGGCAGCCTCGCTATTCGCGTGCTCACGCGCGACTTCATCGAGATGGTCCTGGCGGATGCGAAGCAGCTCAGCCTGGGTAAACTTCCCCGCCTGCTGAATGTGCACGCTTTTTTCGTGTACGCCGCAGCAGCGCACGATGTATTCGACGCCGCCGATAGCCGAGCGCTTGGTGCTGTTGGGAACGATTTGTGCTTGGTGGGTCATGGAAATCTTTGGCTCTTGGCTTTTGGCTTTTGGCCAGAATGAATGTGCTGATTACGTTGGCTAAAAAGTAATGGGCTAAGGCAATACCGTTCGCTTGAGACGTAGGAATCTAGCTCGCAGCATTTCTTCCGGCAGCCAGCAAAAAGCATTTTTTAAGGGCGCTCCGCTTCGCTGCGCGCCGGCCTGCGGCGCAAGGAAGGGTGCATGTTGCAGGCTACCCAGCACTTAGCCCGCGTGCTGGGCTACAATATTCCGCCCCTACGAGTGTGCGTGAGAACTCACTTGTTTTTGAGGGCGGGATGGGCGACAAAAGGGCATGTCGCGATTTCGACCGTACAGCCCAGACCAAGCGTATTTGCTGCCGCCGAACGCCAGAGATGTTTT
>Ga0126378_10005172_pt1 | contig 10101 bp, 12 predicted proteins | sample PanSoiMetPlot_23_FD_92587 | JGI IMG/M metagenome (GOLD analysis project Ga0126378, IMG submission 92587) | Tropical forest soil microbial communities from Panama - MetaG Plot_23 | ecosystem: Environmental > Terrestrial > Soil > Tropical forest > Bulk soil | place: Panama | collected 2016-02-17 | reverse complement strand
TAAAGAACAGGGTACCGTGAAGTGGTTCAATGCCAGCAAGGGCTTTGGGTTCATCCAGCGCCAGAGCGGTGAGGACGTTTTCGTCCATTTCTCCGCGATTATGGCTGATGGCTACAAGACTCTCAACGACGGCCAGGCGGTTGAATTCGAAGTGACCAAGGGTCCGAAAGGACTGCAGGCCACGAACGTACAGCCCCTCTAATCTTCATAAGGAACAAAAGAGGGCGGCGCGCTTTAGTGCGCCGCCCTCTTTGTGTTTGTTGCCGAAAAGTCTTGTTTCGCGGGCCTTACCGTAATGCCGGTTCCGCGACTTCCGCGGTCCTTGTTGCTGAGCGGTCCTTCAGGAATCCGCGTGCCGCGAGCAATTCTGCGTTCAACAGTGCCGCTCCTGCCGCGCCTCGGACCAGGTTGTGAGAGAGCAGCGTGAGCTTCACATCATGCAGGGGGCATTCTCGGATGCGGCCCACAACGGCCGCCATTCCCGCTCCGGCGTCCACGTCTCGCCGCGGCTGGGGCCGGTTTTCTTCATCAACGACAACCACAGGGTGGCGCAATGCCGTCGGAAGCGAAGCCAGCTCTTCGTCCACTTCAAAAGTTTGTAAGGCCTCACGGACTTCGCCAAGCGAGGCAATCTTCTTTAGCCCAAGGGAGACACATTCGAGGTGTCCGTCCAGTACCGGAACACGATTACAGTGCGCGCTGATGCCCAATCCCGCCTCGATAAATCTCCCCCCGTCCCACTTGCCCAGCAACTTTTGCGGTTCGGCCTCCATCTTTTCTTCTTCACCGCTGATGAACGGCACCACGTTGCCTTGAATATCGATCGACGCGACGCCCGGATACCCCGCTCCTGATATCGCCTGCAGCGTCACGACGAAAATTCGCTCCAATCCGAACGCGTCCGCCAGCGGCTTCAGCACCAGTACGAGCCCGGCCGTCGAGCAGTTGGGGTTCGTCACGATAAAGCCAGTGTCATAGCCGCGATTTTTCTGCTGCACGGGAATCGCGTCCAAATGAGAGGAATTTACTTCCGGGATGAGCAGCGGTACATCCGCGTCCATTCGATGATTCTTTGAGTTGCTGACCACCGGATAGCCCGTGCGCGCGAAACCATCTTCGACGGGACCAGCGACGGAAGAATCCAGCGCTGAGAAAACAAAATCACAGTTGAGCGTCGGCTCCACTCCCTTCACCAGCAGGTCGCGCGCTCCGGCGGGAACCGGAGTCTCCAAGTGCCAGCGAACCGCTTCGACATAAGTCTTTCCCGAGGATCGTTCCGACGCGGCGACTTCGGTCAGCTCGAACCACGGGTGTTCCGCCAACAGCTTTACCAATCGCTGGCCGACAATGCCAGTCGCGCCGAGAACTCCGGCCCGCCACTTCTTCTTGACGTTCCTAACGCGCTTTTGCTCTCCCGGCTCCATTTCTCCATTCCTCCCATCTTGAACTTGTAGGCTCATGCCGCGCCTCCCTGCGATAACGCTGGGAGCTCTTCAGAAAATTCGCCAGGGGGTCCAATCCGCGTCCCGCGCGCTTGTGGATTGAAGGTATTTCGCACCCACACCACCATTTCGCTCTCTGCCGCTAGCGGCAGCACTTTCGGATGCAACACTTTTGCGCCGCTTGCGGCCAGCGCGTGCGCCTCGTCATAGCTCAATTCATGCAGAAGCCGCGCTTCCGCCGATTCCTGGGGATTCGCCGTGTAAATGCCGTCCACATCGGTCCAAATCACGAGTTCGTCGGCGTCCACCACGTACGCCACGATTGCTCCGGAGAAATCCGAGCTGTTCCGGCCCAGGGTGGTAATTCGCCCGTCTGGGGTAGCGCCAATGAAGCCGGTCACCACCGGCACGGTGCCTTCCTTCAAGAGCGGCAGAAGAATTCTTCGGCCGCGCAGTTTCGTTTGATCCAGATGTGGCTGAGCGTCGCAGAAGGTATCGCAGGTCAACACGAAATCCGAAGAACTCACCGGGACGGAAGCAACTTCCAGTTTTTGCAGCGCCCCCGCAAACAGCCGGGCGCTGAACCGCTCCCCAAACGAAGTCAGCCGGTCGGAAAACTCCGCGCTGGCTGTGACTTGATCCCGGCTCAGAACTTCATGCGACAGGTCGCACCCAAGGAGTTGCAACTCATGACGCACCTGGCGATCCGTCTCTTCATCGAGGCGAAGATCCTCCAGCACTTCTAAGTGCAACTCGAGAACAACGTCCGCCTCGCGCCGCGCCTGGGGCAGCTTGCCGGACGTCAATCCCTTTTCAATCGACAAGAGATGGTCCGTCACGCCCTTCATTGCCGAAACGACTACCGCCACTTTCGATACTTCGGCTGCCTCGCGCACCAGCCTCGCTGCATGGAACATGCGCTCTGCCCCCAGCAGGGAACTGCCACCAAACTTGAACGCCACTATTTTGGTGTGACCCTTACCGCCCCCGCCGCCATAAAGCGCCTCGCCTTGATGCGCGGCGGGGCGCCGTTCTGCTGCTTCTTCCGCTACGTTTTCCTGGTTCATGACCTGCGCTCCTGTTTCGATTCCCGAGTCCGGCTTCTGGAGCGTCTCTGGGGGGTAAAAGAAGAAACCCACCGCCAGGTTCGCTTCCGGCGGTGGGTTGGAAACTCTTTTTAGCTTGCTAGCTGTTTCTCCCATCGCCCGAAGCGGTAATAGTCTTCTTCATAGTCGTAGTCGTGGTAGTCGACATGGACGACTTGGAGGTAATTCGCTTCTTGGCGATGGACATCATCACGGCTCCAGACTACCATGCCTCTCCCTCGAAAAAAAGCCGATTTTTCGTTCAGTTTACTGATAGGTGGTGCGTCCGAAGCCAGCCGGAGCCTTCGAGACGGCGTGCGTTCACAATGGTTTTTGCCATGCTGAAAGTCGTCAGATGCGAGATATGCGGCGGGCTGTACAGCCAGAGCCACCTTAGCTCGCACCAGCGTCTCTCTCACGGCAAGAGCAAAGCTGCGCCTGCATCCGCGAAGAGCGAGCCCGAGACTTTAAAGACGATTCTTTCCTTGTACGAGCGGTTGACCGAGGAAGAAAAAAAGGAAGTCTTTAGCCGCCTGTCGGCGTCACAACAGGCTAAATCCTAGCCATCGCCGATACGCCATGCCGACGCTCCCGCTCTTCTGGCTAGCCATGCGCCGCGGAAGACTGCAGCAGGATGTTCAGATCGTCAGGATGAATAGCACAAAGCTGCGCGTCTTCTTTTTCGATGTCTCCGTTGCGAATCAGCGTCACAAGCGATTCTTCGAGCGTGAACGAGCCGCGTTTCTTGCTGAGCGGAATTTCCTGGTGAAGGTACTGCAAATTGTTCCGGCGAATGTGGTGCCGCGCCCCATATCCAATCATCAATAGCTCCGCCGCGGGCATCCGCTTTCCATCCTTGGTCGGCAACAGAATCTGGGTCAACACCGCGGAAAGTGCCATCGCTAATTCCTGCCGGATAGCATTTTGCCTTTCCACCGGAAACGAATCGGTGATCCGCGCCACCGTAGAAGCTACATCGGTTGTGTGCAGCGTCGAGAGCACCAGGTGCCCGGTTTCCGCCGCCACGACGGCGATGCGCATGGTCTCCGCATCTCGCATTTCGCCGACCACGATGACGTCCGGCGCCTGCCGCAATGCCGCGCGCAGGGCCGTCGGAAAGTCGGGCGCATCCGTGCCGATTTCCACCTGCTCAAGCACGCTTCTCAAGTGCTTGTGCTCATACTCGATGGGATCTTCGATGGTCACAATGTGCCGCGCTTCCCGAGTATTGATTTCCTGAATGAGCGCCGAGAGCGTGGTCGATTTGCCCGAGCCAGCCGGACCGCCAATCAGTACCAATCCGCGCGGCAAATGCGCCAGGTTGGCCACCGAAGGCGGCAAATGCAGTTCTTCTAGCTTCGGCACGCTGGTCGGCAATGCACGAATCGCCACGGCTGCGTGTCCCCGTTCGCGATGAAGGTTGATTCGAAAACGCCCGATCCCCTCAATGCGATAGGATGAGTCGGCAATCAGAGTTTCCTTGTAGAGCCGTAAGGCATGCCGCGAGAGAGCGGGGAGAACAGCCGCCTCGATCTCGGGGCCATCCAAAGACCCCGGACCTATCTTGCGCACTTCGCCTTGCACGCGTATGCACGGCGGCGCCCCTTCCACCAACAGAAGATCGCTTCCGCCCCTCTCGAGCAGCGTCTTCAGCCACTGATCCAGCCGCGCCGCTGCCGCTGAGTCACCGCCCTCGGCATGGCCTCCAGGGCCCAGCTCTTTTGCGAGTTGATTCAGTTTTTCCAGGTTCTCCATCACTGCCTTCATGTACTTAGACGCGCACCAGTGAAGTCTGGCCCACGAACTCCGCAAAGTCTAGCCACCTTGCTCGAAAGCGCTCCCGCTCTTGGTTCCGGTGAACTTATTTTGAATCCCCATCCCTCGATATTGGAGTGAGGTTAGTTGCGTGGGCATGCGGCCGCGCGGTTAAGCAGAAACTGACGTTCGCGCACATTTTGCGTGAGCGTTGCGGCGCGCTCAAACTCCGCCTGAGCTTCGTTAAAGCGGCCCAGTTTGAAAAGGAAATCTCCGCGAACGCTGGGCAACAAGTGATAGGCCCTGAGAGAAGGCTCCGAAGTCAGAGTGTCAATGAGTTCGAGGCCCGCAGCGGGACCAAACGCCATCGCAACGGCAACAGCGCGATTCAATTCCACAACCGGCGAAGGTGTAAGTTGTGCCAAAGCATCGTAGAGCGCGGCGATGCGGTGCCAATCGGTTTCTGCCGCCACGCGCGCCCGAGCGTGGCATGCGGCAATGGCGGCCTGCAAACCGTAGGGCCCTAGCGCTCCTCCTAACTTCTCGGCACGAGCAAGCGCCGCAAAACCTCGGCGAATGAGAAGTTGGTCCCATCGCGTCCGGTCCTGCTCGAGCAGCAGAATGGGCTCGCCGCGCGGCCCGGTGCGCGCATGCACCCGTGATGCCTGAATCTCCATCAGCGCGACAAGGCCGTGAACTTCGGGTTCCTGCGGAGCAAGTTCCGCCAGGATGCGGCCGAGCCGCAGCGCGTCCTCGCAAAGTGCGGGGCGCATCCAATCTTCACCGGCAGTGGCAGAGTATCCCTCGTTGAAAACGAGATAGATCACTTCGAGAACAGAGGACAACCGCACGGCCAAGTCTTCTCCGCGGGGAACCTCAAAGGGAACGCGCGCTTCGGTTAGCGTGCGCTTGGCACGAACAATGCGCTGCGCGACGGTCGGCTCCGGAACGAGAAAAGCGCGCGCAATTTCCTGCGTCGTCAAGCCGCCAAGCAGGCGAAGCGTGAGGGCGACGCGGGCTTCCGTGGAAAGAACCGGGTGACAGGAGACAAACACCAGCCGGAGCAGGTCGTCGCCAATCTCGTGGTCTTCCGGGATGTCAAAATTCGCCATGGCCAGATCTTGTTGGGATTTAAGCTCGCGGCCAAGCTCCTCGTGTTTGCGTTCGAGGAGCTTGTTCCGGCGAAAAAGATCGATGGCGCGGTGCTTCGCGGTGGCCATCAGCCATGCGCCGGGGTTGTCCGGGATGCCGGATTCCGGCCACCGCTCCAGGGCGACGACGAGGGCGTCTTGAGCGAGCTCCTCGGCCAAACCCACATCGCGGACAATGCGGGCAAGCCCGGCTATGAGCCTGGCCGACTCGATCCTCCAGACGGCATCAATGACGCGATGAGCTTCGTTCGACGACACGGCAGCCTTTCAAGTTACGTCGAAAGCCTCGCGAATTGGAAGCGCGGCCGCGCCGGGACAAAGACCATCAGGAATTCGCAGCGGCCGCGGCCGGCGCGCAGGTGTCGGCTTCGTAGATTTGGCGCAGCTCGCATTCGCCGTCTCCCGCAACTCGCAGAAACTGCCGGGCCAACTCAATGGCCTCTTCTTTGGAGTTTGCCTTCAGAATGGCGAAGCCGCCGACGATTTCTTTGGATTCAGCGAAGGGTCCATCAGTCACGGTCAGTTTTCCGTCGGACGAGCGAACGCGCGCCCCAAATTTGGTGGGCAAGCAGCCTTCGGTGGCCAGCAGCCAGCCCGCCTTAAACCCTTCTTCTACCAACTTGCCCATCGTGGCCATTTCCTCCTGGGATGGGCCAGCCGTTCTTTCCACGTGCTTATAAATGCTCAGAAATCGCATGTGTTTTTCTCCTTTTTTGATGGATTGACTTAGCTCTTTCTTGAAACCACGTGCTGAAAAACGCCTTCCCATTTGCTACCTCCAATGCGGACCACTGGAGCCAACTTGAAAGTTCTTACTTTTTGACCGTCTGCACGCCGGCATGGTCATCGTGGCCCGGTGCCAAGTCCTCGGGCCCGAAGATTTGCCGGACTTCCGTCTCACCTTCCCAGCCCGGCCAATATTGCCGGTGAAGTTCCATGAATTGACGGGCTCCTTCAACGGCCTCTTCCCTGGAGCTGTATTCGATAATCGCGAAGCCGCCGACGACTTCCTTCACTTCCGTGAAGGGACCGTCGAGCACAGTGACCTTTCCTCCAGAGAGACGGACACGGGAGCCGGCGGCCGTCGGAGCGAGGCCGCCGTTGGCTATCAAGGCGCCGGATTGGAGGGCCTTTTCACTGAGCTTGTTTATCTCCTCGACTAGCTTCTGGGGCGGTGCAAAGGGTTGGCCGCCTGGAACCGGCTTTTCTGGATGCTTAACCAACATCATGAATCGCATCATTGTTTCTCCTATGAAGTCGGATTGGAGCCAGTTTCCAAATAACTCGATCCGGCTCTCTACCATCACGACGAACCTCGATTTAAGAAATCGACACCAATTGCTATTTTTTCTTGGAAAGTTCTTTTCCCAATTCCCGCGCGCGGTCGACGGCCTTGCTTGGACCAAAATCCTCCAATTCGAAAAACTGGCGGATCTCAATCTCGCCGTTCTGTTCCTGGGGATTGGGAGCGCGTTTGGCCCACTCGATGGCTTCTTCCCGCGATTTCACTTGAATGATCCAATACCCGGCGATCAGCTCTTTGGTTTCCGCAAATGGCCCGTCCACTACTGTCTTATGGGCACCCGAGAACTTGATTCGCGCGCCCTTGGAGCTGGATTGGAGCCCCGCGAGATCGAGGAGCACTCCCGCCTTCATCAGTTCTTCGTTGTACTTGCCCATCGCGGAGAGAAGCTCTTCACTGGGCATTTTGCCTGCTTCCGAATCCTTACTGGCTTTGACAATCATCATGAATCGCATGGGCCTTGCTCCTTGGTTGGTTTGGAGCTGATTCCGCAAGCTGTTGAACTCGCCGGACTCAGCCTCTACTGTAGCGTCGAATGAGAGCCATGCAAATCGACAAATGGAATTGTCGAAGGTTCCTTCGGTTTTGGCGAGTGTCCACCCGCAAGCGTGAGATCTAGGCGCCGGTCACCGTCAGGATGAAGTGCCAGCACACGGACACTTGGAGAAGATCCTCCAAGTGGCCGAACGCGCAGAGCTGAAGCAAGTGCAAGACCCTCAGAAGGATCGAGGGCAGCGTCTGCAGTGCAATTTCCAGGGAGATCCCGAGGAAGCAGGCCAAACGACTTGTGATCTGCTGCATGCCGATCAAATCAGGAAGTCCTAAAATAGCAAAAACGGCTATCATTATCGTCCCAGTCTTCCGCAACTTCGTCCCTTGTGCCGCCATGTCAGTCTCCCGATACTTTTTTGACTTCCATATAGGCGTCGAATAGGGAAAGGCAGAATCGACAGGTTTGGCCGATCCTTTCGCGATTTTGGCTAACTCCAAGTTTTTCCTGTACTTCGAGCAGATGGGACTTCGTCAGACGGGAGGTTCTCGGGGTTCTTGGAAAGGCGGTGTTTCTTCTTGACAATCTTGCCGCGGGCGTACATCTTGGTTGGCTTTGTGCCCTCTGCCATTTAAGACCGTAAGGGGAACGAGCAAACAACGCCAAAATGACCAAGGTTCGGCTGTGTTTCCACGATCGCTGTTTTGACGGCACGGCTTCTGCCGCTCTCTTTTACCGCTTTTATCGTGAGAAATTTGATAAAGGCGCCGAGTTTGCCTTCACCGGCATGACTCACCGCGCAGCGCAACCCTGGGAAGACGGCATCTTCGACGGCGATGAGAACGTCATCGTGGACTTCAAATATTCCAATTCGCCAAAAGTGACCTGGTGGTTCGATCATCATCAGAGCGCCTTCTTGACGCCTGCCGACGCCGAGCAGTTTCGCAAGGGGACGCACGAGCATATGTTTTACGAGCCAGATTACAAGTCCTGCACCAAGCTCATCGCCACCGTAACGAAAGGAAAATTTGGTTTCGACACAGCGCCACTAGCGGATCTGATTCATTGGGGCGACATCATCGATGGTGCTCAGTATCCAACGCCGCAAGCCGCCGTGGAATTAACCGAGCCCGCTACCCAACTCGCCCTCGTGATTGAGGCGGCGCCGGAAAATGGCCTGCCCGCGCAAATCATTCCTGACCTGGCCTATCGCCCGCTCAGCGAAATGGTCAAGCTGCCTCTGGTCGCCAAACATTTGGGGCCGCTGCTCGATCGCCATCGCCGCTCCATCGACATTCTGCGTCAGCGGATCGATGCTCGGGACGGAGTGATTTTCTTTGACGTCAGTGATATGGATCTGGAAGGCTACAACAAATTTATTCCGTACCTGCTGCACCCCGAGTGCGTCTATTCGGTGAGCGTCAGCGCTTCCCCGGTTCGGGCGAAAGTCTCCTTGGGGACGAATCCCTGGAACCAGGCCACCGCGAACCAAAATCTTGCATCCCTTGCCGAAAAACACGGTGGCGGAGGGCATCCGCGCGTTTCCGCGATTTCCTTCGACCCCCGAGATCTGGTACATGCCCGCGAAGTTGCGCGGGACTTGGCAGCTACGCTTCGCAAAAAATAGAGCCCGATTCGCGATTTTCACGCTCCGGGCGCAATCGACAAATTCTCGCCTACCATGTAAAATTCTTTCATCCCTTCCGTGGACCGGTAGCTCAATGGTAGAGCAGCTGACTCTTAATCAGCGGGTTGGAGGTTCGAGTCCTCCCCGGTTCACCAACCCATTTCGTTGCAACGACATAGCATCCACAACATTTCGACTTTCATCGAACTAGGCAACATTGGGCAACAACTGCGCAGCCATTTCTGCAAGAGGCTCAGCGAAATCTTCCTGCAAAACGTGACCGTAGGTGTCCAATGTAGTCCTTGCATTGGCGTGCCCAAGCATTCCAGACACAACCTTGGTTGGATACTTCTTGAGCGCCGGTGTGGTCAGTGTGTGCCGGAAGTCATGCCATCCGCCGATACGAAAGCCCACCTCCGCGCAGGCTGGATGGACGTATCTCCGCAAGACGTTTTTCTGATTCACGGGAGTAGCCGCTTCTGACCGGAAACAGAAACCGCCTTTTGGAGCTACGCGCAGATCGCCCGCCTGCGCGCCTCCGGCCTGTCGTGGCCAAAGATCGCCCGCGAGTTGGGCGTGAGTGTTGGTACGGTCTATACTGTTGGCCGCGTCGTGTGAGCGCGGGCAATCGCCTAGTTCGTCAAACCACCAGCATTCCTCTGTCAGGAACGGCGGAATCCGAGCCAAGTTGCAACGCCCCCGGCCAAGATTCCAGCAGCAAAAGCTATGCCCACCGCCCCGAAGGGTTTCTGCTTCACGGCGTGTTGCGCATCCTCGATAATATCCTCCATTGTATTGCGCCCTTGTTTGACGGCCCTGCGTGCCGACCGTAGGCCATCTTCGAGCGTATCAGTGAAACGGTGCTTAACCTCGACAAAACCTCCGTTAAGCATTTTTGACTTTTCCGCCGTTGCAACTGACATATTCTCTCCTCCTATTCTCGGCTAGCGCATCCTGCGAGAACATCCGCTGGTCCGGTGACCTTAACGACGGTCTGATGGCTACATCGGTCCATCACGTCTCCCGGTCAAACGGAAGTTAGTTCCTGAATACGGGATTTTGCGCTTTCTAGGTCCGCTGCTTCCTCAAGCTATATCAGTGTTTGTTCATTCACTTTTCTGACAATATCAAAACGGGGTTACTTCACTGTCTGTCGCGGTTCCGAGGCTGGTAAGTCTGCGTCCTCCCGCCATTGCTTTAGCATTCCGTCTGCCACATCTCATAACTGATGCGCTTTGAGTAGTTTGC
>Ga0126378_10005171_pt1 | contig 10102 bp, 6 predicted proteins | sample PanSoiMetPlot_23_FD_92587 | JGI IMG/M metagenome (GOLD analysis project Ga0126378, IMG submission 92587) | Tropical forest soil microbial communities from Panama - MetaG Plot_23 | ecosystem: Environmental > Terrestrial > Soil > Tropical forest > Bulk soil | place: Panama | collected 2016-02-17 | reverse complement strand
GACTCCCAGTCGTCGCCAAGCCCGATGACCGTGGCTTCCAACAGGTTTGCACCCGTAAAGGAAAATCCTTGAATCGGCGAGAGCAAAAGTTTTGGGTCCGCTCATAGTAATCTGGTGGCAGCAGTCGAGGTCTAAAACCTATGCGTAAAGCATTTCATTTCGCTTCTCCCCGCGAGCGCTACCAGTGCGACGCGGCCATCGTATGGTGTTTTGACAACCGCTTTGAAGCTGCTCTCAAAAAGCTGGTGAAACGGCTGGGGTTGGCTTACTACGATCCCATCCGCATTGCCGGCGGCACCAAGTATCTTGCGTCACCGGAACAAGAGCGCGACCGCCAGTTTCTTTTGGAGCAGATCCGCATCTCCATGCGCCTGCATGAAACCCGGACTGTGATTCTCATGCTCCACTCCGACTGCGGCGCCTACGGCGGCCTGAACGCTTTTGAAAACGACAGCCGGCGCGAGGCCGAGCACCATCGCCAAGAACTGAGTCGGGCGGCCCAAGTCCTCAAGTCGGAAATTCCCGAACTGATAGTGAATACGTATTTCGTGGATTTTGAAGGTGTGTGGGAGACAGACTCGGAAGTCGCAGCGGCAGTAAGGACTGCTTAGAGCTGCTGGCTCCTGGCCAGTAGCTCCTCGCCAAGAGTAGGAAGCCCGCAGCCAGTACCTTGCGCACCCTCGCTTGGCGACGTGCTTCCCATTCAGTGGCCGCTTCCCGCGATATACTTCGACTCAGACATGGCCAATATTCTTTATGGCGTGAACGGTGAAGGTTCCGGTCACTCCACGCGCGCCAAGGAAGTGATTGCACACTTGCAGGAACGCGGCCACGCCGTCCATGTGGTTTCCTTCGATCGCGGCCTGCGCAACCTGAGCGTAACTTGCGAGGTCACCGAGATTTTCGGTTTTCGCATTACCTATGTCAACAACCAAGTCCGCTACCGCCGCACGCTGGCCAAGAACCTGCTCAAAGCGCCGCGGGCCGCCCGCAGTATGGCTAACCTTCTTCAGAATATGAAAAACTGGCAGGTCGATCTGGTCATCACCGACTTTGAACCACTTTCCTGCCATGCCGGGCGGCGGCGGCGACTGCCCGTGATCTCGATTGATAACCAGCACTGCCTGACCAATGTGGACGTCTCCTGGCCGCGCCAGTTCCGGCGTGACGCGGCCGCAGCCAAGTTGGTAACGCGCCTGATGACGCCCCACGCAACCGCGTATTTGGTCACTTCGTTCTTTAATGCACGCGTCCGCCGAGGCAGCACTTTTCTTTTTCCGCCAATTCTGCGGAAGGAGGTTCTGGCGGCTCATCCACACGCCGGCGACCACGTGTTGGTATACGTTACCTCGCCGGCGGCTGGGCTCGTCCGGCTGCTTAAGCAAGTCCGCTGCAGCTTTATCGCCTACGGGTTTGACCATGCCGGTCAGGAAGGCAATATCGTTTTCAAGAAGCCCAGCCTGGAGGGATTTCTCAACGATCTGGCCGGATGCAAGGCTATCATTGCCAATGCGGGTTTCTCGCTGGTGAGCGAGGCTCTCCATCTGGGCAAGCCGTATTTGGCGGTCCCCGTGGAACACCAGTTCGAGCAGATCTTCAACGCCTATTACCTGGACAAGACCGGTTACGGCGCCTGGTGGCAGGAGCTGAACCGTGAACGTGTCGAGGCGTTCCTCTTCAATCTGCCCCACTTCTGTCAGGCTTTGCGATCTTATCCGCGCCAGAATAACTCGGCTCTGTTGGCCAAGCTCGATCTGCTCATCGCCTCGCACGCCTCCACAGGCTTGGGCACCACGAGGACCGCAGGCGAACAATGACCGGAGCTCACCAGGATTTGCAATTGATTAAGCATCTCATGATTCGACGCCCTTAAATCCTCCGCGCTTCCGCGTTCAAAGCAGAAAAAGCCAAGCGATCAGGTTATAATATTAATAAAGCTTCATATATGACGTGCCCAAAAAAATTAGCCAATATTTCACGTGAACTCTCCCGGCTGGATCGCTGGATTCTAGTATTAGCCTTGCTGTGGATGGGTGCGGGAATCGCTCTACTGGTAGAGGCGCATTCCAGCCATCACCACGACACGCAGCCGGCAGGCTACGCGATCGTGCATTCCGCCAGCCTTTCCTGAGTTTCCTGGCCATACGGATGTAGTAGAACCACATTTCTTGGCATCAGCCGTCGTGACATCAAGTTTGGGACGCGGCTGTCACCCTGAAGTTGCCTTCGGGCCTTTCGACGGCCAGGCGCACCATGCGGCGGGATTCACGGGTCGGGCGCGCCGCCTCATATTCCAGGAAATCGCGGATCACGCGAGTTGCATCCTTGTAGCCCTGGACGATCACGGGGGCGATGATTTCGCCGTCAAAATCCAAAGTCGTGGCAGGCAGAGGCTGGGCGGGAGCTATGTTGAAGGCCTTCACATACCGGTAGCGCTGCCGTCCGATCTCCAGTTCCACCTGCTCCGGCTTGACTCCGAGTTCGGCAGCATAGATGGCGCAGAGCCGATTGATGTTCTTGAGTAGCGCGATATCCGAATTGAAGTTCTTGGATATCAGGATGTCCACGGCATGCACGCCCACGTCGAGGAAGGTCTTGATTTCGCCGGACTCGTACGATCCTTCGAGCGGCGCCAGCAAAATCAGAAACAGCACGTCCGCGCCCAGGCGGAGCGCCGGCAACATGGGTTGGTTGGTCATGATGCCGCCATCGGTCCACAGGCGGCCATCCATGGGAACGGCCTCATAGGCAAATGTATAGGCGGATGAGGCCACGGCGGCCTGCACCAGGTCCGGCGGTTGCTCGACTTCGTGCCTCACGAAATCTTCATGCGCGCCGGGATCGGCGAGCAGCGCTTCCACTGGCGCGTTGGAAAAAAAGCGCCCGCGCCCGTGCTCGATATCGGTGGCGGTCATGATCACGCGTATGGCCGAGTTGCGTAACTGCTCTTGGGGGATGCGTGCGCGCAGGAACTTGGTCCGCTCGAAGTTGGAAAACAACCCGGTGCGCAACGGCAGCCGCAGGAATCGGTGGCTGATTCGGCTCAAGGGTTCGCGCAGCAGCCGATAGCCACCCCAGATCAGCAGGGTGAGGACGAGGAGCGGCACTGGCGCGCTAAACTCCACAACCTGGCCTTCCTCGGAGCTTCCCACATGCAGGTGGGTGAAGCCAAGAAACAAGACCAGAAAGCTGGCGACCAGGAGGTTGGCGGCTAGAGAAATCCAGGCTTTTTTCCGATCAAGCTCCCAGCGGCGCCGACGGAAGCGGCCCAGGGCCACGTGACCTATATAGGAGAGCCTGTCCCAGAAGAACAGGACAACGATCCCGGCCGCGGCCAGCGACAACCAGGTAATCTTGGGATGGTGGGTGTGAAGGTAGACGCCATGTTCCTTCAGCCATTCCCACAACAGGTTTCCGATCCCGGCCGAGGCGGCTATCAGCCCGGCAAGAAGAAAGATGTAACGCGACCAATCGATTCCCAGCGTGGACGGCGACAGCTCGATCCAGGCCTGGACCAGGGAATCAGCCTTCCCTACCAGCCCATCGGCGTGCGCGGCGAACGAGGCGGCGTTGATGCTGCCCACGGAAGTCGCAGTCACGATGTGGGTTGGTACGCGGGCGTCCTGAAAGGCCATCAGGGCTCCTGCTTCGTAGGCTCCGCGTGCGCCTCCGCCGGACAACACCACGCCAATGCGCGAAGAGACAAGCGGGTGCTGCTGGCCAACGGCCGTCTGGCCTCGGAATTGTTGTCGCAAGCTTTCAAGCTCGGCCAGCGCGGCGGTGCTCCGTGATTTGGGACTAACGCCTGCCATTTTAACCAGCTCAGCATACCCCATCCAGCCGATCCCGAGGAGCCGTGAATTGCGGCGACATCACGGTCTGGATCCCGGACGCTGCGATGATTCCTGCTTTGATGAATCCCTATCTCGCCCGTCGCCTGTCCGAAGGGGCACGCGGCCGCGGCTGCGCCCTTTTGACGCTGATACGGCAAAGCCTTGCACGATCTCGGTCTGTCCTTAGACAAGATCGCGGCATCTAAATGTTGTTATCCGGATCGAGCAACGGAGGAACATGCGGAGTTGGAAAAGGCAAGCAGGCGCGAATTATGAGGTCCGGCTCAACGGCAGCGCTACAGCTTCCCGGCTGGTAGTGATCCTTGGCGCGTGGTCAGTTTTTTGGGTGGTCTGTTCCGATTACATTCTGTCCCTTTTTGTGGAAACACCGCCGGTTCTATGGAATGTGGAATGGCTGGAAGGCGCGATCTATGTCTCAGTGTCCGGAGTGATCGCCGGTGTTCTGGTGCGACGAATCCAGCGCGAGAACGAGCGCGCCCGGCGCGCCAATGAGTCGAAGCTGCGCAGCCTCCAGGCCGCCGGCTTGATCGGGATATTTACCTGGCACAACGGCTCGATCGTCGACGCCAACGATACTTTTCTAGACATGCTGGCTTATACCAAAGAGGACCTGGCTGCTGGGCGGCTCACGATCGCGGAGCTTACCGCCCCTGAGTATCACCCCGTAGAGAACCAGGCTCGCCGCGAACTTGACGAGAAAGGACGCTCCAGAATTTTTCAAGCGGAGTTGATTGGAAAGAACGGTACGCGCGTGGTGGTGGTGGGCGGTCGTGCACGCATTGAAGGCGCTGATCGCTATGGCATCGGCTACGCGCTGGACATCACGCCCTTGGTGACGGCGCAAAGAGAGCAAAAGCAATTGGAAGAGCAATTGCAGCGGGCCGATCGTCTGAACGCACTGGGCCGGCTCGCCGGCGGTATCGCCCATGACTTCAATAATCTGCTCGGTGTGATCGTGGGATACACGGCCATGTTCAAGAACAACGCGCCGGGCAGCCACGAAAGCGTGGAGCAAGTGCTCAAGGCTGCGGACAAAGCCAAGGACTTGACCCGCAAGCTGCTCGCGTTCAGCCAAAAACACGCGCTGCACCCTGAACTTCTCGATGTGAATGCCGCCATTGAGGAACTTAAGAAGATGCTCAGCAGGCTGGTGGGAGACACCATCGAACTGCGTCTGGAGCTCGCGGATGACGCGGGCTGCGTACTCGCAGATAGAACTGAGCTCGAACAGGTGGTTATGAACCTGGTGGTGAATGCGCGCGATGCCATACGGCAAGGTGGTGTGATCACGATCGCGACCGAGAAGATCCGCGTGGAATCAGGAGGGGTGTGGCAGGATGCAGCGCCTGGCGACTATGTCTCAGTCCACGTGCGCGACAACGGCGAAGGAATCGATGCCGCGGTTCTCGAACACATCTTCGAGCCGTTTTTCTCCACCAAGTTGGAGTCCGGTGGAACAGGCCTGGGGCTGGCAATCGTCTATGGCGTGGTCAAGCAGCACCGAGGACATATCCGGGTGGAAAGCCAGCCGCAGCGAGGAACGGAGGTCACTCTCCTGTTCCCATGGTCGGCTGCGTCCACCTGGGAACCCGCGCCCACACCGGCTGCCAGGGTCGAGCGGGGCACCGAAACGATTTTGCTGATGGAAGATTCAGAGGAAATGCGTTGGATGCTTGCCACCGTGCTCCGCTCCCTGGGTTATACGGTGTTGATGGCGGAGGATGGCCGGCGCGGCATCGAAGTCGCCCACGATTACGGCGACCAAATCCATCTGATTCTGGCCGATCTCGCCATGCCACGCCTAAGCGGTCCCGACGCTGTGGAACAAATCCGCCGTGAGAGGCCGATGGTCAAAGTCCTGTTGTTGACCGGGTTTGCCGATTCCAAACTGCTCGAAGGCAAGCCCCTTGATGACGTGTCGATTCTGGAAAAACCGATCGCTCCCAATGTTTTGGCATCCAGGATACGAGAAATACTGGGACCGGGATCGTCTTCGAGTGTTTAATAAGGTTGACGCCCTCGCGCGGCCGGGCTTACCATCCGTTCAGCCGCTTCGCCCTGGATCATGCACAAACCTGCAAAGACTAACGCGCGGAAACCCGTTGGCGGCGAAGTTGTCATCCCTGACAAACTCTACTTTCGTATCGGCGAAGTCAGCCGCCTCTGCAGTCTCCCCAGCTACGTGTTGCGCTTTTGGGAAACCGAGTTTCCCCAGTTAAAACCATCCAAGAGCAGCAGTGGTCAACGAATGTACCGTAAGCCAGACGTGGAAAATGTGGTTCACATCAAGAAGCTCCTGTATGAACAAGGCTTTACCATCGCCGGGGCGCGGCAGCAACTGCGTGCCGAGGCCAAGCGCAAGCAGAACCCCCTCCCCTTCGCCACCTCGCCTGCCCCGGGGCGGACGGAGCTGAAGCAGGTTCGCCAAGGGTTGCGGGAGATTCTGGGAATCCTGGCAGGCCGCCGATCGTCTGTCTAAAGGCCCGCCCGCCGCGGCGGGCCAGCGAATTGCCTGTTAGGGGCTAAACCACGCTTGCCGTTTTTTGGCCCCACCAGGCCAGTAACTTAAGATTTCTTGAGTTCTTCGGAAACCCGGGCTGCATCCAAAAATGTGGCTATAATAAATCCATTACTCACCCTTGTGCGTTTGGTGCGTCCAAGGGATTAAGGTCTTCGATGTCAAAAAAGCTTCAAGTTCTCATTCTCACCTGCTCCATGCTGGTCATTGCTTTCCTCGTGATCGGCGGGCTGGGCGTGCACGCTTCCAGCAGCAACGGCGACAGCTACAAACAAATGACGGTGTACAGCGAGGTGCTGCACCGCATTCGCACCGAGTACGTAGAAGAGCCGAACATCAACTCGGTCACTAGCGGGGCGCTCCACGGCTTGCTGGAATCGCTGGATGCCGACTCCAGCTATTTGAGTCCCGCAGAGTACAAGGCTTTCAAACAGACCAAGGCCGACGGAAAAGCCGGCATTGGCGCCACCGTTTCCAAGCGGTTTGGCTATGCCGCCGTGGTTTCCGTGATTCCGGGCGGTCCAGCGGATAAAGCGGGTATTACTGACGGAGACATCATTGAGTTTGTCGAGGGGCAGAGCACGCATGAGATGTCTCTGGCCTCAGTGAAGGCACGCCTGGCTGGCGAACCCGGATCGCGCGTGGAGGCCTCCGTCATCCACGCACGGAAGATCGAGCCGGAGAAAATCACCATCGTGCGCGAGATCGTTACTGCGCCCGCGGTTCAGGAACAGGAAATGGCTGACAACGTTGGCTACGTGCACACGTCCACGCTGAGCAAAGGCAAAGCGCAGGACATCGCAGGCAAGATCAAATCGTTGCAGAAGCAAGGTGCAAAAAAGCTGGTCCTGGATTTGCGCAACAATTCCGAGGGCGATGAGGAAGAGGGTGTGGCCGTGGCCAACTTGTTCCTCGGTAAGGGGCTGATTGCAACTCTGCAAGGCCAGAAGTTTGAGAAAGTCAACTACGAAGCGGATCCGCAGAAGAAGATTACCGATTTGCCCGTAGCAGTTCTAGTGAATCGCGGAACAGCGGGCGCGGCCGAACTTGTAGCCGCCGCCCTTCTCGAGAATGGACGCGGCGACGTGGTGGGCGACAAGACCTTTGGTGAAGGATCCGTGCAGAAATTGATCGAGGTCCCAGATGGCTCGGCGCTCATCCTCTCGGTAGCCAAGTACTATACTCCCAAGGGCAAAGCCATCCAGGACACAGGCGTGACGCCCAACATTCTGGTTGCCTCGAGCGATGAACTGGCAGCGCTGCCTGACGACGAAGACGGCAATGCTCCGGACGAACCGCAGAAGACACAGCCGAAGGATGACGACCAGCTGCATCGCGCAATCGAGGTACTGAAAGCGAAGGCGCCGAAGACGTAGAGCAAATTCAGCAAATAGCAATTTGGCAATTAGCTCAGCTGAAACCGATTAACGAGGTAGTTTCTCTTGCGCGCAGTTGAGTAAATTGCCATTGCAGGCTATTTGCTAATCTTTTTTGAATAGGGAACACCAGCACCCTTCCGCCCTTATTGAATTTACGCAATTAACCAATCACCCGAATTTATTCAATCTTTTATCTTCACCTGCCGTCATCCGCATGAGTCGCGGTAGGGGATTTTTCACGCTAAGTACATGTCCCCGAGTGTAGTCCAGTAAGAGGTGCGCGCAGGCGGCAGCGGCGAAATAGCGAAAAGAAACGTGCTATTCTGGCCTTGTTTAGATCCTCCTCCCAAATGAAGTTTCTTTACTCAGAGCTCCCGGTGCTGCACGTCGCGGGACGGAAACTGGTGGGGCGCGTGGTTTTTGGCCTGCTGGTTCTGGCCTCGGCATTGACGGGAACTTTGGTGGGGCTTCTGGTGGTTTACTCCACTGATCTACCCCAGATTAGCGAACTTGAGCGCTACCGCCCCAGTACGGTCACGGAACTCTATGACAGCCAGGGCCGCGTGGTCGGCTCTTTCGCCCTGCAGCGGCGCGTGCTGGTTTCCTACGACGATTTTCCCCGGGTGCTGCGCGACGCCATTATCTCCACTGAAGACAAGAGCTTTGAGAGTCACTGGGGCATTAACTTCTGGCGCGTGTTAGGGGCCGGTTATCGCGACTTCTTCTCGGGATCGCGCGCACAAGGGGCGTCCACGCTCACCATGCAGCTCTCGCGCAATCTTTTTCTCTCGCCGGAGCGGCACTTCGGCCGCAAAGTCCAGGAGACGCTGCTGGCCTTGCAGATCGAACGCCACTTTACCAAGCAGCAGATCTTCACTCTCTATGCCAACCAGATCTTTTTAGGTCACGGGGTGTATGGATTTGAGGCGGGTGCGCAATACTACTTCAACAAGCACGCCCGCGACCTGAAGCTGGAAGAGGCGGCGCTGTTGGCAGGGTTGCCCAAGGCACCGGTTTTTTACTCACCTATCAATTATCCAGAGCGGGCCCTCAAACGCCGCAATCTGGTGATCAACAACATGCTGGAAGACGGCAAGATCACCACTGTCGAGGCCAGCCTGGCCAAAGCTGCGCCCCTGCGGGTGGAGATTCGCCGTGAGAATTCCCCGGCGCCCTACTTCGTCGAGGACGTGCGCCGCTCCCTGGAAAAAAGGTTCGGCTCCGACCAGGTTCATGAAGGCGGGTTGCGCGTCTATACCTCGCTCGATTTGGATCTGCAACACGCCGCCACGCAAGCGGTCCTGGACGGTTTGGCCGCTTACGAGCGCCGCCACGGTTGGCAGGGCCATCTCAAGAACGTGGTGGCGGAAGGAGAGACCCTCAGCGACTATCACGATCCTGACTGGGACGAACCGATTGCCTCGGGCAGCTACGTGCACGCGCTGGTAGTGGATGTGGGCCTGCAGTTCGCCAAGATCAAGTTCGGCACGCACACCGCTTCACTGGGACCTGCAGAGTTCGCCTGGACGAGACGCAAGGTGGCCAAAGACGTGCTGAAGGTTGGCGACAGGGTTTATGTGAAAGTTCTGGCCTTGAGCAACGACGGCTCGGCCCAGGCTTCGCTTGAGCAGGATTCGGGCGTGCAGGGAGCCCTGCTGGCCATTGAGAATTCGACCGGCGATATCAAGGCCATGGTGGGCGGACGGAATTTCGACTTGTCCAAGTTCAATCATGCGACGCAGGCGCAGCGCCAGGTAGGGTCGTCGTTCAAACCATTCGTTTACACCGCGGCCATCGACCAGGGCGCGAGTCCCGACGACCTCATCCTTGATGCTCCCACCAAGTTCGTGAGCGCAGGCACTTCTTACACACCGCACAACTTCGATCATCGCTTTAAGGGGAACATCACTCTACGCAATGCTTTGGCGGACTCGCGCAATATTCCAGCGGTCAAGCTGGCGCAGAAGGTTGGTATGGGAACTGTGGTCGAGTATGCCCGGCGCTTCGGCATCACCTCGCCGGTTCCACCATTTTTGCCAGTGGCCCTGGGTGCGGCCGACCTTACGCTCTATGAAGAAACGTCGGCCTTCACAGTCTTTCCCAACGATGGCTTGCGGATCGAGCCACGCTACATCCGCAAGGTCACCGACTACGAAGGTCATGTGCTCGAAGAGGAATTTCCTGACGCGCGCGATGCGATTGGCGCGCGCACCGCACGCACCATGGTTTCCATGCTGGAGGGCGTGGTACAGCACGGTACCGGCGCCGCGGCGCGCAAGCTGAAACATCCGTTGGCCGGCAAGACTGGCACCACGAATGACTACACAGATGCGTGGTTCATCGGCTTTTCT
>Ga0126378_10005168_pt1 | contig 10103 bp, 8 predicted proteins | sample PanSoiMetPlot_23_FD_92587 | JGI IMG/M metagenome (GOLD analysis project Ga0126378, IMG submission 92587) | Tropical forest soil microbial communities from Panama - MetaG Plot_23 | ecosystem: Environmental > Terrestrial > Soil > Tropical forest > Bulk soil | place: Panama | collected 2016-02-17 | reverse complement strand
TGACAGGACCTGGACTGAGAACAATAACCGGACCACTGGCTAGCGCACTTAATACGCGTCACGAAGTCTGCTACTTCTGGCTCGAATGGCCACCTAAAAGCGGTGGGAAGGTTGTAATCCGTCGACTGGCCACTCATCTCTTGCCGCCCGATGTACCTGTACTGGTGCAGGGGCAAAAGGCAGAAGAGCGGAGTCTGTGGGAAGTTTTGGAGGGTCAAGCGGAACTGACGGAGGTTATGCCATCAGACTATCCGGTCGCTAGCATGGATGACGTGCAAGCCGTCGACTTATTGTTATGCGATTCGATTACCTATGATTTAGTGCAACATCGCAACCGCCTCAAGTATCAATTGCTCTCGGCTGAGTCGCTACAAAGGATTGCCGGACTCAGCCTTGCCTCTGTCAGCAACTAATCCGCAAGCCCGAATTTTCTGCTTCTAGAACGTGTAGCGTGTTGGCTCGATTCCCTTGAGGCGTAAACATATGTTTTGAAGCCTACCCGAGTCAGGGCCACTGAAATCAGCGGCGAGTGGCAGCGTCGTCGCGGGCTTCCTGTAGCAAATCAGTAGGAACTTCGCGAACGCGCAAACTGATTTCGAAGTTGGGCGTCACAGGGCCGCGTCCCCAACGGTTGACCTCCCAGTGCGCGCGCAAAAACTTCGCGCCATTCGCCTGCGATAGATCGACCAGCAACGGGTATTCGCCTGGGTAGAACTTCTGAGGAAGCGATGTCAACGGTTTGGTTTCCCAAGTTGTCCCGTCAGCGGAGGTGAAGAACGATACCTCTATCGATTCCTGCTCGACAATTTTGCTGACGCACAGAGTGGCGAGAAACACCCGGTTCTCAGCGCCGCTGACATCCAAAGACTCGCTGTCGCCCTTGGCGGTGATGCTTGTATTTTTCGGAACAAGGAAGACATCAATCATGACGGCAATCATTTTAGCCGTAGAACCTTCTGAGTTGAGGTGATAGCGGTCACGATCTCAAGTCATAGGCAGCGAGTATGTCGCCAGGTGTGGTTTGACACGCTGCACCAGCCACAGTACGATTTTGCGCACAATCATCTCAGGGCCTCGAGCTGGTCCTTCCAGGAGTAACAAAAATGAAAAATTCGGTCGCACTGTTCGCGGCTGCAGCCGTTGTGGTAACGCTGGGCGTGGTCTATGCAACAGCCCAAATGCCCATCCCCAAGCCAGCGCCGGAGTTGGCGAAACTCGACTTCCTCGCCGGACATTGGGTTATGGAAGGAGACATGAAGCCGGGTCCCATGGGTCCAGGTGGCAAGATGACCTCGACCGGCGAGTCACGTTGGATGGAAGGTAAGTTCTTTATGGTGGAGAATGCGAAATTCAGCGGTGCCAACTTCGAAGGAACCACACTTGCTGTCATCGGCTACGATCCGGAGAAAAAAGTCTACACCTACAACGAGTTCAACAGCATGGGCGAAGCAACCCAGTCAACCGGCACGGTGGACGGCGATACGTGGACGTGGACCAGTGAAGAGAACATGGGTGGGCAGATGATGAAAGGCCGCTACAGCATGAAAGTTCTTTCACCGACTGAATACACTTTTAAATTCGAACTTTCTAAAGACGGCACCAACTGGACGACCGCCATGGACGGCAAAGCCACCAAAAAGTAACTTCCGTCCGGGCGTGACTACGCAAGGGTCTGAGGCGCCACGTCGGCGGCTCGATGCAGTTGAGCTTTCGGCTGCACCCGGCGGGCCCAGCCGCACACATCAGCGGGCTCGCTCCGGCACCTATCGTCGAACAGAAAGCGGCGAGGTTTCACAAGTCATCGACCATCAAGTTATCGCAGACTTGCCGCTGAATGCCAGGCGCTATAGGACTTGGCATTACTGACTCTGGGAGTTACGCAGGATCCACCTGGCTTGACCTCCGGATCCAATGGCCTACGGCGGAGCGCGTGGCTACCAGAATAGCTATCTCGCGGACGGTACGGACGACAACAATAGCCTTTTCGCGTAAACGCGCGGGCGCTAAGTGCGCCTTACCAGTTCAACAACGAAGTAATCAACGAATTTCGCGTGTCGTCGAACGGCAATAGCGCTGAGTTGGGACGTGCCGGTGGCGGGGCATTCAACGTAGTCACCAACTCCGGCGGGAATCGCTGGCATGGCGCTGGTTGCTTTTATGCCCGGTCGATGCGCGATCAGCGTATGGCAGCAGCCAGCCGGACGAGCACCAGCGGCAGTTTAGTGGAACCTTCAGTAGCGAGTCATCTGACGACGGACGTCGCGTCCTTTGCTGCCAAGTTCCAGACACTCTATACCGAATACCGAGCAGGCGAGCGCAACCGCTGAATATGGGACAACACCGAAACTGAGCCTTTCGACTAGCTTCCTCTATGTTCATGGCGAGCACCTGATCCGCTCGCCTGATGCCAATCTGTTGAAACCCAAGATCACCGCGTAGCCAGTGTATGACGACCAGCCCGCTTTTACTGGCGACTACTACTCAGTGGCTTCGTTTGCCGATTGGCCAACTACGAAGTCAGTAGGACTGAGCATGACTGATCAACGACAACGCTTTGTGGCTTCGAGCTTCGAATGTTGAATGGGCCCGCTCAACAACCGGGTCGCTCGAGTGTATTCACTGCGGGAACAGGCCGGCCCATCAACGCGACCATGGCGGGCGATTCCAATCGCGATGACTATGTCTATAACGATCGTTTGCCCGGCTCCGCCAGGAGTGCGTATATCGGTCCGGATACTTGACCATGGACCTACGCTTGAGCAAGAGCTTCCAACTGAATGAACCAGTGCATCTGACGCTACTAGCGGAGTCGTTCAATGTTGCGGACCGCGTGAACCAGTCGTGGATATTTCACGTGAGGGATTAGTGAACTCGGGAAGTCAATTCATCGCGTATTCAACGAAAGTAGGCAAAGCGCTTTATTCGAGCGAATTCGTAAAGAATTCGAAATTTCTGATTCTCACCAACTCCTATGCTCCCCGACAGTTGCAATTCTCCTTAAGAGTCAGTTTTTGAGGAATTTGCGGTCAGTTTAGGACATGGTCACCTCAGACACGTTACCTTCATATGGGTTGCGCATTGCAGGAATCGACACTTGACTTCATAAGGGAACATTGGGATAACTGAAGGGTCCGTTTGGGACGAGTCTGGGGGTGTTTACCCATTGGCCGAAGTACGTATTCAGGAGGGCGAGTCGTTAGAGAACGCCCTGCGCCGCTTTAAACGTAAGGTCCAGCAAGAGGACATTATTAAAGAGGTGAAGCGTCATTCCTTCTACCTTAAACCGGGCGAAAAGAAGCGCGTAAAGGAAGCGCTAGCGCGCAAGCGCAGCCGGAAAAAAGCTCGCAAAGAGCAGGATTAATGCAACCGTAGGGCCGCTGTTGAAGGCGGCCCTACGCTTTTCCTTCCCACAGCCGTTGTTGGGATTCATTACTAGGATCTGGCAGTGATATTCGAGATGTGACCATGCGTGGGGCATGGTGGGCCGAACCCAGGAGCAGTGCCTGAGCGATAGTCTGTGGCGTCGCGGGAAATCCAATCCCGTCCCCGCGGTTGCTTACAGGCGCCCCCCGATCGTTGCAGGCGACAAGGGCTGAAGGGAGCAGCACTCCATGGAATTTCAAGACAAGGTTTTGAAGTGTATCGACTGCGGCAGTGACTTTGTCTTTACCGCCGGCGAACAGCTCTTCTTCCACGACAAGCAATTCAAGAACGAACCCAAGCGGTGCAAGCCCTGCAAGGCGAAGCGGGCGGCCACCATGAGCCCCACGTCGGCCGGTAATTATTCGAAAGTGGAGACCCGCACCAACTGCTCAGGCTGCGGTAAGGAAACCACCGTTCCCTTTAAACCAACGCAGGGCAGACCGGTATTTTGCCGGGAGTGTTTCCAGCAACGCCGAACGGCAGCAGCCACGGCCTGAGAAGCAGCCCAATCTACTCACCAATTTTCCGCGTACCGGAAGACACGAGGGACGGTTGCGCGCCACGGCTGCACGCTGCCTGTATTCCCCTTCGCATAACAAACATCGTTCACTTGCCACGACAAGCGCGTTGGTCAAGAGGGCCACGGTTACAACGATGCTGGTCACCCATCGAGCAATGATCACTACACCTACTGAGCCGGGGCAATCGCAAGGCGAGATCCTATCTCAAAGCGCAGCGTGAATGAGCGAATTCCTGTTGCCTTCCCACAGGAGATATGGCATCCTTCCTGTTGGTAACCCAAGTCAAGAACCGAATGAAGCAAAAAGTTGAAGTTCAACAAGGAACTTTGGCGCTCATGATCCTCAAGACTCTCGATGTCCTGGGGCCGCAGCACGGTTACGGGATTGCAAGGCGGATCGAACAGATCAGCGGAGATCTGCTTGCGGTGAATCAAGGGACTCTATACCCGGTGCTCCTGCGGCTGGAGCAGGAGGGTGCTATCGCGTCCGAGTGGGGTGCTTCTGAGAACAATCGCAGAGCGCGTTTTTATCGGCTGACGCGGACTGGGCGCAAGCTGTTGGAAGCCGAAACCCGGGATTGGGAACAAACAGCTGCCATCATCGGCCGATTCTTCCAAGTCAAGGCTGAAGACTTCTTATGAGACCTGTGAAGCGTTTCCTCGCCCGCCTAGTCAACTCAGCAATGAGGCACTACGAGCATGACAGATTGCGGAAAGAAATTGAGGAGCATCTGGCTCTGCAAACCGCCGACAATCTTCGCGCCGGCTTTTCACCCACTGAAGCACGACGCCAGGCAGTGCTGAAGTTCGGCTCAGTAGAGGCCATCAGAGAAGACTATTGGTCCGAGCGCGGTCTGGCCTTCGCGGAAACCATGCTTCGGGACTTGCGTTTCGGATGGCGCTCGCTACGCCGGTCTCCTGGGTTTACGGCAGTAGCGGTGATAACACTGGCGCTCGGAATCGGGGCCAATACAGCCATCTTCAGCATGGTAGACACTTTGCTGATAAAGCCGCTACCCGTTCAGAATCCGCGCGATCTCACATTTTTGGTGTTTCCCCGGGACGCAAGCCATTTCGATCCTCAATTCTCAGGACCTGAATTCCGCCAGTTGCGCGAGCAAACGGGCGATGTGTTTTCCGATGTGTACGCAATGATTCTCGGCGGACTGTCCGGTCCGACAGGCCGTGCCGATGGACTAACGGTCGACGGGATCACGCGGCCTGCTCAGACTCTGTTTGTCAGTGGCGAGTTCTTCCGGATGCTTGGCATTCGACCGTATCTTGGGCGCTTCATACTCCCGTCTGAAGGCAAAAGCCCCGGTAGCGATCCAGTCGTTGTGTTGAGCTATCGCTATTGGAAAACGCGTTTTCGTAGCGATCCCAGCATTGTCGGTAAAGCCGCGTACGTGAATGGACGCCCAGTGACAATCGTCGGCATCGCTCCCAAGAGTTTCCTGGGACCTACGCCCATTGTTGATATGGAGGCATACCTTCCGCTCAACATGATAACTGTCGAGACTGGCCGGAATGCGGACTTCGTCACCGACGTAGGAACTCGCGACCTGCTAATTGTGGCGCGGCTGGCATCGGGCGTGAGCATTGGGCGCGCGAATGTTGTTCTTACGTCCCTAGGACAGCAGCTCGTTAGACAATATCCTCGGCCAGCGGAAGGGAGTACGTTACTGGCCAGGCCCTTGCGGCCCCCGGGGTTGATCAACGGGCCTAATCCTTTGCCTGCGCTTGCGGGACTCTTCCTAATTCTAGCCGGAATGGTCTTCGCTCTCGCATGTCTCAACGTGGCGAACCTATCTTTGGTGCGGGCCACCGGCCGTCAACGGGAGATGGCGCTTCGAGCGGCGCTCGGTGGAAGCCGGACTCGCCTGGTCCGTCACCTGCTCAGTGAAACCCTTCTGCTGACGCTGTTTGCCGCTTCAGCCGGGATGGTGGCAGGCTCAATCGCGCTTCGGGTAATCAGCTCGACAGCCACTGTCACTGACTTGCCGATCGTGTTCGAATTTCCCTTCAATTTCCGCGTTTTCCTTTACGCGCTTGGTATCGCAGTGCTGGCAGCCGCTCTGGTTGGGCTTGTTCCCGCATTGCGAGTGTCCAAGGGCAATCTCAGCAACATTTTGCACGAAGGAGGAAGGAGCTCAACGGGGCGAAGACAACGGACCCGCTCCGTGCTGGTCACAGCACAGGTGGCGAGTTCGCTCGCGCTGTTGATTGTCGCAGGCCTCTTTGTGCGCAGTCTGGAGAGCGCTCAGCATTCGGATCTTGGTTTTGATCCAACCCATGTACTGAATGTCGCACTCGATCCAGGCGAAATTGGCTATTCACCTACCCAATCCACCGATTTCTACCGACAACTGCTTACGCGAACTCGCGCACTTCCTGGAATGCAGTCGGCTAGCCTAGCCATGACGGTGCCGCTGGGAGACAACACCCCGAGCAACGAAATTACGATTCCGGGGCGTGTTTCGCAGCGTGGGGAAGAGTTACACGCTGATTTCAATGCACTATCGTCCGCTTACTTCGCGACGATGAACATTGCGATACTCCGAGGGCGCGATTTTCTGGATTCCGATATCGAATCATCTCCGCGCGTCGCGATTATCAACGAAACAATGGCCGAGCGTTTCTGGCCCGGCGTGAACCCGGTGGGGCAGAGTTTCAAACGGAACGGCGATACACAACACACAATTGAAATCGTCGGTGTGGTTAGAAACAGCCGGACGCAAGATGTATATTCATCCATCAGCCCTGCTTTTTACGTTCCCCTTTCGCAGGCCGACACCACCGCGCAGACGCTGCACATTCGCACCGCCGGTCCTCCTCGGGCAATTGCGTCAGACGTGCTGGCCATTATTCGCGAGTTAGCGCCGACCGCACCCGTTCTTAGTGTTCGTACCATGACAGACGCTGTAACGAACGGAGCCGGTGGACTTTTACTCTTCAACTTGGGCGTCAAGCTCACAGCAACTCTGGGTTTGCTGGGCCTCACGTTGGCAGTTGTCGGGATTTACGGAGTGATGACCTATGCGATCGGACAGAGAACACAAGAGATCGGAGTGCGCATGGCATTAGGCGCACAACGACGAACGATTCTCTGGATGGTTTCACGGCAGGGGCTTGTGATTGTTGGAGCCGGTCTAGCCATTGGGCTTCTGATTGCGATGGGTGTCGGCCGCCTGGTGGACGAATTTCTGGTTGGAATCGGACCGAGGGATCCTGTGACCTACATAACTGTCTCCATAGTCCTCTCCCTCATTGCTTTGGCGGCATGCTATGTTCCCGCCCGAAGAGCGATGAAGGTAGAACCTACAGTCGCATTGCGATACGAGTAATCTTGGCGAGAAGTAGGATCAGTCGGCCGGACGCCAGGTTTTGTCAGGGTTGTACTCCGTCATGGCTGTGGCCCGCTTCTCGGTATCCTTGCGCGCCAGGTAATACCTCGTGCCGCTCGGGCACTCTCATCGATAAGCGTATGAACAAGGTGGGACAGCGCCGTCAAGAATGGGAAGGAGTTTCGGGAAAAGTTAGCGTAACTCGATTCGAAGTTTCGAAGTTTCTTAACTCTAACCGAGCAAGGCGAAATTGTTTGGGCAGATTTCGTTTTTTTCGATCAGAAGCCGTTCAAGGGTAGTCGAGAACCTACCGTCACTCCAGGGGAGAATTGTGTCGAGGGAGTTGTCTCTCTGCTGATTGCCAACAGGAATAGGTTACCTTTTCGACCTGCCAGACTTAATTTTAATGGATTTTATGGGTTTTGTTGCAGCAGGTTTTGCCACTCGAATCTTGCCCACCTTAATGGCACGGGTAAACTCTTCGAAGTCTTGTGTCGTCTGTTCAGCGTAAGCGGAACCAAAGCTGGCCATTGCCCGGTCGAACTTGTCGCTTTTGCCCAGGTATCCCGAGATCGCGTATGGATCGCCAGTACGGGCGTGTCCCTTGGCCAACAGCTCGCCACATACTTGTGCGTACTGCAGCAGTCCGTCGCCTTCCAGATCCGCGTCCTCAATACCTGCTTTGTGATCGCGCAGCTGGCGAACCAGATAGTCCCGGCCGGCTATTGAAGTCCAACCCAGAAAAATGTCTGACTGCACCTGCATGGCACGCTGTCCTTGGGCCACACGTTGTCCCTGGTTCTCGAAAGCGGCGGTTTCGGGCAGGTACTGTTTGTAAGCCGAGGGGCCTTCTTCCTTGATTTGGACAAACAGGGGGTCATTCTCGACGGGGCCAAACATTAGAACAATGTAGTCACGTGTTCCAACGCTGCCGGTCCCGACGACGCGAAAGGCTACGTCCGCAACCCGATAGTATGAGAACCAATGCTGTCGTTCAGGCAAGAGCGAGTCGACATAGTTACGCAAACCTGTAATTACTTGCTTTGCAGTAGCGGAGGGCACGTGGAAGCGCAGTGGTTTGCTATCACGGAAGCGCCACTTTCCCTTGCGCTGCTCGGCCAACGTTTCCAGATTGTGCGCAGGCGTGGCACGCTCAGCTTTGCGCAGGACATTCAGTACGGGGGAAACATCCAGGTGCCGAAAAATCTGATGTCTGGCCACATCTACCATGGGCATCGCCACGAATTGCTGAATTGCGTTGCGATAGCTCTCGACAAAAGCCCGGACGCCGATTTTGCATTCCCTTTCGGTGTTGCCGGATTCGCGGCCAGCCAGCACCAGGCTGGCCGACATGCGCTTGACATCCCATTCCCAAGGTCCACGAATGGTTTCATCAAAGTCATTGATGTCGAAGATAAGCCGCCCATCTTGCCCTTCAAAGGCGCCCAAATTGTGAACGTGCGCGTCGCCACAAAGCTGGGCATAAATGCCCGTGCTCAGGAGCATGGAGAGATCGGAAGCCATGACGGACACAGCGCCCCTATAGAACCCAAACGGCGTAGCTGCCATACGGGCAGCCTTGATGGGCAACAGGTTGGCGACACGGCCGCGCTCAGAGGCACGCAGCAACTCGAGGGCTGAGACCTTTCGCTGCTTGGGGTCCCACTTTGCGTGACTAGCTCGGCTGACCTTTTGGCGCAGCGACTTGCCATACTGGATCCGCTCTTCACGAGCTAGCGTCTTTAAAGCAGTGTCGGGCACATGATCGCCCTTTCAGGATCAGTCCGCGGGTAGCCAAGTCTGGTCGGGATTATATTCGGTCATAGCTGCGGCGAGTTTGTCGGTGTCCTGGCCCCAGTCCTTTTCGTAGACGATGCCGTCCTGATTGACGATGAAGGTCATGACTCCCGAGTTGCGGTACTCCGCCGGGTAGGCGACGAGAGCGAAACCACGCGTCAGTTGGCCATTGACCAGATAGTCTTTGGCGCCGCCCTTGGCCGCGGGACCCTGCTTGGTAAGAATCCGGTAGTAGTAGCCGTGGAAGGGCGTCGGCTGGCCTTGTTTGGCTGCATAACCCTCGCTCGTGGCGCTGACGATGAGGGGACCAATGGGACTGGGCGATTCGTTGTCGCTGGTCTTCCAATAGAGTCCGTCTTGCTTGCCGTCAGTGCTTAAGAACTTCATAGCGTAATGTTTGGTCTTGTCGCCATCGTGGTTCGCCGAGGCGTATTCGCGCTGCGCATCCCCAGCGTGTACAGAACTTCGATGGCGTCATTCTCATTGCGACCAATGCGGCGGTAGAGGACTCACCCATACGGCGAGCGGCAATACAGCACACAGGATTTTGCACGACATTTATGGACGTTTTCACAGTCGGTGGGGGATGTCCATCCAAAGGAGTGGGGTGGGGCGGCAGAACAACTTTAGTCTTTGATTGCTGGACACCGAGATTGCTACGAAAAGTACCCTGGTCGCGGCGGCGATCCACAGAAGTCTTCAGCTCTAAGAGCGGATCAGGAATAGGGTGAACCGTCGGTGGACCAAGAATGCCGCCGGCTTAAAGGCGGCTCAAGTGACCGGTAAGCAGCCTTGACACTGCGCTAAAGCGCAACTCTACCCGAGCCGACAGGCCAAACCAATAGCTAAACCGCTCCTAAGCTGCCAATTCGCTCGTTTATGCGCCCTTATTTCGTTGGTGGTTGTCCAATACAAGTCATCGCCTTTTGCGGTTGAGAGGTTTCGGGCATGAAGATGCTCCTCAATGACTGTTCACCAACGGACGCATTCCGCCAAGCCGGACATTTGCAGCACTGAAG
>Ga0126378_10005166_pt1 | contig 10104 bp, 7 predicted proteins | sample PanSoiMetPlot_23_FD_92587 | JGI IMG/M metagenome (GOLD analysis project Ga0126378, IMG submission 92587) | Tropical forest soil microbial communities from Panama - MetaG Plot_23 | ecosystem: Environmental > Terrestrial > Soil > Tropical forest > Bulk soil | place: Panama | collected 2016-02-17 | reverse complement strand
TTTCAATCTGTTCCACTGGGAGGAAAGAGTCTGGTTCGCTTGTTCGTGGACAATCCCTCTACAGCCAGGGATGTACTAACCGCGGAACGCGTGATGTACTCCGAAGAAGAAATCGCTCACGTTAAGGCTGGAAACAAGGCAGGAGAACTCGCACGATTGGCCGCTCGCCTTGGCGATGCCAATATCAACATCAACTATGCCTATAGCGGCCTGGAATCCGGCACGAATGCACCGATCGTCGTTTTCGGTGTGTCTGACGCCACGAAAGCGGCGTCCGTCCTCGATCAAGCCGCAGCTGCCGCTGGTAGGTAAGCCTGCGGGCCGTGATACTGCCCGCTTCCTATTGCCTCAGGCACGGTCTTTCGGGGCGTGCCTCGTCAAGTTCACCCAAAGTCTGGAGCCTTTTGGAGGGAGTTTCCTCGAAATCTTGCGGCGTTCTGGCGGCCGATCCGACTGTGTCGTTGCGTCTCCAATCAACTGTTCTCTATTGGGCGGCCTGAATCTTGAGGTCCGTGAAGTAGCCTTCAGTCCCGGGACCGATCCACAGGGGCAACGCCGCCGGAGGAATCGCCAAGCTTAAGATCATTCACAATCAGGCAGGGCTGAGCGGCGCCATGTACATATAGCCGGGCCTTGTCGCCTTCGACCGTGATGCGATAGCGGGTCCAGACACCCGATTCGAGATCGACGTAGCTCTCGTACTTCTCCGGCCACTGCCGCCGCATTTCGGCGAAGCCAAATTTCGGATGCGAGCCGTACTGCGTGGAGTGATTGCGGCGAACCTGGTCATCGGCGCGGCCGTTTGTGGGGCGCAGGTAGATGTATTCGTATTGGTCGCCTTGCAGTCGGAAAGCGATGCCAATGAAACCGCGTGCGCCGCCACCGGCGCCACTAGCGGGCCGTCCCACCAGCTCCACTTCGATCTCTCCATTGTGAAAAACCGCGCCTTTTACGATCGCGTATGCCTCTCCGTCCGGTACCTGGCCATCTTCGACGATCTTTACGGCTCGTTTGCCCATGTAGTCCACCTGCTCGAGCTTGACCCGGTGCGGAGTCAATTGATCGGGAGTCTGAGCGGATAGCAGGGGCATAAGTGTGAGCGGCACCCAGAGCGCAAGTTTATACAGGAGAATATCGTTAGCTCTCATATTGGTTGCCATGGTCAAAAGAATCGTTGTTCGCATCGCCTCTCCTTTCGTTGTATGGGTGAGGGATGAGGCGGCGTATTACACGGCACGCACGCAAATGCTCATTGACTAACGAAGGTGCTGTGAGTTGCTATGACGCGCCACTCGCTCCCGAACTTCTTGTACGTTATCGTGACGCGCATGTCTCCTCCAACCTGCTGGTCACCCTGCAGAATGTCCATCTTCTCCCGCGACGAGACGATTGAATCGAACATGCCCCCACGCTAGTTCGTCGATCTGATCGACCTTCGAGCGGAAGTATATGCGCGACGCACGCATTATTGTCAAGACCGACGTTGCCGTTCCGTTGTTCCTAATCGCCGTCTACCTCGCGGCCGGCGACTTTCCCACGCGTTGTGCCACGAAAGTGGATCCCGTAGCCGCGTTGCGCAGCGAATAGGCCCCTTCGGAATTCTCCACACTAGGTTTTCTCGTAAAACTGATAACTAACGCCTGAGACCGTTTTCGAGCGGTTGACGGGCTATGCGGAAATTATCGAATCGAGATTGTAATTTCCGGTTTGCGACTATCCAGGAGTTGTTTATCGGGATGGGTTATAGTTCTGTGTGGTAACAAATTGTTTCTTTTCACCACGTCCGTCTAGAACTACAGATCAAAAATTTCCGCGGGGCGTTAGATGTCAAATGTGAAGGCCGCTTAGGGATTATAATTGCGCGCGAATGGCCCTAACCTCTGGGACGAAGCTCGGCCCGTATGAAATCGTCGCACCGCTAGGTGCAGGCGGTATGGGCGAGGTGTACCGCGCCCACGACACCAAACTTGGACGCGAAGTCGCCTTGAAGCTCCTGCAGCCGCTGTTCAAGGCGGATGCCGATCGCGTGGCGCGCTTCGAACGCGAAGCACGGCTGCTCGCGTCGCTTAATCATCCTCACATCGGCGCAATCTACGGTTTCGAGGATGCCGGTAACGCGCCAGCCCTGGTGCTCGAGCTGGTTGAGGGCGACACGCTGCACGATCGCGTGCGCCGGGGTCCGTTACCTCTCTCGGAGGCTTTGGCCATCGCGGAACAGATCGCCGACGCCCTAGACACCGCCCACAGGGCCGGGATCATCCATCGTGATCTCAAACCTTCTAATATCAAGATCACACCCGCTGGGGTGGTTAAGGTGCTCGATTTCGGCCTCGCAAAAGCTCTTGTGGTGGAAGGGTCCGGTCCGGAGCTGTCGAAGTCCCCCACCATTACGGCGAGCGGGACGATCGCGGGTGTGATTCTTGGCACCGCCGCGTACATGAGCCCGGAGCAGGCGCGAGGTCAGCCGGTCGACAAACGCACAGACATCTGGGCCTTCGGGTGCGTGTTGTTCGAGATGTTAACGGGCTCTTCGGGTTTCGGCCGGGAGACTGTCACGGACACTATCGCCGCCGTCGTGAGTGCCGAACCAGAGTGGAAGTCATTGCCAGCCGATACGCCGAGCACCATCCGGCGTTTGCTAACACGCTGTCTCCAGAAAGATGCCAGGCGGCGGCTTCACGACATCGCGGACGCGGGGATCGAGCTCGAAGACGCGATGGCCACACCTTCCGAACCGACTCCAGTGCCGACGCCTCGACGTCGGTCCCGCGCGAAACTAGCGGCACTGTCGTTCGGCGTTGTAGTAGGCCTTGTCTTCCTCTGGTCGGTCCGAGGCAGGTTCGGAAGGCCGGCGGCGAAGCCGTCGCCCTCGGATGCTCGCGTCATACGTCTCACTGATCTTCCCGGCTTGGAGGAGTCTCCCGCCATTTCACCAGACGGCAGGTCCGTGGCGTTCACTGCGGGAGTCGCCGGCAAGCGACAGGTATTCATTCAGCTCATTGCTGGCGGCGCCCCTCTGCAGATCACGCGTGATGTAGCCGACCACGAGTATCCACGGTGGTCGCCAGACTCGAGCTCAATCTTTTACTTTTCTCCGGCGGTGTCGGGAACAGCGCAGGGCAGCATTTGGGAGATCCCGGCGCTTGGCGGCGTGCCACATCGAGTTGTCAATAGTATTGGTGGTGCCGACGTTAATTCCACGGATGGACGGCTTGCGTTTTTCCGACTAGCGAAGGAGGGCATCCAGTTGGTGACCGCGCCGGCGGACGGTTCCAAGTTCGATGGCGTCGGTCAATTCGCGCCCACGACGTATTACCTGTATCCGCGTTGGTCACCGGACGGCAGATGGATTGCCTTTCAGCGAGGAGACAGCATCAGGTTCGACATTTTCGTCGCGCCGGCTGCTGGAGGGGAACCGCACCAGTTGACGCATGACAACGACATGATGAGTGGGTTTGCGTGGCTGCCGGACAGTGCAGGTATTATCTACAGCTCGAGCCGTACCGGCACCATGCCTTACTTGCCGGCGTTAGGCTTATGGGAGGTAGCGTTAAGTGATGGGCGCGTCCGGCAGGTGATATCGGGTGAGGCGTCGTACATGAGTCCGGACATTTCCAAGAATGGTGCAATACTGGTCAGCCGCATGAAGCTGCAGACGGACATCTGGAAGTTTCCGATCAACGGCGTACCCACTGAGAACGTGAGCCGCGGCATTCGTGTGACTCGACAAACAGGGCAGGTGCTCACGCCTACGGTCAGCCCCAACGACAAAGAGGTCGCGTTTCTGTCTGATAGCGGCGGCCATGCAAACCTCTGGGTTGTGAACACCGAGACCGGGGGTTTGCGTCAGATCACCTATGAGCGCGATCCGAAGGTGGCCGTGGGGGTCCCGGTCTGGTCGCCCGATGGCCACACAATCGCATTCGTATCCTCCCGGGGCAATCAGGGCCTTACGTTTGGACTTTGGCTAGTCGATTCAGACGGAAGCAATCTGCGTAACGTCGCCAACCCCGGCCTCGGTCTTGCGTGGTCATCGGATGGCCGCTGGGTGTATTACTCAACCTGGAGTGGCCCAACGGCCAAGGATGTCGTGCTAAAAAAAGTGCCTGTTGACGGAGGGCCGGCCGTTACAGTCAGGACTGAGCGGCTCCGCAACGTGATCGGACTACATGGCACCACTCTCTACTATGCCGTCGAGCGGCCGCTCGTTGACGGCACTCCGGAATTTGAAATCCGCACCGCCACTCCCGAAGACGCGCCATTTCGCGTGCTCGCGCGTATTGCGGCTTCGCGGGCACCTATCTGGCAGATCGTCAATCCTGCGCTCTCGCCCGACGGAAAATGGCTGGCGCAAGCACTGACCGATGGGTTTACCACCAATCTCTGGGCGCTTTCGACAACGACCAGCGAATGGCGTCAGATTACCGATTTCGGCGACCGGGCCACATTCATCGCCCGCCGCGTCTCCTGGTCGTCCGACGGTCGCTATATCCTGGCCGCCGTCGCCGAGGGCGATTCCGACATTGTTCTACTGGAAGGACTGACGAATACCGGGCGCGAGTGAGCCAACACGAAGGGGACTCTTTTTGCGTACCAGAAGTGCTTCGATGGAAGGCATTTCCAATAATGCTTGCCAACGATTCTGGACGAGTGACGGGCAACCCTTCCATAATCGGATAAGGTAAGAGTTGCCGACTACAAGTCTAGAGCCACAGTCTGCAGCCGGCCTAATCGAATGCTACCGGTGGAATCCAAGTTTCATTGAATGCTAGCTACATAGTCCGGGGGTAGACCCAACCGTAGCGCAAGGTCACGCAACCTCGTCGCGTACTCCGAATTGGCCTCATCAGGGCGCGACGGCTCGGTGAGATTGAAGCATAAAGCAGGAATGCGTGAACCAGTGCTAACCTCACACAGCACGGCCTCCGGGCGATAAGCGCGGACGCTGGATTCTGAGTACAGTTGCTCGATCTCCGCAGGAGTAAGTTGCATCAGGATGCCGTGGGCGAGCCCATTGGGGTTGGGAAGCAGGGTTGCCCGTTGTCCAATCCGCAGCGCGAAGCCAGGAACGGAAGCGGGGCGAATGTTCGTTGGATTGACGCCTTTCGCTCTGAGGAGGTCAGCGTCCATAAACAAACCATAGAAAAAGACTTCGATGCGGCGAGAGGCCATAATTGTCACAGAAAATAGTCGCGCCAACGCGCTTTGTCAATCGATGAGGGCTTGACGTCGATGAGGACTTGACGAAGACCAAAGTTGCCATCTGACGCGCGAAGGTAATCGGTGAATAAAAGAGCTCGACCGGCGGTTCCCCCCGGTTGACGGACAAACAGGAAGGAATCGAATTACTTCTTGTTTTTGTACAACCCGTCCAAAACGGGACGGCTGCGGACCGCCGCGAAGTTGGAGTCGTTCTCGATCCATTCCCTATGACGCCAGCCCTGACTGAAGGCTTCCTTAGATCCAGCCCCGCACGCGTGAACTGTACTCCTCGTACTTGTCTTGGCAGACCTCTTTCAGTCTTGCTTCTTCGACAGGGATGACAATCCAGTGGAGGTAGCCGAGCGTCAAAGGCAGAACGAGGGCTGGCCAAATCTGTTTCAGCAATCCTGCTTCTCCCAGGCAAGGGATGGCACGCCCTACATACATCGGGTTTCGGGTCATGCGATACGGTCCCCACGTCACCAGCTTCACGGATGACTTCCCCGGAACAGTGGTAGTTCGAGTCATACGGAAGATGACCAGACTCCACGCGGCAGTCACTGCACCCACGGCAACAGAATGGCTCCGGCGATCGTACTCACTCGGGCCGCTTCTAGAGGTATGGTGCCGGGTCGGGTAGATTCCAGGGCTACGCGCGCAAAAGACAGATGCATGAGCCAACGTGAATTGAAGAGCAGCGCGATCGCTCAAGCTGGTGCTATGATGCCGGCTGCAATCGGGACACTTGTCCACTCCCCTCTGCCTGCTGGAGGACCACGCCGATGCGACTCAGTCGGAGATGGTCAGTCAGGTCTTCTTCGCTTATTGCTTTCTTACTGCTTACAGCCACGGCCACGAGAGCGCCAGCGAAATTCGCAAGATCGCCAGGTGTTGAGCGAATGAACGAAAGCAAGTTGACGGTTCTCAAGGGCAACACGCATCCCCTGGCTCACTCGGAATTTGACCGTGGACCAGCACCCCCTTTGCTCGCGATGGATCGCATGCTGATGGTTCTCAAACGTAGCCCTGAGCGAGAAGCGGCTTTGCAGACACTTTTGGCTGAGCAACTTGACAAATCCTCGCCCAACTATCATCGGTGGCTTACGCCAGAGCAATTCGGCCAACAATTTGGCCCTCCAGAACATGACATTTACGCTGTCTGGTCTTGGCTTGAGTCGCAAGGGTTCCAGGTGGCTCGTGCTTCCAAAGGCGGCATGGTCGTTGAGTTCTCTGGCACAGCGGAGCTTGTTCGAGAGGCATTCCATACTGAGATTCACAGGTTTGTTTTTGACGGTAAAGAGCATTGGGCAAATACGAGCGATCCGAGCGTTCCCACCGTTCTCACCTCGGTGATCGCCGGCATAGATACGCTGCACAACTTCCCCAAGCAGCCCATCTCTCAGGTCGTCGGTGTATTCTCCAAATCCAGAGGGACGGGTGAAGTCACACAGGTAGCTCCGCAGTTTACCTTCGCGAGCAGCATTTGCAGTCGCCAGGGCAATACTTGCTATGGCGTCGGCCCGCATGACTTTGGCGTGATGTATGACGTGATCCCGCTTTGGAATGCCGGGATCGACGGGAGCGGGCAAGCCATCGCGATCACCGCTGACAGCAATATCAACGTTCAGGACGCGCGGAACTTTAGAAGTCTCTTTGGCCTCCCAGCAAAAGACCCGATAATAATCGTTAATGGCGCTGATCCTGGTGCGCTCCGCAACTCGCATGAAACCGAGGCGGCCGCCGACGTGGAGTGGACCGGTGCCGTAGCCAAAGGGGCGACGATTGAACTCGTTGTATCAGCGTCCACCAACAGCACTTCCGGCTTTGACCTATCCGCCGAATACATCGTTGACAAGAATCTCGCTCCAATACTAAGCGGCAGCTACAGTGCTTGTGAACTTTTCCTGGGAAATGCTGGCAATCAATTTCACAACCAGCTTTGGCAGCAGGCCGCAGCACAGGGCATCACCGTCCTAATCGGTGCTGCCGACATGGGCTCGGCCGCCTGCGACAACTCGGCCGCGCCACCCGCGCCTGCAAAGATGGGCTTGGCAGTAAATGGAATCGCGTCAACTTCCTACAATGTTGCTGTGGGGGGGACAGATTTCACCGACGCAGGCAGCCAGCTGACTTACTGGAACTCGACAAACGATGCGGCTACGCAGGCGTCCGCAAATCAGTATATCCCTGAGATGACATGGAACGACTCCTGCACAAACGTCCTCTTCGGCTCCAGTTCAAATGCAGAGACAAACTGCAACGACTCGCAGTTGGTTGGTTTCGTGCGCGCCAGCGGCACAGGCGGTGGAAAAAGTAGTTGCACCAGTTCGGACGGCAGCAATCCCTCGAGTTGCGTTGGCGGTTACCCCAAGCCCGCCTGGCAAGTGGGGCCGGGCGTGCCAAGCGATGGTGTACGAGACATGCCAGACGTCTCATTGTTTGCGGCAGGAGGGCTGGCGTCCGGCAGCTTCTATATCATCTGTCAGGCAGATGCGGATCCAGACCGGAGCGCGGCACCATGTGACCTGAACAGTCCTTTTATGCATTTCTTGGGTGTGGCTGGGAACTCCATCTCCGTTCAAGCTTTTGCCGGAACGATGGCGCTTGTGGACCAGAAAACTGCGTCGCGTCAGGGGAACGCCAATCCGATTTTCTATGCACTGGCTGCACAGCAGTCCCCATCCAGTTGCAATGCGAGCTCTCCGGCGAGTATTTGCGTCTTCCATGACGTAACAATCGGAACTAATGCGACTCCTTGCGCTAAGGGAAGTCACGACTGCGTCATCACGAATCAAGCAGACAACTACGGTGTCCTTGGTGGCTACGATGCTGGGAATGGCTATGACCTTGCGACCGGACTCGGCTCGCCGGACGCGTTCAATCTGGTCAACGCTAGCGGTTGGGCAAATGCCACTACGGCGCCGGACTTTGCTCTATCAACAGTAAATCCGGTGGTTACCGTCTCTGCTCCTGGAAGCTCCGGCACATTGACATTGACAATCACATCGACAAATGGTTTCAGCGGCACATTCGACATCAGCGCTCAGTCCTGCTCGGCCATGCCAACTGGTAGCAGTTGCAGCTTCAGCCCTAACACCGTGCCAATCAGCCAGGCTAATCCCACGGGAACCGTCACTCTGACCGTGAAGACGGCGGCGCCCAGCATCTTCATTCCTGCAAGTCAGCGCGACAATGGCGACAGCCGGACAAGCCGCGAGCTAGTTATGCTCGCTTGGATTTTTTGCATCGGTTTTCTGCTGTTGGGAGTGTATCGAAGTCAGCCGCGCCGGCTCGCTGCATTTGTCTTGTTGGTTGTTGGGTTCATCCCTTTCGTGGAGGGCTGCGGCAGCGGAAGCGGCGCCAATAGCGGAGGTGGCGGGAACGGCGGTACGCCCGCTGGCACAACAAATGCTGTCATTACTCTAGCAAGCGGAGCCATAACTCACTCGCTTGTTTTCACGATCAAGGTCCAATAACAAGCATACGCAGGATGCTGACCCAGTGCCGTTTGCTGCGTCATGGGCTAATTCTCCAAGTTCGGCAGATTCAATTCGGATTGTGGTCGGATAACGGGCAACCTTTTCATAATCGGGGAAGGTAAGGTTTGCCGACCATCCAGGAGTTATCGCGTGGTGGTCGAATCTAAAAAATGTGCGATACAGACAACTCAACGGTTTATGCGTTCTACGTAATCACGCACCGGGGCAAAGGACAATGTCAGCGGGCGAATCGTACGCTGGGGGAGTTGTCCGTTTTTCTAGTGAATACCTAATTCCTGTAGGTAAATGGAATCCGAAAGATATGTATCGTCGCCAATTCATCCAAGGTGTGATGGCAGCCCGTGCTGTAAGTCTAGACACAAAGGCCTTTGCTCCGTTCGGGGCGGGGCCAGAAAGTCCGCTCAGCACAGTCAGATCAAAGGACGGGACGCTCATCGCCGTTGCATGCGCGGGTGCGGGCCCGAGCCTAGTCATTGTTCATGGAGGGGTCGGTGACCGCAGTCGCTGGACACCTTTGTTCCCTCTCTTTGCATCGCGTTTCAGGGTCTGCGCGATGGATCGCCGCGGGCACGGAGCGAGTGGCGACTCCTTCCACTACTCTTTGCAGAGAGAAGCCGAAGATGTGACGGCCGTAGTCAACTCTCGTCCGGATACGGTGTTCTTGCTTGGCCACTCCTACGGAGCGGTGTGTGCTCTGGAGGCTGCATTTCTCACGGATAAAATCTCCAAGCTGGTCCTGTATGAACCGCCTTTGCAGGATCTCGACCACACTGCTGTCGCTGACAAGATGGAGAGAATGATTGAAGCGGGCGATCGCGAGCAGGCCCTAGTGACCTTCCTCCAGGAGATCGTAATGATTTCACCGAGCGAGGTCGTTGCGATGAAAGCGAGGCCGTCATGGCCGGGCCTGGTGGCTACCATTGAGTCGTCGATTCGCCAGGTTCGTGCACTTGCTGCATATCGTTTCGATCCGAAGCGGATGAGCACAATGAATGTCCCAACGTTGCTTCTCACCGGCAGTGAAACCCCTTCGCCGCAACTCAAACAAGCAATCAGCGGGTTGCTGGATTCCTTACCGAATCGAAGCTTGTTCGTGTTCAAAGGTCAGCAGCACAACGCCATGGACAGTGTTCCGCAGCAGTTCGCCGAGGCGGTTGAGAGCTTCTTGCTGAATACCACAGGCAGAACGTCCGCGAAACAGCAGTAATGACCTAACCCAACCCGATCCTTCGCAGCGGTACCTCTCGGGATTGTGCCCGGATGACGGGCTACCAGGAAGGAACCGGATTCTCGGGTCGGAGGAGGCGCGCTCACGCGCTGGCCTCCGTCCGCCGCCCAAACTGCCCGTACCCATTTCGGGTAGGCAGCTTTCACGAAGACTCAGCAATGCCGAGAGGCCAGA
>Ga0126378_10005164_pt1 | contig 10105 bp, 15 predicted proteins | sample PanSoiMetPlot_23_FD_92587 | JGI IMG/M metagenome (GOLD analysis project Ga0126378, IMG submission 92587) | Tropical forest soil microbial communities from Panama - MetaG Plot_23 | ecosystem: Environmental > Terrestrial > Soil > Tropical forest > Bulk soil | place: Panama | collected 2016-02-17 | reverse complement strand
CTCGTGAGGTCAAGGACGCGGATGCCTTCGAGCGGTCGCATGACTTAATCCTCACGTAAGCGCGGCAGCCAACTCGGTGAAATTAGCTACAATGAGATCAGGCTGATGTGGTGTTTGGCCAAACGGCCGCTTGCGGCGGTCAATGAACGCGGTCCGCATGCCGTAAGACTTTGCGCCAATGCAATCGAAGGCATGATTGGCAACAAACAAAATGCTGGAGCGATCATGTCCAATGATCTCTTCCGCTTTCGCGTAAGTCTTCCAGTGCGGCTTGAAATACCCGGCCTCCTGCACCGAAATGACGTGATCGAACGGAAATCCAATGTACGCCCCGGCGGCTTTGAGCATGTCTCGGTCGCCATTTGACAGAATTGTCAGCTTGTATCCCCTTGATCGAAGCTCTTTGAGAGCGGCGACAACATCGGGAAACGGCTTGAGTTTCTCAATTTCGCTCACAAGCCAGCTCACCTCTTCTTGGGTGTAGGCAATGCCACCGCGATCCATAACGTACGAGACCGCGCGGTGTCCGATCTGTCGGTACGGCGTATGCCCACGATCGCATAACGCGTCGATCATTGAATTTTCAAAATGCGTGCGACGCCACCAAGTAACAAAATTATTCGGCTTTCCATCCCAGCCCTTTTGTTTCAGGAACGGCGTCACGGCCTCGGTAAGCCCTTTCTGCATATCAACGATGGTGCCGTATTGGTCAAACGCCAGCACTTTGATTTCGCGCCTCAGAACGTCACGCATTTCACTCATTTGCTTCGCTCCGCTCGCGTAAAGGGGGTGCAAAACCCACAGGATTTGTGCACCATAATATCCCTGTTCTTGACATGGGATCGCGGTTTCACGCGCTGATTGTCGTTATTTGGAGAATGTCCGCTTTGGGTCAGAAGCAGACATTCCCGGAGGTTTGCGCGATGTCCGCTTTACCCCTCAAAGCAGACATCAGCTGAGCGCATTCGGATGTCCGTTACGTGCCAGTAGCGGACATCAGCCGGATCATTCGATCACTTCGTCGGCACGCAGTCGGATCGATGCGGCCATCTCGAATTTCACCGGGACTTGAACTGGCAGGTCAGCCGGCTTCCGGCTGACAACATCAGCGCGGCAAGCCCGCCTCCACCAGCGATTCGAATATCTCCTTTCGCTTTGTTGGATCGCGCACAACTCTTTGCGCATCAGCTAAGTCCGCCGCCCATGGCCACGGCAGCCATGGCGAGCCAAAGAATTCTTTTCCATCCTTTGGGTTCATTAAGATACGAGCCGCTCCTCCTTGTTGCCTCTATCTTGACGAAGAAGCGATCGATTTGCGGGTGAAGGCTTTCAAACCACTCCCTTGTGAACGAGGGCTCCGGCGTTTCTCGTACGGGCAATTTGGTCACGCTCTCAGCCATGACACATGCCTCCTATAAGTCTGTTGCAAGTCTTTCCAAGGCCCAGAGGCCGTTGGACTGCGGGGCTTCAAGGCGTTCGACGGCGATGGTCGGCCATTCGGCTCCATTTCGCAGAGCGGGATGAAGCCCACGCAGTGATGATTGACCTCACTATCGTCCGTTAAGGACCGATGAGTGCCCATTCGTTCGGGAACATTACGCTCACAAGCACGAGGGCAAGCGCCACGCAGGTAGCAGCAAGAACAAACGATGTAACTTCGACCTTCAGCACCGCATACTTTGTGCGCTGGTCGCCACACCATTTTTCGGAGTGCACATATTTCCTGATTACCTGCCCGTCCGCAGCAGCGCCGTCCAGCCACAGCGTGTCCGCAGCGTGTTCTTGCACCCCATCTGGAACGTTGATGATGCGAACATCCTCGCCGGTTTCAGTCACTTCACTTACGTCGCTGACACCGCTCAGTGTAAAAGCGGGATGCCAATGATCGGTTTTTTGATAGATCCCGGTTCTCTGGAGAAATGACATTGTCACCTCCTGAATCCTGATGGGGGATTGGACGTGAGTATTGTTCATTTGCCGAGTAGCGTCTGTGCCCTAGGGCACAGCACCTGCTTAGCGCTTTAAACCCTTGGTGCTGGATAGGACGCTAAATGCTAATCGAAAAAGCCTCACCATTCCCGCAAGCGTTCTCTCCATCGCCGACGAGGTGATCGAATGAAGCCGCGCCAATGTCTGCTTTTGGCACAAAGCGGATATCCCACAGCGCTCAAATGATGTCTACTTTTGGGGGTAAAGCGGACATCGCGCAAACCTCCGAGAATGTCCGCTTCCGACCCGAAATGGACATCAGCGACAACTAAAGGAGGCAACCCAATTCAACGGTCGCCTATCGCTTTTGGATTTCGGAGCTTGGCGCCGTTCAATGTCGTGCGCCGACGAGCGCTGTTAAGAAAAACTCGAATTTTTGGAGGAACTTAGATCGCCGGTGTGCGTTGACGCGAGCCGTTGCGTGATCGTCGTGTACCCAGTAGCGGGAATGCTGGTTTCAAGCGCAGTTCTGGGAAGACTGGAATAAGCGAGCGGAGATCAAGCATGGAGTTTAAATTCGATCCATGCGAGCGGCGACTTCGTATTCGCACGCTCATTCCTGCGGGTCACGAGCCGCGTGTCTTTGCGCCTGACGAACTGTTTCAGTTCGGCATCGAGGAAGAGTATTTTCTTTCTGATACCGAGACCTTCGCGGCGCCGGCAGAGACACCGGACGCGCTTTTTCAAGTCGCTGACAGCAACGCTACGGGCCGTATCGGCCGAGAATTCTTGCAAGCGCAGATCGAAGTCGCAACCGAGCCGCATTCAAGTCTTGACGAAGCGCGGCGTGAACTGTTGCGCTTACGGCAGAGTGCCGCGACGGCTAGTGGCGGATACGGCCTGTCGATCCTGGCCTGCGGAACGCATCCGCTGGCGCGCTGGCGAGATTCCGTGCAGACCCCGAAGGACCGCTACGCCCAGATCATGGATGATCTGCAAATGATTGGCCATCGTGACATGCTGTGCGGTACGCATATTCATGTCGAGTTCGCCGAACCAGCGCGACGAGTCGAGGTGATAAATCGTATGTTGCCATACGTGCCGCTGTTCATAGCGCTCTCAGCTTCGTCGCCGTTCTGGCAAGGCCATATGACGGGACTCAAAGCTTATCGTCTCGCGGCCTATGATGAATTGCCGCGCACCGGACTGCCCGAGCTATTTCGCAGCAACGCCGAGTATGACGCTTATGTGGATGCTATGGTACGGTCTGGGGCGATGCTAGATGCAAGCCATTTATGGTGGGCGATCCGGCCATCGCTGAAATATCCGACGTTAGAGTTGCGCGCTCCTGATTGCTGCACCCGACTTGACGATACCATCGCCATCGCGGCGCTCTATCGCGTGTTGGCGCGCTTTCTCTATTTGAATCCCGGGCACAATGCTGACATCGATGTCGTCGATCGGGCCATCGCGGTGGAGAACAAATGGCGCGCTCAACGCTACGGCGTGCAGGGTACGTTTGTAACGCGATCGGGCGCCGTAACGGTCGGCGATCTGCTCGATCGGGTTCTCGAACTCACCACAGCAGAAGCCGACGCGTTCGCCTGTCGCGAGCATCTCGAACAATGCCGCGCGATCGTTCTGGAAGGCACTTCGGCGGATGCGCAATTGCGGGTTTTCACGGAAAATCAACGCGACGGCCAGGAAGTGGCCTTGCACAGGGTGACGCGATGGATTCGCGATGTCACATTGCTAGCTTGAGCTTTGAATAATCAGGGCTCGCCATGTGCCGCTGGATCGCATATCGCGGTGTGACGACGGCGCTCGAAGACTACGTCACCGCCCCGCCTATTCCATGATTTCGCAAAGTATTCACGCGATGGAATCGACCGCCAGCGTCAATGGCGATGGATTCGGGCTCGGCTGGTACGGCAAGCATCCTGAACCCGGGCTGTATCGTGAGATCAGGCCGGCCTGGTCGGATGAGAATCTGCGCTACTTGTGCCGCCATTTGCAATCGCACTTGTTCTTCGCCCATGTTCGCGCTGCAACCGGCACCGCAATTACGCGCGCGAATTGTCATCCGTTCGCCTGCGGAAAATGGCTGTTCATGCATAACGGCTTTCTCGGCAATTGAATCGCTGGCGCGATCACGCCAATACGCTTTATTACCGAGAGGCGGATGGCGGCATCGTCATTGTTTCAGAGCCGTTTGACTGTGACGAAAACTGGACAACGGTACCCGAAGATCATGTTGTCGTCGCTAAAGCTGGCGAACGAGCACGCGTAACGCCGTTATTTGAGCGTCAGTGGCAGGCAGCGGAATAACGTCACTATTTTGCACGAAGCAATGTCCGCCTTGCCCCCTTTCAAAGCAATTTCTTCTGGGCCTCTTTTTAGTGTAGCACTCTGGCTGTTTCTCACCGATTGCGAAGTAAACGATCCGCTGAAATAAAAAGCTACGGAGGCTGAGGGCCATGACTAAGGCGACGACCACCATGCCGATTGCGATGTAGTCAAAAAACCTCATAGACAATCCTACGTCCCTATTGTGGCGTTGGGAACCTCGCTGGCGAGGTTTTTTAGTAATCATATTACGGCCGCGGCGCGCGGTTCGCGCTAGCGTTTAATCTATGAATAGACCAGATTGCATTCCTTACCACTCCGATCCCGCCGCCGCGGTAATCGCGCCACCAATATGCTAACGCGATTGGTTTGCGCCGATCTCCTTCGATGGAAAAGCTCGACGCCAATTTCCGCTTAATGAGGCGTTGCGAAATTGGCCGGAAGACCAGCGCCGTGAGATCGAGCTTCTTCAGCGCGCCGCGACTTCGCCCGCAGTCTCGACAACGAGCGCCTTGGGGTCCTTACTTGAAAGCCGCCCGGCTCACCCGCGCCGATGAGGTGATCGAGTAGTCGCGCCACTGTCCGCTTTTGGCACAAAGCGGACATTCATTTCGCGCCGACTAATGTCCGCTTTCGGGGGAATAGCGGACATCGGTCGGAAGCGCTCCAGTGTCCGTTTATGACCCAAAGCGGACATCCAACTGTCTAGCTGACTTGTCCCCGCACGCAGTCGAAGCCATGCGGCCGGCGGCTTTGCTGTAAGCGCTGCAACAAGGATGCGGCTTGGGACGCTCTCCAAGATATGACGGAGACGCGGCACTGAACGACTGCGCGCGGCCGGCAGTCGCTTGCCGCAAGTGCGGTTCCGGCGTAACAAATTCGTTGGAACGGACAGGGAAGCGCGATGGACGCACAGGTTATAGAGACAGAATACATCAGGTCTCTCTTCAAAGAGTACCCGCTTGCCAACAACCTCCTTGACGAGGTTATCAAATTCTACGGAGGTTCACTCACTTTTCGACGCGCCGTTATGGCAGATGATCGTTCTCGTTACACGCTAAACATAGATGCGCAACATCTTAAATTTAATGGGGCTATCATAAATCTTGACACATCAACAGATCGTCAAGCTGCGGCTGCATGTCACGAGCTGCTACACCTTCAATTGCCGATTCGGAATTTTCCACGGATTCGCTCATTGAATCTAACTTCGGTCCAAGAAACGGTTTTACTTCGTATTGTTAGCGCGCAGATATCGGCAACTAACGTCATAGATCACGACATTTTCAAAGATGATTTTGTTAAATTGGGCTTTCCACTCGGACAATTTTTGGTGGCATCACCTGAAAACATTAATTACAAGAGGGTAGCTAGAGATGCGCGCGATCAAACAATACCTCCTCAATTGAATTTTGTGAATTGGAATTGGTGGTGCATTGAATATTTGCGCCACCATATTTCGATGACGCATGGTCTGAAGCAATCGGAATCTCTTGCCGATAAAGTCTCCCAGTGGGGTGTCAAAGCAGTCCCAGGATTTAAAAGCGGGATGGCTCGCATTCGAGAATGGATAAGTGAAGGTCAACACCGGCAGCCAACCACATATCCTACAGCAATAAAGAAACTATTCGACATAATTCAAATTCCGAGGATTTCTGGATTTTACTCTTTGGAACTGGATGACAAAAACCAGATCGTCGTTCGCGGATTGCAATAAGCCGGGCACCCCAGTCTTGCGCTATGCAACAATGCGCTTACTCGGGCCACCCATGCTGCCCAACGCTGTTTGAATTGCCGTGTTCGTCAACTGCTAAATAAGCCAGTGCTGGAAGTCACCTGCGTGTGGCGTTTGATATCATCTCAATGTCGGAGTGCAGGGCTGCACCTTCGACTCCAGGTGGCTAGCGAGATTCGACAGTACGTTCCCCGATTAGGATTTGCTGCACCGCATAATGTCCACAAAGCGGACATCACGACCGCGCTGAACTATGTCCGCTTTTGGGGGTAAAGCGGACATCGGGCCGATGCGCTTCGATGTCCGCTTCTGACCAAAAGGAGACATTGGCCGCCGTTGCGCGCCAGCGAAATGACCCGATTTGTCCTAATGGGCACCGGCCCAGACCCTTCTTGTCAGAATTGCTTTGCCAGTTCGGCGGCCTTCTTTTTTCCGTCATCGATCATATCGAGCGCCCGGCAATCCCACGTATGTTCGAGCGTAAGCGTCACGACTTCCCTAACACCGATGAATCGCAGCCAGAATTCGACATACCCGCTCAGATACTGGAACCCAGGCTGCGGAACCGTCTCAAATCCAGCTTCGTGGCTTTGCCCTCGAACGAATGCGACAAATGCCTTCTTGATGTCCAGGGAGGGGCCGTAGCGTTTACCGTCGAACGTAAACAACATATTGCGCTGACAACTCAGGTCGATCAGTTGCTTTAGTTTGTAAGGGAAAGAGAAGTTCCACATCGGCACTCCCATGACGATGCGATCTGCCTGGTGGAAGCGTGACGCGAGTTCGCGGATTCTCTCCCAAGCGGTGACCTCGGCCGGCGTCATCGACTCGCCCGAAACACCTTTGTACTTCGCGTTTATCGTTTTCGCGTCGAACTCCGGAAGCCATTCCTGCCAGACATCCAGTGTGTCGACGACGATGTCGTCTGCCTGCTTCATATATTCGCGTAGAAAAACGTCGACGAGGGCGCGCGAAGCAGATTGATCCTTCCGCGGTGAGATCACTATGTTTAGGACATGCATGCTCTTGCCCTTCGGCTGCCCTGTGGGCCTTACGGATCAGGTCTCCTGTCCGGCGGCTCCGAGGATCAACCGCGTTTTTTCTGTTGCGCTTGCGTTCTGCGAATGTCCGCTGTTGGGGTAAAGCGGACATGGTCTGGACTTCGCGAAATGTCAGCGGACATCAACGGGCTCGGAACTTACCAATCATCTGCGCGATTCACCTCATGTATTATCACGCCCGCCTGGACTGCGCGCCTGACCATGTCTTTTGTTCCGCCGCCGCCCGGAAACGCCACAACCAAATCGGGCTTGCCTTCGTCGAGCATCCGCTGATTGCGCAGTGGGCCAGCTTTTTTGCCGAGTTCGTCCCATTCGCCCTGCGGGAGCCCATAAGGTTCGCGCGGGACGCCCCTGCGCCACGCCCAAGCATCAGCTATCCTATCAGCGCCGCGCGCGTTTCCGTGGATCAGCATCGTGAAGGACTTTTCAGTGTGCAGCCGATCTAGGACGCTGATCATCAGCCCCACATCGTCGAAGTCGCGACCGCCACAGACCAGAACTCTCATCTCCCCAGCCCCCGGGCCATTCTCAATATCACAATAAATGTCAGGGGCCGAAATGCACGCTTCTGAGCGTGATCTCCACTTAATTCTGACGTCGCGGCCCTAGTCGCTTTCTCAACGGAAACTGCCCTCAAGCCATGACCGAGCAGCTTCAACACGCCCGCAATAAGCGAATGGCAGCGGCGCGCAGTGCTGTCGGCTTGTTCCATTCGGCGGCCTGACGTCGCTTCCTTTGCGCCGTTAAAACCACAATGGCTGCGCGCAGATTTCCGCCGACTTAGGCCGTTGATATCCATCACCGCGGCAAGACCATTGTGGCATGCTCGCTCTGTCTGATTCGCAGCTTCGGGCCGTCTGGGCAAGCGCTGACGGCGTACCGGCAGAGAAGCGCGGCATCTTTTTCGAACGTCTCGTTGCCCAGTTGCAGCTTCGCGTCGGCTCCGGCTTCACCACTGCGGATTTTGACGACGCGGTGCGACTGGCGCTGAAGGGCCTGATTCAAAAATCCGCAGCCTGATGGCGAATCACCGCTTCCCTACCCGGCGTCCCAATTATCGAGCTTTGTACAAAGCCATCGCCCCGGCACAAAGCATCAAACCGCCAACGGGCAATGTAATCGGCAATGTGCATGGTCGTACCCAACATGCCCAAAGTAGCCTGCGTTGGGTATGATAATGTGACAGACCGCCGTGACACGACGCCGCCTCCCTCCACCTTGATCTGTCGAGGAATTGGACCGCTGTTTTGTGGTGCGCGACCACAACGGCCAAAAGCGCGCTTACGTCTGTTACGAGGAACGAACCGGGCCGGCGCTCAGCGGCCAAATTGATGCAAAGATTGTCTCGTTCAATACGAGGATGCACACCGGCTGATTGCCCCCGGCATGGTAATTGTGGCCGACAATGACGATGCGGCGACCGAGCAAGCCGAAAACATGCTCGATGGTGTGCGCGCCGAATATGCGGGATGGTGATCAATTGGTCATAGGGCTCCCACGCAAGAGTAGCGCCAAGGCAGACCATGGCGGCGGAAAGCGGCGGGCGGGCATGAATGCCGGTTTGGAACGTCTCGCCGCGCGAGTCGTTATTCTAGACCAAGGAGCACAAGTCATGTCCGATCAACGCGATCACCAAAAGCAGAAGGGCCGCCAAGATGGCCAGGAACCAACACACCTGTCGCCTGACCAGATCTCTTTTTACGACGAATCTCTAAAGAAACAGGTAGAGGGTTCCTTCGTATCGGATGGCAAGTCAATCCATGTCTCTTCCGCATACGGCGTTAAGAGCGCCGCCTACAACGATCTTGGCGCGTGCATAGATCAAAATGCACAGATCTTGTTAGCGCAAAAGCTATTGAGCGAGTTGGCGCGTGACGCGGGCGTCGGCAAGAAGGCCGTACAGCAACGCGAGGAGCGCGAGGAGTCTGCAAACAAGTTGGGCAGCGCTCGAGCAGTAGGCGGCACTTGAACAATACTGAAGAGAGACCCTGATGCCGGAACGACACGACGAAAGGATCTTCGAAACTGCAGTCCAAGCGCGCCAGGGCGTGACCGGGCACAACGTTCGCTACGTGCTCGCCTTCGGCACCTGTGGCGTAATCGCAGCATTCGTCATCATTTATTTTCTGTTTTTCCGTTGAGCCTGCCTCCGACGAGGTGATCGAATAGCGTCGGTCTCTACTGCGGCGCAAGATGTCCGCTTCTGGCACTTAGGAGGCAGCGCGATGGTGCTGGACCATGTCTGCTTTCGGGGGCAAAGCAGACATCGGGTGAAAGCACTTGGATGTCCGCTTATGACCCAAAGCAGACATCGGCGCCCAAAACTCCAACATGCTACATGCTATGCGTGCTGCTTAGCGGCGGACCCTATTCGGCAGAACGACCCTCAGACCGAGCATGGTTAGAAGTGGAAAGGATGGCGTGATGAAGAGTGCGCTGAACCGGCGCGAGTTCAATGGACTTTGCGGGGTGCTATGTTCATTTGTGGCGTCGTCAGGCGCGTTGGCTCTCGATGCAGCGACCCCAGCTGCCTTCGATTTGGTCTGTACCGCCCGTGGTGGCACGCTCGAAAACAATGAGCTTAGCCCTTCGGCCATTGTTGGATGCGCAAAATCTGCATTGGCGAGGTTCGAATACGAAAGGCCCGCTAACATCGCCGTTTGCACCGCAGCCATAACTTCACCGGCCGCCGCACCAATCATCGTGAAGCCAAGAATGCGGTCGTCGCTATCGCCAACAAGAGCTTTTATGAAGCCTTGCCTCTGATCAGTGGCCTGCGCCCCAAGTACAGAATCCATCGGCAGCCTTGCAACGCGGGCGAGGATGCCTTGACGTTCCGCTTCGCTTTCGCTCAGCCCGACGCGAGCGAGCGGCGGATCAGTGAACATGCAATAAGGAATCAGCCGATCGCGGGTGCTACGATTTCCTCCTGCCAGATTGTCACGTACGATTCGAAAATCGTCTTCGGATATGTGCGTAAATTGTGGACTGCCGGCGCATTCCCCCACGGCCCATACGTCTGGCGCGCTTGTCT
>Ga0126378_10005163_pt1 | contig 10108 bp, 10 predicted proteins | sample PanSoiMetPlot_23_FD_92587 | JGI IMG/M metagenome (GOLD analysis project Ga0126378, IMG submission 92587) | Tropical forest soil microbial communities from Panama - MetaG Plot_23 | ecosystem: Environmental > Terrestrial > Soil > Tropical forest > Bulk soil | place: Panama | collected 2016-02-17 | reverse complement strand
GCTCGCGCGCCCTGAGGGCCGCCTGGGTACGGTCGTGCACCTTCAGCTTGCCGAAGATGTTCGTCACGTGGTTCTTCACCGTACCTTCCGAGATGCGCAGAGCGACGGCGATCTCTTTGTTGCTCACCCCGCCTGCCAGCTGGCCCAACACGGCAACCTCGCGCTCGGAGAGACCGAGGTCGGCCGCCACGTCGCGCTTGCCTGACGCAGGAGGCGTGCGGGCGAACTCGCTCACCACCTTTGCCGCGACGCTCGGCTGCAGCCAAGCGTGGCCGCGCGCGGCGAGCTCGATCGCTTCGATCAACTTGCTCGATTGCGTATCCTTGAGCAGGTAGCCCAGCGCTCCAGCGCGCAACGCGTCGAATACCGACGCGTCATCGTCGAAGGTGGTGAGGGCCACCACGCGGGGCGCGCGCGGAAGCTGCGCGATCTGCCGGGTGGCGGCGACTCCGTCCATCGTCGGCATGCGCAGGTCCATCAACACCACATCGGGGGCCCGCTCGATGGCGAGCCGGACCGCGTCCTCGCCGTCGCCAGCCTCCCCCACCACTTCCACTCCGTATGCCTCGAGTACCTTGCGCAAACCCTCGCGAAAGAGCGCTTGATCGTCGGCGATCAGGACTCGGGTCATCCCGGCAATTCCAATTCCAGCGTGAACCCTCGACCGCGGGCGCTGCGGACCGCCATCGTGCCGCCGACGCTTTCCGCTCTCTCTCGCAGGCCGATCAGCCCAAAGCCCTGGCTCACTCCGTCGGCGCCCACTCCGTCGTCCTGCACGCGCAGTCGAATGCCGTCGCTTGGCGCGAACGCAAGCTCGATGCTCAGGTGCGAGGCGCGCGCGTGGCGGCGCACATTGGTGAGCGCCTCCTGCGCCGCGCGATAGAGGGTAATCTCCACCGGCTCCGCAAGAGGCCGCGGGTTTCCGCTCAGCTTGACCGCGGTCTCGATGCCGTCGGCCGAGCACTCGTCGGCCAGCTTCCCGATCGCCGCCACCAATTGCTGCTGCGGCCGTGAGCCGCGCACCAAGGCGACGCTCCGCCGCACTTCGGTCAACCCCTCGCGCGTCAGCTCCTGAGCCTTCCGCAGCGCCTCGCGAGCCGCGTTTGGATCGCGCGCCAGCAGCGCTTGAGCTGCCTCGAGCTGTACGTGGACCACCGTCAAGTAATGTCCCAAGCCATCATGGATGTCGCGCGCGATCCGATTGCGCTCCTTGGTGGTGGCCAGCTCCTCGATGTCTCGGGCCTGGGCTCGAAGCTGGTCGTTCGCGTCTTTGAGCTCACCGGCCAGGCTCTCCACCTCGGCTCGCGCGCGGTGTTGCGATAAAACAATCCGCGACACCACAAACACGAACGCCAGACTCGCGATCCAGGTCGCCAGGTCGCGAACCAATTCTCCGGCGGATGTGGCGCGAATTGCCCAAGTACCTACGGTCGCTGCAGTGCAAGCGGCAACCACGGCCGCCAGACCGGCGGGCGAAAGGAAAAGCACTCCGCAGGTGATAAGCGGCATCAGGAGGAGGAACGCCTCTCCTCGGCTTACCGCAACCACGGCCGAACCTAGGGCGACTGCGATTCCGAGCACAGCGAACAGATGCGCCCTCGTTCCTCGCTGCTCGATGAAGCGAAGCCCGGCGGTGAGCAGCAGCACGTAGGCGCCGCTCAGCGCGATAACCAGTGCCAGTTGGAAGCGTGAAAGGTCTCCGCTGGTCGCCGCCTTGAGCAGACCGGCGGCGGTCACGGCGACGCAGGCCAGCGAAACGCCCGGCGTCACGAAGGGCGTGGCAGGTTTCTCTTCGCGCGTGGCCATATCCAACTCGCGACAGAGAATATGGCGCCCGCGGGCGGCACACGCCAGGTCGAATGCAAGCGGTCGAGGTCACTGCCACGGGGGTGAGCACGACCATGACCTTTGGCGGTGGCCGCGGGCGCAAGCAACGACGCATAGCCAGCCCGTCCACAAAGGAGGACTGACAAATGACGAGCATCAAATTGGGGCGGTCGGTTTGGGTCGCCATCGTTTGGTTGGGCTTGGCAGTGGTGCCCAGTGCTGGAGCTTCGGAGCCGATAACGGAAAGCGCTGCCGCGGGCGGCACCTTGACGATCAAGGTCGTTGGCGCGCGAAACGCCAACGGAAAGATCTACGTGGCGCTGTTTCAAAACCCGGCAGGATTCCCGGAGAAGGGATCCGCGGCCTTGCGCAGGGAGCAGGCGGACATCGACCGCCAAACGCTGAGTGCTCAGGTTGTCTTCCGCGATGTCCCGCAGGGAGTCTACGCAGTCAGCGTGCTCCACGACGAGAATTCGAATGGAAAGCTGGACAAGAATTTTTTCGGAATCCCTGAAGAGGGCTACGGCGCTTCGAACAACCCTGGTAAAAAGATGCGCGCCCCCAATTTTGATGAAGCGAAGTTCTCGATGAGCTCGCCGGACCAAACGGTCGAGATCAATCTCGTTTACTAGAGCGTCAAATGAAAACTAAGTCCATGTTTCTATTTGTTTACATAACAGTCATTGCTGCAACGCTTATCGCCGGGTGCAGCTCCAACACAGACACTCAGTCCGACGCCAGCGATTCGGCCGCTACGCAAAAGAACGCGGTCGACATGTTCTGGCGCGTCTTTCACAACAATGACTACGCACACATCGGCGATGCGCAGACCGCGCTCCAAGCTGCGATGAATGAAAATCCAGAGAACGCGGAGCTCTACGCGCTGCTCGGAGCGACGCATTGGTGGCACGTCGGCGAGGCGAGTCGCGAATCCAGTCCAGACCCGAGCATTCTGACTACAGATCTGCCCACCGCAGTGCAGCTGCTCCAGCAGGCGGCGCAGCTGGATCCAAATGAGGATCACTATCCGGGGTTCATCGGAGCGACGACCGTGCACGTCGGGCAGGCAACGGGGGATGCAAACTTGATCGCGCGGGGCGACGAAATACTGGAATACGCCGCTTACCAATTTCCGGAGTTCAACAACTTCAACCGCTGGGCGGCGCACAACAGCGATCCGAAGAACAGCGAAAGTTACCGTCGAGCGCTCGACGCTCTCTGGAGCGCGGTGGATGCCTGCGCCGGAGCGCCCGTCGACCGCGCGAATCCTGATCTAACGCCCTACCTTCACCTGCAGACGAGCGTGGGTCGCAAGAAAGTGTGTTGGGATAATGACCTCGCGCCTCATGGCTTTGAAGGCCTGATGCTCAATCTCGGGAATGGTCTGGTGAAGGCGGGCGCTATCGACGCGGCGAGGGTCGCATTCAGGAACGCCCAGCTGATGAGCAGCTATTCGGGTTGGCCGTATCGCGGAGTGCTGGAGTCGCTGCTCGCTGCAGATCTGCGCGCGCGTTCCGCGCTGTACTCCGATCGCGACTCCAGAAGCGATCCGCCGGTCACCGTCCCAGGGCGTTCATGCGTGTATTGCCACGCGACCGTGGCCGAGCCACCCCCTTAAGCAATGCAACTGACCGCGCCGGGCTGCGATGCACCATGGAAACGGCCACTGCCGTCCGGCGCAACTAGCGCGGGTCAGTTGGCGACTCCGATCGTCTGTTTGATCGTCTCGGGCTGGCCGAGCACGCGAAGCATGAGATGGGCGACGTCGGCGCGTGAAACCTGGAGCCCGCGTCGGAGGTTTCGCCCGTAGGCCGTGCGGTAAGCGCCGGTCGGTGGTTTGTTGGTCAGCCGCGGAGGTCGCACGACGGTCCAGTCGAGACCGCTCTCGCGAAGGATATCCTCCATCAGCGCAAGGTCGGCGTAGAGCTTGCCAAGCGCGACTTTAATCAATGGGCTCAGGAGATTGCGCATGAAGAACCCTTCTCCCGCGTCCACCGGTGGCTTCGGGCGACCAGGGGAAGGCACGGTCGACACTGGCGCGGCGCTGATAGCAACGATGCGTCGCACGCCGGTTGCCTTCATCGCCGCGACGATGGCCCGCGTGCCCTTCGAAGCAACTCCCTCGTCGGACTTCGACACTGGACCAAGGCCGGACAGCACCGCGTCGGCTCCCCTGACCGAGCGCTCGAGCGCCGCCCGGTCCGCTGCCAGCATATCCGCTGCTACGACGCGCACGTCTCTGGACAACTTCTTTGGGTTTCGTACGACGGCGGTGACGTTGTGACCTTCTGCGACCGCTTGCTCCAGAGCCAATCGGCCGATACCGCCGGTCGCCGCAACTATTGTGAGCTTCATCTCTCGCTCCACGTCTCCAACGCCGCTTGTATTGCCCATCTCCTGGCGCCACGCCACGCAACGCCTGCGAACTAAGCGTTGCTGCGCCAGCAACGAAGCGCTCACAACGGATAATCAACGGGATTAAGGACTCACCAAACGTAGGGGATCAGTCGATAGCGCACGCGAGCCGCATACTCTCGATATCCCGGCAGTCCTTCGGCGAGGGTGCGCTCCTCCAGAACGGCGCGCACCGCTAGAAGCGCCGCGAGCACGGGAAGCCAGCAAAGCCCAACCCAAGAGCTCAGCAACAACGGAGCGCCGATGAAGAACAGCAGCACGCCGGCGTACATCGGGTGCCGCACAATGCTGTACGGTCCGGTGCTGACGACTTGCTGGGCTTCCTGGATCTTCACCACCGGCGCGGTGAACGCGTTCTCGCGGAACGTGCGTTGAACGATGACGAAGCACGCGAGGATAAGCAGCGCGCCACCGATTTGGAGCACCAATTGTAGCGAGCCATGCCAGCGCCCCATCGCCGCCAACCAGCCCATGAACAACAGGAGAGCGACAACGAGCACGACTCGGTCCCAGACCGGCTGAGATTTCTGCACAATCCCGTCAAGGCGCTTCTCGAGAAGCTGCGGACTGTGCTTGGCCAGCCAGAGACCGAGTGCCAGGGAGCCGCCGTGGAACTCGATGGTGAAGACCCAACCAGCGGGCCAACGAATCGTACCTGCGGCGCCGAAGAGAATTGCGCTCGTGACGGCGAATAAGAGAGTGATCTGAAGAACAAGTCTGGCAATCACATTTCTGTGAAGCGAACCGTCCCAGCGCAAGCCCGGTGCCGCGAGCTTATCGATGACCAGCTACAACAACGCGCCGATTACTCCTTAGCCAGCTTACGCCAATTTCAGAGGATGCTGCGCACCCCTCACCCGCCGCTGCCGGCCCCCTGCATAACCGCCGGGCCGCGGGTCGTATCCAACGAGTTCTGAATCTCCTGCCGGTTGCGCTCGGTCTGCTCCACCGACCTGCAGACGGTCTCCGGAATATGGCTTCCAACTGTCATTTCCTTCGCGCAGATGACGTGATCTTCGACCTTCGATTTCTTCGCCTGGCTCGCATTTTTTGCTAATTCGGGCGGCGCGCCTTCAGTTGACACAGTCATCTTCTGAGATGAGGTCGCGCATGCAGTCGCGAGAAAAAACAGCCCGACTGCAAAAACCATCGGTTGGTGTTTCATTTGGTCGTGTTCCGTCCTTAATCGAAGCGCCCCGCCCGCTTCAGCTTGAATCTGCCCTTTTCAAGGCCGGATGTCCACCCAAAGCTCGCTCAACTCTTCGCAGCATCGCTGCTTAACTTTTCGGTGTCAATACGTGCGGAAAACCCTACCGCTATCGAATTCGGGGGTGTCGGAAAGGCGAGCGGCGTTCTTTTCGCTAGAGACAACTGCGAAAGCGAGGCGTCCTGAGCTTAATGACCGCCATCGCCCTTCTTGCTTGCACCACAGTCGCCAACGCAGTTGGCATCTCGATCGAAGTGCAGCGTGCGACCGCTTAGCGGAAGGTAGACGGGGATGTCATCGACCAGGTCTATGAATCGCGCGGTCTTTGTTCCCGGGATGACGGCGCCATCGCTGGTCGCCACCTCGTTAGCGTGCTCAGGAATCACCGCTCTTGGGCGGAGCAGCTCGTTGACGGCGAAAGCCGCCTCTTCCGGCCCGGTGGTGAAGATATCGCCCATATTGAACACCACCAACTTCGGCCGGTAATAATGGCGAACAATTGTCGCCATGTCAGACATGTGGCCGGTGTCTCCCGTGAGGTACACCGTCAGGCCGTTCGTGAAATTGAGAACGTAGCCAATGGGCGGCCCCATCGGGGCCAGCAAACCGTTGGAGGCAAAGCTCGTCCTTTCGGGCTCGGTGAGAAAGGACGGATCGAGACCATTCCCGTGCTCGGCGTGCACCGCGGTGATGCGAACGCCAGGCGCGCCGGCGCTCATCGTCACCGTGCGCTTTGCGCCGAATCCGATATTCGACGTGCATGGCTGCGAGCGGGGAACGAGAACCTCATTGGCAGGCGCGCAGGCTGGGGTCGGCATTCCGCGCAGGCCGGCAATTTTTGCTGAAAGGAAGGTGCTCACGTCGGCCGAAACAATCACCGCCGAGTTTTTTACGGCGGCAATTTCGGCCGTGTTCGAATAGGGTACGGTTGGGCTCGTCACAGGTGCCGAGCAGCTCGAAGAGCTGTCATCAGGATCCTGGTTCAACTTGACATCGCCCAGATGATCCGTGTGAACGTGCGTCAGCAGCACGACGTGGACGTCCCCGAGCCGCGAGTCGTCGCTCCCGGCAACGGTCCGGCCAGGATCGTAGAGAATTCGTACCCCGGTGGGGTCCTCAAAGAGCAGTGCGCGATCGGTCTGGCAGAATTCACCCGTTCGCGCACCCAAGGGGGTGATGCTCACCGTATGCGATCTCGCCCAAACCGGCGAGGACGCAACGAGTAGGACGAAGAACGATGCAATTGGTCTTAGCTGTATCATGAGAATCCCTCCGAAAAGGACGCTTGCATACGCCGGACTACGGAAATGAAAACGTTGTCAAGGGTGACTATTTCTTGGCTGCCCCTTTGGGCTCCTTGGCCGAGGACTTCACCTCGATATCGGTGGCGGTCATGGTGTACATGATCGTCACTTTGTCACCGACCTTCGGTTCAGCACTGGCTTTGGTGGAAGCATTGCGAGCAAGCTCCCACTTATCCTTGCCCTTCTCGACCACAATCTTGCTTGGGGAAACCTCCACCACCGGCCCGGTTACTTGATATGTCTTGTCTGCTGCAAGGGCGGTCAGCGACCCCAACAGCGCGCCGACCACGACAACAAAGCGAAGCATCGGGTGCCCCCTTTCTTCAGTTTGGATTCGGCGAAACGACAACAATTCCAACGCGGCGACTCTTGACGTGACGTTCCCGCCAAGCGACGCCAAGGTAGACGGGCGGATACCAGCCGCACACGATCAATTGACCTGGGAACCACCCGTTGTTCAGTGTTGCACAACAGGGGGGAGCCGCCGTAATCCGAGCTCGTCGAAGAGCGCGCGGTTCGACGGCGGCTCATCTCAGTTCTGAGGTGACTCGAAGCGGATAGTTGCTGGCATCATGGTGCGAAGGTGATTTCCCGCGTGAAAGTTATCCGGTGGCGATTCTTCGCCATGTGAGTGGAAAGGAACTGAAGCACCCGGCCGTTTTCGCCGTCTGCAGCGCGGCAGGAGCTGTTCGCGTAATGTGATGTTGCCCAACGAGCCAAACAGCACAGCAGTGCTTCTGATCGCGCTGGGTCTGCTCATGACCATTAGCGTGCTGTTCAGCCGGTTGGCCGGACGAATCGGCATTCCCGTCGCGCTTCTCTTCATCGCAATTGGCGTAGCGGCGGGTTCCGAAGGATTCGGCGGTATTGAGTTCGAAGACTACGGCCTTGCCTTCCGACTCGGAACCGTCGCGCTCGTTCTCATTCTGTTTGACGGTGGGCTGAATACGCCGCTGTCTTCGATAAAGGAGGGGATTTGGCCGGCGGCAGTCCTGGCGACCTTCGGCGTCGTCGGAACGGCCGCCCTCGTTGCATTGGCGGCTCGGGGATTGGGCTTTTCCTGGTCGCAAGCCCTTCTCGTCGGGGCGGTTGTCTCTTCCACGGATGCAGCTGCCGTCTTCGCCGTCTTGCGCGGGAGCGGCGTTCAATTGAAGAAGCGAGTGGGCATCACACTGGAGCTTGAGTCCGGGCTCAACGACCCGATGGCGATCATTCTCACCATCTCGATGACGGCAGCCTTATTGAGGCAACAGCCTCTCGGGTGGCGTCTTCTGTTGCAAGCGGCGGGTGAGATGATCGTGGGTGCAGTGATAGGGCTCGGACTGGGTTACGCGGGGAGGGAGCTCTTGAAGAGGGTTCGACTTCCAGCAGGCGGGTTGTATCCCGTGCTTAGTTTGTCGCTCGCGTTTCTGGCCTTTGGCTTGCCAACCATTTTTCACGGAAGCGGCTTTCTTGCCGTCTATCTGGCTGCAATACTCCTTGGGAACGAGGCCATTCGCTACCGCAGCGGCTTGCTTCGGGTCCACGACGCGTTGGCTTGGCTGTCTCAGGTCACGATGTTTCTTGCGCTTGGGTTGCTCGTGTTTCCCTCTCGACTGCTGAACGTCGCGAGGCCGGGTCTGGGCCTCGGATTGGCCCTGGCATTCATCGCTCGGCCATTGGCCGTCGGCGCATGTCTTTTGCCCTTCCGATTCTCCTTCTCGGAGATGCTGTACATCAGCTGGGTCGGACTTCGAGGAGCCGTGCCAATCATTCTGGCCACGTATCCGGTTTTGGCAGGCGTGCCAGGCGCCGTGGACGTTTTCGACCTAGTCTTCTTTATCGTGGTCGTGAGCGCTCTCGTTCCAGGAGCCACCGTGAAGTGGCTGACGCGCAAGTTGAAGTTGACAGCGAATCTTCCGCCCCCGCCTCAAGCCATACTTGAAATAAACTCTGTTCAGCCTCTCACCGGCGAGTTGGCATCCTTCTTCATCGACACGGCGTCGGCAGCGTGCGGTGCAGCCATCGCGGACCTCCCCTTCCCTACTTCAGCGGCCGCAACGCTGATCGTGCGGGGCCCCGAGCTTCTTGCCCCGAAGGGTGAAACGACGCTCAGGCCAGGAGATCACGTGTACGTCTTCTGCAAGTCAGAAGATCTGCCATTTCTTCAGTTGATGTTTGGACAGCAGGAACAGAAGTAGGTCGCTCGGGAACCCAGCGGAGGATGCCGCTAGGTTTCCGCCGACCGCTTTCGCAGGACGGACGCAGCGACCGAAGTGCCCAAGAGGATCGAAATCACGATCAGGGAAAAGGCCGGAGAAATCTTCAACACGTCTGCCAACGTCATCTTCACACCGACAAACACGAGCACAGCTGCAAGGCCGACCTTCAGATACGCAAATTCCCTTATTGCCTGGGCCACCACGAAGAACAGGGAACGCAAGCCAAGGATGGCAAAGATGTTCGAAGTGAAAACGATGAACGGATCGCTGGTGATAGCGAAGATCGCTGGGATGGAATCCAGCGCGAAGACGACGTCCGCCGACTCAACGAGCACGAGCGACAGCAGCAGGGGCGTCGCAAGCCGCTTTCCGTTCTCGACGGTAAAAAAGCGGCCGTTGTCGAGTCGAGACGTCGAAGGGAGGACTCGTCGAGCAACCTTCCATACAACGCTTTCTTCCGGGTGCGGCTCTCTGTCCCTCTGAAGGAAGAACCTGATTCCAGTCAAGATGAGAAATGCACCGAAGATGTAGACGAGCCAGTGAAAGCGCTCGAGCATGGCCGCGCCCGCCAGGATCATCACCGCGCGCAGGATGAGGGCGGTAAAGATGCCCCAGAAGAGGACGCGATGCTGATACAGCGCAGGGATGCCGAAGCTGTTGAAAATAGCGACGAAGACAAAGATGTTGTCAATCGACAGAGACTTCTCAATCAGGTAACCGGAGAGAAACTCGATTCCAGTTTGGGCGCCGAATTTCCACCAGAGTCCGCCATTGAACAGAATCGCGAGCCCCACCCAGACCCCACTCCACAGGAGCGCCTCCTTGAAGTGCACGGCATGTGTCTTCTTATGGAAGATGCCCAAATCCAGGGCGAGCATGGCCACCACGAAGACAATGAATCCGGCCCACAATACCGGCGTGCCGACATTATCGGCATCGGCGCCCACGTCGACCTCCGTTGCCACTTGACCCCATGCGCACCTCAAAGCTAGCCCAACCCTATTAACACTCTGCGATGCGGGACATCGGTCTTGATCGGCGCGAGGCTCGCGATCATGCGCATCGCGCGTGAGCGCAAGGCGTGATGGCCGTCTCTAGACGGCGCCACCAGCTTCGGAGATACGGCAAGGAGCCATGTTGCGCCTGCGGACTTC
>Ga0126378_10005162_pt1 | contig 10108 bp, 9 predicted proteins | sample PanSoiMetPlot_23_FD_92587 | JGI IMG/M metagenome (GOLD analysis project Ga0126378, IMG submission 92587) | Tropical forest soil microbial communities from Panama - MetaG Plot_23 | ecosystem: Environmental > Terrestrial > Soil > Tropical forest > Bulk soil | place: Panama | collected 2016-02-17 | reverse complement strand
TTGATATTGAGCCGGTCGAGTGGCTCGCGCAAAAGCTCGGCCAGACCACACTGACCTGGAGCGTCGATGAATACCGCGGGTCACTGAAGCAGCTTTCGCAAACCCTGCAGGACAATCTTGAGACCGCGTGGGGTGCGCCGGAAGACGATCCACAAGTCCATGGCGGCAAGTTTCATTTCCCCGCGACCCGGTGCGGTAAAGCCATCATCGCCGTGCAGCCCGAGCGCGGCGAGGTCGCAAGCCGCGACGCCGGCTATCACGACCTCTCTCGGGTTCCCCGCCACGCCTATGTCGCCTTCCATCTCTGGCTCCGCCAGCAGGGCATTGATGCGCTGATCCATATGGGCGCGCACGGCACGCTGGAATGGCTGCCCGGCAAGTCCGTGGCGCTGTCGGACACCTGCTGGCCCGAGGCGCTGATCGGCGATGTTCCCGTCATCTATCCCTTCATCGTCAACGATCCCGGCGAAGCGGCACAGGCCAAGCGTCGCATCGGCGCTGTCGCCATCGGCCATATGCCGCCGCCGCTTGCAGCCAGCGTACTTCCGCAAAATCTCGTTCGGCTCGAGCAACTGCTCGATGAATATTCGACTGCGGACGGGCTCGATCCGGCGCGGCGGCAGCGCCTCGTTGCCGCGATCCGCGATGAAGCGCGCGCCGCCGGCGTCGAGAACGATCTCGGGCTTGCCGCGTCGGCCGCGCCGGCCGAAGCGATCCCGCGCATCGACCGCTTCGTTTGCGACTTGAAGGAAAGCCAGTTCGGCGACGGCCTGCACGTGTTCGGGCGCGGCGCTTGCGGCGAAGAGGAGCGGACTGCTTTGCTTGCCGCGTTGGCCGGTCGCCGCGTTGCGCCGGGGCCGGCGGGTTCGCCCTGGCGCGGCCGGAGCGACGTGCTGCCGACAGGACGCAATCTGTTTGCCGTCGATCCGCGCGGTGTGCCGACGCGCGCTGCGTATGCGCAGGGCATCCGGCTCGCCGAAGAGCTGCTGCGGCGTCATTTGCAGGATCACGGCGACTGGCCGAAAGGACTTGTCGTCGATCTCTGGGGTTCGGCGACCATGCGCACCGCGGGCGAGGAATTTGCCATGGCGCTGCAGCTTGCGGGCGTTGCCCCGCGCTGGGATGCGGCGTCAAGCCGCATCACCGGGTTCGAGATCATTCCGCTGGCAATGCTCGGCCGTCCGCGCATTGACGTGACCTTGCGCATCTCAGGCCTCTTCCGCGACGTGTTCTCTGGCCTGGCGCAATTGTTCGAGACCGCCTCCGGCGCGCTCTCGCAGCGCGACTTCGAGGGCGCGGAGAATCCTTATCTTGCGCGCGCTGCGCGGGTGTTCGGGCCGCGCCCGGGCCAATACGGCGTCGGCATGGCGCCCTTGATGGATGTTTTCACCCGCGAGGCCCGGCACAAAGCCGGGCGGGCGTGGCTTGCGGCCTCGTCATGGGCGTTCGCGGCCGATGGCGAGATGAAGCCGGATCGCGCTGGCATCGAGGCGCGGCTCGGCAAGGCCGACAGCTTCGTGCATGTCCAGGATTTGCCGGAGACCGATCTCCTGCTCGCCGCCGACTATGCGGCGCATGAGGCGGGTATTGCGGCAGCAGCGGCGAGCCTCGGCGCGTCAATCAAGTCGCTCTATCATCTCGATGCGACGCGGCCGGATGCGCAGCGCGCGCGGACGCTCAGCGAAGAGATTTCGCGCGTGGTGCGCTCGCGCGCCACGAATCCCAAATGGATTGCCGGCATGATGCGCCACGGCTTTCGTGGCGCGGCCGAGATCGCAGCGACGCTGGAGCATATGGCGTCGTTCGCGCATCTCGCCGACGCCGTGCCGTCGCACCTGTTCGATCTTTATTATGACGCAACGCTCGGCAACGACGAGATCCGCGCGTTCCTGCGGCGCGAGAATCCGGCCGCGCTGGCGGCGATCGAGGATTGTTTCAGGCGTCTTGACGAAGCCTCGCTGTGGGTCACGCGTCGCAACTCGATCCTGGCCTCGCTCCGGGAGGCATCATGACCGCCTTTGCGATCAAGGGCTGGTGCCCGTCTGCACTACGCCCGATGCTGTCGGGTGATGGGCTTGTCGTGCGGCTTCGTCCGCGTGGCGGTCGCCTGACGGCGAAGCAGGCGGAGGGCATCGCCGAACTTTCACAGCGCTGTGGCAACGGGCTGATCGACCTGACCGGCCGCGCCAATTTGCAAATTCGAGGTGTTCGCGAGCAAAGCCATGATGCGCTGGTGACCGGGCTGGCGCGGCTTGGCCTGGTGGACGACGATCAGGTCATGGAGGCCCAGCGCAATATCATCGTCGCGCCGTTCTGGAATGAGGGCGATGGCACGCACGCGCTTGCATCCGAACTGGAACGGGCACTTGCGGCCCGACCATTCGGGCTGCCGGAAAAATTCGGCTTCGCCGTCGACTGCGGCGATGAACGCGTGCTCGCGCATGCGCCCGCCGATATCCGCATCGAGCGCGGTGCGGACGGTGGTCTCATCGTGCGGGCAGACGGTTCGCACAAGGGACGCGTGGTCTCGAAGGCCGAAGCTGTCGAGACCGCGCTATCGCTCGCCGAATGGTTCATCGCGTCCTGCGGCGCAGGGAATGGGCGAGGGCGGATGGCCGCGCATCTCGCGCGTGGTGCGAAACCAGCGGAAGCATTCATCGGCCACGCCGAGCCCGCGGCCTCAAGTTCGCCAGACCCCGGGCTTTACCCGAGCGGCGCGCTGGTCGGGCTCGCCTTCGGCCAGATGCAAGGTGAGACGCTCGGCCATCTCGCCGGCCTCGCGCCGGGCCTGCGCCTGACGCCGTGGCGGATGATCCTGATCGAAGGTCGGCGCAAGATGCCGCAGCACGAAGGTCTGGTGACTCGTGCCGACGATCCGTTGCTGCGGGTGGTGGCCTGCACCGGTGCGCCCGACTGCCTCGAGGCGCAGGCCGAAACGCGCAAGCTCGCGGCCGCGCTTGCGCCGCACATCGCGACCGATGCGCGCCTTCATGTCTCCGGCTGCGCCAAGGGCTGTGCGCATCCGGGCGCCTCCGACATCACGCTGGTCGGAACGCCGGATGGTTTTGATCTTGTCCGCGATGGCTCACCGCGCGATGTTCCCGAGAGGCGAGGGCTCACCATCGCCGATGTTCGCGCCCTTGTGGGAGCCCGCTGATGCCCCATGCGTTCGAGACCAATGGTGCTGCGATCTACCGGCAATCCTTTGCGACCATCCGTGCCGAGGCTGATCTCACGCGCTTCGCAGCAGACGAAGAACCGGTCGTGGTGCGCATGATCCACGCCGCGGGTCTGGTTGGGCTGGACGCGCAAATCCGCTTCACGCCGGGCATGGCGAGCGCGGCGCGCGCGGCTCTGGAGAAGGGCGCGCCGATCCTGTGCGATGCGCGGATGGTTTCCGAGGGCATCACCCGCGCGCGGTTGCCGGCGAACAATCCCGTGATCTGCACGCTCGACGATCCGCGCGTCGCGCCGCTCGCGCAATCCATGCAGACGACGCGCTCGGCGGCGGCGCTGGAACTTTGGCGGCCGCATCTCGACGGCGCGGTTGTTGCCATCGGCAATGCGCCGACCGCCTTATTCCATCTGCTCAACATGCTCGAAAATGACCACTGCCCGCGTCCGGCGGCGATTATCGGCTGCCCCGTCGGCTTTGTCGGCGCCGCCGAGTCGAAAGCCGCGCTGATGGCGGCGCCTCCCGCGCCGGCGCTGACGGTCGAAGGACGGCTCGGCGGCTCGGCGATCACTGTAGCGGCCGTCAACGCACTGGCTGGCAGGAGCGAATGATGGGGCGGATCATCTGCTGCGGGCTCGGGCCCGGCGATCCCGATCTGATGAGTGTGCGTGCCGACCGCGAGGTGCGCGCCGCGACGCACGTTGCCTATTTTCGCAAGAAAGGCCGGCCGGGTCAGGCGCGGACCATCGTCACGGGCATGCTCGCGCCCGATGTGCGTGAATACCCGATGGAATATCCGGTCACGACCGAGCTCGATGTCGGCAGCGACGACTATGCGCGCCTGCTCGCGGACTTCTATGACGCGTGGGCCGACCGCCTCGCCAAACTCGCGCGTGAGACGAACGTGGTCGTGCTGTGCGAGGGTGATCCCTTCTTCTACGGTTCGTTCATGCATCTCTACACCAGATTGCAGGGTCGCGCCGAGGTCGAGGTCATCGCGGGGATTCCCGGCATGGCTGGCTGCTGGAATGTCGCGGGGCTGCCGATCGCGCTCGGCGACGATGTCATGACGGTGCTGACCGGCACGCTGCCGGAAGTGGAGTTGGAGCGACGCGTGCGCAACGCCGATGCGCTGGTCATCATGAAGACAGGCCGCAACCTCGGGAAAATCCGCCGCGTGCTGGAGGCCGCCGGCCGCCTCGACGAGGCCTGGTTGATCGAGCGCGGCACCATGCCGGATGAACGTGTCGCGCGATTGCGTGATGTCGACACTTCGAATTGTACGTACTTCGCGATCGTGCTGGTGCATGGCCGGCTCGGCCGGCGGCGCGAGGCGGCGGAATGAACGGCACGCTCACCATCGCCGGCCTCGGTCCGGGTGACGCCGCGCTGGTGACGCCGGAAGTGTCGGCTGCGCTTGCGGATGCCACCGACGTGCTCGGCTATGCGCCTTACGTCGCCCGGGTGCCGGCGCGCGCGGGCCTGCGGCTGCATCCGTCCGACAATCGCATGGAGCTGCAGCGTGCCGGTGAAGCCTTGAGGCTCGCCGCGGAGGGTCGCAGCGTCGTGATCGTCTCGTCAGGCGATCCCGGCGTGTTTGCGATGGCGGCTGCAGTGTTCGAGGCGCTTGAAGCCGCGCCGGAATTGCACGACCTCTCCATCCGCGTGTTGCCGGGCGTCACCGCGATGCTGGCGGCGGCAGCGCGGGCCGGCGCGCCGCTCGGCCATGATTTCTGTGCGATCAATCTTTCCGATAATCTCAAGCCGTGGCCTCTCATCGAGAAGCGGCTGCGGCTCGCAGCCGAGGCCGACTTCGCGATTGCGATCTATAATCCGCGTTCGGCAAACCGGCCGGAAGGCTTTGCCCGCGCGCTCGACGTGTTGCGCGAGGCCGGTTGCGGCGGTCGCACCATCATCTTCGCCCATGCGGTGACCACGCCGGGGGAGCGGATCGAGACCATGCCGTTGGCGGACGCACGTCCCGAGATGGCCGGCATGGCGACCCTCGTCATCGTCGCCAACTCGGCGACGCGCCGCGTCGGCCGCTGGGTCTATGCGCCGAGGCGTGTGTCATGACCAAGCCAGGCCATCACCTCTTCGACGCCTTCGACCCGCGGCCGCTCGGGCAGGGCGGGGCGGGCGATCATGATCACGGGAATGCGGAGCTCGCGGGCGGCGTCGATCTTGGCGCGGGCGCCGTTGCCGCCGGAATTGCGCGCGACCAGATATTCGATTTCGCGCGCGCGCATCAGCTCGCGATCACCCTCGAGCGTGAAGGGGCCGCGCGAGACAATCACCTCGGGATGGGGCAGCGGCGGCGCGTCATCGGGCGCATCGACAAGGCGCAGCGTGTAGGCGTGCTGCGGCTTGATGGCGAACGGCGCAAGATGCTGCCGGCCGATCGCCAGGAATACGCGCGCGGGAACGTCTGGCAAGGCCGCGACCGCGTCATCGATGTCGGATACCTCAATCCAGCGATCGCCGGCGATGCGTGTCCATGGCGCGCGCTCGAGCGCGATCAGCGGGATGCCTGTTGCGCTGCAAGCCTCGATCGCATGTCGGCTCATCTCGGCCGCAAACGGATGGGTCGCATCGATCACATGCGTGATCCGCTCAAGCCGGATGAAACCCGCAAGTCCCGCTGTGCCGCCAAAACCGCCGATCCGCGTCGGCAGCGCATGCGGAAGCGGAATCTGGGTGCGCCCCGCATAGGAATAGATCGCGTCGATCCGCGCGCGCGTGAGCGCATCCGCAAGTTGGTTGGCGTCGCCTGTTCCGCCCAGCAGAAGGGCGCGCATCGTGGCTGAACCCTGGTTGACCATCATCGGCATCGGCGAAGATGGCCTTGCCGGGCTGTCGGAGGCAAGCCGAAACGCGCTTCAACGCGCCGAGACCGTGTTCGGCGGCGAGCGTCATCTCAGGCTCGCCGGCATCGACAGCCGGGGCAGGCCCTGGCCCGTGCCGTTCGATGCAGCCTGCGTGCTGTCGCGCCGGGGACGTCCGACCGCCGTGCTCGCCTCCGGCGATCCATTCTGGCATGGCGCGGGCGGAAGCCTTGCCGCGCAGCTTGCACGGGACGAATGGGTCGCGCATCCCTCGCCCTCAACCTTCTCGCTCGCCGCGGCGCGACTGGGTTGGCCGCTCGAAAGCACGATCTGTGTCGGCCTTCACGCCGCGCCGTTCGAACGACTGGTGCCGCTGCTCGCAAACGGCGCACAGATCATTTGCCTCGTGCGCGATGCCAAGGCAGCCGGCGATCTTGCGGCGTGGCTGATCGCGCGCGGATTTGGTGCGTCGCGTCTGTGGACCTTGTCGGCGCTGGGCGGTCCGCGCGAGTTCATGACCGAGAGCAAGGCGGAGAATTACACAGCAGGATCAGCCGTCAGCCCGCTGGCGCTCGCGATCGAAGCCGCAGGCGCCGCGGGATTGCCGCGAGCCTCCGGCCTCGCTGACGATCTCTTCCGACACGACGGGCAGATCACCAAGCGTCCGGTCCGGGCGCTGGCACTGTCGGCGCTGGCGCCGCGTCCGTCGGAACGGCTGTGGGATATCGGCGCCGGCTCCGGCTCGATCTCGGTCGAATGGGCGCTGGCCGGCGGCAGCGCGATCGCGGTCGAGGCGCGCGAGGACCGCGCGGGCAATATTCGCGCCAACGCGGAAGCCTTCGGACTGACGCACCGGATCACGGTCGTCGCAGCAAGCGCGCCCGCTGCGCTTTCATCGCTCGAAAAGCCGGCTGCCGTCTTCATCGGCGGCGGACTCGATCGAAGAATGTCCGACACGATCTGGTCGCTTCTGCCTGATGGCACCCGCCTCGTCGCGCATGGCGTGACGCTGGAGACCGAGGCGCTGCTGGCTGACCTGCAGCAGCGCCTCGGCGGCGACCTCATGCGGATCGAGATTTCACACGCGGCACCTCTTGGGCGCCTGCGCTCCTGGGAGGCCGCGCATCCGATCGTGCAATGGCGCGTCACAAAAGGCTCGAGCGCATGACCGTGCATTTCATCGGCGCCGGTCCGGGCGCGCCCGACCTTCTGACACTGCGCGGTCGCGATTTGATCGCATCATGTCCGGTCTGCCTCTATGCCGGTTCGCTGGTGCCGGGCGAAATCCTTGCGTATTGCCCGCCCGGCGCGCGCATCGTCGATACGGCGCCGATGTCGCTGGACGAGATCGTCAACGAAATTGCGGTCGCGCATGCCGCGGGCCGCGATGTCGCGCGACTGCACTCGGGTGATCTCTCGGTGTGGTCGGCGATGGGCGAACAGTTGCGCCGCCTGCGTGAGCGCGGCATTCCCTTCACGGTCACGCCGGGCGTGCCGTCCTTTGCGGCGGCTGCGGCCGCGCTTGAAGCGGAGCTCACGTTGCCTGGTCTTGCGCAGTCCGTCGTGCTGACTCGGACCTCGGGCCGGGCGAGCGCGATGCCCGGGGGCGAGTCGCTTGCGGCATTCGCCGCAACCGGGGCTGTGCTCGCGATCCATCTGTCGGTGCATGTCCTTGCGAAAGTGATCGCGGAGCTCACGCCGCATTACGGCGCCGACTGTCCCGTCGCGGTGGTCTGGCGTGCGAGCTGGCCGGACGAGAGGATCGTACGCGCAACGCTGGGCACGCTGGAATCCTCGCTCGGCGAGGAGCTCGAGCGAACCGCGATCATCCTGGTCGGGCGCACACTGCAAGCGCAGGACTTCGAAGAGAGCCGGCTCTACGCCGCCGATTACGATCGCCGCTACCGGCCGGTCGGCGCGGCGCCACGATTCCCGGAGGCGTCCTAGATGGCGCGCTGTCTTGTCATTTCCGCGCCCGCCTCCGGCGCCGGCAAGACCACGCTGACGCTGGCGCTCGCGCGCGCCTTTCGCGATCGCGGGCTGGCCGTCCAATGCTTCAAGAGCGGTCCTGATTATATCGATCCCGCCTTTCATGCGGCGGCGACGGGACGCGCCTCGGTCAACATCGATAGCTGGGCGATGACCCGCGATACCATCGACAGGCTGACCGCACGCGCTGCTGACGCAGACATCGTGCTGATCGAAGGCGCGATGGGCCTGTTCGATGGCGTCGCGACACCGGGGATGTGTGGCACCGGCGCAAGTGCCGATTTGGCGCGGATGATGGGTTGGCCCGTGCTGCTGGTGCTCGATCCCACCGGGCAAGCCCAGACCGCCGCGGCGGTCGCCGCAGGCTTGCGCGATTTCCGGGAAGGTGTGCGCGTCGCCGCTGTCGTGCTCAATCGCGTTGCAAGTCGCCGCCATGAAGATCTCGTGCGCCGTGCGCTGGAGAGTGCCGGCATCATCGTGCTTGGTGCGTTGCCACGGCATGCGCCGATTGCGCTGCCGGAACGGCATCTTGGCCTGGTACAGGCCGAGGAGCTGGCTCGGCTCGACGAGCTGATCGCGGAAGCTGCGCGCCTCGTTGCCGAGCGCCTCGATCTCGATGCCGTGCTGCGGATCGCCGAATGCGACTGGGCGGCACCGCTGACAGACGCTGCGCTGCGCGTCAAGCCGCCCGGCCGGCGCATTGCCCTTGCGCGCGACGCTGCATTTTCCTTTGTCTACCCGCACGTGCTTGAAGGCTGGCGTGCCGCCGGCGCCGAGATCGTGCCGTTCTCGCCGCTCGCCGATGAGGGACCGGACCACAGCGCCGATGTGTGCTGGCTGCCTGGAGGTTATCCCGAATTGCACGCGAGCGGGATCGCCGCGAACCGCCGTTTCCGCGACCGGCTGCGAGCATTCGCACAAACGCGGCCCGTGCATGGCGAGTGCGGCGGCTACATGGTGCTCGGCGCCGGGCTCACCGACGCCAAGGGTGTGCGTCATGAAATGACGGGACTGCTCGGCCTCGAAACCAGCTTCGCCACGCGCCGCATGCATCTCGGCTATCGCCGCGCCGAGCTTGCCGCCGACATTCCCGGACACGCGCCGGGCACGCAGCTTCGTGGTCACGAATTTCACTATGCGACGATCGTCTCCCAACCTGACGCTGCGCTGGCGGCGGTGCGCGACGCCAACGGTGCAGACGTCCCCGAAACCGGTTCGCGCCGCGGCCGCGTCACCGGCACTTTCTTTCACCTGATCGCGGAGGAAGCGTGAGCGGCTTTGTCTCCTTTGTCTCGGCAGGTCCCGGTGATCCCGAGCTCCTGACGCTCAAGGCTGCCGCGCGGCTGCGCACCGCTGATGTTGTGCTCTACGACGATCTCGCTGCGGGCGCGATCCTCGACCACGCGCGAAAAGGCGCGACCCTCGTCTCCGTGGGAAAGCGCGCTGGCCAACCCTCGGCGAGGCAGGAGCATATCAGCCGGCTGCTGGTCGATTACGCCGCAACCGGTGCGAACGTGGTGCGGCTGAAGTCGGGCGATGCCGGCGTGTTCGGGCGGCTTGAAGAGGAAATCGAGGCGCTGCGCGCGGCCGGTGTTGCCTACGAGATCGTTCCCGGCGTCACCGCGGCCTCTGCGGCCGCGGCGATATCAGGACTGCCACTGACGCGACGGCATACTGCCCGCCGGGTCCAGTTCATCACCGGTGCCGACGTGAAGGGCGAGCTGCCCGAAGACCTCAACTGGAGCGCACTCGCCGATCCGCTGGCGCTCACCGCAATCTATATGGGCAAGCGGACATTTCCGGCGCTTGCGGCGAAGCTGATCGCGCAGGGGATGTCGCCGGAGACGCCCGCGATGCTTGCCGAGTCGATCGGTCACGTGGAACAGCGGCTTGTCCGCACCACGATCGGGAAACTCGCCGAACAGCTCACACAGGAAAGTGTCACCTCAACCGCCGTCATCCTTTACGGGGCGCTGGCGGCGGACCAGCCATAGCGATATAATCCGCAAATCGAGAGGGAATGAGCCATGCATATCGAGCCTGGAATCGTCGACGGCACCAAGATCGTCCTCAGCTACGCGACGGCGGCAGCCGCCGGCGGCTATGCCGCAAAGCTTGC
>Ga0126378_10005161_pt1 | contig 10109 bp, 9 predicted proteins | sample PanSoiMetPlot_23_FD_92587 | JGI IMG/M metagenome (GOLD analysis project Ga0126378, IMG submission 92587) | Tropical forest soil microbial communities from Panama - MetaG Plot_23 | ecosystem: Environmental > Terrestrial > Soil > Tropical forest > Bulk soil | place: Panama | collected 2016-02-17 | reverse complement strand
CGCGCGCGCACAACCTCGAGGCTTTGACCGCAACCATCAATGAATGGACCGGCAAACATACCAAGCACGAAGTCATGAAAATCCTCGGCGAAGCCGGCGTGCCGTGCGGCAAGGCGCTCGACAGCGTCGAGTTGCTCAACGATCCGCACCTGAAAGAGCGCGGCATGATCGTGACCGTCAATCATCCGGTCCGTGGTGAATTCACGATGCCCGGATGTCCCGTGCGGCTGGAGGACTCACCCGCCGAGGTAAAGGCGGCGCCGCTGCTCGGCCAGCACAACGGTGAAGTCTATGGCGAATTGCTGGGCATGACCGCAGGCGATCTGGACCGCCTGAAGGCGGACGGCGTGGTCTGATTCCCGCCCAGATAGCGGAGTCTAAATCTCAAGCGCTTCGCGCAGTTCCAGCGCGGCCGCGCCGCCGCTGCTATCGCGCAGGCGGATCGAACCGATGCGGCTGCGGACTCCGGTCAAAACCGCAACGAATCCGGCCAAATTGATCGCGACCACGGTCCAGAACAACCCCCAACAAGCGTAAATGCCGATACGCAAGGACGGATCGACGAACAAGGTCGGCAGCCATGCTCCAATCGGAGAGCCTATCGTCCCGGACAGATGCAGCAGCAGTCGCGCGTAACGCGGCTGGGCGAGGTACTGGCCGAAGCACAGCTTGAAGCGCGGCTCGATCCCATAAAGATATGCATACTCGTAGCGAACACCGAGCAGGTAGCCTACGGCGACCTTGATGAGCGGCTGAAACGCGATTGTCCAGATCACTGCAGAAACGACGACCAGCGAATTTGATTGGTGGCGAACCCCCAGCGCAAGAACCATCGCGCCGGCGATTGCGAGCGCAACTTCAGCGAGATAACCAACCCGCACCGAAATCTTGGCCCGTCCGCTTCGCTGGTGGAGTTCCCGGCTGACTCGCGACAAGGTTTCCGCCAGCGACCGGCGTTCGGCTATCGGCAGGGCGCGCACCTCCTTCACCACCTGCGCCCAAGGCCCGGCGTGGTAGCTATGGGAGCCCACCTGTCGCTCGATCGCCGCAATCCGATCGGACAATGTGTCGGCCAACCGCATACTTTCTTCAGTCATTTGGACCCAGGGCAAAACGGTTAGAAGAGCGGAATTTCATGGTGTTGAAGCTAGCATGGGTCGGGTCGATGGACCCGACCCAGGGATGATCTTCTTGCACCGCGATGGGGTTGCGCATAACAATCGAGAGCGCACCGACGCGGAAGGCGATCTTGATCAGCCCAAGCGAAATTGTAAAAGGCAGACATCGCCCGAAAACGGCGATCTTCGCGGCGGCACTGATCGTCTTTGTTCAGCTGGTCGGCACTTCGCACTATCACAACCGGCCCAGCTCCAGGCACGCCGCCCAGACCCAACTCAGTGCCGACCCCGAACTCTGCCCGATCTGCCTCGTCGCCTTCCACGCGCCGGCCGCGTCTTCGCCCGCGCTGGCGCCGTTCTCCCCTAAAATCGAGATCCACAGGGCTCTCGCGTCCGATTCCAGCGAGAAATCAGAGATCGCGTTCGAGGATCACTTCGGACGCGCTCCCCCAGCATCGCTCTAGCGCTCGGGTTTCCAACATCAGCGTTTACCTGAGGCGGGTGGCTTCCCCCGCCCGCCACGTCATGCGGCAAGGCCGCTGGCGCCAACCCTGCGCAGGAGCTGCGATGCGACAACTGAAGTTATTGCTGGCCACGCTCTGGGTGTTCCATTTGTTGGCGGGGCCGATTGCGAATGCAGCAGACAAAGAACGCAGCGTGACCGGAGTAGTCAAAGATGCCCTCGGCCGGCCCCTCGAAGGGGTGGCCACGGCACTTCAGTCGCGGAATGGACGCGTGATGGCCCATGCCACGACCGACAAGGCGGGCCACTTCGAGTTCCGGGGTGTCAGCCCGGGGACGTACGCGGTCATGGCCACCAAGGCTGAATTTAAACAGGCGATAGCATTGGTCACCGTGACGGCCGCCGGAGCCAAACCGGTCCAGATCTCCATGGCGGCTCAGACCGCGCTTAGTCTCCAGTTGAGAGCGCAAAAGCTCAACCAGGCACGCAACGATCTGAGCCCCGAGACGGGTAGCAGCGTCTACCGTTTCACGCAGCAGTCAATTGAACAGATGCCGGCCGGTAACAACACGCCGATGACTGGAGTCTTGCTGCAGGCGCCGGGCGTAGTTCAGGATTCATTCGGCCAACTCCACATTCGTGGCGAGCACGCCGAAATTCAGTACCGCATCAACGGCATCGAATTGCCCGAGGGAATCGCCGCGGGTTTTTCGCAAACCCTAAGTCCGCGTATAGCTTCCAGCATCTCGCTGCTCGAAGGTACGCTGCCCGCGCAGTACGGCTACCATACCGCCGGGATCGTCTCGATCCAGACCAAGACCGGCGAGATTAAAAACGGGGGCAACCTCGGCATGTATGGCGGGCAGCGCGGGACCTTGAACCCGAGCATGGAGGTCGGGGGCACCAGGGGAGACCTGAGCTATTACGCGACTGGTTACTTTCTGCAGAACGATCGCGGTTTGGAACCACCCACGCCTGGCCCGGAGGCGATCAATGACACAACCCAGCAAGGGAACGGATTTGGGATCGCCAATTACTTCCTCACTCCAACCACCAGGGTCTCTGCATTTGGAGGTTTCAATGTCGCCCACTATGACATTCCCGCCAACCCCGGTCAGAAGCAGGTCTTTATGCTCGCGGGGACCCCGGTCTTTCCCTCCGCGGACGTCGACGAGACCCAGTTCGAGCAGAACTACTTTGGGGTGCTCGCTCTCCAGGGCGCCTTGCATGACGATATCGATTACCAGATAGCAGGATTCACCCGGTATTCGACGCTGTCATTTCACCCCGATGACCAGGGGGATTTGATTTTCAACGGTCAATCAACCCGGGTTTTCCGCAGCGATTGGTCCAGCGGTCTCCAGGGGGACTTCGCCTATCGCGGCATCGCCGAGCACACGATCCGGGCGGGCTCCCTGTTCCAGGGCGAGCGCGCAGAGTTTGACAACCATTCGCTCACCTTCCCGGGGACGACCGGGAAGCAGACTTCCGATATTCCGATTCAGATCGTGGACGATGGTGCGGAGACGGTTTGGCTCTACGGTATTTATCTGCAGGATGAATGGCGTCCGGCCGAGGCGCCCAAGCTAACCGTCAACTATGGCGCACGATTCGATCTGTACGACGGGTTCACGCGCTCTTTTCAGTTCAGTCCCCGCTTTACCGCGGCCTACCAGCTGTTTAAACCGACCACCATCCACGCCGGCTACGCGCGTTACTTCACACCGCCGCCTACCGAGAACGTTGCTGTAACGGACATCAAGGCGTTCAAAAACACCGTCGCCGAGCCTGAGGTAAAAGCCGACTCCAACATCGCCCCCGAGCGCGCCAACTACTTTGATCTGGGGATTGTCCAGAACCTGCCCTACGGAATAAGGACGGACGTGGATAGCTACTTGAAGCTCTCCAGCCAGCTCATCGATGAAGGCCAGTTCGGACCGACCCTCATCTTTACCCCGTTTAACTACAATAGTGGCCGGCAATACGGGGTAGAGGTCTCAAACACCTGGAATCGAGAAAATCTATCCGCGTATGTGAACTTCACGTACTCGGTCGCGCAGGGCAGTACGATCACCTCTGACCAGTTCCTGTTCGGAAAGGATGAATTGGCCTACATAGGTTCGCATTATGTCTTCCTCGATCATGACCAGACCTTCTCGAGCTCAGAGGGAATTGCGTACAAGCTCTACGGCTTCCTCCTGACTGCGGATGGCTTCTATCAGAGCGGCCTGCGCAGGGGCTTCGCCAATACCGGCAATCTCCCCTACTACATCCAGCTCAACCTCGGTGTCGCTAGAAAAATGGTGTTGGAGGGCGTGGGCCCGGTCGAAGCTCGACTGGTGATGCAGAATGCCAACGACCGCATCTACCAGATCCGCAACGGCACCGGAATTGGCGTCTTCGCCAGCCAATACGGCCCGCGCCGTGCAGTATATGCGGGGATCAAATGGGATTTGCCCTGGGGCAACCCTGCTGCGCGCAACTGAACCACTAAAATTGCAAGGACAGAATCATCGATATGAATGAACTGAGAGTAGCGTGGGAGGCTGTCAGCTACGGCGGCGCGATGGTGTATCCGCTGCTGTTGCTAGGTGCTCTCGCGCTGGTAATCATGCTCGACCGTGCGGTCGCTTATTGGCGGTGCTTGCGACTCCCCGACAAACTGGCAGGTCTCATCGAGACCTATGGTTTCGCCTGGAACGATTTGGATCGGGAGATCGAACAACTGGGCCCGCGCAACGCCTACGGGCGATTTCTCGGGGTGATTTCTTCCAATCGGGATCATCCCGCGTGGTGGGTGGAATCTCGAGCGGGCGACGAGGCGGGGCGAATCGAGAAGACCTTGAACCGCGGGCTCTGGGTGTTGGAGACGATTGTGACGGCGGCGCCTCTGATGGGACTGCTCGGAACGATCACCGGCATGATGCAGGCGTTCCAAGTGATCGGTGGCTCCGGCCTGGTCGCTCCGACCCGGGTCACCTCGGGTGTGGCGCAAGCGCTGATCTCGACCGCGCTGGGTTTGCTGATCGCGCTGATTGCGCTATTCGGTTTCAACTTTTTTTCCCGAGCCCAATCGCAGGCGCTCGATCACATGGAGCGTCTTGGCTCCAAGCTTGCCGATCATATCCGCCTCGACCAGGAGTCGGGCGATGTCCGCACCGCGGCTCAGGTTCACGAAGCGGCCAAGGGCAGGGTGGCGCTATGAAGCTTCAGCGATCGCGTAGCTATCGTCACGGCCGCATCGAGATCATACCGATGATCGACGTAATGTTCTTTCTGCTGGTAACGTTCATGCTCGCGTCTTTGTCGATGCAGAGCCTCAACTCGATCACTGTGAACCTCCCGCAGGGTAACGCGGAGAACCTGCAGCACGAGGAACCGATCACGCTGACCATTACCAGGGACAGCCAGATTTTCATCGACAAAACCCCTACCAACCTTTCGTCGCTGGCGGTTACCCTGAAGTCGATGCTCAACCGCGCCGACCCGGGCGTAGTGGTCAACGCTGACAGCGCGGCGCCGGAAGGCGTGGTCGTACAAGCAATGCTTCAGGCACGCCGCGCCGGCGTAGAGCATTTCCTGATCGCAGTAAAGCGCCAATGAACGAGACGGTCCACTTGAGGCCGCCTCCGGACTTTGACGATCCGTGGCGGCGCCTGCCCTGGGTCACATTAGTCGCGGTCTCGCTGTGGGTCGCGTTGCTGGTCGCATTCGCATTCATGCTGCGGCGCACGGAACCGCAGCCATCGGAACTTAGGCCGCTCGAGGCGCGGATTATAGAGCTGCCGCCCGAAGTGGGCGGTCTGGCCGGCGGCGGAGGCGCGCCCGCGCACGCTGCCGCCACCCCCTCCAAACCGAAAGTCGCACCGCCGCCACCGCCGGTGGTGCACCGAAAGAAGCCCGCACCACCCCCCATGCCCGTGTCGCCGAATGGAACCGCGACCACCTCGGCAGCCCCTGCTCCAGCACCTAGTGGCGCCGCGAGCAGCACAGGTAACGGGGGCTCGAGCGAGGCAGGCGGGTCGGGGGGGACCGGCGGTACCGGCAGCGGCACCGGTTCCGGCGGCTTGGGCAGTGACAATCTGGGGGCGCACGCGATCTACGCGCCCGTACCCGAAATTCCCGATGACTTGCGCGAAAACACGATTCAGACCGTCGCCGTTGCCCACTTCAAGGTGACTTACGATGGTGAGGTCACCGTCTCTTTGGCGACCAAGACCGACAATCCTAGATTGAACGAGATTCTCCTCGATAAGCTCAAGGAGTGGCGGTTCTTTCCAGCAATGAAGAACGGCGTCGCGATCGATTCCGAATTCGACCTGAAAATTCCAATCACCGTCCAATAGCGTTCCCTCCCTCTCCCTAGTTGCGGGTTTGGGTGGTGACATCGATAACGGCGAGCGCACGGCCAAGTACGAAGCCAGCCTGCCAACGCCGCTTGGTGTGGCCGCATAATCTCTTTCTCGCTCCCGATTTTCCTGTCAGCTATGGTGACCGGGAAGCATCGATGGCAATTCGAGATATCTACGCGGCGATCGAATTTCTCAAATCTGAAGGCGAACCGGTGCTGCGCCGCTTCGCGCGGAGCAATCGCGGCGTCTCCTATGCCGAACTCCGCTTCGAAGTGGTTTCCCATCGATCCGCAGCCGCGACCAACGGAGAACCTCGCGACAGCACCGAAAGCGAAAACGCCGCCTTCGGTGTGTCGGTGCAGGTAAGTGCAGCAACGGGCTGTGTCGGGCACGGACAAGCCGGTGCCGAGGTCGGCGCGCTCGCCCGCAAACGCGAGAAGCTCGCCGCCGCGGTTCGCGCCGCCCTGCGCAGCGCCTACGATCGGGCACGTGTCAGTGCCCGCGAGAAATCCGCTCTCATGAAGTCGCTGGGCACGGCGGCCCGCAGTCTGGAGACGATGCCAATCCCTGAACCACCCGTGATTCGCGCCGAGGTCGAGGCGGTATTTCGCAGCGACCCCCGCACTGTACCCATCGACAGTCTCAAAAGACTCTCCCTCGATGCCTCGCGTGCCGTGAGTGGCCTGGGTCCCGGGATTGCGTTTAATGTTGTCGCCGCGATGACCGAGTTTAGGCGTGAGCTGTTCGTCAACACGAGCGGCAGCGTGATCGTTCAGTCGTTCGCGTTCTCGCAGGGCGATTGTTACGTGGTCGCGCAGGACGGAGAAGGACATCAGGAGAGCTACGATACGATCGGTCAGCAGCGTGGCCTCGAATGCCTGGAAGAGGGTTGGCGCGGCGAGCTGATGCCAAATCCGAATCAGTCCGAATTTTCCATCGCGCTGGCGAAAGAAGCCCAGCAGCTCGCAGCCGCCCCAGTGCTTAGGCCGCCGGACCGCGAAGTCGTGGTGGTCACCGATCCTCACTTCAATGCCCTGATCGCCCACGAGATCGTCGGCCACCCCAGCGAAGCCGATCGCGCCCTGAAGATGGAAGCCGCGTACGCGGGCCGTAGCTGGTTCTTGCGCTCGCTGGCGGACAACGAGGTGGGTAGCATGGTGGCTTCGCCCCTGCTGTCCGCATGTTCCGATCCCTCGCTCGATGGATACGGTCACTATCGCTACGATCATGAAGGAATGCCCGGACGGCGCGTCACGCATATCGATAGCGGCGCCTTTGCCGGATTTCTGAACTCGCGCGCTACTGCCGCCATCCTCGGTGCCGAGCCCAACGGCTCCGCGCGAGCCAGCGAGTTGTGGCACGTCCCGCTCATCCGAATGTCGAACACGTTTTTTCTGCCTGGCGAATCGGCCCCCGAGCGGATAATCGCCGAGGTGGATCATGGTTACTATGTGTGCGGCAACCTGATCCCGTCGATCGCGGAATCGCGCGAGAATTTTCGCATCTCTGCACGGCGGATCTACGAAATCGAAAACGGCCGCCTCGGCAGACTCTACAGGTCCGGCAGTGTGGTCGCGGACTCGAAGGAATTCTTCACCAAGGTCGACGCGGTGGGCAACGACCTCCGTCTCATCGCAATTCCCAATTGCGGCAAGGGGCAGCCCATGCAGGTGAAGCGGATGTCCAACGGCGGGCCGACCCTCCGCTCGCGCGCGCGCCTGGGCGGCGGATAATGCTGCCGCGCGCCGAACTCAAATCCTTCGTTCGCTCTGCGGCCAAGGAGCTTTCGCGCGATCCGGATTTCGCCGAGTTCGAAATTTATGCCGCCTCGTCCGAACAGCGGATCGCGCGGCTCGCCTACACCTCCGATATCCCGAGCCGTGGAGTCGAGGAAATGAAGTCGCTGGGCGCCGACGGCTTTCAAGTACGAATCGTGAGGAATCGCGACCGCCACGAAATTGGCACCGCCTCCGAAGCGGGAGATCTCAGTGGCGAGGCCCTCCGCGGCGCCATCGAACGCGCCCGTCGCGCCGCGATCATCGATCCGCATTTTTCCGGTTTGGCCCGCGATCAACGAAAGCTGGCGCCGAGCGCTCGCAGTACAAGCGTGCTCGCTCGCGTCAGCGACCCGATGTTGACGGCGAGTGCGTGGCAGGTGATCGGCGGCGCGCTTGCTGCGTTCCGTGCGCACTACCAGAGATCCAGCGCGCACCCCGGTCTGGTGATCGGCGGCGACCTCTCCCTGGTCCACGATCGCATCGCGATTGCCGGATCAAACTTCCCCGACGTGCGCAGCGACGAGAGCGCGCATTTTCTGTCCTCGATCACCGCGATCGTCGAATCGCTGGATGCGAAGGGAACCGACACCGGGGTGGGAGGAACTATCGAGCAAATGCGTGGCGCGGTCGCGACCCTGGGGCACAACGCAGTTCGGCGTGCGCTGGGTCTGGGTGCGGGCGTGCGACCAGCGTCGGGGCGCTACCGGGTCATATTGGGACCACAGCCGATCGCAGAAATTCTCAACTACCTGGTGATCGGATCGCTGACCACGGGCGCATTTTACGCCGCGAGCTCAGCGTATCAGGGCAAGTTTGCCCGCCAGGTCATGAACGAGCGCATCAGCATGGTGGACGATCCCGCCCTGCCTGCGGGTCCGGTCCGGCGCACCGTCACCTGTGAAGGTCTGCGGGCCGCCAAGACCGAGTTGGTTCGCGCTGGACGCCTGGTCGGATTGCTGTCGAGCACCTACGATTCCCATCGCCTCGAGACCGACGAGTTGCGCGCGGAGAAGCTCGGCACAGACGGCACGGACGCGAAGTTTCGACCTAACTCGGGCTATCGCCTGGGCGAAGGCGGCGGCCGCCGCTTCGATGCGGAGCCAGGCTCGTCCGCGACCAACGTGGTGATGCGTGCGCACGGCGGAGTCTCGGAACGCGCCCTGCTCGAGGCGCTCGGCGACGGACTTTACGTCGGCCGCATCTGGTATACCTACCCGATCAACGGCCAGCGCGCGGGCGACTTCACCTGCACCGTCACGGGGGATTCATACCTGGTTCGCGACGGCAGGCTTGCCGAACCGCTCGCGCCGAACTCGCTGCGCATCAACGCCAATATCGCGGAAGTGTTCGACCAGCCCCTCGCAATTGGGGCCCGCATAACCCCGACCATTGTCTGGGGTTCCCCCGAGACATACTTCGTTCCCGCCATCGCGACTGAAAGCTTGGCGCTGGCAGAGATTGGGGGACAGACTTGAAACTCCGGATTGTGTCTTCCAGCGACCTGTCGCCCAATCAAATTACCCAAGCTCTTTGCGCCAGAATTCCATTGGCACCCTTTGCGCCCCGACTTCCGCGCGTTCGAAACCAAACTTGCGATAGAGCCGGCGCGCATGATGGTTATCCTCGCGGACTTCCAGGGTTATCGCACATCCATTCATCGAACGCGCCTTCACTTCGATTCGATCCAGGATGAGTTTACCGATTCCAGCCCCGCGCTCCGAGGCCTGCACAAAAATGTCGTGGATGTTAATCAACGGTCGAGCATTGAAGGTCGAAAATCCCAGAAAACAGATCGCGAAACCGACGGGCTGTTCTCCGCGCAGCGCGAAGAACACGTAGCTCGCCGGATGGGCTCGCAGGCCGGGAATCAGCTCGCGCTTGACCTGCTCTGAGGGCGCCGATCCCCCTTCCATGGGATCGCGCATGTACGCATCGAGCATCTCAATGAGCACGGTCGCCTGCTCGGGATCGGCAAGCTCCGCCTCGCGGACGGTGATCTTTTCGCCCATGTTAAGAATTCACGCGAAGGTTTTCCGGTCGGGGCATGGCGCGCCGCGGTGGTGCCGGGAGAGCTGCGGATTGCTCACGAAACCTGTTTGTCGTCCTTATAGGTTTCCTCCCAGTTTCTGAACCCTTGCGCGTCCCATCGTTTCCACACCCCCTCGCGCTTGCCGTCCCTGTACTGACCCATCGCGGAAATCTTGCCATTGCTGTACCAGCCAATATGCTGGCCGTCTTGCACGCCGTCTTTGTAGTGATCGATCGACGCCTTTTGTCCGCTGTCGTACCACATCGTCCACTCGCCAGTCTGCTTGCCGTTGTGGTACTCGCCCTTCATCATCAAGGTGCCCTCGGCCCGGTAAATTTCAAACGGCCCTTCCTTGACCGGCTCTCCGTT
>Ga0126378_10005160_pt1 | contig 10111 bp, 8 predicted proteins | sample PanSoiMetPlot_23_FD_92587 | JGI IMG/M metagenome (GOLD analysis project Ga0126378, IMG submission 92587) | Tropical forest soil microbial communities from Panama - MetaG Plot_23 | ecosystem: Environmental > Terrestrial > Soil > Tropical forest > Bulk soil | place: Panama | collected 2016-02-17 | reverse complement strand
GTATGGTTACCAAGGGTTACCGAAAGGGAGTGTACGACCGGGTTACGGAAGGAATCTCGACTTGAACCTTCAAAAATCAGGCCCAAGGGCCGGATTTTAGGGTCGAAAAATGGCTCATGCTCGAGCGAGGGGCGTCATCAAAAAGATCATCATGCATAGAAGAGCGGGTCGAGGGAGTCGTCGCATAACGTGCCAAACCATGATGCTCATCGACTGAATCCTCCGCGCGGGGGAGACCGCGAATGAATCTGCCGGACAGTTGGCCGGACGTACCTTCCCACAAATTCTGATGATCGGAGCAGATTCTAGTGCAAAAGCAGGGTAACCAGGCAACAAGATTTTCGGGCCATCCGGAAGTTCAGTATCCTTTTGGCACCGTTTAGCGATCGATCGCTAGTCATCTTTTTTTAATAATCCTCGTCTTCTTCGCTCGAGTCTTCGGAAGCGGGACGAATTCCTTGCAGGGCGCGCGAGATTTTCTCGACGTCGACCGCTTGCAGCCGACAAGCGGCCCCCAGCTTCTCATTGAGAAGCTTGTTGATCGCGTTTACCGACAGGCTCTTGGTGCTGGCCAAAAAACGGCTCCATTCCGACCACACCGCTTTACGCTCGTCGGGATCCGCATCTTCGTAGAACTGGGCCGCAGCTTCCTCGAGGGTGCCGTATTCGTCGGCTACATCCTCGTGAAAATAACCGCGCAGAAAACTGCGGAGCGCGGGAAAATTCGCGGCAGAAATTTCAGGATGATCTTTTTGTGGCGCCTTGCTTGTCATGCGCGGCACTCCGGATAAGAAGTCAGCACGTAATAGTCATTGGGCCCGGTCCACCTCAATACAACGGTTGCATGGGAACAAGGTTCAGTCTGATCGGCATCACGGCGCAAGGTTCGGCCGATCGGGTGGGAAGGGTCGCCATCATAATCGACAACCAGATTCGGATGCCCTCCCTGCCGGTTAAGCCAGCGCTCGATCTTCTCCCGGTTGTGCTCGATCGCAGTCCCCACGGCACGCTCCGCGGTCGCACGATCGCTCCAGGTCGAAGCAGCCGCGATGTTGCGTTCGTGGTGCAGGCGCTGGCGCAATTCTTCATCCGACCGTCCAACATGTTTGCGTAGCGTGTGACCACCGGCGGCCTCATCCTGGGAAAGGTCGCGCACAGGACCAGACGCGGCCCGGTGTTCCTCACGCGTAGCCGAGAGCCCAGAAGCATATTGTGTGCTTCCGGGCGGGGAAGACTGGCATGCCACCTGAATCAGCGACAACAGCAAAAATGCCAGCGCGCAATTTTTAAAAACGGTGATCCGTCCACATCCTGACATAGCGTTTGGGGCGTTAACGCAGGGCCTGAATTCGCACGCGACCTGCGACCGAACCCGGGGGCGGGCCGATTCGCATCGCTAGCAGCGTACCCCGTTGCGACCGCTCTGGCAACTAGGCGAGGGTTTGAGCTTGCCGGAAGGCCTGCCGCGTTCGGTGAGTTTGGGTGATGATCCGTCGCCCTCGCAGGACCCTATACGCGCTACATTGGAATGCATGGAGCGGCGCTCGATTACCGCCTTTCTAAACCACTTTCAGCGCGACGGCGCCGAACAGATGTACGTACAACGGCGCGGCTATCGTACCGAGCGATTCAGCTATGAGCAGGTAGCGCAGATAGCCTTCCAGTTCGCACGTGAACTCGACGCTCGTGGGATTGCGAAGGGTGATCGGGTGATGCTCTGGGGAGAGAATTCAGCCGAGTGGGTAGCTGTGTTCTTCGGTTGCGCGTTGCGCGGGGCCATTGCCGTGCCGATGGATAACGCCGCCGCGCCAGATTTCGCAGTGCGCGTTCACGCTCAAGTAGCGGCAAAATTATTGGTTTGTTCGCGGGAACATGCGGGCCGGGTGCCAACCGCAGCTATGTTGTCGTTCGATGAACTCAGAGTGAGGCTTCTCACGCACAGTGCAGACCGTTATGAAGCTGTGCCGGTCGATCGCGACGATCCCTTGGAAATCATCTTCACCTCCGGGACGACCGCCGAACCAAAGGGGGTGGTGATCTCCCACAGCAACGTGCTCGCGAACATTGCCCCCTTGGAAGAGCAGATCCGCGGTTACCTGAAATATGAGCGTTGGGTCCATCCGATCCGCTTTCTGAATCTGTTGCCGTTGAGCCACGTGTTCGGACAATTCCTTGGAATCTTCGTGCCCCCGCTCCTGAGAGGAACGGTGTTCTTCCAGCAATCGCTCAACCCCTCAGAACTCATCGAGACAATACGACGCGAACGGATCTCTGTCCTGGTAGCCGTCCCGCAAATGTTGCAGTCCTTAAAACACAAAGTCGAGCGTGATCTGGAGAGTAGGGGCAAACTCGAACACTTTCGCAAAACTTACCAGGAAGCCGAGGCGAAACACTTTGCGCGGCGATGGTGGATCTTCCGGGATATTCATCGGCGCTTTGGATGGAAGTTCTGGGGGTTCATCTCCGGAGGCGCAGCTCTTGATCAGAGAACGGAAGAGTTTTGGGGACGATTGAGCTTCGCCGTCATTCAGGGTTATGGCCTGACTGAAACAACTTCGCTGGTCAGCGTGAATCATCCCTTCCGTCTTGGTAAAGGATCCATTGGGAAAGTGTTGGCCGGGCGTGAAGTCAAGCTCGCCGACGACGGCGAGATCCTGGTGCGTGGTGGCGGGGTTGCTTCCGGATATTGGAAGGCCGGCGCCCTAGAGAAAGTGGATGGTGACGCGGGCTGGTATCACACGGGCGATATTGGCACCCGAGACGTCGACGGAAATCTTTACTTCAAGGGACGCAAGAAAGATGTCCTAGTTACTCCGGCGGGAATGAACATTTATCCGGAGGACCTCGAAAATGCTCTGCGGAACCAGCCAGAAGTGCGTGATTGTCTGGTCATTGGGCTGAATCGCGATGGGAACGCCGAACCATGTGCCGTTCTCATTACTCGAAATGGCACGGACGCGGCCGCCGTAGTGGCGCGGGCGAACGAGTCACTGGCAGAGTATCAGCGCATGTACGAGTGGTTTGTCTGGGAGGAAAGTGACTTCCCACGCACATCGACCGGCAAGCCGCGCGTGAGTCTGGTCCGCGAAGTGGTGGAGGCCGCGCGCGCGGCGCGACCAGAAAAAGTAGCGGGCTCGAGTCCGCTGGCAGACCTGATGGCGAAGGTCACAAATCGTCCAGCGCCCTCTTTGAGCCCTGACGCAAAACTCGATGATGAATTGGACCTGACATCGCTGGAACGGGTCGAATTGTTCAGTGCGCTCGAAGATCGTTATCAGGTGGATTTAAGCGAGACGCGCTACAGCGAGGTCCAAACGGTTAGTGAACTGGAGAAGTTGCTAACCGCCGCGGCCGTCGAAGGCATTTCGTCAACTTCCGTAAAGGGCCAACCGTTCTATCACTATCCGCGATGGGCTTTGTCCTGGCCAATTCGATGGATTCGTCTCGCTGCGCACTACTTGTTGGTTCGTCCCGCGGTGATGATTCTGGGCTGGCCCAGAGTTGAAGGACGCGAGAATTTCCGAGGTGAAGACGGCCCGGCGCTTGTGATCTGCAATCACATTGATGATGTCGATGTCGGATTTGTACAAATGGCGCTCCCGGCACGTTTCCGACATCGCTTGGCGACGGCGACCGGGGGAGAGGCTCTGGAGAAGTTGCGCATCCCGCCACCAGATCGCCACCTTTTCGGGCGCCTCTACGACCGCGTTCAGTGGACCCTTGGCGTCGCTCTACTGAACTTGTTTCCGCTGCCGCGCCAAGCGGCTTTCCTGAAGAGCTTTTCGTATGCAGGAGAGTGTATTGACCGCGGTTACAGCGTGCTCATATTTCCCGAGGGACATCACACTACCGACGGGAAGCTGCGACCGTTTCGATCTGGCGTCGGCTTGCTGACCAGCCGTCTGCGCGTACCTGTGATTCCGATGCGAATTGACGGCTTATTCGAAATTAAAAAGGCGGGAAAGAAATTTGCGCCACCGGGCAAGGTTCGCATTCGAATTGCAGGACCGGTTCGCTTCGATCCACATATAGAGCCTGAACAGATTGCAAAGCAACTACAGGAAATCGTGGAGAAACTCCGGGACGCGCCTCCCGATCGATGAACATAAGGTTAAAGCGTTCTGCCCTTTCGAGTGCTGAGCGAGCCACGCACCCATATCATGCCTACTATAATTTATGCTATGACGAAGAAGAATTTCTCCTCCCTCCTGTTGACGCTGCTGCTCGGCACTTCGTTGATGTATGCCGCAGGCAAAACCACCACTGTTGAACTGAAGAATGCCAAAGGCGAAAGCGTAGGAACGGCGATGCTATCGACCGCCAAGAATGGCGTGAAGATCAAGCTGAACCTGAAAAACCTGCCCGCCGGCGAGCACGCGGTTCACATCCACCAAACGGCGAAATGTGATCCGCCTGATTTCAAATCAGCTGGCGGACATTTCAATCCCGAGAGCAAGAAACACGGCCTCGAGAATCCCGAAGGCCATCACTCCGGCGACATGCCGAATTTCGTGGTACGCCCCGATGGTACCGCCAAGGTTTCGATCCTTAATAAGGACGTAAACTTCGGCAGCGACAGCCACTCGCTCTTTTCAAATGGTGGCACGGCGCTTGTTATTCACGCGAAGGCGGACGACATGAAGACCGACCCAGCTGGGAACGCGGGTGACCGGATCGCCTGCGGAACCATCACGCAGTAGATCGGCTTTTTAAGGCAAAAACAAAAGAAGGGCGTCCCCATCCCCAGGTGCGCCCCTCTTCTGTGCAGAGCGGCTGACGGTGAGCGGATACTTCTCCATGCAGCCGTTCTACACTCTCGTGGCGGCAGAGTAGGCGAGTTCGTCCCCCGACGAGATGCTTTCTCGGGCGACTCTGCCGTCGATCAAACTCCAGTCCTCCTTAACCCAGGGCCTCGCGAGAAGTTCTGCGGCTGCACGCAGATTAATTTCGTGCAAAATTCTGCATGGTTTCCAGAGGCGAAATGTTTTTTACGAGCGAAACGGTGGGATGGACGACCGCACGATTGATCAGCGTATTCTGACGGCCCTAGCTTGGTTCGATCGCCGCACTCTCCGAACGACGATCTCTGGCTAAGCCCTTATAAGTGACGGTGATAGATTGAGCAAATCTATCCGTTGACTTCTCTTTCTCAAGGGCGTAGGAAAGCATTAAATCTGAACCAATCCAGCCGCTCGGTCTGAAAATCTGCGGTATCCCGTCACGCCACCATAGCGTCCGGAGGAGTGTTATGACGCCAGATAAATCGAAGTACGTCGTTTGTCCTTTGCGCGTGTTTGTCGGGCATGGCACGAAAGCTGAAAAAAGTTTTCGCTCGCGCATGACGATGCCGGAAACCGAGGCGATTGCCCCGGGTGTCGCGCCCACACCGAGTCACGACCTGATCTTCCATGGTGGCCACACCATCCAGGATCTTGTTTTCACCAATTTTTACGTGGGTGGATCCGCAGCCTGGAAGGCGAGCGATATTCAGAACATCGATCAAGCGCTTTCGAAGGCGATGTCGGACAGCGATTTGAACAACGTCATGTCGCAATATTTTTCATCCGGAAATATCACGAGTACGTTCAAGCCTTCGCAGGTACTGGCGGGACCGCCACCGAAGGTCGTTTCGCAAGGAGACATCGAGAACCTTGTGCTGCAGTTGTTCAAAGCTGGAACACTGAACGGTTTCGACCATGCATCCACCGTGTTCAACTTTATGCTGCCTAGCGGCACGATCTTGAACACGGACCCAGCGCCTACGAATAGCGGCACGATTGCCGCACAACTGGAGAAGCCTTCAGAAGTAAGAAAAGGCGTGCCGGTTGAGAACGAAGACGACTCCACCCAGGGTTTGGGCGGATACCACGGCTCGGTCCATGCAGGATCAGGCTCGAACACCGCGACCGTGTATTACGCGGTCGGAGTCTACTCAGAAAAACTTCCCGACGGCACGGTCAACGGCATTCCTGTGTTTGATCAGCCGTGGAAGGGTGTCGTGGCGACCTTCTATCACGAACTCAATGAGGCTCGCACCGACGCGGATGTCGAAGACGCAATCCGCGCCGGCAACGATCCAAGTGCAACCAAGTTCCTCGGATGGACCTCCCAGCAGGGCGAAGAGTGCGGTGACTTCCCGGTTGCTGAAGCGAATCCGCTATCGCAAGTTTTCAAGGAAGTCGAGCTTACCGACAAGAGCGGCACCGTTCCGGTGCAGTTCCAATACTCCGATAACGTACATGGACCCGAGGGACCGCGCACGACGCCAGCCCCATTCGCGGGCCAAGTGAAGAGCAAAGGTGCCAAGGCGCATGCTGGCGGCAAGAAAAAACGGGCGGTCGCGGGTTAGCGAGTCGGCTGCTTGTAAACACGCACGTAGTCGACCAGCATGGTTTGCGGCAATTTGGTGGTGACGTCTGGGTTTCCGGGCCAGTCGCCGCCCACCGCCAGATTCAGGATGATGAAGAATGGGTGGTCGTATACCCACTTTGCGTCCCGCGGAAGATCGGCGGGCGTACGCGTCGCATAAAGCTGATCATCCACATAGAAACGAATGACGTCGGGACTCCACTCAACGGCGTAGACATGGAACGCGTCGGCAAAGTTTTGTCCGGATGGAAGTGAAAAGGGGGAGCCGATGCCGTGTGCGCCCGAATATCCGGGACCATGAATCGTTCCGTGAACGATCGTGGGCTCTTTGCCGATGTTTTCCATGATGTCGATTTCACCGCACGCAGGCCAAGGCCTCTGATCGATGTCATCCCCGAGCATCCAAAATGCCGGCCACAATCCCTGACCCCGCGGAATCTGAATGCGCGCCTCGAAGCGTCCATACATCTGCGAAAACTTGTGCGCTGTTTTCAGGCGTGCTGACGTGTAGCTGCGCATCACTCCGTCGTTGTCGCTATAGGCTTCCTTGCGGGCGGTGATGACCAGGTTGCCGTCCTGCACCTGAACGTTGTCGACGCGATTCGTGTAGTACTCGAGTTCGTGGTTGCCCCAACCGTTACCGCCCGTCTCGATCACCCACTTGGAACGATCGGGAACCGAGCCATTCCCACCGCTGAACTCGTCATTCCATGCCAGGGTCCATTTCGACGTGTCCGGTTTCGGAGCGGCGGGTGGGGATTGAAACGGAAGAGCGAGGAGCAACAACATCGCAAGCGGGCTCATGACAGCGCAATGATCTCATGCATTCAAAATTCTCGAGCGTTGCTTTTTTCAGAAGAGAGTATCGCTGGACGAGGTGTTCGTCTTCTCCGACCACCCAGCCGCTGAAGCTTGTTCTGTCAGCTTTTAAACGCGGAAACTTGCTGCCGTCCGAATGACCGAGGCGGAACATTGCGACCGAACTGGCAAAACCCCGTTCGATGCACTCTATTGGTTGAATTTTCGAGGGATGCTTCCGGCGGATGATGCCTTCTAAATTATCTGGCGGAGGGAGAGGGATTCGAACCCCCGGTACGGTTTCCCGCACAGCGGTTTTCAAGAGCATCGGGCCGATTGCCTGCCTTGCGTGGTCAGCAACTTAGCGCGTTGCTGGTGTCTCCAAAGCGTGGTCGATAGCTCTCATATTCACGTTAACTGACACCCAAAATGACACCTCGGTAGGCACAAAATTGGGCACAATCCTTTCAGCGAGTCTCCTTCTTCCTAGCGGCCTTCTTGGCGGCGCGAAACGCAGCGCGTTCAATTTTGGTGTGCCACTTGTGAAACATCATGACGCCACGATAAGGCTGAGGCGTAAGGCACTTCGGGACCGTACGGATTTTCAAAAGCGTGTATGTCTTGCAGTGATCGCAGATGATGTAGAAATCGGGATGGGCGGGATCAAGCCCTCGATATTCACGTCGCAATTACGCCGCAAGCCTTGCAATTGCCGTTGAGGTCGCCTCCCGCCAAGTCTAGATTGAATCCGTCCGGTTTGTGCTCCAGCTTCGATTTCGGCATGGTTTCATTATCAATGTTGTGAAGGTGCGTTTCGCTTATTCCATCTGAGGTACACCCTGCAATTTCACTACACTTCAAACGGGCACCGCTGCGCGATAGAATCACCGCGCTATGGGACCTTCACAGCTGTTCGAATAGGCTACAACCAGCGCCTCCGTGTGGTACATCCTCATCGCGACTAGCCTCGCATTGCTCAGTACGTTGTCTGCGTGCCTCAGCGCTCACGTTATCTTTAGGCCGCCGAGTTACATCAGGAGAAGGCGATACCTACCGGGTATTGCAGCTATTATGTGCCTTTCTATTACGCTGATTTTCTTTCTAGCGAAGAGAGGCTCAACTGATGGCCTTCATCGACCACAGCGCGAATGCCGCGTTGGCAATCGAGCCGAGCACGGCGAATTGGACGCACCAGGTCCGCCACCGCAAAGTGCTGATTAACGACTTTATGTCTCCATCAGCCGTCTCGTGCTGGCTAGCTTCTCCCCACCGCACCCACAAAAGCAGCAGAGTTGGAACTGGAACCAGCAACGTGGTGATGCGTCCTAATTCAACCGGAATGGACGGGTGTGAAGTTCTCTCTGTGACCAGATTGAATGCAGCAAACAGCAATGCATTAAAGGACAAAAGACCTCCGGCTTTGTTGATTTGGCGATCCAGCATTGAGACGAGGTATTTCACCGCCTCTTCCCGGTCGTTTTTGAATCTATTGTCCAGCGCTTTCTTGAGGTCATCAAATCTCATTTGAATGGCCTCCCATCAGTAGCAGAGAGTAGTTGGCGAAAAACGCTATTACACTCATTGTCATTGCGCCAGGCGCTTCCGCGTCGTCATTCTGGTGTCGTTCTTTCCGAGACGATTCCTTCCCCATCCTTATATGCCCATTCCAGCATCTCTGATACATTCGGCGCGCGCTCACGGAACGCGCTAAATTCCGCCAGCCATTCCGAGAAGCGTTGAGCCAGCTTAGGATTTTCTGGCCAGTCGAACTGCGGACGATTCGTCATGATTTATGGTGCATAGCTACTTCAGTGCGTTTCACTCTTCGACTGTAGCCTCGCAATAATTGCTGACTGTATACGGGGGGCGCTGCGCGGCTTTTCTCCCTTGGAATGCTGGGCCCTTCCACAGTTGTTCGAAACTCATTTCTTTCCTCTTCAATCACGCCTTGCGCCCATCTCGGTCCGCGTGATAGTGCTGCATATGCCCTTAAGCGGATCAGAGTCCCGCTCAAGGGCCGGGGCTTCCGAGATCCGCTGCGGCTGCTTGTCGTGGAGAGCCGAGCACTTTCCGAAGTCCCGTTTGCCGTCCCTAGACGAACAAAAAGCGAAAGCGTAGAATCCCTCGCGCGGATGAGGGAAGAAAGCGCGTGCTGTTGATTGCCGCCGCAATATTGGCAGCACGGATACTGGCACAGTACTCAGCGACTCCACGCATTCCAGCAACTGTGAGCGCCATAGCTGATGCGATTCGTTTCGCTAAAACGAAATCATGGTGGAAATCGACAAGATGTGGCCGTCGCGGTGACGGCTGGCACTTTTGCCACTAGAACTGTTTCAAGGGGCGGTGCGGACGGTAGTCACACAAAAGTCAGAGACACCTGCGAAACGTGAGACCTTGTGCCAGCAGACGCAAGGTCTCTTCTTTTCGTTCCGACGGGTCAGCCATTTAGTTTTTCTTCCTTCTCAAGTTCTGCAACACGTTGCTTCGAGAGCTGCTTTCTCAATCCGACTGCAGCGAAAGAGGAGGGCTTCCAAGTTCGCGAACAGGGGTTCGAGGTCAATTCCGCCGTTTGCGCGTTTCCTCGCCTCGGCAAGATCCGCAGCAATCAGGGCTTCCAGGCCAGGAAGTTCGCTCTGAAAGTTGTTCATCAGTTCGTTGAACGAATCGTCAGCGTTGTCCATCAGTTCTCCTCGGAAAAGGCCGGCGGTCATAGTCGGTTAACCACAACCGCCGTATGGCAGTGCTAGCGAACGTCGATTACTCTCCCCAGGTTCGATCTACATCCCCTTCGAGGCCGCCGCCGCCCTGGTTAAGGTCATCCAGCGATTCGTTCATGGTTTCTGTGTTCAGCCCGCGTCCCTTGCGGCCCTTTCCATTGCCTCGTATGAGGGCGTGAGAGGTTTTTTGGGGATGCTGTCCCTCACTTCGCGAGGGGTCCGCG
>Ga0126378_10005159_pt1 | contig 10112 bp, 9 predicted proteins | sample PanSoiMetPlot_23_FD_92587 | JGI IMG/M metagenome (GOLD analysis project Ga0126378, IMG submission 92587) | Tropical forest soil microbial communities from Panama - MetaG Plot_23 | ecosystem: Environmental > Terrestrial > Soil > Tropical forest > Bulk soil | place: Panama | collected 2016-02-17 | reverse complement strand
CTCATCCTGAGTAGCGCCTGCAGGGCGTATGGGCGGATGGACTCGGTGCCATCCCCAGTCAAAACCGATCAGTACAACCAAGGGAATCGCCAGACCTATCACCAGCCAGCGCAGAACCTTCACAGCCGGATCGATCGGACTGACCTTTTGCATGATGGAAGCGACCGAGAGCACAGCTGAGTCGCCTGAGCTGGCATCCCCCTTTGTTGGTTCAGTAGCTTCAGGCGGAGGAACGACCTTCTGCCTCGCCGCTTTGACAGTCTGCGAGGCTGCTGCAGCCAAGGACTCGAGCTTCTGCAAGACTTCTGTGGAGAAGGCATTGGGCCGGGCAGAAAACACTTCAAAGATGCCGATGATCCGGTCTGCAGAGAACAGCGGTATTACCACGATGGACAGCACGCCGAGATGGCGGCAAGCTTCGGCATCTACCCGGCCGTCGGCTTCCGTGTCACTGCATAGCTGGGTGGTACCCTGCTTTAGGCAAACCCCTGACAGCCCCGATTCGGTCTGGATGTGAACCCCGAGATCGGGGACCGTAGAGCCTGCCGCGGCACGGCAAACCATTTCGCCGTCTCGCTCGAGGGCGATAGTGGCTCCGCTTGCGTCCGCCGCCTGCCGGGCTTCATCGGCAAAATCGTGAAGAACAAGATCGAGCACGAGCTCGCTCGATTGAATGCCTTGCGCTGCAAGGTGGGAAACCAATTCGTCAATTTCAGGCTCGGTTTGACTGCCTGAACGGGTATCGGGTGGCAGAGGTTCGGGATCATCCGCTCGCCGTCCGGGAAAAGGGACCATGTGAATTTCTAGTCACGCTTGGTTGATGGAGCGGAGTCTTACGCGAAAGTACCCGGTTGTCAACAATAAAGCTGCTCGTTGCGTCTATGCTTCCCGTAGATATAGGTCCGAGAACGAAAGCACCGTCAAATTGCTCGCCAGGCGGGATCCACATTCAGTCGACTCTCCGGGCATAGGCCATCTCGTGTAGGCCTTGTTTGGACCCTTCAGCTTGTTTTCTTCACATCAGCAGCACGCCCATCCTAGAACTGCGCTGCAAAGTGAGTGTCGTTGAACACCGTGGGGAATTCCCAGTGCGCTGTTGCTTGGAATACCATCTCGCTTCCAGAAAATCGGCACTACGTTGCGAGGCATATGGCGAAAGGACCCTGTCGTGTGCCGAAAGCGCTGGGTTCGCGATCAAGCGCCACCAAGCGAAAAAGTCTCCGCTTTGGGCGGACTATCTGATGGGAATGGAATCAGAAGCAGGCCCAATAGTGCCTTGATCTCCACCGATATACCAATTAGTTTAGCTGACACTCTGCTCTGATGTGCTTGATGAGTCAACACAATCACCGCGACTAGTCGAATAGCCATGACGAAAAGGATCTGTAATAGTCGGGAATTCGTAGACCTCTCCTAGGCTGCCGCAGGGCCCCGGTTGACAGTCGAAGTCACTGCCTACCCCTACCGCAAGTTTGGGCTTTCCGTGGTATTGTCACCGTGACTGGTACCACCTGGCCTAATGGTTTCTCTAGAGGTCGGTCGGTCGCTCCCAGTAAACTTGAAAGGCGTATGTCACCAGTAGAGCAAATGAGCGCAAACCCGCCGCGTACCGATCAGTGGCACGCGATCAGTGCCAGTTTTCTGGGCTGGACGCTCGATGCTTTTGACTTCTTTGTCCTGGTGTTCCTGGTAGACACATTGGCCGCACAGTTCCAAGTCTCGACTGAAAAGATCATTTTCACCACTGTAGCGACGCTGGCGATGCGTCCGGTGGGGGCGCTGATCTTTGGAGTGCTTGCCGACCGCTACGGCCGGCGAAAGCCACTCATGGCCAACGTCGTTTTCTTTTCGGTGATCGAACTTCTCTGCGGGTTTGCCCCCAATTACACGTTCTTTCTGCTGCTAAGGACTATTTACGGGATCGGGATGGGTGGAGAGTGGGGAGTGGGCGCTTCCCTGGCAATGGAGAGCGCTCCGCCACGCTGGCGCGGAGTGTTCTCCGGAATCCTGCAGAGCGGATATTCCATTGGCTACCTGCTCGCGGCGGTGGCAGCACGCTTCATTCTTCCACTTTCCCCGGTATGGGGCTGGCGGGCAATGTTCTGGGCTGGCGGCGCCCCCGCTTTGCTGGCGTTCTATATTCGGTCCAAGGTTCGTGAATCGGAGGCCTGGAAGCAGCACCGCGCACCAAGCATTGGCGCCATCGTTCGGACCGCCACCGGCCATTGGAAGATCTTTTCCTATCTCGTCCTGCTCATGACCATGATGATGTTTCTCTCTCATGGCACCCAGGACCTTTACCCTCACTTTCTCAAGAACGTACACGGGCTCCCCCTGGCAACAATCTCCTACATAGCGATTTTGTACAACATTGGCGCGGTCTTGGGAGCAATTGTGTTCGGACAACTTTCCGAACGCACTGGCCGCCGCCGCAGTATGATCGCAGCTCTGGCCTTGTCACTTTTTGTGATTCCGGCGTGGGCCTTTGGGCAGTCGCTGCCGATGCTGGCGATCGGTGCTTTCCTGATGCAGTTCGGGGTCCAGGGCGCTTGGGGAATTGTTCCAGCGCACTTAAATGAATTGTCCCCAGATGCGGTGCGAGGGCTCATGCCGGGCTTCGCTTACCAGCTCGGTATTCTCTTTGCAGCTCCTACGAATAGCATCGAATTCGCTCTGCGAAAGAAATTCGGATACCCCTGGGCCCTCACTCTATTTGAAACTGTCAACATCACGGCGCTGGCTATCGCACTCTGCCTGGGCTCGGAAAATAAGGGGAAGAGTTTTCTGCTTGAAGAAACCGCTGAAGAAGAGATTCCGGTGACTATCCAGCCGGCCACAGACCAGCACGGGTGAACCCGGGCCCGATACGCTTTGTGCCAACCCTCGCGCTCTCTTTCCATGTCTCGGCAGGCGGATTTCTTCCTGGCTTGTAGCTCGAAGCAGCACGCGAGCAATCTTCTGATCGCAACCCGAAGTCGGAGGATGGCACCAAAGCGGCGACGATTGTGATTTGGTATCCTCTAGCCCCACCACTGGTTCCTTAACCATCTGAAAGGCTCACTCGGTGACTGGAATCAATACCCTAGGTGTGGGCTGTTCCGCTCCTCCTGTTCCTAGCGCTCCTTGCTGGATGGAAAGCTGGTAAAGTATTTCTTTACCTTACTTGGCCACTTTCGGGCTTAACGAGGATTTCGTGCATATTACTATCGTCGGATCGGGTTACGTAGGCTTAGTCGCGGGTGCGTGCTTCGCCGAACTCGGCCATGAAGTCATTCTGGTCGATAACGATACGCGGAAACTGGCAGCTCTTAAGGCTGGAGAACTTCCCATTCATGAAAAGTTTCTGCCAGAGCTCCTGACCAGGCACCGTGATAGCCGACTCAAGTTTTGCGGCGACCTGACCGAGGCGGTCAGGGCGAGCACGGCAATTTTCATCGCCGTTGGTACGCCTGCCACCGATCAGGGCGAAGCCGACCTCTCCTACGTGGAATCGGTGGCTCGTGAAGTCGCCCGCGCCATAAACGGCTATAAGGTGGTGGTCGAGAAAAGCACGGTGCCCGTCTACACTAGCAACTGGATCCGGACGGTGATGCTGCGCAACGGCGCCAGTCCGGAATCCTTCGACATTGCTTCCAATCCCGAGTTCCTTCGCGAGGGTACAGCGGTTACTGATTTCCTTTACCCGGACCGTATTGTCCTGGGGGCCGAAAGCGAACGCTGCATTTCCCTGCTGCGCGATATTTACCAGCCCCTTGAAAATGGAAGCTACTACGGAAGGCAATCTGCCATTCCCAGTCCGGACAACGCCAGAGTACCGCCACCCCTTATTGTGACCAGTGCTAAGAGCGCGGAACTGATCAAGCATGCCTCGAATGCCTTCCTTGCCATGAAGATTTCGTTTGCGAACGCGGTGGCGTCGATTTGCGAGGCAGTGGGCGCTGACGTTCAGCAGGTCTGCCTTGGGGTGGGTTCCGACTCGCGCATCGGTTCCCGGTTCTTAAATCCCAGTATCGGCTATGGTGGCTCCTGCTTTCCCAAGGACCTGATGGCCTTCCGTGCAGTTGCGCGCGAATGTTCTTATGACTTTCGCTTATTGGAAGAGGTCATACGCATCAACGAAAATCAGCGTAAACGCTTTTTACAGAAAGTGCGCAGCGCCCTCTGGACCCTGAAGGGAAAACGATTGGGTGTGCTTGGCTTGGCTTTCAAAGGTGGCACCGACGATATTCGTGAGTCTCCCGCCGTGTTCACCGTGGAGGCATTGCTGAAGGAGGGCTGCACGGTAGCCGCCTATGATCCAGCAGCTATTGAGAGAGCCCGCGAAGTGTTTGGATCCACAATCGAATATGCGCCGGACGCATACCGGGCCGCCAGACACGCCGACGCGCTGCTTATTCTCACCGAGTGGCAGGAATTCGCTGCGCTCGATCTGCCCCGGCTCCACTCACAATTGAAGTACCCCATCGTGGTGGACGGACGGAACTTATACGATCCCAGAATCATGGTCGAGCACGGTTTCACCTACTACAGCATCGGGCGGGAAGCAGTCGCTCCCGAGACTTACGTCGCTGCCGTAAGCGGGCGCGGCAAGCACCACAACAAAGCATGAGTCCACAGCGCGTACTGGTCACCGGAGGCGCGGGTTTCCTTGGCTCGCACCTGTGCGATGCCCTCTTGGCCGACGGAAATTCGGTAATTGCAGTTGACAACATGCTCACCGGGCGTATCTACAACCTCAGCCACCTCCGCCGCGAGAGTCGTTTTGAATTGCGCCGGCTCGATATCTGCGAACCATTTGACTGCGGCAGAGTGGATCGTCTCTTTCACTTCGCTTCGCCAGCCAGCCCAGTCGACTACTCAACGCATGGAATTCCCACACTGAAGGTCGGCTCCCTCGGAACTTTCCACGTCCTTGAGCTAGCCAGGAAATACAATGCTCGTTGTCTACTGGCTTCAACATCGGAGTGTTACGGCGATCCGCTGGAGCATCCTCAGAAAGAGACTTATTGGGGACATGTCAACCCTATTGGTCCACGCTCGGTGTACGACGAAGCCAAACGGTTCGCGGAAGCCGCTACCGTCGCTTACCGCCGCTATCACAACGTGGACACACGAATTGTGCGCATCTTTAACACCTACGGCCCACGTATGCAGCTTAACGATGGCCGGGTAGTTCCCAATTTCATGAAACAGGCGCTGCTCGGAGAGAACCTGACCGTTTACGGCGACGGAAAGCAAACGCGCAGCTTTTGCTATGTGAGTGACGAGATTGAAGGAATTCTGCGCCTGGCTGAATCCTCTGAGCCGGGGCCGCTGAATATCGGTAATCCAGCTGAGTTCACCATTCTCGAATGCGCGCACAAGGTGCTCGCAGTTACTGGGTCGAGAAGCCAAATCCGCTATGAACCACTGCCGGGGGATGATCCCAAACGGCGCTGTCCCGACATCAGCAAAGCGAGACAGGTACTAGGTTGGGAACCGAAGATTGATCTGGAAACCGGACTGCAAATGTCGCTCGAGTATTTCAAGGATGCCTTGTTAACTCAAAAGGAGAAGTAGTTAAAGCTAAGATATAAGATCTCCGGTGGGGGTTCCGGGTAAAGGCACCGTTCACAACATCAAAACCGGTTCACCTTGCGCTTCCTTGTCCCGAAAGGCAATCTTGATCAACTCATGCACCTGTGCTCGTAGAGAGCTACCCAGAGTATGGCTGCCGGACGCGTATAGCGTCAGTTTTTTGAACTAACTGTGCACCGCTTGCCGAAACCCAGGCGCATATCTTTCTGCCCATTGTGCCGATACAATCGGATCGCAATCAACTGGGGGATCGTTGACGAAGCTAACTGCCATTTTCTGGGATGTGGGCGGCGTGCTGCTCACGAACGCGTGGGACCACAACGAACGTGGTGAAGCGGTCGCGAAATTCGGGCTGGACGCGAATGACTTTGAGAAGCGACACGAGTTGGTAGTATCCGATTTTGAACGCGGAAAATTAGATCTGGAGGGATACCTGAACCGTACTGTTTTTTATGATTATCGGCCATTCACCCGCGAGGCATTCCAGCAGTTCATGTTTTCGCGGTCGCAGCCCAATCGCGAAGCACTGGCTCTTGCCAGAGGCCTGGCGGCATCAGGCCGAGTTTTCATGGCTACCATCAACAATGAGTCCACCGAGCTCAACATGTTTCGCATCCGACAATACCAGTTGCGGGAAATTTTCCAGCTCTTCGTGAGTTCGTGCTACGTGGGACTTCGCAAACCAGAGCTCAACATTTATCAGCTGGCCCTGAACTTGACTCAACGTCCGCCAGATGAATGTTGTTTCATTGACGATCGGCCGGAGAACCTCGAACCCGCGCAGCAACTGGGAATGCACTGTATTCGCATGCAGCGAGTCAGCCAGCTGCGCGAGGAGTTGAACAAATTGGGTGTGCAGGACGCCTGAGGGATTTTGACGAGTCTGATCAGCGGCGCGCCTTTGGCGGCCATGCCGATGCCGCCCCCCCCGCAAGCGGCTCGGCTACATTCAAGCCGAGATCACTCGACCAGCAGTCCACTACCGCCTTCCACTGCCCACTCTTTTCCTTTGCGAAAACAATGACATACTTGCCGCGCTCTTCCCGGCGCTTGCCCATGACAATAGGCACCAGCATCTTGCAACGCCCGGCTTGATAAGCAACATCGCCGAGCAACTCCACACGAAGCGCTTCCATCTCAACGTCACCTAGGCCGGCCTCGAGCACGCCCACAAAGAATTCGCGGATCGCCGCCGTCCCGCGCACCGGGGGAATGTTAGGCCGCATGACCAGCGCGTCGGGCGCGTAGAATTCGAGCAGATCTTCGATCTGTTTGTTATTGCAAGCGGCCGCCCAATCATGAGTCATCTGGCGAATAGTCGCTTCGGCGCGGCTTGAGCCCTGTGGCGCAACTGCGGTCCGAAGCCTTGTCGCCTCCTTGACGCACCATTCGATGCACCCGCGCCTGACAAGCGAGCGAAGCCTGCCAAGGCTTCCGCTTCTTCGCCAGCCACGAAGTGATGGTGGTAATGATGATGATAATGATGTCGGGCGCCAGGCAAAGTGCCTGGTTTGACATAGGGCGAGCCCTCACCAAGTGGCGCACCGCACATCCCGCAGAACTGGTTGCCATACTGATTCTGGTAACCGCACATGCGGCAGGCGCCAGTCGCCTCGCCCATATGACCCTCCTCCGGGGAGTCGCTGACAGCCTCCTGCGCCTGTAATCGGGCTCCAAGGCGTTGAATTACCTGGAGGGCCACAGCAATAGCCTCTGCGCTAGGCTTGGGCCGACGAATGTCCTGCTTATCCATCAGCCGCTGGAAAAACTCCTCGACGTCAGAGTTACGTTCCGGCCGTTTTTCGGCCGTGGCCGATTCTTCAGGATTGGATGATTTTTCAGCGTCCACTTCGCGTCATTCTAGACTAAAATCTACCCCGCCGAACCGAAAACTCGACGTCCGGCGCTGCGGCAGCCCGCAGAACGCTTCGCGCCGGGAATCGGTGGTCCCCGAACGGTTGCTCATTATGTTCATCAGCTCGCGCTACTAGTCACCAGTACGAACTTTGATGCGTGGCCCTCGTCGGCCACCGCGGACGGCGATCAGCCAGGAGGCGGTTATGTTCGAACAAGAGGTTGAACTCGAAAAACATGAATCCTCAGTAATCCCAATACTTCTGATCGTAACTATGATCGTGTGCATTGTGGGAGTAGCTGGCTATTACGTTTGGCAAAATAAGCAGGTGCTGAGCAGTGCGGATGCAGGTAACGCCATTTCTACCACCCTGCGGCAGCAAGGTCCGGCTACGGTACATTTTCACGTGGGCACGGTGAAACCCAGCGTGGCCGAAAGACCCGAGGATCCTCATTACAGACTGTTGGAGAAGGCTGGCATCGTGAAGCTGGGAAAAGCCAAAGAGGGCGTCGTGCCGGTGGCAGTTACCAGCGACGGACAGAAACTGCTAGCCGAGATTCCCAATGTATCCAAGGTAAAGGAGAAAGACGGAACCGATTTGTACGTAGTTCCTCTCGCCGAGCGCCGTCTGGTGGCAATTTCGAAAGTCACCATGAACAGTCCCACCCGCGCGACTGTTCTTTACAGCTGGAAATGGGAGACCAACAGACTCGGTAACTTGTTCGATGCCTCCGGGTCGTTGGTCAAGGGCTTCAACACATGGGATCGTGCCACGCTGATCGACAAATATGGGGCGAATTTCTATCACGGCGATCCCACCAAAGCGCAAATCGTTTTGACCAAACCCGACAATGGTCCGTGGCAACCGTTTGTGGAGTAGCCGCGAGCCCCGGCAGGTCTGGCCGAGAACGCGAGCTTGCAGTGCGACCTTTATCTTTGATTTGGCGGATCTTTCAAATAGAGCTGCAGATTTTCACTCGGTCGCGTACGATCGACAAGCCCATGCGCCATCAAGGATGAGCGTCAGGGGCTCACGCCGCCTGGGGAAACGCCTTTAGTGCTTCCTCCCGTGAGTTGAACCCCCGCCGCACCACTCTTGCGCCACGGTCGGTGATGCTGATAATCATGAATTCCTCGTCCACCTCGAGTATGTAGAACTCTTCTTTCATAAGACTGCTCCCATTCTTTTAGGGTTGGATGCGAGATAGATGTTGTTGTAGGCCGCGCCGTTGCAAATGCACCAGCAGTGTGTGAGACGGAAACCATAAAAATGGCAAGCCGCGACGAGTGCTCGATCGAGAGCCCGACACGTTATTGAATCACCAGGTGAAACCCCACCTGGTGGACCAAGCTGCCGCTGGTAGCAATAAGGGTCGTGTTGTAGGTCCCAGGCGTCGTCCCAGGATCATGCTGGACGACGGGAGCCGAACTGCTGTTGCCGCCGCCACAACCGAGCACGCCCAAAAATAACGCAAACACGGTCAAACCGAGAATTCTGCGCCAATGTCGCTGGCGCGCCGGAATTTCCAGCAAGAAAATACCGGCGATGCCGACACTGCCTGCCGTCCACCATTGAAAATACCTCGGATACTGCAGCCGAGCGGATTTGGGCGCCGTGGTCTTTAGCGTCATCGCCGTACTGCCGGAACCTTGAATCGTCGTTGGACTGAAGTTGCAGGTGGTCTCCGCCGGAAGACCCGAACAGGCGAAGTTCACAGTACCGGCAAATGCATCTAGGCCACCAATGGTCACAGTCAGGCTTCCTGATCCCCCTGGGTTGGCTATGCCGATCGAGTTATTGTCCGTGGTGAGAGTGAAGTCGGGTTGAAGTTTGAACGAGAACGACGCGCTAGATCCGGTGTAGTTTGAGTCGCCCGTATACGTCGCTTGCAGCGTGTGATTTCCATTGGGTAAGTTGGAATCGAGCCAAGCGGCGGAGGCGTGCGCACCGGTTATTATAGGCGGTGCCCCGAAAATGACGAATTGCAACGGATTTGTGATCGCGGGCACTGAACTCAAAGGGACAGTGCTACCCAGCGGGATTCCATCCACGATGAAACTTACTGTTCCAGTCGGCGAATTGCCGCCACTACCTGTCAGCAAGGTCGCGTTTAGATTGGCGCCGGTTGTTGCGCCGGTATCGCTCAGCGCCAACGTTGTACTCGCCTGGGTAACCCTAAACGGAAATGGCGGAGATGACGTGCTGGACTGGAAACTGACGTCGCCGAGATAGTTTGCCGTAAGGGAGTGCAAGCCCGGCGCGAAGCCGTAATAGCCAACTGGACTAATCGCGGCGCCCTCCGTATTCAGCTGATAATGGTTACTGCCGTAGGCGCCGTTGTCGAAGATGTCGACGTTTCCAGTCGGAATACCCACCCCAGACTGGCCCGCAACATCAGCCCTGAGATAGACAAATGTGCCGTAAGGAACGACGCTTGGCAAAGGGGTTGGACTGCCAGTATTCGGGGTAAAACCTCCCGCCACCGTCAGGTTAGTCGTGCTTGGTTCGGAACTGATGTTCATGAGTGTTGGCGCCGAGTCACTCGGCTTGAAATTTCCGTTACCGGCATAGTGCGCATGGATGTGGTAGTTGTTTCCGCCGGGCAGGAGCTTAGTAGTTGCTGTCAGGTTTCCTGAGCTATCCAGCGTGCAGGCATTCGCCGGAGCACAAAGGCTAATT
>Ga0126378_10005157_pt1 | contig 10113 bp, 7 predicted proteins | sample PanSoiMetPlot_23_FD_92587 | JGI IMG/M metagenome (GOLD analysis project Ga0126378, IMG submission 92587) | Tropical forest soil microbial communities from Panama - MetaG Plot_23 | ecosystem: Environmental > Terrestrial > Soil > Tropical forest > Bulk soil | place: Panama | collected 2016-02-17 | reverse complement strand
GCCACCGGGCGCTCCATCATCGACATCGCCCGCGACAAGAAATTGCTGACCGAGCAAGAGATCGCCGAGATCCTCGATCCGGTAAGCATGACCGAGCCTCAAGTGCCGAAAGAAGCAGCCAAGCGTCGCGAAGAGGTTAAAAGCAGTAGCTAGTACTTGGTACTTGGCTGACCTGCTCGGTGGATTCCCTGATCTGAAAAGTTCGTGCGCGCGAAGCGATCGGGGTCAACTAAAAATCCGCGTTCATCCGCGTGAATCCGCGGTAAGGGTTGCTTTGCTAATTGGTCTTAGCCCACCGAGCTTTGATCAATGCCACAATCGCGATGAGAATCCAGATCGCGTTGACGGAGGACGAGGGATACGCGCGGTAATACGCGGTATTGACAATCAGGCAGCAGCTGCCAACAACATTCAGAAGCTGGTAACGGCCGGAATCGGCCTGCAGTTTTTTGAACGAAACCAAGCCATACGCCAGCAGGAGCAAACTTGCGCCTGTCCAACCGATGAGGTCGACCGTGAGTTTCATTGTCCGGATTTCCAGGTTGCAAATTTGGCAATTCCGGCGATCTGGTTCTAATAGGCCCACCGGAACAGGGTTGCGCCCACCGTAAATCCTGCGCCCACGGTGGAGGCCAGGATCAGGTCCCCTTTCTTAAGGCGTCCCTGCTGGCGGGCCGATTCCAGAGCCAGGGGAATGGTAGCCGCGGTGGTATTGCCGAACTCATCGATATTAATGATGATGCGGTCTTCTTTCAGGCCCAGTCGCTCGGCCGCGGACATGATGATGCGGCGGTTGGCCTGATGCGGAACGAACAAAGCGACGTCAGAGCCTTTGAACCCGTTGCGTTGCAAAACGGAGGCGGTGGCCTCCGCCATTTTACGCACCGCATACTTGAAGACAGCCTGGCCGTCCTGGTGCACGTAGTGCATTCCCTTGTCCACGGTCTCGTGCGATGAGGGATGCAGGCTGCCGCCTCCGGGCATGCTGAGTGCGCAGCCGCCGGAACCATCCACCTCGTGGATAAAATCGATGAAGCAAAGATCGTCAGTGGTGGGCTCCACCAGGACGGCCCCGGCGCCATCGCCGAAGATCACGCAGGTGGCGCGGTCGGTGTAGTCGATGATGGAGCTCATTACGTCGGCCCCGATCACCAGAACCTTCTTGTGCGCTCCCGACTCCACGAACTTCACGCCGGTCTGCAGCGCGTAGGTAAACCCCGAACAGGCAGCGGAGATATCGAAACCCCAGGCGCCCTTGGCGCCGATGCGGTCCTGAACCAGGCAGGCGGTGGCGGGAAACATCATGTCGGGCGTGACCGTGGCTAGAAAAATGGCCTCCACTTCCGTGGCGGGTATGTTCCGCTCTTCCAGCGCGCGCAGCGCGGCCTGCACAGCAAGGTGCGATGTGGCCATTCCCGGATCCACGATATGCCTCTGCCGGATGCCGGTCCGCTCGATGATCCATTCATTCGAGGTTTCGACCATCTTTTCCAAGTCGGCATTGGTCAGCAGACGAGGTGGAACATACGTACCCAATGCAGAGATTTTTGCCCGCACAAGATTCGCCAAAACAGTGTTCTCCAAATCGACGAGAGTAAACGGTTTATTGTACTAGGAAGGGAGGAGGTAGTGATCCCTGGCTACGCATCGGGCAAAAACATACCGGGCACCCCGCTGCACACGCACTAGCCCGTTACCGTTGCTTCCTTCCGGACCTGGCGGGGTTGGCGGGATTGCGTCGCGCGGGACCCGGCAGAAGTCATTTTAACACTTTGGGCATGTTGCCCCATGCGAAACGCCTTTGCTCGGCCGGCGTTTTCAGGGAAAATGGGATTCGTGGTCTCCAGTGCCGCCAGTCCGTCCACCGGGGTTCCGCGCGAGGGAAGCGCGGAGCGCTTTTTTCAGTGGTCGCTCTACCTGCTGCTGGTCACCGGATTTTGTGCGCTGATGGGCACAGGCAAGCTCGATGTGCCGTCGCTGGCGCTGATGATTCCCGCCATCCTGCTGCGCGGTTATGCGCTGCTGATGCGGAAGAAGCTGCTGCTGCCCGAGCGCTGGTCCACTTACCTGACCCTTCTTTACTTCCCGTTTTACGCGGCCGATTATTTCTATTTTTCCCGGAGCTTTGTCTTCGCCACTGCGCACCTGGTGCTGTTCCTGATCGCGATGAGCATTTTTTCCGTGCGCCGCGACCGCCATCTCGTGCAGCTGGCCGTGCTCTCCTTCGGCCAGGTGTTGTTTGCGGTCGTCCTGACCGTGGACACGCTGTTCCTGCTGACCTTCGCGCTTTTCATTCTGGCGGCCATGGCCACCTTCATCAGCCTGGAACTGCGACGGTCGGAAAGGGAACTGGCAGCCCTTCCGGTTGCCCCTCGGCACGTCGCGGGCTTCAACCGCTCCTTGGCGGCGGTGTCCATTATGTTGGGGGCATTGACTCTGGCCGGCGCCGGCGTGATTTTCTTCATCCTGCCGCGATTGAACTCCGTCGGATACTTGCGCAACCTTGGCACGGAGAGCAGTTTGACCACCGGTTTCAGCCAGGATGTGCGGCTCGGCGGAATCGGGCGAATCCAACAGTCCAGCGCGGTGGTGATGCACGTCCAGGTAGTGGATGGTAAGCTCCCTGCGGATGCCAAGTGGCGCGGCTTGAGCCTGGCCAATTTCGACGGCCACCGCTGGTGGAACGGTCCTGAACTCCTCACTTCCCGCGCGTTGGCCAACTCGGTTTTGGATCTTCGCCAGGCATGGACACCGGATGCTTCAACGAAAATCCCCATCCGCCATGTGCCTACTCTGCGCTATCGCGTAATCATGGAGCCGATTGGTTTGAATCTGTTCTTTCTGGCTCCCGTGCCCTTGCGCGTGATCGGCAACTACCGCCTGGTGCAGATTGCTGAAGATGGATCTGTCTACAACGTGTCTCTCGCCGCGGATGCCGACAATGCCCCGAGCGTAGGCGTGTACACAGCGGAAGCAGACACGCGCAATCCGGAACCGCTGGTGCGGAACTCCAACTCCCGCGATTACCCGCCGCGTGTAGTCAAACTTTACCTGACTCTGCCTCCCCTCGATCCTCGGGTGGAGGAGCTGGCCCGGCGTATCACGGCTACTGCAGACTCCAATTACGCGCGCGCCCGCGGCATCGAGTCATACCTGAAAGACAACTTCAGCTACACGCTGGAGCTGCCTTCGGCGCCGGTGGACGATCCGGTGTCCCACTTTCTGTTTGAGCGCCGCAGCGGCCACTGCGAGTACTTTGCTTCCTCTATGACCGTCATGTTACGGACACTGGGAATACCCGCGCGAGTGGTCAACGGGTTTCGCGGCGGAACCTTCAACGACCTGAGCGGAAGCTACATTGTTCGCGAGAAAGACGCTCACTCCTGGGTCGAAGCTTACTTCCCGGAATATGGCTGGGTCGCCTTTGATCCCACGCCCTCCAGCCATGAGGCGCCGGCAGCCGAGGGTTGGTCGCGACTGGCGCTGTATCTGGATGCAGCTCGTGAAATGTGGCGTGAATGGATCGTCAATTACGATTTCAGCCACCAGGTGCGCCTGAGCAACGAGATCAGCAATACCACAAGTACCGTGCAGGTCCGGCTGCGCCTGTGGCTGCGGCACCGTTACCAACAGATCGTGACCCGCGCTTCATCATTGCAACGGCGCATGCAACGGATGTCCCCCACTACAATGACCTTTTCCTGTCTGCTGCTGGCCATTCTTTTGGCGTTACCATTTACTCCCCGGGCATGGCGCGGTTGGCAGGTGGCGCGCTTGCGCAAAAACCCGGCGCGTGCTCCCAAGTCTGCCGCCAGTTTCTGGTACATGCGTTTGCTCAAGCGGCTCGCCCGTCGCGGTATGCGCAAGACTCCGGCGCAGACCCCGGAGGAGTTCGCTTCATCTATTTCCGACCCGAGCGTGCGTGAGGACGTAGTTGTCTTTACCGAGCACTACGAGCGCGCCCGCTTCGATGAATCCGTGGCAGACGCGCAGCGATTGCCGGAACTGTTTGCTGAGATCGCAGGGAAAAGATGAAAGACATTTTCGGCTGCCGGACCGCGCTCAGCGCAGGTTGAGAGAATGGGCTAGAGCCAGGGAACATCTCCGATGGGCGTACAAAGCCAAAAAAGAGGAGCCGGAAGTCCGATCGGGCTCGCGGAGACGCTAGCCCTCCTCCTGGGCGGCGGCATGTTGGTGGTTGCCATCTGGGGCGTTCGGGTGTGTCGCGCTTTCGCGAAAAGCGCCCTGCCCTCCACAGACGGTCATGGTGATCCGCGGTTTGGCGCGATCATATCCGTAGTCAGCTACGCGTTGTTCTTCGCGCCAATCGCCTGGTTAGGAGGCTGGCTGTGCTGGTCGACGCTCAACAAAATTACCGATGGCAGGCTTCGAGGCGCGATTCAAGAGCTCCTGGACCAGGGCCGGAACTGGTTTGCCGGCGAGGAGCGGCACAGTCTTGAGCCGCTCGACGACGAAACGGCCAAACGTCTCGGCGCTTTGGGCGCCAACGCCGCAGGCGTCCTGGGGATGATAACCGGTATTCTCCTGGTTGCGTCAGGTTTGCTTGGACTGATCGCGGTCTTAGTGGAGTCGTACAGACCGCGACCATCCATTTATTACGGGCGCGGTTCGGTCGCCGCCAGGTTCTGGACCTATTTTGCCGTGGGCTGCGTGCTGGCAATCATCGCAGGCGCGATCATCCTTCGCGACATGTTGAGGAAGGCGGACAGTCGCTGGCTGTTGCCTCTCAAAATCTTCACCGCGCTGGTTAGCGCCCGGATCGCCTCGGAAAAAAAACGATGAGGTGCGCACACGAAGCAAGGCTTTGCCGGCCGCATGGCAAAAAGACCCTGCAATATCGCACTCGAAGACAGAATCCGGCCCGAGGCAAGGAGAAGCCCCGCACTGAGCCGGAACCTGTCTTGGTTGCCTATTTCGTTATCACGCCGCAGACGACCCTATCACCGGCGTTTCCCGCGGGATCGGTCTTGCCATCGTCAGGCTTGGCATGGATCACCAGAGCGGTGCCGCCCCCGCTAAAAACAGAGTGGGGATCGTCGCCAAGGGTGACGTTCTCTGCCGTGACCGTTGTCTTGGCGACGCCTTTGATATTCACGGTGAAGTTGGGAATGTCTCCGGCATGAGGGCCCTCAGGGTTTTGCAGGCCATGATGTTTGCCGTCAGGATTGAAGTGCCCGCCCGCGGACTTGAAGTCTGGGCCTTCACATTTGGCGGTCTGGTGGATGTGAATGGCGTGCTCTCCCGGCGTCAAGCCGTGGAGATTAAGTTTGATCGCAACCCCGTGGTCGGCAGCCGAGAGGGTGGCGGTTCCGACACTCTTCCCTTGCGCGTTTTCGAGCTTCACCGTCACCGGCTTCGCCTTCGGCGTCTTTGCCTCCGCTGCGGTCATAGCTACCAACAACGCGGCAACAACCATGCTGGTCTTCAGAGTTATGGCGTTCATCTGTCTATCCTTTTCTCTCTTCCGTGGCGCAGATCTCGGTCGACCAAGCCCGGCCAGGATTTTCCGGCGGTCATTGTAAATGATTGTGGGGGGAATCGGGTCATCGGGTGATCTGAGCTACTACACAGTCGTTAGTCGGATCTCCGATCTCCCGATGACCCGATGGTCCGATGACCCGATCCTCGATCTATCAAGCAATGCTAAAATCTATACATTGCATGCCAGTCGATCACCCCACAGCAGCGTCCCTGCAGGACAAAACTGCCAATGAAAAAGCCCCAGTGAAGGTGGGCTTCGTCAGCCTGGGCTGTCCCAAGAACCTTGTTGACAGCGAAGTGATGATGGGGCTGCTGCAGAGCGGCGGGGCACAGATCACGGCCAGGGCCGAAGAGGCGGACGTGATCGTGGTCAACACCTGCTCATTCATCGATACCGCCAAGCAGGAGTCGGTCAATACCATTCTGGAGATGGCGCAGCATAAGGTCAGCGGCAAAGCACAGAAGCTTGTCGTAGCCGGCTGCCTGGTGGAGCGTTATCGAGACGAGATCAGGAAGAATATCCCCGAAGTCGATGCCGTGGTGGGAACGGGAGAGTTGGAGCACATTCTCGCGGCAGCGGGAATTGCCGGGAGGTCGGGAAGGGAACTGGCGGAGCCGGATTCTCCCTTCGTGATCCTCAACTCCCAATCAGCCAGCCAATCTTTGAAGTCCGGTGTGAGTTCGCGAGCTGAAGGCCGGGCGCGCGAAGCCGCGGGGCGTTTTTCACGCGCCGAATGGGACGGCGCCATCGCCGATCTGCCCAACTATCTTTACGACGAGAACACGCCGCGCGTCCTGGCCACACCCAAGGCGTCTGCTTATTTGAAAATCGCCGAAGGCTGCGACCATCCCTGCGGCTTCTGCATCATCCCGCAGCTTCGAGGAAAGTTTCGCTCCCGTCACTTTGAATCGGTAGTCGCCGAGGCGCGGCGCCTGGCTGCCGTCGGCGTGCGCGAGATCACCCTCATCGGCCAGGACACCACGTGTTATGGCGAAGATCTGGGCTTGAAGGATGGTCTGGCCTTGCTGCTGGAGCGGCTGGCGCAGCTGGAAGAGCTGCGCTGGGTGCGCTTCCTTTATGCGTATCCCAACAAGATCACCGGACGTCTTCTTGAGACCATCGCCTCTCACAAGAAGATCTGTTCGTACATTGATGTTCCGTTGCAGCACGCCTCGCCGGCGGTGCTGAAGCGCATGAAGCGCGGCGCCGGCGCCGAGATCTTCCTGAAATCGATTGCCAGGATGCGCAGCAGCATTGCCGATCTGACCTTGCGGACCTCTTTTATCGTGGGTTTTCCGGGGGAAACAGATAAAGACTTCGCCGAGCTCTGTGAGTTCGTCCGAGCGGCGCAATTCGATTGGATGGGCGTCTTCAGCTATTCCGATGAAGAAGGTTCGGCAGCGCACCATCTCGAGGACAAGGTGCCCCACCGCGAGATCGAAGCCCGCCGCCGCAAGCTGATGCAGATCCAGCGCCAGATCAGCAAAAAGAATAAGCGCAAGTTGGTCGGCCGCCAATATGACGTGCTCGCGCTCGGCCCGTCGGACGAAACCGACTTGCTTTGGGAAGGCCGCACGGAAATGCACGCTCCGGAGATCGACGGCAAACTATTCCTCAACGACTTTGGGAATCACGAGCAATTAGATGCCGGCCGCTTCTACCGTTGCGAGATCACGGAAGCTCACGATTACGATCTGGTCGCGCGAATTGTTTAGGAGCAGTCATGCCCAGAAAGAAATCGCGCCTGCTGCGTTGCCCCACCTGCCGTACTCTTGTTGCTGCCGGCGACGAGAACTTTCCCTTTTGCAGCGACCGTTGCCGCCTGATTGATTTGGGAAAGTGGGCCAGCGGCGGCTACGTGATCTCCACCCCCATCACCGATCCAGAGATGCTGGAAGGTCTGGCAAAAGAGACTGAGAAAAAACCGGAGGAAGATGCGCCGGGAAAGAACCCCGGTTCGTGATCATCGTTTCTTCCGTCTCATAACGATCTTACGGGGGGAATTTACGTAGACCACTTGGGTGATCCGTGACATCACGATTGTCGCGCCTCCGATCACCCGCTCACCCGCTTTCTTCTCATTCGCAGCGCAAAGCCAAATTAGGATCAACCAGTGTCGCCCGCCGTGAGGGTACATAGCAGGCCAGCAGAATGAGTGTTACCACTGTGAAGGACACTACGGCGAAGGTCCAAACGTCCGTTGGGCTCACTTGATAAAGCAGCGCCTCCATCAAGCGGCTCAACCCGAAGGCGCCCGCCACTCCGCCAGCTACTCCCGCCAGCGCCATGTTCACACCCTGGCCCACCACCAGCCGCAGGATGTCGCGGCGTGTAGCGCCAAGCGCCATGCGAATGCCGATTTCACGGGTGCGCTGCGCCACCGCGTAGGCCATCACCCCGTAGACGCCGATCGCCGCCAGCAGCAAGGCCAGTCCGGCAAAGGCGCCGAACAGTGACATGTCGAAACGGCGCAGCGATCCGTCGTCGAGCAGCATGTCGTCCATGGTACGCATGTCGTAAACAGGAACAGTCTTGTCAACGTCGGCGACCGCGCCGCGGACTGCGCTGGCTACACTGGCCGGATTCGAGCTGCGAATCACGACGGTCGTGAACCTCTCGACCAGCGGTGCAACGCTCCTGGCTATCTGCGCGTACGGATAGTACGCCGTAGGTTCGACGTCGGTATCCAATCCCAGGTGGCGCACATCGGCGGCAACTCCAATCACTGTGTACCAGGGAGCGTCGGCGATGTTGGGCTTCAAGGTCCGTCCCAGCGGATTCTGGTTGGGCCAGTAGCGTTGGGCCAGGCTTTGGCTGACGATCGCAACCGGTTGCGACACTGCGGTGTCACTATCCGTGAATTCGCGGCCGCGCAGTAGCGGGGTCTGAAAGCTGCGAAAGTAACCGGGGCCGATCAGGCGCAGCCGGGTTACGACTTGGCCATCGGTGACCTGCGGCGGCTGGCCATCCACGCCCACGGGCATGGAGGGATCGGTGCCGCTCATGGGAATGTTGCGGGCCACTACCGCGGCTTGTACTCCCGGCAGCGCGCTGACCCTCTGTACAACCTGCTGGTAGAAGAGATATGGGTCTTTGACAGCGCTGGCGGGTGCAGAGATCCTGAACGTCAGCAGCCCGCTCGGATTGAATCCGGGATCGACCTGGCCGACCTTCCACAAACTCTTGAGCGAAAGCCCAGCTCCGATGAGCAGGATCGAAGCTAGCGCCGTCTCAATCACCACCAGAAGCACTCTGTGGCGGCCTCCGGCCCGGCTGGTTCCGCGAGAGACCTCGCGCAGGGCGTGGCTTACGTCCACGCGTGAGGTAGCGAGCGCCGGTAGGATTCCAAAGAGAATGCCTACGCTCAGGCAGATGACCATGGTAAAAGCAAGGACGGTAGTGTTGATCGAGATGGTCTCGACGTTGGGGATGCTGGAGGGGTGCAAGGCGAGCAGAACTTTGACAGCCGCGCCGGCCAATACCAAACCCAACGCTCCGCCCAGCAACGCAAGCAACACACTCTCGGTCAGAAGCTGGCGGACCACGCGAGAACGCTGGGCGCCAATAGCGGCACGAATCGACATTTCCAAGCGCCGGGCGGTACCGCGAGCCAGCAAGAGGTTGGCCACGTTGGAACAGGCAATGAGCAGCACGAAGCCCACGCATCCCATCAACAGCATCAGCGGTCCACGGACTTCGCCAGTCACTGTCTCCTGGTAGGACTTGAGGTTCACGCCAAATCCGGCATCGCCGTTGGGATCATCGCGATGCAGGCGCGCGGCAACGGCATCCAGCGCGCTCTGCGCTCTCCCGATGGGGCTGCCAGGCTCAAGACGGGCAATGGCAAAGATCCAGTGCACCGAACGCGAGGACGTGGCTGCTTCCTGGGTCTTGAGCTGCAACGGGCGCCAATATTGTTCCTCATCAGAGAAGACGCGGAAGCCGCGCGGCATGATCCCAATTACGGTATAAGGCTCGCCATCCAGGCTTAGTTTGCCACCCAGGATGCCGGGATCGCTCTGGAGGCGCGTTCTCCAGAGCGAGTCGCTGACCACGACGAAATTTCCAGCGCCCGGTAGATCTTCTGCAGCGGTAAATGGCCGGCCCAGGGCGGGAGCTACTCCCAGGACTGAAAATATTTCCGAAGATGCCTGCCAGCCCGCGATGCGCTCCACGCCGTCCCTGGTTCCCAGGGTGCGGCTGTCAGAAACCAGGGCTCCCATCTTCGAGACCGGGCCGGCCTGGCGCTTCCACTCGAGAAAATCAGAAGTGGAAAAGATGTTGGTATTTCCGTTGGGCTGCTTCTGGAAGACCACCACAACCCGCGACGGGTCAGAAAACGGCGGCGGCTGCAGCAAGACGCGGTCAATCACACTGAACATGGCGGTGTTGGCGCCGATACCCAGACCTAAGGTGAGAACCGCCATGGCCGTAAAGCCCGGGGACTTGCGGAGAATGCGAGACCCATAGCGCAGGTCCTGCCAGAGCTGTTCCATCCACTGGCCGGCGCGAGCCTCGCGCACCTCGGACTTGACCTTTTCCACGCCGCCCACTTCAAGGAGGGCCTGCCGCCGTGCGGCTTCCGGCGTGAGGCCGCGCGACAGGTTTTC
>Ga0126378_10005155_pt1 | contig 10115 bp, 9 predicted proteins | sample PanSoiMetPlot_23_FD_92587 | JGI IMG/M metagenome (GOLD analysis project Ga0126378, IMG submission 92587) | Tropical forest soil microbial communities from Panama - MetaG Plot_23 | ecosystem: Environmental > Terrestrial > Soil > Tropical forest > Bulk soil | place: Panama | collected 2016-02-17 | reverse complement strand
TAGCCGTTCAGTTGGCCCGGCGCGACCTTCGGAATGCGCTCCCAATACAGCGCGGCTTGTGTAAACAATTCCCGGTCGGAATAGATGTCGCCGATGCGTGCCAGAATTTCCGTGTCGCCGGGGTTCGCCGCCAGAAGATTTTCCTCGATTTTGGTGGCTACGGCCGTTTTCGACGCGTCGAAGTAGGCGAGCGAACGAAACACCGACGACGCTTCACGGGCCAGTTCCCTCTCCACCGGATACAACTCCGCCAAAGACTGCAGCGCGGGCGCGCTCTCTTCGAAGTGCGATCGCCACACCTGCGCAGCCGCGAATTCCGTGACCGCGGCTGGATTGTTTTTCGCTGCGTCGCTCCAATTCGGCGCACCTGTGCCCGCCGTCCCCAGACGAAGCGCGTAGAGTTCCCGCTCCAACTGACTGCTCGACGATAGGCGTTCGAAATACTCGTTCCGCAGCTGGGCGTCTTCGAACCAGTGTTGCCGGATCAACGCCAGCCAGGCAGCGTCATCGTAGGTTTGCCTGGTGTGATAGGCCTGCAACAGGTGGCGCGTGAAGGTAAGGTTGTGCGGGAATCGCCCGTTGGCATACTGGTTGAGCCGAAGCCACATGGCCGGGCCGCTCGAGCCGACGGATGCGAAATAAGTTTCAAGGACGCTGCCGTCAAATTGTTTGACCGCATCCTGCGTCAACCTCTCCAACTCGGAGTACCGCCGGTAGCGCAGATACAGCCGCGCCAACTTGCTGTACCAGGAGGGATCAGAAAAACGGGCGAAGGCGCGCCGGTAGACGTCTTCCTGTTCCTGCGTCAGATTGTTTTGTTGCAGGAATGTCGCCAGCCGCTCGTACAGTCCGGGATCGTCCGGATTGTGATCAAGTTCGCGGCGCAGCATGCCCAGCGCTTGCGGTACCTGTTTCAACTCGACGAGGCGCGCGAGATAACGTTCGAGGACCCGCGAATATTCCGGCGAGCGAGGCCCTCCCACTTGCTGATTGCTGCCTCCTCCCACTTGAAAGGCCGCGTTCGGCTCGGGTGCCTGTGGCTCATCCTGGCTTGTGGTTTCCGCTCCGTCATCCGCGCGGGGATTCGCTTGTTGCGAGAACCGCCCGGACGTTTGCGGGAAAGCCATCTCCCCGTCAGCGGCGGCGCCCAGAGGCATTTTCTCCGCCTGCGCAGCGAGTTCCTGCAGGATCGTGTCGTAAATCGCGAATTCGTCCTGAGACCGCCGAAGGCGCGCATCCGCGTCGGCCATTAACAGGGCCACTTGCGTGCGTTGCGGCGACTTCGGGAACGCCGCCAGGAATTCCTTGCCGCCCTGAAGCACCGCCTCGCTCTGCCCGTTGTTCGAATAATATTCCAGCAATTTGACATGCAATTCCGGCCGGCTCGTGGCATTGGGAAAGTTCTTATCCAGCAGGGCAAGCAACTCCGCGGCGCGCGAGCGGTGGAAATAGGAGACCGCGCGTTGCTCTTCTTCGTGGTAACTGCTCTGAGGTTGAGCGCTGCTCAGAAGCAACGACAGGATGCCGTTGAAGTAGCCCGGGCCCTGATCCATCGTCGCGATGTCCTTATACATGGACAACTCGCCACTGCCCAAACGGATGGGCGATTCCGGAGACGTCAGCAGCATGTCTGTCAAGTGCGTAAGCGCGCGCTCCTGGGAATCGTTCGCACCCTTGCTGTTGTACAGCGCGAAGTAATAGTGCGCCGCTTCCGGATACGAGTGAATGTCTTCGAGCAAGCGCCCGCAGATGTAGAGTTCCTCTGGTGTCCACGCGGAGTTCGCCGTTTCCTTGTGCAGCCGCAGGTCCGTGACCGCCTGCTGCGCCGAATCCAGCTTTCCCTGCTGCTGGTAGTAGTAGAAAACCCGCGCGGTGGCGTTCAGGTCCTCGGGATTTTTGTTCAGCGCGGCGCGCGCCTCATCGAGAATCTTCCTCAGGCCCTGCGTCTGGCCCAGGAGGTCGAAATAGGCCTTCACGAGCTCCGGCTGCCAGAGCGGCTGGAAGCTCTTCTCGTAAACCGCCAACCCTTGCCGGATGGAACCGTGCTTGTATTCGACCAGGGCTTTGGCCTTCACCGGGAAGATACCGTCGGCGGGAAACGTTTTTTGATACGAAGCAATCAGTTGGGTGGCGGCATCGAATTCCTTCTGCGCCACCAGGTATTCCAGGTAGCGCGCGTAGAGTCCCTCGTCACTCGGATAGCGGGCGATCCACGCGCGGTAGGTGGCCAGCGTTGGTTCCTTTGCTAGGCCCTGCGCTTCAATCACGCCCAATATGCGCTCGAAAGCCTTCCAGGAATTTTGCTCATTCTGCAGCGTAAAACGCTCTGCCGCCGGCGAGGGCGAATCGCCAATCGCCCGTAACGTTGCAATTTCGTCTTGCGGGCGCAAACGGCGGTGATAGAAGTTTGCAAGGTCCCACTGCGCGGGAACTTTGGCCTTGGCCTTCTCCACGTAAAGCTTCCAGTCTTTTTCCGCGGCGGCAAAATCAAGCTGCTGTTCGTCCTCCATTGCCCGCAACGAATACAAATCCGCATCTGTGGGTTGCTGCTCGGCCAATTCGCCGAGCGCAAGCCGCGTCTCGGCCGACGGCCGGCGAAAGAGCACTTCGCCGTAAGGCAGCGGCATGGACCGGAAAAATGCGCGCTCCAGGCCGGTCTTGGCTTCCATGTTACGGACCCAAGCCGGCAGATCGCCTTTTGCCCGAACTACCAACCCCACACTCGTCAACACGATGACAGCCGCAGCGATACGCCACTTGCGATGCGGCGCGAAATCAAGGAACGATTTCAAGGTCCACCCCCTGGGTGCCCATGTTGTGCGCAATATCTTCGGCTGTGACCGTCAGATGATAGGTGCCCGGGAACATCTGTTCGGGAATGGTCAATTGGCCGGTATTCGCGCCGCTGGTTGCATCCCACCGCAAACTCACGGGAGCCAATCCTTCAAGGCGCGCCACCAGCGTCCGTGTGTTTTGCGAAGCGGCCACTTTCAGTTCCACGGCTTCGCCCCGCCGGAAGCGCGTTTTCGCGAGCCGGATCTGAACGGTGGGCGATTTGCTGGCAATCACAAACGTTTTCGATTCCCGGTAAGTCTCCCCGGCGCGGTCACGCAGCACCAAGCGCACGGGATACGTGCCATCCTGCAGATCGGCCGGCGCCAGGAAACGCGTCTGCCACGTATCTTCGTCGGGCAAATATTTCAGTTTCTTAACCAGTCCGAAAGGAAACAGCGCCGTTACCGACACAATCGCCGGGTCGGTTTTCACGCGAATCACCGGATCGCCGGGCCGGATGACGCGCGGGCGCAGCAAGGCACGCGGCGCAGCCAAAAACGATGTGTACGGTGTGACAAACTTGTACTGGCGCGAAAGCCGGATGATTTCGTCGATCGATGCGGGATCTTCTCCTTCGCGTTCGATCTTTTCGAGCAGCGCATCGACGCGCGCCCGCGCCCACAGCCTTGGCAACTGCGGATGCTCCGCAGATTCGCGGGGCAGACTTGCCTTGGTAGACATGTTCAGCGGGGCGCCATCCCGCACGCCTTGCACCGTGAAAGTGATGTCCTGTGCTGGTTTCTGGTATCGTCCCACCCACGCCACCCGCGATCCAGTGAATGCCGCGTCCTGCAACGGGTAAACGGAATCTACAGCCGATGGCTGAGCTGCCGACAGCCAAAGCTGGCCGATCGGGCTGCGACCAATTTTCGAAAGGAAGGAATTGAGCTTAAAATCGAGTGGTTCGGTCGAAAGCACATTCTCCAGCACGCCATCTTGCCGCGCCAGGAGTTTGAACAGCGGCAGGTTGGCGTCGTCACCTATCCCGAAAATGTATGTCTTCGGCCGGCTGGTTCCCGGCAAGCTCTTCCACTGTTCCTCGTACCACGCCGCGAGCTTGGCGTTGCGAATCAGCCCTTCCGTGGCGCCGCCGTCGCTCAACAGCACAAGATAAGCATCGCTGCCGCCCATGCCGGACTCCCCTAAACCTTCCTGTAACGCTTTCCGGAGGTCGGTTCCTCCACGTAGCCGGCTTCCGCGAACAAACTCCAGCGCATGCTGCACGGCAGTGCTGTCCGCGGCCACAGGAGACGGCTGAAAAGCCTGCGCCTGGCTATTGAAAAGAATCAGATTGAATTTGTCCTCCGGCTTCAAGGAACGCAACAGCGTCTCCAGTGCCTGATAACTGCGTTCGAGCTTCTCCCACTGCATCGAAAGCGAGGTGTCGAACAGGATCACGACCGTCTTCGCGGTGCCGGTGTTGGCCGCGGAACTTCCCGTCGCGTTCTTGGGGCCGTATCCCAACAGCGCTTCGGCCGCAAAAAATCCCGGTTCATTCGTACTGCGAACCGGCGCCATTTCGGTCGGGGAAGGCTGCCCGCTCACGGGTTGCCGGTGGGTGATTACCGCGACGCTATCGCCTCCGGATTTGTCCAAATCGAATGTGGCGACAAAATCCTCGGTGAGGTTTATGTTTTCTCCCTCGAAGGTTCCCGTCACCAGGCGCGGGGTATTTTGTTCCAGCCGCAGCGGGTAGGCTTTCATGGCCGCCTGAAAATTGGTCAACGCGTGGGCGGACCGCAGTTCGAAATGGATTTTCAGGTGATGCGCGATTTGCGCCTGGTAGGCATCCGGTCGCAAGGGAATAGCGAAATATGACTTCAGGTTTTCGACGGGGATGGTTTCGTGATATTCGAACTCCAGCCGCTTCGTCCCAAAAGCCGGAATGGGAACAATCCGGGCGCTGAAAATTGTGCTGCGCTTGGCCTCTTCCGCGCCGCGTTCTCCCATCTGCAGAAGGCCCGGATCGATCGATTGCTGCTTCAGCTCGTTGTAAATCTCTCCCGCGCGCTTACGCTCCAGAATCACGGCGGGAATCCGCACCGGGCCATCCCACACGGCGAAGTCGGACACCGTCGCGCGGCTCGGCAGCGCGAAGACGTAGTTCCCTTCCTGAATGCCGGGCGTGTGGTTTGCAAAGATCTGCCGCACGAACACGCGGGCATCGCCGTTGTCGATCTGCACGGTGATTTCCATTTCTGCGAGCGAAAGGATGGATGGATCAGGTTGCGCCTTATCGCGCGGGATCAGTACGCCGCCGTCTCCAAACACGGCGACCGGCGTGAACAATAGAAGCAGAAGGGTCCTGATGATGCGAGTCATGGCTGAATCGTGTTCTCCTGGATGCGGACCAAACCGTTGTCCGTGCCTACGTAAATGTACCCGTTGCCTTCCGTAAACGCGGTCACATTCGCCGACGAGAGGCCATCCTTCAAAATTCCCCAACGCTGCCTGGCGCGGTCATAGACATAAATGCCGTCGCCGAGCGTGCCCGCAAAAACGTGATCTTTGGTCACCAGCATGGCATTGGGGTTAATGTCCACAGCCGCTGTCACGGTCTCGTAAGGGTGAAACCTGCCATCCCTGTCGAGCTCCATCACCCCGCTCCCATAGGTGCCAACCATCCACTCATCTCCGACCCGCGCGATCGCGGTAATCCAGTTTTGCTTCAGCCCGGAATTCCCGGCGGTGAAATTCGTTTTCACAAGTCCTTTCTGCAGCGCGGAGATTCCCCCCAGTGTCCCAGCCAGCAGCTCGTCATCGGACACTCCCAGCGCGTACACGTGGTTGTTGACCAGACCGTGGAAGCTATACATGCTGCGCGCGCCTTCCGCGTCGAGGAACGTTATTCCCGCGGGCGTGGCCACCGCCAGGCCATCCCGGTACGGCACAACATCAGTTACGTGGTCGGCGATCAATCCATCGGCGCGTCCAAGAATCTGTTCCGGCTTCCCACTCACTCCGAAACGCACCAAACCGTTCGCCGTCGCCACCTCCACGGAGTTGCCTTTTGAATCGGGCCAGATGCGGTTCACGCAAAAAACGTGATCATTTTCGATGTGCGCGGTGCGCTGTGATCCGGTTGGAACAATATCCAGACCACGGTCGAAATACCCCACCCACAGCCGTCCATCCTTATCCATAGCCAGGGCGGAAATGTTGCGGTCGGTGAGTACGGCGTCGCGCGATTTCAGCACCTGCTGCCAACCCAGGCCGTTCGCTTTCGCACCGAAGACGCCCTTCCGCGTAAGCACCAGTACGCTTTCCTCCGTGCCCGCGATCTGCCGCACTTCGTCCAGTTGCGCCGCGGCCGAGTGGCGTGGCGCTGGCAGCCGGTGTTCGGCACTCAGGGGCACCCGCAATACTCCCTGATCCACCGAACCGACCCACAAATCCTCGCCCCACACGAGCAGCGAGGTAACTAACACGCCCTTCGCCAACACTCGTGAAAATCGGCCGTTGTCGAATTCCGCCACGCCGACCGGCGTTCCCACGTACGCTTTTTCTCCGCTGAGCGCAATCGCCTGAACTTGCCGGTCCGGCAAACCCTGCTCTTCGCTGAACGTTTCTGTTGTGCCGGCGTGCCAATGTTTCACGCCCTGATCCAGCGTTCCCACCCACAGATCGGTCTCATCGCCCGCAAGCGCCTGGACATATAAATGATCGAGCGTCGAGTGCAGCTCATGAATGCTCTTTCCGTCGTAGACCAGCACGCCGCGCTTTTTTGTGCCGATGAGCAGATGACCGCTCGAAATCGGAAGGATCGCCGTAATCGCGCGCGTCTCTGCATTCTGCGCATAAATCCGCCGGAATTCTTCCCCGTCGAAAGCCAGAATCCCCTGGTCAGCGGTCGCCAGGAGCAACTCCGGCTGGCTCATACCCGCAAGCTGCCCCACTTGCATGGCGACTAGAGGAGATTCGGGGAGGTAAGAACCTACGGGGAACTCGCGAAGAAAGCCGCCTCGTGAGTCGTACTCGGAAAGCCCTGCAGGCCCGGCAATGTACAGACGGTCACCGAAGCGCGCCAACCGCTCGAAAACTTCCGGAGAGCGCACAGTTTCGAAGGAGATATTTCGGGAAGGTGCGTACTGCCCAAATGTGAACGCAAACTCGCGTTCGGCCTGCCATTCTTGGCGGGAATTCCGCAACGCTTGCGAACCCTTCCAAACCCCCGTTCCGCCTGCCAGGGCGGCCGCCAGAACCGCGGCTCCCACTACCCACTGCCACTTCCGGACCGGGACCATGTTTCCTCTTCGAATTGCGCCTTGCTGGCCAAACTGGATGCTGCGCAACCTTATGCAGGAGAAGTGCCAACGTTTGTGCCGCTGTGCGCATTACATCTTCTCGAATCTGCCGCGCGAATTCGCGGCTACGAAAAGACACTGTGTCTTAAGATTTACACAACAGACTTGCACGATGAAGAGAGCGCAAGGACCGGTGTACGTCACTAGCATGGGCTTCCGCCTCAGGGATCATGTGTTGTTTCGGCTCATTTGTCTAAACCATGGCAGCGCGAATCAATCTGGATTTGGATACCCTCCGCACCTTTGCCGTAGCACACGACTTTGGAGGCCTTGCACAGGCAGCGGAGCAACTTGGCCGCACTCCTTCTGCCATCAGACTGCAGATGGAGCGCCTTCAGGACGATCCCGGCATACCACTCTTCCGCAAGCCGACTCGTAGCATTCTGCCGTCTCGGCACTGATGGACTCCATGGCGTCAAAAAGACTCACGTCCTTTTCCTCGGCCAGTCCCGGTTGCACCAGAAAACAGCAGACGTCCCAATGCGTTCCTCCACATCGGACTCGCCCGCATACCGATAGACTGCTCCTTCGATCCGGCGAACCACGCGACTCGGCTCGTTGTCCTCAGTGTCGACCTGGATTGAAAAACGGATGTGCGACATGTGGGCCTCAACGTTTCTTGGATTGCGATCCTTGCTTATACGAGCGCTTCTTGCAGGGTTCGCCGGACGGAATTCGGGTACTTCACGGCGTATCGAAGCAGTTTCTTCCTGTCGATTCCTTTCAGGTTCAATTCGTCAAACGCCGTGGGCAGCCCATCCTGGCGTTGCAGGTAGAGCCAGTCCAGCAAAGCCTTCTCGGGTTCAGCAATCCGATACGACCCGCGCAGGGTGCGTTTGTGTTCAAAACCCCAGTAAAGTTTTTTCCCGATGTGCCGGTAGAGGATGTGCACGGAAGCGCTGCGGAATTTGCGCGGAAACCCGGTTGTCACACAGGTCAGCGCCGAAGGGCTTTGTGTCGAAATTCCCCATTCGGCTAGTGCCGACTCCAGGGAGATGTACGCTTCCGGCCTCAGAATGCTTACTAGCTCCCTTGCAGAAAAGTCATGCGCCAGTTTGTTCACATAAAGCCGGCGGGAAACATGTTCCACCAGGCCGCGGCGTTCCTGCCGCCGCAAAGCATTTCCAACTACGGCCTCGGCAATGCCGTAGCGCCTTGCAAGGTCATCCGCACGCAGGATCGCTGACCGTGACGCCTCTTTCCGAAGTGTTCTTGCCCAGTCCAAAACTGTATCGCCTCCCTACACCCACTCCGCAACCACGCTTCTTACCGCTGCTCTCAGAATTTCAAAGTCGTCAGCTCTTCGTACACCTCATCCGGCAACACCGGTTTAATCTCTGCCCGGCACAGCTTGCCATCGACTCTCTGGATCCGCTCGTTAATTTGTTCCCCGTCCACTTCCCGCCACATCAGTGCGTCATGCAGATGCGCCTTCAGCAAGGAGTCAAGTTTCGCGCCTCGCAGCAAAAGCAGACGGATATCGAATGCGTCCCTCGCCTTCACAACTCTTCGCGACACAAACGATTCTGCTTTTTGAAGCAGCAAGTAGTCTCGCGACGCCGCAGGGATGAGTGAAGTCTTCTCTTCCTCCTCGATCTTCTCCTTGACGATCTCGCGCGACAGGACGGAGCCTCCCATGCGTGTCAAGTCCACGGTAAACAGCTTCTGCTTCCCTGGTCCCACGATCCATAAGCGAACGAAATGTTCTCCTTCGGCTTCCGGTTCGAAACTCACCCTCCCCACCCCCAGGGCAGCGGCCACTTCCTGCAGCCGCGCCTCCAGAGCTTCGACGAGTTCTTGCGCCGTGGGCAGCCGTTCAACACGCGCGAGCAGATCCAGATCTTTCGAAATCCTCGGACTCTCGTGAAACAGGACGAGCGTTGCTCCTCCGAACAGGACAAAGTGATCTGGCAGGGCGGAAAACAGCGCGATGGCCGCTTCCTCCATCAAGACAAGGATTTCCGCCTGATCCTTCTGAAGGTTCCGCGCCAGGTACCGGTCAATTCTCTCCTGCAGGGTCATTTTCAGAATACACCGTATATGGTTGTTTTTGCAATCATATTATTGCATTTAATTTCAAAACCAACTGTTTGCGATGCTAAATGCAATTATCTAACAAAAGTCTGTCCCAAGAAAAGCTGCACGGACCTGCCCATTGCTGAAGCCGGACCGTCTCCGTGTCTCCAGTCATCAGAGCCATGAGCGATAGCACGGTTTTCTATCGCTCACATTATTGATATTTGTGAGCGATAGCGGCATTCCTTCGATAAGCCTTAGTGCATTTCCCGACTTCACTCCGAAGGGCAAAAAGGGAAAGAAGGTTGTGGCAGCTTCGACTGACGACGTTCGGCAGCGGCTCCTCCGGGAGCACCGTGATTGCTGGTCAGCAATTACCGTTACAAACGGCAACCTGACCATAGTCAACCCCTCACACCCCCGGACACGGCTGCATAGCAGCTTGGCGAGAGATTGCGCACATCATCTTAGGCCACGAGCCTTCCATGATGTTTATGAGCCCGAACAGCGGAATGGCGTTGCGAACACACAATGAAGAGCAGGAAGAGGAGGCCAATTGGTTGGCGGGTTGCTTGTTGCTTCCGCGCGAAGCACTGTTGCTGGCAACTCCGCTAAAACGGTCCCCACACCGAGGACAGAAAAAGTAGAGATAGTGCAAAATTGAGAACTCATACCATCGTGTGAAGCATCGCTCCGAACCTCGCAAAGGCACGGGCAAAATGGCGACCGCCCAGGCCTTGACGGAGCGCCCGCACTACGTATCGCTACTGGCTGGCTCTGAATCCGTCCACTTGTCGCTTTCATTGGGGACTTTGGTATTGGCGACGGCATGCAGGCACAGGGGACCATACACAACAGGGGAAGTCCCAGCAGTGATCGCGGTGAGGATCAACTGGCAGCTCGTGAGAGACGGGCAGGGCTGACTGGGATGGCGGAGGGGCTCGCAGTACTGAGGAAGCC
>Ga0126378_10005152_pt1 | contig 10119 bp, 11 predicted proteins | sample PanSoiMetPlot_23_FD_92587 | JGI IMG/M metagenome (GOLD analysis project Ga0126378, IMG submission 92587) | Tropical forest soil microbial communities from Panama - MetaG Plot_23 | ecosystem: Environmental > Terrestrial > Soil > Tropical forest > Bulk soil | place: Panama | collected 2016-02-17 | reverse complement strand
TGGGATGAGAAGTGGTCGTACGCATCGGAGCAGTGAGGTTTCAATGTGAGCCCCGTTGAAGCCATCCAGAAGCGCTAACGGGTCTTGGCAACATTGAAACTTTGAAACTTTGAAACTTCGCCATTATGAAAATTGAAGCCATTACACTTCGCGAGATTCAACTTCCGCTCGTCCACCACTTTGAGACGAGCTTTGGCCGCACCTATAGCCGCCGGATCCTTCTGGTGACGGTTCACAGTGAAGGCGTCGACGGGTGGGGCGAGAGCGTGGTTGGGGAAAATCCTTATTACAGCAGCGAATGGATAGAGAGCGCCTGGCCAACTCTGACGCAACATCTCATTCCCGCGTTGCTCGGCCAGAACGTCGAATCGGCGCGCGAATGTCCAGCATTATTCGCAAAAGTACGTTCTCACCAGATGGCGAAGGCGGGGCTCGAAAATGCCCTGTGGGAAGCCGAGGCCTTGCAGAAAGGCCAACCTCTGTGGAAGCTGCTCGGAGGCACCCGTCGCGAAATCCCCTGCGGAGTTTCGATCGGTATTCAGGACTCGCCCGAACAGTTGCTCGACAAGATTCACACCGAACTCGCTGCCGGCTATCGACGAATTAAGGTCAAGGTCAAACCCGGCTGGGACATCAACGTCCTCGAACGCATCCGGTCTCGTTGGGCTGACATTACTATAAGTTGCGACGCCAACTCGGCCTACACTCACGACCAGTTCGAGCACCTGCGCAAGTTCGATCAATTCAATTTGCTGATGATCGAGCAGCCGCTGTGGAACGACGACATCTATTATCACGCGCGCCTGCAGAAAGAACTGCGGACTGCCATCTGCCTCGATGAATCGATTGTCAGCGTGCGCAGCGCCGCCTTCGCGGTCGAAACCGGAGCATGCCGAATCATCAACGTCAAGGTTGGACGCGTCGGCGGCTTCTCGGAGGCTCTGAGGATTCACGATCTCTGCCAGGCACACCACATCCCAGTCTGGTGTGGCGGCATGCTTGAAACCGGCATCGGTCGCGCCCACAACATCGCTCTTTCCACGCTGCAAAATTTCAGCCTGCCCGGGGATGTCTCGGCCTCCAAGCGATATTGGAAAGAAGACATCATCGAACCTGAGGTCGAGGTTTCAGCGCAGGGAATGATTGCGATCAGCGATCAACCAGGCACGGGGTATCGGGTCAGACCCGACCTGATTGAGAAGCTAACCGTGAGGAAAGAAACGTTGCGCGTTGGTTAGAGACTACTTCGGCGGATCGCTCTTCTTGGCTTCCGAGGTTTGGGCGGCATGCATTTCGTGCGCGAGCTTGTCCTGCTCCATCCTTAGCAGTTCGACACCCTGGGCGAAGGTCAGATTCTTGCCGGCCTCGCGAAAATTGCTCAAAACTTCATCCGACACCATTTTGAGCCCCTTCACCAGCAGAATCTTTCCGGTAATGTTCATGCTGATTTCGGTAATGCCCCATTCTCCATCCCCCAAGCCGAGGTCTCCCTGTTTCACCATGAAGTGTCCACCCTTGTCGAGGTGGCCGATGAGTCCCCACCCAAAGGAGACTTCGCGGAAGAGCGTGCCTTCCATCTGGGCGATGCGGTGCGCACGAGTGTCGATCAGCAGTTCGCCTTGCATCCCCTGCAGCACTTGTTCCACACGGGATGGCGGTGAGTATCCGGGGTTCGGCGAAAACTTCAGCTTCACCAACTCATCGCCGGGCTTGCCCGTTCCTGCTGCACCCGCCTCCGTTCCCTCATACTCATAGTGAAAAGCGTCGGGCAGCGCTTTCACAATACGCATGGTTCGTTCTTCGTCTTCCTTTTCGCGAGCACGTTTCTTGTGCAACTGGTCAGGGTTCTGCATCAGCCAATCCAGGTGGCCGTTTTCCGCTTGCTGCTGCTCGAGACTGAGGGCATGATCATCGACTGCGATCAGCATCGCCGCGAGGGCGTCGTTCGTCTCGACATATAACCGGGTCTGGGAACCCTTGGGTGTCTGTTTTCGCGAACGGAACATGTGCTGCGGGTTGGGATGGTTGGAGGCGGCGACTTCATTCGCAACGGTAGCCCGAACCAGTTCGTCGGCCGAGGCCTCGGGAGTTTTTGTCTCCTGCGCTTGAGAGGCTGCCCCGGTCACTGCCACGATCAAGCAAGCCCTCAACAGGCAGGTAATCCACCCCGTTTGCTTCTGGCATCGCATTCTGTCTTTAGAGTAACAAGCGATTGACCGGGTTGCAGCTGTCAATTTTGTAGGACCTTCGACTACAACACCGTATCTCTTGCCGCACGCTCTTGTAGTTGGGTATAGTCGTTGCAGTGACTTAGCCGTTCGGTACCTGCCTTCCAGTGTCTCGGTAGAATGCGGTATCCGCTTCCTAAAAAGGAGAATATCCAATGAGTGCTCCGTTGTCGGCAGACTTGGCGCAGATTGGCAAATCGGTGGTCATCAAGGGTGAGTTGTCGGGCAGCGAAGACCTCTATGTCGATGGTCAAGTGGAGGGCAGCATCGCTCTCAAGAACCATCTCTTGACAGTTGGTCCCAACGGACAAGTTAAGGCTTCTGTCGAGGCCAAGGGGCTCGTCGTTCAAGGCAAACTCGAAGGAAACGTGCTGGCCAGCGACCGGGTGGAGCTGCGGAAGTCGGCCGTCGTCACCGGTGACATTGCCACCCAGCGGATTTCGATCGAGGAAGGCGCCTACCTGAAGGGCAAGGTCGACATTCAGGGAAAAGCCGACAAGGCCGCGGGAAAGTAACTCCGCAGGGTCTGAGTCGCGAGTTAAAGTATCGCTTGAGCTGTTAATCTAGTCCCAGTGCTAGCAGTTGCCTCGGACAACAAGAACGAGTCTGATGGCGTCAGTCACGCAGAATTTCATGAAGCTTTTTCGCGGCTCATCGGGTGGGGCGCAGGCGGAAACGCCGCAACCGGCGCAGAAACTCGCGCGCCGGTCCAGCGGCCTCGGCGAACTCCTTCGCCTCTGGGACTCCGAGACCCCACTGTGCGTGCTCGATCTCGGATCGACCTCGCCTGCCAATATCCGCTTCTTCACAGAGCGCGGCCACAAGATCTACAGCGAGGATCTTCTCGTGGCCTCAACCGAGCCTCATCTCGTCACGAAAGACGAGCAGGGTAACCTCGTTCTCGACAGCCGGAAATTCCTAGCCGAGAACCTGCAATATCCGGCCGCCCACTTCGACGTCGTCCTGTGCTGGAACCTTCCGGATTATCTGGATGAAAGCCTGGTGCGGCCAGTGATGGGGCGGTTGTGGTCGGTTCTGAAGCCGGGTGGCATGCTGCTTGCCTTCTTTCATACGAAAGACGCCGGACCGGATTCGCCATGCTACCGTTTCCACATTGTGGAGAAAGACGTTCTGGAAATGCAGCGCATCGTGCTTCGCCGTGAAGCCCGCCGCGGACCAACCGGCGCGATTCACACCGCCATCGGCGATGGCTTCCGCCTGCAGCGCGTCTTCAACAACCGGCACATCGAAACCCTCTTCCGCGACTTTGCCTCGATCAAGTTCTTCCTCGCCCGCGACAACGTGAGGGAAGTGCTGGTTGTGCGGTAAGCGGGATTGACCTCCTCCCGGAAACGAGTCAAATTAGTCGCTCAGGCCCCTGATCGAATCCATCCCTTTTCGTCGTCGCCCGGAGAAATGCGTTGTTTTCTCTTCGACAAGCCGGAAACTCTGCGCATCGCCGCCGATGCCTGTTACGCTTCTCGGTGCCCTCGAGAGACTGCATCCTGTTTCTAATCGTGACGCTCGCGGCCCTCGCGGCGTACGGCCAATTTGGTTAGGCGGATGAGCAGAAGAACAACGTTCGAGGAACTGTCATCAACCAACTGACGCACGCGCCGGTTCCGCGCGCCCTCGTCTATTCTCCGGACAATCGCTATGCCGCCATGACAGACGGCGAGGGGAGTTTTGAATTCACCCTCCCAAAAGGCAACACCAAGACAGACACGGGCAGCATTGCGAGCTTTGGCGTCTCCTAGGGCCCGATGCCGGCCTATCGCAATGACGAGCTTCGGCTCTTGGCTCGCAAACCGGGATTTCTGGACGATCCGCGTGACCGGCGCGAGACGCGTGCAATTGCCGGCAGGGACGTCACCATTGCTCTTTTGCCCGAAGGGTTGATCAAGGGACGAGTCACTCTCTCGACAGGTGAACCCGCAACCGGGGTCATTGTCCAGCTGTTTTCCAGGATGGTGGCGGACGGATTGCCCCGCTGGATGCCAGCTGCCGCGGCTCGCGTCAATTCTGCGGGGGAGTTCCGCTTTGCTGAGCTTCAGCCTGGTTCCTACCGGTTGGCGACCCGCGAGCTCCTGGACAATGATCCGCTTACCACGCTTCCCGGAGGGCAGCGGTACGGATTTCCGCCTGTCTATTTCCCAGGTGCGTCGGATTTCTCTTCCGCCAGTTCGGTTGAAGTCGCAGCCGGGGGAACTGTTCAGGTCGACCTATCGCTTATCCGCCAGCCCTATCACGAGGTGAAGATTCCAGTCGTGAGCAACCGGGACATCCCCGGAGGAACATATCGGTAAAGGGGCAACGTGGGCCGGGATACTCGCTGGGATACAACGCCCGATCGAACAGGATTGAAGGGATGTTGCCCAACGGTAATTACGTGGTCGAAGCATCGACATCCGGCGAGAATTCGGTCACCGGAAGCGCAAATCTCAGGGTTACCGGCGCCTCCGTGAGTGGATCGGAGATGAGATGATCCGCACCAGTTCGATCAGCCTTGAGGTGAAAGAAGAATTCAGCGAGACCTCGTATCCGGGCACAGCGTCATCGAGCGATGGGCAGCACACCTATGACATGGACGGCGCCCGGCTCTATCTCCAGGCACGCGCTGAGAATGCCGATGATGCCGAGGAACTGAGAGGGGGAGGGTACATTCGCCCGCCAACCCGCCCCCCTGACGACTATTTGGTGATCGAGAATCTGCAGCCAGGACGTTATTGGCTGCGTTTGACCTCATCCCGTGGGTACGTAGCCTCGGGCACCTCCGGCGGAGTCGATGTACTCAACGAGCCGATCATGATCGCACCGGGCTCAACCATTCCCGTCGAGGTTACGATGCGCGACGATGGCGGCAAAATCGAAGGCGCGATTCCGACGATCGCTCAGTCCGCCTCGGCAGATGCGATGATGATGCCGCATTCGCCGGAGGCGTGGATCTATTGCATTCCCCGGCCGAACAGCCCCGGCCAATTTGAGACCCTTGCCGTGTCGGGCGATGGGAAGTTTCATTCTCGCGTGATGGCGCCGGGCGATTACCTTCTTCTCGCGTTCTCTGAGCGGCAGCCTTTTCTTGCGTATCGCGATGCCGAGGCTATGAAAGTCTACGAGTCGAAGGGACGAACCGTTCAGGTCTCGGCCGGGCAGAATACGAGGGTACAACTCGAGGTCATTCCCAGCAGCGAGTGAGGGAAGGGAGATGCGCAATCCGACACGGAGCCGAAGGTTCATCCGAATTGTGGTTGTGAGTCTGTTTTGTGCGCAAGGCATGGTCACGGCGCAGATTGTCAACGCTGTTCAAGCCGCGAGTTCTGGCGGACCTTATCGGATTGCCGGCGTTGTGGTGGCCAAGAGCGACGGGAACCCTCTGGCTCGTGCGCGAATCGTCGTCCAGGATGTGAAGAATTCCGAAAAGTTCGAATCGATGATTACGGCGGAAGATGGCAAGTTCGAGTTCACCGGCGTGCCCGCGCGAGAGTATTCGCTGCGTGGCGCCAAACGAGGATTCATCTCTGCTGCTTACGATCAACATGACGCGTATTCGACAGCGATTGTGACCGGCGCCGGCTTCGATACTGAGAATCTCGTGCTTAAGCTTTCGCCCGACGCGTTAATATCGGGCGCGGTTCTCGACGAAGCCGGAGACCCGGTTCGGCGCGCCTCGATCACACTGTATGTCGAGGATCATCCCGACGGCATCAGCCAGATTCATATGTGGCGCGGCGCGCAAACCGATGATCTGGGGGTATATGAGGTCACCGGGCTGACGCCCGGACCTACTTCCTCGCGGTGACCGGTCGTCCATGGTATGCGATGCATCCTCCCTCAGACCGCAGTCAGTCCGGGTCGAAAGAAAGCACCGCGCCCCCGGCGACGTTCGACCGCTCTCTGGATGTCGCCTACCCCGTGACCTACTCTGGGGACGTCACCGACGCCGACAGCGCCACGCCCATTGTCATCCGGGGTGGAGAGCACGTCCAGTTGGATATTCACTTGAATCCTGTTCCTTCTCTCCACCTGGTGTTTCACCTGCCTGGAGACGGACGAAAACTTTTCTTCTTTTCCGCGGCTCGAAACACAGGCCTTTGACGGCAACACCTACGTTCAACCCAGAGTAGCCGGACGCGAGATCGTTGGCATACCGTCGATTCCAAAGGAATGGCCGAATTCGAGATTTCCGCGGGCAAGTACGACGTAGTCGTTGTTGGGCCGGGGAAGCGTTATTCGATTTCACAGCTGTCAGCCGAGGGCGCCGAAGTAGTGGGGCACGTGATCAACCTTGCGGCCGGAGCTTCGCCTTCTTTGTCAGTCACGGTGACCGCCGGCGGCGTTGCTGTGCGAGGTACTGTAAAAAAAGCAGCGAAGCCTTTTCCAGGAGCAATGGTCGTTTTGATTCCAAGGGATCCGCAGGGAAACCATGACCTCTTCCGCCGTGATCAAAGCGACCTGGATGGTACTTTCGATTTGCGCGGCGTTGTGCCCGGTTCTTATACAGTAGCCGCTATCGAAAATGGCTGGGACTTGAATTGGGCCGAGACCGATCTGATCGCCGGTTACGCGAAACATGGACAGAAAATTCAGGTCGCTGCCCAGTCGGGTTCATCGTTGAATATTTCTGACATCCCGGTCCCATCAAAATAACAACGCGGTTGAACCCCCAAGAAGTTCCATAATCCCGGGTGTCGCAATACTTACGGGAGTAGCCCGACGGTCGCGGTAGTTAGGAGTCGACGTTCCTTCTACAACAGATCCCGATATCGCTCCAATGCGACCCGCACCAACTGGCTGCGGGCTCGGACGTCGGCCTTTCCAAATAGTTGCTGCAGGCAATTCTTCACCGCGCTTTCCGAGATCTCCATTCGTGCCGCGATTTCCTTGTTGACGAGACCCTGAACCACCAACTTCATGACTTCGATTTCTCGGGGATTAAGTGTTGGCCGGTCTCTCTGCACAAATGTCGCTCCAGCGTGCCCCGGCGATACGCTCTCTTCCTCGGTCACATCGGCGATAATCGCAGCCAGTTTCGGAGTCGTGCCGTCCTTGTACGTTGAGAACCACACTTCGGCGAGGAACGACTCGCCGTTCCCCCGATGTCCGCGGCACTGCATTGAGGTTCGGAACTGTGGCCCTTCTTCCCAGCGTAGGGCATGATGAAGTTCTGGAAGGAATGCAGCCACTGGTTGCCCGATCAAATCTTCTCCATGCGGCACCATCAGCTCCGCCGCAGCACGATTTGCCAGTTCGATGAATCCCCGTTCATCGACAGTCACGATGGCGGCTGGGCTGGTTTCAACAAGCACCTGCATGCGCTGCTGCGTTTCCAGGCTAAGCCGCCGATTCCGCAAAACCTCCGACGTCAACAGACCGCATCCGCAAAGTGCCAGGGCTTCAAAGCCCAGCCGGATGTGAGTGTCGGATGGATCCAGATCGCTGAATCGCTCGCTGAGACCCGCGCAAACGATACCCAGCAACACGATCGCCCAGCGCGGTAGAAATCCCGCAGCCAGCATGATCGGGAATAGATAGAGAAATCCGAGGGAAAAGTACGGCTTGGTCCACCAATCCACGACTGCGATGGCGACAACTATCGCCGCAGAGACAGCCAGAACCAGAGTCCGGTTCCGCTGCTCCCAGATCCATTCCAGACGTGGCATGAATGTTGGGGATTATCACACGACCGATCCGTGGCGAGCACCCAATCAGGCGATTTGCCCGCAAGATTAGGACGGACGCAGAGAGAAACTCTGTAGCTCGCGCTGCCATCTGCATGGCTAATCGAACGATTGGCTGTGAGCACAAACCCAGCAAGCTCAAATACCAAAGCGGAAAGGCGTTCGAGTGTCTTCCGGAACGGCTTGAAATTGACGATAAGTGAGGAACAACCTGCTGATCGCTGCGGGTGGGGATGTTTGTCTACGCGCAAAGCGTGGAGATCTTTGATGTCTCCGTTTGCAAGTCGAGCCGACTCATGATTCGCCGCATTGTCGATTTCGCGCTGAGTAACCGCCTTTTTGTTCTAGGCCTCGCCATCGTGTTGTTTATTTGGGGAATTATTTCGTTCCATAACCTGCCGATCGAAGCCTATCCCGACGTGGCTGACAACTACGTCGAAGTCATCACGCAATGGCCTGGAATCTCTGCCGAGCAGGTGGAACAACAGGTCACTATTCCTCTAGAGACGGTGATGAACGGAATTCCCGGAGTTGTTCACCTCCGCTCGTTTTCATTGTTCGGCCTTTCCGATCTGAAACTAGTCTTCGAAGACGGAACCAACAATGCATGGAATCGTGAGCGGGTTCTCGAGCGCTTGAGCCAAGTCACGCTTCCTCCCGGCGTGAGTCCGCAGATGGGCACCGACTGGAGCCCAGTCGGTCAGATCTATTTCTTTACCTTGCGCAGCACCAATCCTAAGTACGATCCGATGGAACTGAAATCCATCGAAGACTGGATCGTCGAGAAGAATTTGAAGTCGATCCCCGATATCGTGGACGTTTCCAGTTTTGGTGGGCCCACCCGTGAATATCAGGTGCGCGTCGATCCCAACAAACTGATTTCGTATGGCTTGAGCCTGGCGCAGGTTGAGCAGCAGCTCACCAACAACAACGCGAATGCCGGCGGAAGCTTCATCCAGGAAGGACTGCAGCAGATCAACATTCGTGAAGTCGGGCTGGTGAATCATATTCGTGATATCGAACAGACCGTCATCCTGACCAAGAACGGCACGCCCTTGCGAATAGAAGACATTGCTGTTGTCTCGCAGGGGCCAAAGATTCGGCTCGGCCAGTTCGCACGCGCCATTCACCGCGAAGACGGCAGGATTGTTGACAACGAAGACGCCGTCTCTGGCATTGTCTTATTGCGGAAAGGCGCCGCCGCCGATCCGGCGCTGCAGGCGCTCCATCAGAAAGTTCAGGAGATGAACGATCACATCCTGCCCAAGGGGGTGAAAATCGTTCCATTCATTGACCGCAGCGACCTGGTGCACTTTACGACCCACACCGTGCTGCACAACCTGACGGAAGGCATGATTCTGGTTTCAATCATCCTTCTGCTTTTCCTCGGCAACGTGCGCGGAGCCCTGATCGTCGCAGCCACCATTCCCTTCTCGCTGCTGTTTGCATCGATTTGTCTGGATTTGAAACAGGTCCCTGCAAATCTGCTCTCCCTCGGTGCGCTGGACTTTGGCATGGTGGTCGATGGCGCCGTCGTCATGATCGAAAACATCGTCCGCCACATGAACGTCGGCAATAGCACGCAAACTCCCACGGAACGCATTGGCGGTGCGGCCCATGAAGTACAAAGGCCAGTGTTTTATGCGATCGCAATTATCATCACTGCGTATCTTCCGATCTTCACGTTGCAACGCGTGGAAGGACGGCTCTTCCATCCCATGGCGTGGACAGTAGCTTTTGCTCTTTTGGGGGCGCTCATCTTCTCCATTCTGATTGCTCCAGTGCTGGCCAGTTATGCCTTCTCCAAGGGCGCGAAAGAGTGGCCCAACCCAGCCATGGAGTTTTCGATCAAGCACTACCGCCGCGCGGTCCGATGGGCAATCCATCACCGTGCGGTCACCGTCGGAGTCGGAGTCCTCGGTCTGTTCCTTGCGCTTTACCTCGCGTTTGGTGGCGCGATTGGCTCAGAGTTCTTGCCTCACCTGGACGAAGGCGCGCTCTGGGTTCGCGGCACGCTGGCTCCCAGCACCGGTCCCGACGAAGGGATCCGGGTTTCGAATCAAGCCAGAATTACGCTTTGCTCGTTTCCTGAAGTTCCCCATTGCACGAGCCAAGTCGGCCGCCCCGACGACGGCACCGACACTACTGGCTTTTTCAATACCGAATATTTTGTCGATCTGAAACCAAAGCAAGAGTGGCGTCCGATCTTCCAT
>Ga0126378_10005151_pt1 | contig 10119 bp, 4 predicted proteins | sample PanSoiMetPlot_23_FD_92587 | JGI IMG/M metagenome (GOLD analysis project Ga0126378, IMG submission 92587) | Tropical forest soil microbial communities from Panama - MetaG Plot_23 | ecosystem: Environmental > Terrestrial > Soil > Tropical forest > Bulk soil | place: Panama | collected 2016-02-17 | reverse complement strand
CGGAGCGCTTCGCGGCTGTAAAGTTCACAGAAGTCGATCGTCTCGGCGATATCGCCATCGGCCTCAGCCCAGTTCTTGCTCACTTCAAAAACGAGCCAGGCCATGAATTCAAACTTGCGCTCGCGCAGGAGGTCGCCCACGCGGAATACGAGGCTTGCGCGCTCCTCTACGGATGTGCGACTCCACGATTCGAAAGCCTTCAGCGCTGCATTCATGGCGGGCTCGACGTGGTCGCGGCCGGCTTTCTGATGGATTCCGACCACTTGTGACGGGCGCGCGGGATTCAGCGATTTGATCTTCTCGCCTGTCTTCACGCGCTTTCCCCCGATGATCAGGTCGTACTCACGGCCTAGTTGGCCGCGCACTTTTTCGATAGCGGAACGCATTTTGCGTGCGTTCTCTTCGTGGGAGAAATTGACGGATGGTTCGTTGACGAACGGACCTTGATGCAGGCGGACTTGTAGACGCGGCGGGGCTTCCATGGTTGCCATGAGTGCACCTCTGTAGTGATTCGAGATCGAGTCCGGAACCGGACAGAATGATTATTTACTGCTTTATTGTAGCACCGGGCTCGGGCCGTCTAACTCGGCTGGCGCTAGCCATAGACTGCGAAATTCCGACCGATCGGTCGCTTGCAGAGCAAAAAAGTTTCGAAAGCCTACTTCTGCAGAAATTCTGCAACGGCGCCCACCACGCGGTCATTTTCACAGCTCGTCCATTGATGACCGCATTCATTGTTCACTGTAAGCAGTTCTGCGCGAATTACCTTACCGAATTCCATCGCGGGTCCAGGAGTCACTGTGTGGTCCTGTAACGCGACCACGATCAGAACCTTGGCCTTAACCGCTGAGGCCGCCTTCTCCATCGAACCGCCAAATGGCTCTGACACATCGAGTGCCATCATTGCCTGATCCTGGCGGATGTGATTGTTGGCGTCATAAGCGGAGTCTGACTTTGCAGCCGAAAGCGATTGCAGGGCCTTTTCGCGTGTCGTCTCGGCGTTGTAATGCTGTGGCGTGGTTAGCACGAGGGCACCGAACTCGGCATTCGAAACCCTTGCAGGACTCTCGTTGTAGTCTCCGCCCTTCCAGCTTTTGTCATTCATGATCGAATCGATCTGCGCTTGCCAGAGCACAAGATCGTAGGCTGGCAACCGAGGAGACCCGACAATCGGGATGGCTTTGTCCATAAACTCGGGATACGAGACCATCCATTGGAAAGTTTGCATGCCTCCCATTGAGATGCCCATAACTGCCATGACATGGTGAATACCGAGCGTCTCGGTCAGCAATCGATATTGACTTTCGACCATATCGCGGATGGTAATCTTCGGGAAATGCATCCTGGGCTGCGCGGTGCTGTTCGAAGGAGAACTGGAGACGCCGTTGGATAAGGCATCCACGGCGATCACGTAATATCTCGAGCTGTCGGCAAGCCTCCCGGGGCCAATCGCTCCGGAAAGCTGCTCTGTTGTGCCCCCGGCCCAAGTCGGAAACAGAATCACACTCGATCGAGTCGAATTGGCCTTGCCGAACGTGCGATAGCCAATTCGGCAATCGCGCAGAACTTCGCCGCTCTGCAGTTTCAGATCACCGAGATCCGCAAACTGCTGTTGGCCGTCCTGCGCAACGGAAACCGTGCAAAGAAGCGCGAGAAAACCGATAAGAAGGAACCAACGTTCGCGGACAATCATTCCGCCGCCATCGCCCTTGCAACCGGTTCGAGCCGCGCGGTGAAGTGTCGCAAGAACGGAGCCTCATGACTCAGCTTGAGGGGCTGAATGCGATCGCGATTCTTCCAGACTTCCAGAATCACCTCGACCACGTAATCAATGTGGCTCTGCGTGTAAACCCGCCGCGGAATCGCAAGGCGAACAAGATCCATCTTGGCGGCTGCTCCGAACATAAGCGTGCCAATCTCGACTGAACGGATTCCGCCCTCAAGATAAAGCTCCGCCGCGAGCGCAACACCGGGAAAATATGCTGGCGGGATCTCCGGCAGGAAGGCCCGCGCGTCGATGTAAATCGCGTGCCCGCCGGGTGGCTGCACAATGGGAACTCCCTGCTCGGCAATATGGTTTCCAAGGTACGCGGTAGACGCGATCCGGTAGCGCAGGTAATCCTCTTGCAGCGCCTCTTGAACTCCGACACCAATTGCTTCCAAATCGCGCCCCGCCAAGCCGCCGTAGGTTGGGTAGCCCTCGGTGAGGATCAGCAAGTCCTTCTCACGCTGTGCCAGCGTATCGTCGTTCGTACACAGAAAGCCGCCGATATTTGCCATGCCATCTTTTTTGGCCGACATGGTGCAGCCATCGCCATAGCGAAACATCTCCTGTGCAATTTCTTTTGGTGTCTTGGAATCGTACCCCGGCTCTCGCAGCTTGATGAAATAAGCGTTCTCAGCGAAGCGGCACGCGTCGAAGTAAAGCGGCAGCCCATGCTTTCGGCAGATGGCGCTTACCTGACGAACGTTCTCCATCGAAACGGGCTGACCGCCACCTGAGTTGTTGGTCACCGTGAGCATGACCAGGGGGATCCGCTCTCGCCCGACCTTGTGAATCAATTCTTCGAGGGCTCCGACGTCCATATTCCCCTTGAACGGATGTTTGAGGCTCGGCTCCCGGCCTTCTGGAATCATGAGGTCGACTGCCTCGGCTCCAACAAACTCCACATTCGCCCGCGTGGTATCGAAATGCGTGTTGTTCGGCACAACATCGCCCTTCTTGCAGGCGACTCCGAACAAGATGCGTTCCGCAGCGCGTCCCTGATGCGTGGGAATCACGTGTCTATAGCCAAAAATGTCCTGGATCGAATCACGAAAGTGGTCGAAGCTTCTGCTTCCCGCGTAACTCTCATCGCCTTCCATCACGGCTGCCCACTGCTGCGCCGACATGGCACCAGTGCCCGAATCGGTAAGCAGATCGATGAGGACGTCATCCGCCTGCAAAAGGAACAGGTTGTAGTACGCGGCGCAGAGGAGTTGTTCACGCTCTTTGCGCGTGGTCCAGCGGATCGGCTCAACACTCTTAATGCGAAAAGGCTCGATGACAGTTTTGACGGGCATGATGGCTCCTGCCGAGGCGATGCTCTCGTTTGGGTCGATTCAGTTCAGGCTTAGGGAACTTTGACAGACTCCCGCCGTTCAACTGGAGATGTGACTGCGGCGGTTCGTTCCAACTTGTCCCACGCAAACTTGCGCCCTTCGGCCGCCCTCTTCAGTGTCTTCAGAAGCACGATCGAAAACAGCTGACGATAGGCGAATCGCTGCAGCCAAACCTGGCTGAGCAACCACGTGTCTTCTTTCGATCCCGGCCGTCGACGTTCCAGGAAAAACGCCACCGTCGACGCAACAAAATCGATGATAAGGAAAGTAACGAAGAACACCACCAGTTTCTGAAAACTAGCAGGGTCGGTCGATTCGGGATGGAAGAACTTCTGGATGAAGTACCACGCGACACCAACGACGAACATGATGTCGATGAATGGGGACACGATGGGAAGCAGAATCTGAAATATCAGAATGTTCGGCAACGCCACCCAACCGAGTGCTCCCTCACGAGCAAACACTCCACGATGCTTATACAAGGCCTGCAAAATACCAAACGACCAACGGAAACGTTGCCGCATCAGGCCATTGGCGGTCGTCGGTGCTTCCGTATAGGCGAGCGCCTGATCTTCATATTCCACGCGATAGCCGCGGCGCAGAAGTGCCATCGTCAGGTCTGCATCCTCGGCCACCGTATCGATGGGGTAGCCGCCCGCCTCACGCACGGCCGACACCCTCCAGGCTCCAATAGCGCCCGGCACCACACTCACAGCCCCGAGCGTATTCAACGCACGGCGCTCGAAGTTCTGGCTGGTGATGTACTCGACCGCCTGCCAGCGCGTCCAGAGATTCACGCGGTTGCCAACCTTGGCGTTTCCGGCGATCGCACCTACCTTCGAATTCATGAAATGGGGAACAAGATGTGAGATCGCGTCGGGCGCGATAATGGTGTCCGCATCGATGCCGACGAAGATTTCTTCATCGGTGAGATGCTCGAGGCCATAGTTCAACGCTTCAGCTTTGCCGGCATTCGCCTTCGTCAGAATCAGAACATGACCTTCGGCCTCTTCCTGCGCGAACGCCCGCCGAGCGACCTCCAGCGTGCGATCCTTCGAGCCGTCGTCGATCACGATCACATGCAGGTTCGGATAATCCGAATCGAGAACTGACCGCACAGTCCTCTCGATGACTTTCTCTTCGTTGTATGCAGGAATCAGTACAGCCACTTTCGGCTTGTACGCCGCGATCTGTTCGGGGGTCGCATCTTCGTGATTGGCGACGCGGTCATACACAGCCAGCGCGCCCACCAGAAGCAAGCGCGCAGTCATGAGCAGATCTCCCAGGAAGAAGATCCACGTGATCGACATCATGCCGGCGCCCCACAGCCAGAATCCGATGCGGTTCAACCATGCTGCCCAGCGCTCGTTGCGCGGGATAGGCGGCATGACATCGGCTTTCGTTTTTCCTAGAAGCTGATAAACCGGAACAATTTCGTACCCACGAGCGCGAAGCCCCTCGATGATCATCGGCAATGCACGAACCGTCTCCCGCCGATTACCGCCGCCGTCATGTAGCAGGATGATGTTGCCGCAGAGTTGATCGTTCACATTGCAGGCGGGAAGGTCTTTCATCACCGCATCGCGGATCTCTTCGGCACTTCGCCGCGGATTGTCACGCCAATCGTTGGGGTCGATTCGATTTCCAATCGTGACGTACCCCATATCCTGCGTGACTTCGAGTGGCCGGACCTGGTCCGCTGTATCAGGCTCCTGGTCGATGGCATATGGCGGCCGGAAAAGAATGGTGCGAATGCCCAAGCGGCTCGCAAACAACCTCTCGGTCAGGTTCAACTCCAATTTCATGTAGCTCTTGGAGATGTTGCTGATATCCGGATGGGTGAAGGTGTGATTCCCGATCTCGTGCCCTTCGTCGTAAATGCGCCGAGTCAGGGCTGGATTGTTTTCAGCCTGGATCCCAATCAGAAAAAATGTAGCCTGGGCGTTTTCCCGCTTCAGAACGTCGAGAATTTTAGGCGTCCACTCCGGATCAGGTCCGTCGTCGAAGGTGATCGCAACTTGCTTAGCCGTCGCGCCATAGCGCGCAACCCGATATGGCTCCGGCAGCGTCTTGAAAACTTGATCGGTGATTAAGCCTGTCCCAGGATCGAGCGTGATGTCGCGCTCTCCGTTGGCCGGGCGCGCCTCGATTCGCAGGATTTCTCCCTGCCCCTCCATATCGACGTCCTGTCCTGGCTGCACATCTCTCAGTTTGTCAGGAGCACCAGGATCGTTGGGCAGGTCCCATACCTTCCAGAGCGAACGATCTTCGGATCCGAGCCGCCAGAGAGCAAAAGTCTTGATGCCTAGAGTTCGTGCTGCCCGCATTTCGTTCAGCCCGGTGACTCCGTCGAGGAACCACACGTCATGCCGAAGATTCGACTCGTCCATAAAACTGAAGTGCGGATTCATGCTGTCGTAGTCGAAATCGACGTCCTGATCAGAATCGCGCGCCGCGAGCCACGCCTCCTGCACCGTGACGTTGGTGTTCTTCAGCCCCGGCGGCGGATTTTTTTTGGGTTTCTGTACCCAGTCATATCCGTAGTTGCCGACCGCACAAATCAGCTTGTCGAGCGGGATTTTCTGCTTGGCAATCTCGAGATTCTTGGTGAACCACTCCTGAGACGCTACCGGGCCCGGTTCGCTCTCGGATTCGTGCTCGTCATAGTTCATGAGCACGACACCATCGGTCCGCGCCGCGATCGCCGCGTAGTCAAAGTCTCTGTCACGGGCGGGCACGCTCACGTATAGCTTCAGTCCCTTGGCGTGGAGATCGGAGCCTAATTCACCAAGCAGCGCCACATACCCCGGCTGAGCTTTCTTGGGGAAGTCTTCGAAGTCGACCATCAAACCGCGGTACTTATCCGACGCGAGAAATGCCATGATCTGCTGGCAAAAGCTCGTGCGCGCGTCGGCATTCATCAGAAAACCGGCAATTTCGGGCTTCCATTCCGTCTCGTCGAAGTTGTTGACGAGCGGGAAGACTTCCATATCGGTATCTGCCGTCTTGAGAAACGGCATGACCTCGTCATCCACCGGATGCACGCGGCCGTCTTGCAACACATTGAAGTACTTGTACGTCTGCTGGTCCAAGCCCTGAACGTTGCCGTCGGGTCCCAGAACGTGCAGCCACTCGGGGTAGAGCAGGTCGACCTGGTGGGCATACTCGCGGAGGGATGCGAAGCTCGCTGCATCCCACTGAACGTAGAAAGCGGCACGGATGCCTTCATCGGCATTCAAGACGACCTGCGATGGAGGCGTCTTCGACTTGCGGCGGGCCCGTGCGGCGGCAAGTTTCTTGCGCTCTTTCTCCTTCTCTTTTTCCCGCTCTTTCTCTTTTAGCGCGTGGTAGGGCCGCTTCTGATCGGGAAGCAGAAGGCTTGGAAGTTGCTCATTTCGAATGGCGGTATAAACGAAAAATACTACGATGAGGGTGATGGCCAGTCCGAGAATGTCGAACAGCCGGCGCAGGCGCCGCCAACGCGATTGACGCGGATCGTAAAAGACAGGTTTAGCCATGAGCACGCGAACTTCTAATCGTATGATGCGTTGTCGGGTCGGTCAAACCCCATCCGTGCCACCAAATCTATGGGCGGGAGCACAGGCAACCAAACCTTGCGAGCGATAAACGCGATATATTTCTAGCGTGCGCCAACTTGTGCGCCAAAATCTGCGGTTGTTTCTGGCGGCGGGTCTGGCGGCGCTTCTGTTACGCCTGTTTTTTCTACTCAAATTCCCGCACGTAACCGCTGATTCCACCCTCTACGCCGAACTCGCCAAGAACTGGCTTCTCCGAGGAATTTACGGCGTGAGTACCGACACCGGCGGTGTAGTGCCGAGTTTCGCCCGACTGCCGGGATACCCGGCATTCCTGGCGTTTGTCTTCGCAATCTTCGGGATCGACCACTTCCGAACCGCGATGACGATCCAGATCCTGGTCGACGTCGGAACCTGCTTCGTGGTGGCCGATCTGGCCCGTCGGTGCATCTCCGATCGCGCCGCCAAGGCTGCCTTCCTGGTGACAGCGATTTGCCCCTTCCTTGCCCAGTACACAGCCGCAGCGCTGACTGAGACGCTGGAAATCTTCTTCACGGCGCTAGCCATGGAATATGCCGTGATCGGCCTCGAAGAAATGGCTCGGAACGGATTCACGCCTCGGCCTTGGCGCAAGTGCGGGCTTTCGGTCGGGGCTTGTATTCTCCTACGCCCCGACGGGGGGTTGCTTCTCGCGGCGATCGGCTTGTATCTGGGAATTCTTTCTCTCCGGGCGTGGAAATCTGGACGACCCGTGAGGCGGCTGCTACAGGCTGGACTTATTGTTGCGGTTTGTTCGTTGACTCCGCTTGCGATCTGGGGTTGGAGAAACATGCACACTCTGCATCGCGTACAGTTCCTGGCGCCGAGATACGCGAACGAGGAAGAGGAATTCGTTGCGACGGGCTTTATTCGTTGGACGCGCACTTGGATCGCAGATTACGTCTCGACTGAAGAAATCTACTGGAATGTCCCCGGGGACAAAGTTGACGCGACCAATCTCCCTTCCCGCGCCTTTGACTCGCCCGAACAACGCGAGAAGACATTCGACCTCTTTGGCGAGTACAACCAGGTCCTGCGCATGACCCCAGCCCTCGACGCGCAATTCGCACAGTTGGCCGGCGAACGGATCCGCGTGCATCCGATGCGCTATTACGTCTGGCTGCCTCTGGTGAAAATCGCCGATATGTGGCTGCGTCCACGCACAGAATTGCTGCCCCCGGACAGCCGCTGGTACGAATTCACCGACGATCCGCAATGGATCGTCCTGGCCGTCGGTTTTGGCATTCTGAATCTGCTCTATGTGTTGGCCGCGGCCGCAGGACTGATCCGCGGCCGCCCGATCGCATGGGTCGGCCTTGGCATCTCGTACATCGTCTTGCGATCGTTGTTTCTCGGCACCATGGAGAATCCCGAAGCGCGTTACACTCTCGAATGTTACCCGGCGGTGATTCTGATGGCATCGGGGATGTGGAGAAAATCAAGGAAGGCCGAGGCCTACTGATCTGAAATTAATTCGCTTCGCAGCTGGACAGGCTATTGATTTGAGCCAGCCTTAAGCGATTCCGACCGAGCGCGTTCTCCCTTGGCGGCTAATTCGTTTCCGGCTTGTTCGTATGCGTCTCCCAAAAACGCATGCGCCTCGAAATTTTCAGGGGCCACTTCAACGGCTTTCTGCAGGTAAGGCATGGCCTGATCCGGCAAATGCTCAAGCGTCAGGATTCGCCCCAACAACAAATTTGCGCGAAAGTGCTCCGGGTTCAATTCCAGAACCCCGTGCAGAAGATCGACCGCTTCCGGGACATGTTGCGTGCGAGCATAAACCGAAGCCAATGAATATTGGGCATCGGGCCACTTCGGGCGCTTCTTCGCCACGAACTCGAAATAAGGAGTTGATTCCCGCCATTTGCCAGTCTCAAAAAGGGCGAGCCCTAGCTCATATTGACTCTCTACTGAGTCCGGTAGAAGCTGCACAGCCTTTTGTAACGCGACAATAGCTTCTGGGTACCGCTTCACGCGTGCTAGAGCGATCCCAAGTTGCCCCTGGGCCACCGTAATCGCAGGACTGTCGTTCAGCACATGTTGCAGAAGGGGAATCGCCTCGGTGTAGCGTCCGTCTTCAACGGCGATCATCCCTTCATGCAGGACGTTCGATATTTCGATCTTGTCTTTTGGGTCGGCACCTTGAAGCGGATCTGCCGACGCGGACGCGCTGCCGCCTGCGTATCCCAGCGCAGCGAGATTCGCTGTCTGATCAGAAGTCAGCGATGCTTTCTCGGTACCGCCGTGATAGCTGGCCGTTTTATCCCGCATTTCATTGAGTTGGGCTAACAAGGTGCTGGTCACCGCTGGCGATGACGCCGCTAAATTGCGCTGGTCGGCCTTGTCTTGAGTCTCATCGTAAAGCTCCGGCTTTGGCGCTTTGATGGCGAGGTACTTCCCCGAACGGAGCGAACGAAGTGAACTCCACCCAAAAGCGCGATGCGGATAGTCGGTCTCGGCATATGCCGGAAGATCACTCGCTGAGATCTTCGTGCCTCCCTTCATAACAGGAACTAAGGATTCGCCCTGAAAGGTTGGCGGAAGGGGGAGGCTCAGCATAGCGAGCAGTGTGGGCGCGACATCGATCAGTCGCACGCGGCTGGTTACGCGACGGCCGGCCAGAAGCTCACCAGGCAACTTAAACAGGAGAGGCACGTGGATCGTTTCGTCATAGAGAAAAATCCCATGCATTGCTTCGCCGTGTGCGCCCAAGGATTCCCCATGGTCTGACATCAAGACGATGAGGCTACGTTCATAAAGGCCTTGCTGCCTCAGATACCTAAAAAGCTTGCCCAGAGACGCGTCTGCATATGCGACTTCGCCGTCATAGCGGTCCTTAAATTTGGTATCAAACGGAGGTGGTGGATCGTAAGGCGCATGCGGGTCGTACAGATGAATCCACACAAAGAATGGCGTCTTGCGATTCTTGTCCAGCCAGATGGTCGCATTTCGCACGACGTCACCGGCTCGGCGTTCGACGGTGTCGTAACGACTCTCGTTCGGCGACTGCTTGGGACGAAATCCTGCATTGAAATAGTCGAAGCCGCGGTCGAAACCCGGAGCCATGCTGGCCTTTGGATCCAGAATCAGGGAGCCGATAAACGCCGCCGTCTGGTATCCGCTTTTTTGCAGAATTTCCGGAACATAAGGAAGCAGCGCAGGCAGGGGGTGGCCGAAGTCGGTAACCGTGTGGAACTGCGGATAGGTCCCCGTAAAAATCGTCGCATGGGACACCGGCGTGAGAGGGGCCTGCGAATAGGCGCGTTCAAACACCACACCCTGCTTCGCAACAATATCAAGATTGGGAGTGAGCCCGCGCTTCGATCCAAGAAAGTCCATGCGATCGGCACGGGTTGTATCGACTGTAATGAAAACGATGTTGGGAGCTTCCGCAAGGGCCTGAAGACTTGCCGCAACCAGAACCAGTCCGATCAAGCAGGAT
>Ga0126378_10005150_pt1 | contig 10120 bp, 6 predicted proteins | sample PanSoiMetPlot_23_FD_92587 | JGI IMG/M metagenome (GOLD analysis project Ga0126378, IMG submission 92587) | Tropical forest soil microbial communities from Panama - MetaG Plot_23 | ecosystem: Environmental > Terrestrial > Soil > Tropical forest > Bulk soil | place: Panama | collected 2016-02-17 | reverse complement strand
TGGCCGCTTCCACGGCCAGCAGATCGCTACCCATCTTCGGCAAACCCTGACGCCTGTCTAGGTGCTAGCACGAAACTCCAGCTCTCTTGAGTACTCCCTCGAGTCCGGCAAAGCTTATGCGGGTCGAAGCTTCCGGGGTGCCGCCGCCTTCCCAGTGAGTTTCGAGGCTGAGGGCATAACGAAATCCGTCTCGTTGGAGGGCCTGTAGTTGACCCACCCAATCGATAATTCCTCCGCCCACCGGCGCCCACTCGTATTTTTTGCCGGGCTTGTGCAACACGTCCTTGCAGTGGCAGTGACCGATACGGTTCGTGGGCAGCAAACGGTAGCCGTCGGGATAAGGCACCGTGCCGATGGCGGCGGCATTGCCGGGATCCCAATTGAGCATGAAATTGCGGTTCGGAATTGCGTTGAGAACCGCAACCGATTCCGCCGCCGTTGCAGTGTTGCAGGACGGCTCATTTTCAAGCAGCAGGATCAGGTTTTCCTTGGCGCAGCGCTCGGCCGCCTGTCTCAGTTTTTGATTGATGGCTGTCCGATATGGCTTGGCATCGTCGAGTCGCCAGAAATCGAAGCAGCGAATGCGATCGGTGTTAAAGAATTTTGCCAGCGAAATGCACTTTTCGAGCAGCTGGTCTTGTCGGGAGGCGTCGAAATGGGAGTGAAACTGGTCGCGACGTTCACTCTGCTTCGAAATTGGCGCTCCCGGCCAATCGGTCTTGAACAGCGGGCTGGCAATGTCGGTGACGCGCAGATTGTGTTCGGCGAGAATCTTTTTCGCGTCCTCGAGTCGCTTGTCGCTGAGCTCGGTTACGTTCTTGTCCCACAGCGAGCGCAACTCGATCCACTGCAAGCCAAAATCGCGGGCAACGATCGAACATGCCCGCTCAAAATCCTGGGTGATTTCATCGTTGATGACGGCGAGCCGAAATGGGCACGATCCGCCGGCGCCCTGCGAAAAAGCGAAACCACCGGCCTTTTTTGTCATCCATGAGAAGCCCGCGATCAGTCCGGCCGTACCCAAACCACTGAGCATTGTCCGCCTAGTGTATGCCACGTGTTTACCTCCGCAACCCCATATGTTTACATCATTCCGCCATAACGTGCAGTTGTTCATCGCCTAGCAGATGTCAGGCGCGCAGCGGAGGAATGAGATCGCCGCCAGGGACTCGGGCGAGTTTCTTCGGCCCCTGCAGGACGATATCCCACCCATTGGGGCCGCCGACTGAGCCCCGAGTACCTTACCCGAACCTCGGCAACCGCAACTCCTGTGGCTGTCGCGCGACCGTTGCGACCCGGCGCAGGCGACGGAGTGGACGTGTGCAACCGTGACAGGTTTAGGTTGAAAACGGTCCGATTCATAACGCTCCTTACTCGCTTCCACTCGATATCGGACGCGGTACCTGCTCTTTGGAACGCTTGTAAGTGCGTGGATCGAGGTAGGAGGCGTAATCAGCTCCATCGTCTTGGATTTTTTATACGCCGGCGACGAACTGCCGTCGTGCTCTCTGGGATGGGGACAGCCGCTTTGCTAACTGCGCAAATTACGTGGTGGGAGTGGGATCCGGCGACTGCCGCGCTGGCGCACAAGGCAATCCAGAATTAAGGGCTTGGGTCAGATGGCACATCGGTGGAAAGTGCGCTCTGGCAGGATTCGTACTGCAATTGGCAGGATTTGTGGCGCCGCTCGCTCCCGTATTTAGCGGAACGCCTAGCAAATATAAGAGCGATGCGCTCGTGCTTACGCGTCTCGATCGGCTCAGAGGAGTGAGGCAAGCAATTGACGTTCATCCAGGATCTGCAATAGCCGATCCAAAAGAACTCTCATACGTGCCGGATCCTGCTCCTCCGAGACTGACTTGCACAGCGAACGCAACTCACGATCGTTGCCAGATTCCATAACCTTCTCCGACGACGGCGCCATTTTTCGTTCTCTCGTCGTTCTATAGCTAAGAACATACGACCGCAAAAATAGTTGCTCTCAGGATAGAAATTGAAATATGTAGGAAAAATGTCTCTCGTGCCATGTAATTTTGCTCCGGGAACCTCTGTGGTTAGCTCTGCGATCTTTGCCACTAAGGGTCTGACCGTAGAGGGCCGCCGACAGACGTCGCGGAAAATAACCGCGACCTCACTAACGCCCAGCAACCATCGGCCCATTTGCGTCGAGCAGATTTTCCATGTCGTCCATGACCCGGTTCATTTTCTTGATGGTAAGTTCCAGCGGCTCGTCGGTAGTCATGTCCACGCCGGCGTCTTTCAGCAGGTCGATTGGATACTTGGACTTACCCGAGGATAGAAACTGCAAATAACGCGCGGTGGTTTGCGCGTCGCCCGCGAGGACCTTCTCCGAAAGCGCCGAAGACGCTGTGAACGATGTGGCGTACTGGAAGACGTAAAACGGATTGAAAAAGTGGGGAATGAAAGACCACTCGTGCGCCACGTAATCATCAACAATGCAAGTACCCTGATGGTGGCCGTAATACTTCTTAACGACTTCGCTGTAGAGGTTGGAAAGGGCGTCTCCGGTGAGCGGGTGCCCTTGTTCCGCCATTTCGTGCATGCGCAGCTCGAATTCCGCAAACTGCGTCTGACGGAAAACCGTACCCTTAATGGCTTCCAGGTAGTCGCCCAGTAGGGAAAGTCGGGTCGCGTCGTCTTTGGTCTCGTTCAGCATGTAGTCGTTGAGCAGCGCTTCGTTGAAAGTGGAAGCGACCTCGGCCACGAAGATCGGATAGGAGGCTAAGGCGAACGGTTGGGTTTTGTTCGAATAATAACTGTGCATGGTGTGGCCGAGTTCGTGCGCCAGGGTGCTCATGTCGTTGTACTTGCCGTGATAGTTCAACAGCATGTAGGGATGGACGTCGTACGCCTCGCCGCTCGAATACGCGCCTGAGGTCTTGCCTTCGTTGGGATACATGTCAATCCAGCGCTCGGTGAACGCGCGCTTTGCCCCGGCGGCATAGTCGGGGCCAAGCGAGGCGAGCGCGGCTAAGATATTGCGCTCGGATTCCGCGACTGTGTACTGGGTGTCGACCGAGGAGACCAGCGGCGCGTAGAGGTCGTAATAGTGCAGCTCGGAAACGCCCATCATTCGCCTACGGAGTTTTAAGTAGCGGTGAAAAGTGGCCAGATTACGGTTGACGCCTTCAAGCAGCCGGGAATAAACCGAGATGGGGATGTTGGGGCCGTCCAGCGACGCTTTAAGCGAGGTGTCGTAGTGCCGCGCGTGCGCGTAATAGAGTGCAGTCTGGACGTTGGAGTTCATCATGGATCCGAACGTGGCGCGGTACTTGGCCAGCGCGCTAAAGAATCCGTCCATTACCCTCTGCCGGTCTTCACGGTTTTGCGAGGCGCGGTAGAGGGTGTAATTGGCTTTGTCGAGCTTCACCGTCTTGCCGTCGCTGAGCGTAACCGAGGGATAGGGGAAGTCGGCGTCGGAAAAGATTCCGTAGACCGCACCGGGCCCGCTGGCCATGACGGAAGCACCGGCCAGGAGTTTTTCCTCTTCTTTGCTCAACGTGTGCGCGCGGTGGCGCTCGATCTCCTCGAGGTAATGACGGTAAATCGTCAGGCGAGGCTCCTCGGAAAGAAAGCGCTGAATGGTGGCACTGTCGATCTTGAGGATCTCAGGTTCAAAGAAAGCACTCTCGCTTCCCATCACGGAGCCCAGTTGAATCATCTCCTGCCGCATCGCCTGGTAGCTGCTGACTCGCGTATCTTGATCGGAAATCATGAATGCATAAGAAAACAGGCGGCCGAGTTCCTTCTCGAAGCTGCTGTGCGTCTCGAGGGCATCCGCCAGCCGCGAAGCCGAAGAAGACAACGTACCCTGAAATTTGCGTAATTCGGGCACCTCAGCAGCCAGCTTCTCTTTCTGCGCGCGCCACTCCTGGTCGGAGGCATACAGTTCCGTCAGATCCCATTTATCTGCATCCGGGATTTTGTTGCGATCTCGTTCCTGCGCAGGTGCGAGAAGGACAGAGGCAGCGGCAAACAGCATGGATGCCTCCGATAGTTGACGAATCACAGTGATGATGTCGATATGCATTGCGTTCCCTGGAGATTTGAATTCGCCGCGATTCAGTTCTACGCCGTCAATAAGCGGACGCAGAAAATATCGTGCCGTGCGGATCGGCGAGCCCTTAAACGCGTGTGGCCAGGACTTGCCATCCATACTAATGCTAATGCCTGTCCGGTCACTTCCGGCATCTCGAAACGCTCATCCTTTATAGGCCTGGTCTGCTATAGGCCTCGTCGGCGGGCCGAGATTCAGCAGAAACAGGCGATGCTCGCCGTAATCGCCGCGGAGTTATGTCGGTCTGTGCTAGAAGCGCTCAGCCAGCTTCTTCCGATAAACTAAATAGCTCACACCGGGGGTTGGCCATTGAGCAAGGTTTGTTGCTACCGTTCGATCGTACCGTTGTTTCTGTTGCTCGGCGCGATAGGCGCTCAGTCTGTTCCTCCACAGGTATTTGCTGGACTGAAGTGGCGTTTGATTGGGCCATTCCGGGCTGGTCGCGTTGTCGCTGTGGCCGGCGTGCCGGGCGAGGCTACGACGTTTTACTTTGGCGGAGTGGACGGGGGCGTCTGGCAGACCACGGATTCCGGCGTGGTCTGGAAGCCGATTTCTGACGGGACGCCTATCGCCTCGGTTGGCGCCATGGCTCTTGCGCCGTCGGATCCCAACGTCATTTACGTCGGAACCGGCGAATCGGATATTCGCTCCTCTCTCTCCTCGGGAGACGGCGTTTATCGGTCGGATGACGCGGGCCGGACTTGGAAGCATGTGGGTTTAGAAGACACGCGTCAAATCAGCAGAATCGTTGTTGATCCCCGAAATGCGAATGTGGTTTACGTGGGTGCCTTGGGACATGTGTATGGCCCCAACCAGGAACGTGGCGTTTACAAGTCGACCGATGGCGGTGAGCATTGGACCAAAATTCTCGATCAAGGTTCCGAGACCGGAGTCTCTGATCTCGCGATCTGCGCCAATAATCCCAATTTGCTCTTCGCCGGAACCTGGCACACTTGGCGGCCGCCGTGGAGTGTGTATGCTCCCATCGATGGCCCCGGCGGAGCTCTGTTTCGATCGCAGGATGCGGGAAAAACCTGGACACGCCTGAACGGGCGCGGGCTGCCGGACGGCGACTGGGGACGCATCGGAGTTGACGTCGCGGCAGGCGGCAACCGGGTTTATGCCTTGATCCAGGCCAAGAAGGCAGGGCTCTACCGTTCCGATGATGGCGGTGAGAACTGGAATCTCGTCAACGATGATCCGCGCCTTACGAGTCGTGCCTGGTACTTCAACCGCATAACCATCGACCCGAGTAATTCGGACGTTCTGTATGTTCCCAACGTTGCTCTGTATCGCTCGGAAGACGGAGGCAAGACGATTTCGATTGTGCGCGGTGCGCCCGGCGGCGACGACTATCACCAGATCTGGGTCGATCCCAAAGATTCTTCGAGAATGGTACTCGGAACCGACCAGGGAACGACGATCAGCCTGGATCGGGGAAAGACCTGGAGCACCTGGTACAACCAACCGACGGCGCAGCTTTATAACGTCACGACCGATAATCAGTATCCCTATGCGGTTTATGGAACGCAGCAGGACAGCGGCAGTATTGCAGTTTACAGTCGCGGCGCCTGGGGGCGAATTGGGCCGACCGACTGGTTTCCCGCCGGACCAAGCGAGAGCGGCAACATGGTTATCGATTCCACGGATCCGAACATTATTTACTTAACCGCCGGGTACGGCGGGGTCGAGCGATTCAATCGCCGAACCACCTTTAGCCAGGATATCTCTCCCTGGCCGGTTTCGCTTTTCGGCTCCGAAATCCATGAGCACAAATACCGTGCGCCGTGGGCACCCGTGCTCGTCGCGATTCCTCGAGAGCCGCACGCTTTGTTGCTCGGCACGCAGTACGTTATGAAGACCAGCGACGGCGGCCTTCATTGGCAGACGATCAGCCCGGATCTTACCGGTTCCAGCATGAAAAACACCGGGGCACCAGCCGAGAAGCCGCCCACACTTGCGGACGCCAAGCAGATCGGCTTTGGAGTAATCTCGTCACTCGCGCCCTCGCCTCTCGACCGCGGTTTGATTTGGGCGGGAACGAACACCGGGCTGATTCACCTGACCACGGACGGCGGTAAGACCTGGAAAAACGCCACCCCTCGTGACCTCAGTGACTGGAGCGCGGTTTCCGCGATTGAGGCATCACGTTTCGACCCGGCGGTGGCCTACGCCGCAGTAAATCGCAGCCGACTGGATGATCAGAAGCCGTATCTCTACCGTACCCGCGACTACGGTGCCACTTGGCAGTTGATTACAAACGGAATTCCGGATACAGCTTTCCTGCGGGTCGTTCGCGAAGATCCGCAGAGGAAGGACCTCCTGTTCGCTGGAACCGAGTTGGGAGTGTACGTTTCTTTTGACGGTGGCGATCAGTGGCAATCGCTCGAGCTCAACTTGCCGATCAGCTCGGTTCGCGACCTGACTGTTCATGGCGATGATCTGGTGGCTGCGACGCACGGGCGTTCATTTTGGATCCTGGACGACATCACCCCGCTGCGGCAAAAGACGGACGCTCTGGGCGCGGGAACGGCGTGGCTGTATCGTCCCGCCCCGGCGATTCGCGTCGATACCGATGGTTTTGTCGGCACCCCGCTTCCGCCCGAGGAACCCACAGCCGAGAATCCGCCGAATGGCGCAATTATCGACTATGTTTTGACGTCGCCGGCGAAACAGGTGAAGCTGGAAATTTACGACGCGCACCAGAACCTGGTGCGCACCTTCAAGTCGGAGGATCAGAGTTCGACCAAGCACGATAAGGTGCCTATTGCGGAGCGCTGGTTTCCAAAACCGCAAATACTCGAAACCTCATCGGGGATGCATCGATTCGTTTGGGACCTGCGATGGCGGAGTTCCGGCGGGCCGATTCCCGACGATGAGGACTCTCAAATCCCAAGTGGGCCGAAAGCAGTTCCGGGCCGCTATCAGGTTCGCATAACGGTCGATGGCCTAATCGAGAACCAGCCGTTACAGGTGGTGATGGATCCGCGTTCGCCCGCAACTCCCGAGGTGCTGCGACAGCACCTGGAAGTGGCCAAAAAGATCTTTGCTGAAAGCCTGGAGGCCCGCCGAGCCTTAGCGGAAATGAACGCAGTCGAAAAACAAGTTGGAGACGCCGAGAGACAGTTGCCGGAGCAGGATGCGGAGGCTCGATCGGCACTGACCGAGGCGCAAGCCCAAATTAAAGGAATTCTCACAACCGGAGGAAGCACCCTGCCGGGTAGCAAAGGGATGGAAAGCGCGTACGCCGACCTCCTGTCCGAGTTGCACGCGGTCGAAAGCGGAGATCGCGCCGTGCCTTCACAGGCAATCGATGCTTATGATTCGACCAGTCCGCAGATCGAGGCACGTGTTCGCGAGTGGGCTGCTTTCAAGCAGTCAAAGCTCGAAGAACTCAACCGACGATTGCGCGCCGCCGGCCAATCGGCCATTACCATTTCCCAGATTGAACGGGAAGTAGGAGACCTAATGACGAGATAACGGCCGTTCTCGCTTGGTTGCGCTAGCGACTTTCGCGGTGCAAACACGGCGGACTCGCAACGCTTCATCTCTCATTCGCGTCAACTTGGGGTTGGTCTGCTGCAGTTTCGCTGTAGTCGTCTATCACTCGCCCGGACAGGATTTCCCGCAATGCCCATTCGATTCGATTGACCGAAATCCGGATTTCACTCAACTGTTTGTCGTTTCCGTGAGCATAGGCGGAGACAACGATGACGTTGAGTGCATTGCGAACATGATGATTCATCAACTCGATCGTCCTCAACTTCTCGTTCATCCGCTTCCGATCGCGCTTATGCGAGAGTTCGATTACTAAAACCAGCGCACCCGTGAATATGGCCAGGAGCCATTCGTCTAACAACGTGGCTTCAGCGTGTAGGCCGTGAGCAGACATCCAAAGGCCAAGCGCATAATCGACTAAACCGACGGCTGCGCCTGCAGTCACAGCGACCAAATAACTACGAATGAGTGACATTGATGTTATGGCGGGGGCCGTCTGTCGTTTAGAAAGGTCCTACAGCGCAGAAACCGCCTTAGCTTAAGAAGCTACGCCGAATCGTGTCAAGGACTGCAGCAATTGCGTAAAGATTTGTTGAGCGTGATTGGGATTTATCGTCAATCGACAGCGCGCGATGAGGGGCTACAACAGTCTTCGAGAAATTTCCTTAACGCTTCCGGAGTTCGCAGGAGGTGGAGCTTTGCACCATGGGCGTGCTCAGCAATGGAAGCCATAAGCAATGGGCGGCTATGGCGTTGGTACCGCAACAGCCACAGCCAGAAATCGAACCGTTCTCGGGATCTACGCAAAGCTCTCCAGGCACATCGAGCCACTGAGAAATCCAGGAAGATGATCGTGTCAGCGGCAGGCAGTCGGACTTCGACAACATCGTAGGGCCCGAGGTCGCCGTCTATGATCCACTCGTGCTTCCGGATAAGCTCCTGCTGAACCTTCACCCATTCATCGGGCGGCGTCGGGACCATACCTGACCGCCAGAAGACTTTGTCTAGTTCGATAACGGGAAGACCTGTAATCTCGCCGAGACATATAGCGAAAGTTGATTTGCCCGAGGCTCCCGGGCCGAAAACAAGAACGCGCTTCACATTCCAACCATACCCCGAAAGCGCGACTGGAGGGATTTGGGGTCTTGAACAGGCGATCACCAGCGTTGACCTTGGCTGGTGGATTTTGAGTGAAATAGAGTTCTTTCGTCATTCCCAGACCAACCCTTTTCAGTGGAATGTTTTAGCCTCATGAAAAACCGCTGGTGATGACGATTTCATCGTGGGGATTACGCCGGACGTGATGGGACACCTTCTGCGGCAGAAAGGCTGGAGCGAGGAGATGTGTTTCGTTGCCACGGATTCCGAACGTCATGTGTACAGACTAAGTTGGTGGGCCCGAACTGGGTATTTATTTGCTGAGCATCCTGATCGGCGGAAGCGGATTGACGTTGGTTGCGACGATAGTCTTGAGCCCCAGATCGCCTGGGGGGCGGACTTGCGCTCATTCGGTGCAATGATCCGTGCCCTCTTGTGGGCTATGGGTTTCTAAGCCTTGCCCTGCGATCGAGAGTCATTTTGGAGGGCGATCGGCTGACGTCGATAGTTTTTGGACAAGATTCAGCTCAGATTGCCAAGATTGTGCCGCTAAGGGACAAGGGTGAACCGAGCTGCTAGCTTCATTTTGCGCTTGGCGCCTAGTTCTTCGCGTTATGAGATGTTACACAACGTTAGCGAACCCCGGGGGACCCTTAGTCGAGGCTTTGATCGATGTACGCTAGGTATACACCCATAACCCGGTAAGACTCATACAAGTAGTCGACGTTAACGGCCGCTAAATTGTCCCGGTGAGAATGCAGGACCGGTAACGTCTCTTGCGTTACGGAATGAATGGTGATGACGAGCACTTTCTTGTCACGAAAAGCCTGGGTATCATCATTCCCGACCCTTTCAACAATAACCCCGTTCAGTTTGACATTCATAGATGCAGTGACGTTTAGCAGATCACTCAGGAGTTTCGGGTTCGCAGTAGACGCCCAGACCTTCGTGGGGGTGAGACCCAGGCATTCCAAGTTGACCACAGCCTTAACAGAGGAAAGCTTTTCCTTTGTCAGATGCTTAACGTAGAAGTTTGAGCCTACCAATCCCTTCTCCTCGTCGGTAAACCCGACGAAGATGAAAGTGTGCTTCCGTGGATCCCTTCTCAAGGTCTGGTAAAGGCTTGCAAGCAAAGAAGCGCCACTCCAATCGTCTACCGCCCCCAAGCCTTCATCGGCATGGTCAAAGTGGGCTCCAACGACGATGATCGAATTCGTGGAACCCGGTAGCGTACAAATCACATTTGGTGGGTCTTTGTGTCTTACAATTTGTTCCTCTACTTGATCGGCCGCGCAGCCTGCTTCGCTAAATATCGTTTTGAGTTCCGTCTCCCGGTCGGCATCTTTAGAATGGAGGAGTTGAAGGCGTTGGGCAATCACGCCCTGCTCCACCGGGTGCAGTACTACACTTGTCTTCTGAGCGATCAGAAGGGGCGCGCCGATTAGG
>Ga0126378_10005149_pt1 | contig 10120 bp, 8 predicted proteins | sample PanSoiMetPlot_23_FD_92587 | JGI IMG/M metagenome (GOLD analysis project Ga0126378, IMG submission 92587) | Tropical forest soil microbial communities from Panama - MetaG Plot_23 | ecosystem: Environmental > Terrestrial > Soil > Tropical forest > Bulk soil | place: Panama | collected 2016-02-17 | reverse complement strand
GGAATCGACGCGCTGCCGGGAAGCGACAGCCCGAGCGCCTCGATGAGGCAGGCCATGGTACTGGCCGTGCCCATCACCATGCAGGTGCCGACCGAGGGGGCGAGCCGCGCACTCACGGTTTCCATTTCGCTTTCGGACCGCTCGCCCGCCCGAAACTGCGACCACAGCCGCCGGCAATCCGTGCAGGCGCCCAGGACCTCGCCCCGGTAATGACCGACCACCATCGGACCGGTCGGCAACACGATGGCCGGCAAATCGACGCTGGCGGCCGCCATCACTTGCGCCGGCAGGGTTTTGTCGCAGCCGCCGATGAGCACGACGGCGTCCATCGGCTGGGCGCGGATCATCTCCTCGGTGTCCATCGCCATCAGGTTGCGCAGAAACATGCTGGTGGGATGGGCAAACGATTCATGGATCGAGATGGTGGGAAACGCCATTGGCAAGCCCCCCGCCAGCATCACGCCACGTTTGACCGCTTCGATGAGCTGCGCAACGTTGCCATGGCAGGGGTTGAAGTCGCTCGACGTATCGGTAATGCCCACAATCGGTCGATCGAGCGCGTCGTCCGAATAGCCCTTGGCCTTGATGAAGGCTTTGCGCAGAAACAGCGAGAACGCCGCATCGCCGTAGCTCGTCAAGCCTTTGCGCAATCCGGATGCCATGGCGATCTTCCTTTTTGGCGTCGGCAGTCGCCGCGCCGGAGCGACCGCACACCTCCCTACAATAGCGGATTTCATGGGATCGCAGCAAAACGCGGGCAGCCGCTTGGGGCCCCGTGAGGCGCGTTCAAGTCGCAGTTCCCGACCAACGAAGCGAGCCGCGCGTACCCAGTGCAGGGCCCGCTCGCCGAACCCCGTCCACGCCACGGGCCATGATAAGATCGCAGGAGAGGAGCCCTTGCGGAGCAAACAGGATGACCCCGTTCGATCTCACCAACAAAGTCGCCATCATCACCGGTTCCAGTCGCGGCATCGGCCGCTCGATCGCTGAGACCATGGCGGGTCTGGGCGCCAAGGTGGTGGTCTCGAGCCGCCGCGCCGAGGCGTGCGAGAGCGTCGCGGTCGCCATCCGCGACCGCGGCGGAGAGGCTACGGTCATCCCCTGCAACGTCTCTCGCAAGAACGAGGTCGAAGCCCTGGTGGCGGGCACGCTCGCCCATTACGGACGCATCGACATCCTGGTCTGCAATGCCGCGGTCAATCCAGTGTTTGGGCCGCTCGCCCAGCTGTCCGACGAGGCGTTCGACAAGATCATGGGCGCCAATGTCAAAAGCAACATCTGGCTAGCCAACCTGGTGATTCCCGGAATGGCCGCGCGCGGCGGCGGTGCCGTCGTGATCATCTCCTCGATCGGCGGCTTGCGCGGCAGCGACATGCTCGGCGCCTATGGGATTTCCAAAGCCGCGGATTTTGCACTCGCGCGGGCGCTCGCGGTTGAATGGGGACCGCGCAATGTGCGGGTCAATTGCATCGCTCCTGGTCTGGTGAAGACCGATTTTGCCCGTGCGCTGTGGGAGGACGAGGCGCGTCTGGCCGTGCGCACGGCGCGCACGCCGCTGCGCCGCATCGGTTTGCCGGAGGAGATCGGGCCGATCGCGGCGTTTCTGGCGTCACCGGCCGCAAGCTTCATCACCGGGGAGATCATCGTCGCCGACGGCGGCGTGACCATCGCAGCCTAAAAACGCGCTGTTATGTCGTCGTCAGGCCGGATCGATCAATCCGCCCAGGCGTCCGACCTCGGCGAGGTGGTGATCCGCGTCGCCGAAGGTCGTGTCGATCGCGGTCACGCGCTTGAAATAGTGTCCGACCTTATACTCCATCGTCATGCCGATGCCGCCATGGAGCTGGATGGCCTGCTGACCGACAAGCTTGCCCGAGCGCCCGATCTGGACCTTGGCGGCCGCAATTGATCGATGCCGCTCGCTGGGGCTTTGGTCCTCGACCATCATGGTGGCGAGCAGCGCCATGCTGCGCGCCTGTTCTAGCGCAACGAGCATGTCGACACTGCGATGCTGCAACACCTGGAACGATCCGATGGGAACGCCGAATTGGCGCCGCGTCTTGAGATACTCGATGGTGGCCTCATGCATCGCCGCCATGGCGCCCACGGCTTCGGCACATAACGCCGCGATTGCTTCGTCAACGACCCGCTCGATCAGACCCAATCCGGCATCGACCTTGCCCACCACCGCGTCGGCATCGACAGTGACATTGTTGAGGACGATCTCCGCGGCGCGCTGGCCATCGACGGTCTGATAGCCGCGGCGCGCCACGCCCGGCGCCGTCGCGTTGACCAGAAATACAGTGATGCCTTGTTGATCGCGGCGATCGCCGGCGCTGCGCGCGGACACGAGCAACATGTCGGCTTGCTCGCCGTGTAGTACCAAACTCTTGGCCCCGTTGAGCACGAAGGCGGCGCCCTCCCGCCGCGCCGTGGTTGCCACGTCAAAAAGATCGTAGCGGGACTGGCGCTCGCTATGCGCAAAGGCGAGCAGCAGGCGGCCCTCTACCAGCTTGGGAAGCAACGCGGCGCATTGCTCCTCCCGCCCGCCATGGCGTAGCAACCCGCCGCCGAGCACGACTGTGGCCAGGAAGGGTTCGAGCGCCAGCGCCCGCCCAAAACCCTCGGCCACGATCATGGTCTCCACGGCGCCGCCGCCAAATCCACCGAAGCGCTCCGCGAACGGCAAGCCGAGCAGGCCGAGCTCAGAATATTGCCGCCACAAATCGAGGCTGAAACCGGGCGGCGAGGCCTGATAGGTGTTGCGCTGCTCGAATTGATAGCGGTTGACGAGGAGGCGCTCAACGGTCTCCTTGAGGAGCCGTTGTTCATCGCTAAGTTCGAAATCCATGGCTTTAGAACCCTGTCGTTAGAATCCGAGAATCGCCTTGGCGATGATGTTCTTCTGGATCTCGTTGGATCCGCCATAGATCGAGGTCTTGCGGTAGTTGAAATAGCCGGGCGCCACGGCGGGCGACCACTCCGGCCCAATCGGCGGCTCATTGACCCGCAGATCGTCGAGATAGTCCGGCTGATAGGGCAGGGCGAAGGGGCCGACAAGCTCGAGCAGCAGCTCGGTGATGGCCTGTTGGATCTCCGAACCCCGGATCTTAAGAATTGAAGATTTCGGGTCGGGTCTGTTGTCGGTCCGGTTGCGTTCGGCCGCAACGACGCGCAGCTGGGTCATCTCCAGCGCTTTGAGCTCGATTTCGACCTCGGCAATCTTGGCGCGGAACCGCGCGTCGTCGATCAGCGCCACCTCGCCTCGGCGTTCGCGCTGCGCGAGCGCCTTGAGTCGGCGAATGCGTTCCTTCGACACCCCGACCCGGGCGATGCCGGTACGCTCATTGCCCAGCAGGAATTTGGCGTAGTCCCACCCCCTGTTCTCCTCGCCGACGCGGTTGTCGACGGGCACGCGCACATCGTCGAAGAACACTTCGTTAACCTCGTGACCCCCGTCGATGGTCTGGATCGGACGCACGGTGATGCCGGGGGTCTTCATGTCGATCAAAAGGAAGGAGATGCCGCTCTGTTTCTTGGCCGCCGGATCGGTGCGGACCAGACAGAAGATGAAGTCGGCATATTGGGCCGTCGTCGTCCAGGTCTTCTGGCCGTTGACCACGTAATGGTCGCCGTCGCGTCGGGCGGTGGTCTTGAGCGCGGCAAGGTCGGATCCGGCGCCCGGCTCGGAAAAGCCCTGGCACCACCAATCGTCGAGATTGAGAATCCGCGGCAGGAAGTGGCGCTTCTGGGCCTCGTTGCCGAACGCGATGATCACCGGTCCGACCATGTTGATGCCGAAGGGCAGGGGCTGCGGGGCCGGCGTCTGCTGCATTTCCTCGATGAAAATGTATTGCTGCACGGGAGACCAGTCGGTGCCTCCCCATTTGACGGGCCAGTGCGGCGCCGCCCAGCCCTTGGCGTTGAGGATGCGCTGCCAGGCGACGAGGTCGTCCTTGGACACATGGCGCCCCTCGACCATCTTGCGGCGGATCCCGTCGGGCAGCGATGTCTGCATGAAACGGCGGACCTCGTCGCGAAAAGCGAGCTCTTGATCGGTAAAGCGCAGATCCATCTCGGTCATCCTTGTGCTGGGCGCCTGGGGCGTGCCGGGTCGCGTACGGGGTTGCTCAGGGGGCGCGCGCACCGCCAACGAGCGGGTCGTGGCTCGGGCGTCCGCGGGTCGGAACCGCGCGCTTGAGGCTCAGCGCGATCAAAAGCGCGCGTCGAGAGGTCATGACGTAGCGGCAATGTCGGCGGGCAAGGGAGCGCAGGCGCGCGCGCCAGGGCGCATCGGGCGATCGTCGATGGTGATAACCGCCACCGGGCGTCGCGGCACCACTCGACCCGGTTCTCCACGACGCGAGGCCTCCCGTGGTGCGCCATCTCTTGCCCGTGCTCCGCGAGGCGGGACCCGGGGCGGCGCATTGACCCAAACGCTAGTAAGTGGTGCCATCAGAGTCAATCATGGCTTGTGCGCCGGATCCGTCATCGGTCAGAAACCCTCAGGGGCTGGAACCTGCAGCGAGTGACAGCGCAAGTCCTAAAATCGCGGCTTGGGCCGGCTCTCGCGTTTGCTCGCACGCGATTGCGGTGGCTTTCGCCGGCGGTCTGCCGGTTAGACTATCCGGGTTCCTCGATTTTGGTCAGCGCGGCATGGCCGGGTTCCCTCGGGATCGAACATCACCTCGGCTTGCAATCGCGCAGCCTGAAAACCGCTCGTGGTTGCCTCGAGGGGGGGCGCGCGAGCGCCCCAAGCGACACCTTGGCCTTTGTCGGGATGGCGGGCCATGTTGAATTTGCGTTCGACAGCCGTTAGTGCTGGTCAATAACAAACACCAGGGAAACGTCGCATGGATTTCTTTGCCAGGAACGCGCGCAACCGCAGGCGGCAGCGACGTGAGCGAATGAAGCGGCCATGGCCCGCAGCCTGAGCGTCACGGACCAAAGCCGTGAGCAGCGTCGGGCTCGAAGTTGACAGCGAAACGCCGTCTCGGACCAAAGCGCCCCTGCTCGCGGTGTGCGACCTTGCGGTAAGCTTTGGGGGGATTATTGCGCTCGATGGCGTCTCATTCGAGCTCTCGGCGCGGGAGATGCTTGGCCTGATCGGGCCCAACGGGGCCGGCAAGACCACGTTGTTTAACTGCCTCAGTCGTCTCTACCAGCCGGCACGCGGCGATATTCGCTTCGAAGGCCGCAGCATCCTCGACAAGCCCGCATACCGCATCATCGACATCGGCATCAGCCGCACGTTCCAGAACCTGGCGCTGTTCTCCCGCATGTCGGTCATGGACAACGTTTTGGTGGGCGCCCACCGGCGTAGCCGCAGCGATTTTCTCAGCGATGCCCTGCACCTTGGCTGGGTGGTGCGCCAGGATCGGGCGGCCCACGCGGCGGCCTGGGACCTGATCCACTATCTTGGGCTTGAGGAGGTCGCCGAGCAGCCGGTCGCCGACCTGCCGTTCGGTTTGCAAAAGCGCGTCGAGCTGGCGCGCGCCTTGGCGGCGCAACCCAAACTGCTGCTGCTCGACGAGCCGGCGGGCGGTCTTAATCACCACGAAGTCGAGGCGCTTGGCGACCTGCTTCGACGCATCCGCGACGAGCGTCATGTCGCCGTGCTCCTCGTCGAACATCACATGAGCCTCGTCATGTCGATCTCCGACAAGGTCGTGGCCCTGGATTTCGGGCGAAAGATTGCGGAAGGAACCCCGGCCGAGGTGCAGAACCACCCCGACGTGATCCGCGCCTATTTCGGGACCGGATCATGAGCGCGCCCCTCCTGGAAGCCCGCGGCTTGTGCGCGTTCTACGGTGCGACGCAGGTGCTCTTCCGCCTGGATCTGTCGGTTGTGGCGGGCGGGGTGACGGCCCTTCTCGGCGCCAACGGCGCCGGCAAGACCACCACCTTGCGGGCGCTATGCGGCATGGTGCGCACCACAGGGGACATTCGCCTCGGCGGTCAGCCCATTATGGGCCGGCCGATCGAGGACATCGTGCGGCTCAAAGTGGCGCATGTGCCGCAAGGCCGCGGCACCTTCGTGCGTCAGACCGTCGCCGAGAATTTGCAGATTGGGGCGATGTCGCGCCGCGATCATGCGGCGATCGCCACCGACCTCGAGCGGGTCTACGGATATTTTCCGCGCCTTTTCGAACGCCGGCGGCAACAGGCCGGCACGCTCAGCGGCGGCGAGCAGCAGATGCTGGCGGTGGGGCGGGCATTGATGCTGCGTCCGACCCTGATGCTGCTCGACGAGCCGTCCTTCGGTCTGGCGCCGCGCATCGTTGCCGAGCTGTTTGAAATCTTTCGCCGGCTCAATCGCGACGAGAAGGTCAGCATGCTGATTGTCGAGCAGAATGCCGCGCTCGCGCTCGATCTTGCCGATGAAGCCTATCTGATCGAAACCGGCCGCATGGTCATGACCGGCGCCGCCGCGACGTTACGCAACAACGACAGCATTCGACGCTCCTATCTGGGCTACTAGGAGATCCCAAGGCATGGAACTGATCCTGCATCAGGTGCTCGCCGGGTTGGCCACAGGAGCGATCTACGCCTGTTTGGCGCTCGCCGTGGTTATGATCTATCAGGCCATCGATGGCTTCAATTTCGCCCAGGGCGAAATGGCGATGTTCTCCACCTTCATCGCCTGGCAGCTGATCCAGTGGGGGGTGCCGTACTGGGCGGCGTTTTTTGCGACTTTGGTGGTGTCTTTCATGGCCGGCATCATTATCGAGCGCGCGCTGTTCGCTCCGATTCACAATGCCCCGGTGCTCAGTCACGTGGTGGTTTTCATCGCCATGTTCGCCATTCTCAATAGCCTTGCGGGATTCATCTGGGATTATAACGTCAAGACGTTTCCCACGCCGTTCGGTTCTCGGCCCTTGCTCGGCAACGGCCTGATAAGTTCGCATGACGGCGGCATGATCGGCGTCACCGTGATCATGTTGGTTTTGCTTTATCTGTTTTTTCGGCACACCCGGATCGGTCTGGCGATGCGCGCTGCGGCGGCCAACCCGGAGTCGGCGAGACTAGCGGGGATCCGCGTTGCGTGGATGATCGCGCTGGGTTGGGGGATGGCGGCGGGCATCGGGGCGGTCGCCGGCATGTTGATCGCCCCGGTGGTATTTCTCGAGCCGAACATGATGGCGAGCGTGCTGCTCTACGGTTTTGCGGCCGCCGTCCTCGGCGGCCTGACAAGTCCCGGCGGGGCGGTGCTCGGCGGCTTTATCGTCGGCGTCATCGAGAACCTTGCCGGCACCATTCCGTATGTGGGGGGCGAGCTCAAGCTCACCATCGCGCTGGTGATCATCGTCGCGGTGCTGGTGGTCCGCCCGGGCGGGCTGTTGGGACAGAGAATCGTCAACCGGGTCTAGACCATGAAGCAGGATCTCGCCGACAAGCTTGCGGTCGGCACGACCCGCGACCAGCGCCTCGGCGCGAGGGCGTTGTTCCTCCTCAGTCTGGTTGTGATCGTGGGGTTGCCGTTCGTCGCCAAGAACTTCCTGATCTTTCAAATCACCATGGCGGTGATCTATGCCATTGCAATCCTGGGGTTGAATTTGTTGACCGGCTTTAATGGGCAGTTTTCCTTGGGGCATAGCGCGTTTTTCGCAATCGGCGCCTACACCGCTGCCATCCTGATGGAGCATGCCGACGTTGCCTATTATTGGACCGTTCCCGTGGCGGGCCTGATCTGTCTGATCACCGGATTCGCGTTCGGACTGCCGGCCTTGCGGCTTGAGGGCATCTATCTGGCGCTGGCGACCTTTGCGCTGGCATACGCCATGCCGCAACTGCTCAAATGGACGCCGCTCGAACCCTGGACCGGCGGGGTTCAGGGGGTGGTGATCATCAAGCCCGATGCGCCGTTCGGCTTGCCGCTCAATCCCGATCAATGGCTGTATTTCTTCACGGTCGCCATCGCCGCCGTGATGTACCTTTGCGCCGTCAACCTGGTGCGGTCGCGCAGCGGGCGGGCGCTCGTGGCGATCCGCGACAATCCCATTGCGGCCAGCGCAATGGGCATCAACACGGCGCTGTATAAATCGCTGACCTTTGGGGTCAGCGCGCTCTATACGGGGGTTGCCGGAGCGCTGGGGGCGATCGCCGTGCAGTTCGTCGCCCCCGATAGCTTCACCTTCGGCCTATCGATCAACCTGTTCGTCGGTCTCGTCGTCGGCGGCGTGGGCTCGATCCCCGGTACCTTGGTGGGCGGCCTGTTCATTCTGTTCGTTCCCAACGTGGCCGAGGAGATCTCCAAAGGCTTGGCGGGGGCAGTCGGCGGCATTATCCTGATCGCGGTCATCTACCTCATGCCCACCGGCGCTGCCGGACTGGTTCGCTTGATTGCCTCCCGGTTCGCCCGCGTCATCGGTGTTCTCATCAAGCCTGGGAGTCAGCGATGAAGTTTTATGCAACGTGGTTGACCGCATCGGTCCTTGTCGGCGGTGCGGCCCTCTCGACGAGCCCTGCGGTCGCGCAGAACACCCCGGGCGTGAGCAAATCCGAGATCAAGATTGGCAACATCATGCCCTATAGCGGTCCGGCCTCGGCCTACGGGGTGATCGGCAAGACCGAGGCTGCCTATTTTAACAAGATCAATGAGGCGGGCGGGGTCAACGGGCGCAAGATCAATTTCATCAGTTATGATGATGGCTATAGCCCGCCGAAAACCGTCGAGCAGGCGCGCAAGCTGGTCGAGAGCGACGAAGTGCTGCTGATCTTCAATTCCTTGGGCACGCCCACCAATACGGCGATCCAGAAATACATGAATGCCAAGAAGGTGCCGCAGCTGTTTGTCGCGACCGGCGCCACCAAATGGAACGATCCCAAGTCCTTCCCCTGGACCATGGGGTGGCAACCCAGCTATCAGGCCGAGGGCCACATCTACGCGCAATATCTGCTCAAGGTGCGGCCCGAGGGCAAGATCGGCATCCTTTATCAGAATGACGACTACGGCAAAGATTACGTCAAGGGTCTCAAGGACGGACTGAACGGCAAGATGCAGATCGTTGCCGAGGTGCCCTACGAGACCTCGGATCCGACCATCGACTCGCAGATGGTGGCTCTGAAGAACTCCGGTGCCGACGTCTTCTTCAATGTCACCACCCCGAAATTCGCGGCTCAGGCCATCAAAAAGGCCGCCGAGATGAGCTGGAAGCCGTTGCATCTGCTCAACAACGTGTCGAGCTCCGTCGGCGGCGTGCTCAAACCCGCCGGGCTCGACAATTCCACCGGGTTGCTCACCACGCTCTATGGCAAGAGCCCGACCGATCCGTCGTGGAGCGATGATCCGGCTTTCAAAGAGTGGACCGCCTTCATGGACAAGTATTACCCGGAGGGCGACAAGACCAACGACAACACCGCCTATGGGTATTCGGTGGCGCAGACCCTGATCCAGGTGCTCAAGCAGTGTGGCGACGATTTGAGCCGCGACAACGTGATGAAACAGGCCGCCAATCTCCAGAACCTGGCGCTTGGCATGCTGCTGCCCGGTGTGCTCGTCACTACGAGCCCCACCGACTTTGCGCCGATCAAGCAGCAGCAACTGGCGCGGTTTAACGGCGAGCGTTGGGAGCGGTTCGGCCCGGTGATGAACGGCGCCCTCGGCGGCAGCTGAGTCGCCGCGGCCGGCCTCACGCGCTAGAGTCGGTCGATCCGATCGGGCCCCGCTTGCCCGATCGGATGCAGCCGTTTGCGGCTGCGCGGGCGCAGCGTCCGGGCAGCCTCTCTGTTGATCTCTCGCTGGAGGCGACCCCATGGCCTTTCCCCGCGCCTCGACCGCGCTCGAACGCTTCACCGTCCTTGATCTCACCCGGGTCCGGGCTGGCCCGACCGCCGCCCGCCAGCTCGCCGATTGGGGCGCCAACGTGATCAAGGTCGAGCTGCCCGCGGCGCTCACCGGGGGCGAAGATCCCGGCGGACCCCGCCATGGCCCCGACTTTCAGAACCTGCATCGCGGCAAGCGCAGCATCACCCTCGACCTTAAGAACCCGGCGGGGGTCGATGTGTTGCGGCGCATGGCCCGGCAGGCCGATGTCGTGATTGAGAATTTTCGCCCCGACGTCAAACATCGTCTGGGTATCGACTATGAGGCGCTGCGCCGCGTCAATCCGCGGTTGAT
>Ga0126378_10005147_pt1 | contig 10121 bp, 25 predicted proteins | sample PanSoiMetPlot_23_FD_92587 | JGI IMG/M metagenome (GOLD analysis project Ga0126378, IMG submission 92587) | Tropical forest soil microbial communities from Panama - MetaG Plot_23 | ecosystem: Environmental > Terrestrial > Soil > Tropical forest > Bulk soil | place: Panama | collected 2016-02-17 | reverse complement strand
AGGCCGGCACCCGCCGGAGCCAAGGCATGAGCGTCGTGTAGGTGAAGGGTGTAGATCCGGGAGTTCGGCCGATCATTGTAAAAGAAAGCTGTGGCTGCTAGCGACGTTCGATGGATGCGTGTGGTGCAAAGTGCAGCTCACGTATGAGACCGTCGAAGCGGACCGGATTGTGCCGGGCGGTAGCTACCGCCGGGACAACATCCAAGCGTCATGCCGCCCGTGCAATCTCGCGCGGTCTGACAACGATGAGCTTCTGCCCTGGCAGGTAATTGCCAGAGCGCAGGAAACAACGATCCGGCGCGGCGGTATTGCCGTACCGGCCCTAGGTTAAGAGGCAAAATGAGTAGGTTCACCGATGCCTTGACGCGGGTACAAGACGACGCCCGCGTCGAGGCGATTCGTGTAGCTGAGGCTACCCGGATCGATGAGCAATTCGCGCCTATCCGCCGACGTATTGAGCTGAACGCGAAGCGGTTTCGCGTGGAGCCCGAGGTTGGCAACTTCCGGAGGTATTCCCTGTCATGAACAAGGAAGCCTTGCTGGCTGCTGAGCGCGAGTTCCGCGCGACGGTAGCTGGGCACTGGCACCCGGGCGGCAACGCCCGGTGCAACACGAGTTGCCCGATGGGTGACCCGGTAACTGCGGCCGCGTTTCGGCGCGTCCTGGACGCGGCGATCCTCGGCGGTCGCCGTCCCAAGCTTGCGGGGTACGGCTCATGATTAGCTGGCTCCGTCGCAAACTGCACGTCGGCATCGTTGCCGGCGGCAGCCCGTCCGGCCTAGTTGACTGGGCCAAAGTGAAAGGTACAAGATGACCATCATCGTGAAGGACGACTCCGATTACATCGTAGGAATCATCCATGACATCGACCCTGACGACATCGAACAGTTCAAGGCGGAACTGCCGCTCGGCTGGTACGTGGAGGACTAGCGTTATGAGCACGAGGAAGTTTACCTTCCAAGTGATGACGCTCGATGAGGAAGAGCGTGAGCCCATCATCGTCCGCGCGGAGAACAAGGCCGAGGCCGGTGGCGTGGCCATGTCCGCGCTGCGGAAGAACGGCCAAGAGCCGATCATCGTGTATGAGAACATCGTGGTGATCCAGCCATGATGGAGCGCGAGCGAGTCTCGCTGGAGGAGGAAGCAACAATGAGTGACAGTTACCGCGAGTTCCAAGTCGCCAACGCATTCGGCGAGGTGCTAGGTGCGATGGCCGCCGAGACTGCAGCCGATATCAGGCGTCGTCGGCGCGAGCACCGCGAGCATGAGCGTCGCCTGATGGAGATGCCCATCGAGGAACTGCTGGCCGAGGCCGACGCGGCGATTGCTGACCTGGAGCGTAGCATCGCTGCGCTACGGAATGAATCGAGGTGAGTCCAGCTGGGGTCGGGGTGGTGCCAAGTTGCCCGTCCCGGTCCCGGCTAGGCTTACAACGGTTGTAAGTCCGGAAAGGAACATCATGTACGAGTACCCGACTGACGACACCGTCGTGCTGCCTCGGATCGAGGCCAGCTACGTCGAGGTCAAGCCGTGGTGGAAGCGGCCGGTCACCTGGGTCGCAGCTGGCGCGCTGATCCTTGGCGGCGCTGCCGCCATGTTCGTCCTCGGACGGCCCGGCCCTGTTACCGCTAGCTCGATCGTGCAGCACGACGGCTACAAGGTGATCATGACGCTCGACCACAACGAGCTGTCCGCGCTCGCCGACAACAGCACCGACGGCAAGATGGCGGTCGCCATGTTCGACAACGGCGCCGTCGGGACCAACAGCGCCGGGAACGAAGAGATGGTGCTGCAGGAGACGAGCAGCGGTCACTCGCTGTTCGGCAATCCGCTGTTCCAGCAGTCGTTCGCCGACGGTGTGGGCAAGGGCCTGCAGGTCCGCGAGCAGGGCAACTTCCTGATCGTGTTCGGCGCGGCCGGTGACTTCACCAGTGGCGCGGGAACGACCACCGCTTAGGCGGCAAGCCCATCCGATACCGGGGCTGCACAGCAGTCCCGGCGTCGGGTAGGCTTACCGGATGGGCCGGAAGCTAGGAAGGCAGTACAATGAGTTTGGGCAGTGCGTCAATCTTCGACGACATCGCAGCTGGGTACTGGGACGAAGGCCTGGACGCGATCATCGAAGCTGCAGTGGCGCGGCGCAAGTGGGTGAAGGACCACCAGGGCGCTCAGAACATGATCAACTTCGTCCCCGGCACCAAGGTACGGGTCATCAACATCCGGCCGAAGTACCTGGCCGGTATCACCGGCGAGGTCAGCCCCAAGCGCGCGAACCGGGCCGGCGACCTCATGGTCGACATCGACCCTAAGTGCTACTACAGGCTTGGACGCTACGGCAGGCAGCTGAGCATCCCAGCGTCGAGCCTGGAAGAGATCTGACATGTACCAGGACAAGACATGGGACATCACCATCAAGGTGAGGGTCTCAACGATGGCTGGCTGGAAGCCAGACCGCGATGACATCGAAGGCTGGCTGAGTGACGGCAGCAACTCGCTGGAGCTGGTCACCATCGAAGAAGTTCAAGAGGTGACCCAGCTGTGAACAAGCCAAGTGGAGAGGACATCGGCAGAGGGCTACTCTTTGCCGGATGCACGGTAGTGGCAATCGTCGTTCAAGAACCTTTCTGGAGGTTCGGCGCCATAGCTATCCTGGTGCTAGTCATCATCAACGGCCTGCTCTCAACAGGAGGCAGGAATTGACCTGCTTCATGTGCAGCGAGCCGCTCGGCGCTGTCTACATCAGCCGCCGGGGCAGGAAGTTCTGCTCCAACGAATGCTCGGGTGATTGGGCGAACATGCACCCGATGCCTGTCAAGAATAGCTCGCGCGGACGTTCCGGCGAGCGTGGTCCAAGGAGGATCAGGGGATGACAGCAATGCAAGATGAGTTCGACTGCTCCATCTGCAGTCTGACTCAACCCCACACCCACTCAAAGGTGATCTGGGATGACATCTGGGGCCTGGTCGCAGGCCCCAACGACAAGATTGAAAGGACCAGCGAATGACTGGACAGATTCCGCCGTACGGCAAGAACTTCAAGCACGACCGCGCTAAGGGGTGGCACCCCGTGCTCGGCCAGGCGATCTACGTACTGAAGCGCGACAACGAGTGGTTCATCCGCGCGGACAAGGGCTCGAAGCGGTGGTACGTGTTCCACGGCTACAACCGGGACATGGCCACATGCATCAGCCGGGTGCTGCCCAATATGCGTAGCGCCATGGAGCTGATGATCGACGGCATCGACCAAGGCTTCTACGTCCTGGACAACGAAGGTGTCCACGCGCCAAACTGCGGCCTGCAGGGTAGCGGGCTCGATAAGAAGTGCACGTGCCATGTGGACTTCAACAACAGCCAGTGACCAAGCTCCGCGCGGGCAGGGTCGGTCGGGGTGGTGGCCAGTTGCTGCTTCCCCGGACGGCCCGGTCTGCACGGCTCCGGGAATAATTCCGGCCGTTCGGACGTTAGACCTAGGGAAGCTAGGTCTAGACGAAGAGACGCGAGATGGATGACGACCTGAACGATGAAGAGTTGGCTGAGCTTGGCTCGCTGGAGTACGCGGCTAAGGTCGGTAACCGTAGGATCGTATGGATGTACACCTGCCCGACTGGTGATGAGTTTGCTATGACCGATAACGGGTGGGTGTGGATCTGGTGCGAGCCTTGCAATGACTGGCATCCGTTCGCGAGTGGTAACTAGGAGGAAGTATGTGTATGCACGAAGGCCGGGAATGCTCCGGCCCGCACTGCCCATGCCCATGCGACAACTGCGTGCTTGGGGATGGCGACGATGAGTGACCTGATTATCGCTCACATCGCGGATGAGAACACCGGCTGGGTGCTGGCGTTCCCATTCGACATCGCCATCGTCTGTGAGTCCGTAGACGGAATCGCGTGGGTGCCGTTGTACGGCATCCGAGTCGCGGACAAGCAGCCGTTTAGCCTGCCCGCCTGCTTCGAGCTGGCGGACGAGATGGGGAACGCGCTGACTAGCGCGAACCAAGAAGGGAAAAGCAATGCCCAGCAATGACGACGAGCGCGACTTTGAAGAAGAGCGCGCCAACCGCGACCTCATGCACGACGAGCGCGAGCCTCTCAGCATGGACTGCAAGCTCTGCGCGCCGTTCGACTGCGACGACCCGGACAGGCACCTCGGTGTGCCGTCCGAGTACACCCCGCTCAAGAACCGCGGATGCCACTGCGGAGCCGACCTCGACGGCCGCGACTGCATGTGCTTCGAGGATGTCTGATGTGCACTGAGATACCGGATGACCCGGCGTTCGACTACGAGCGTGCACTCTTCCCCATGCCGGAAGAGTGGTACGGTCCACCGTGCCCGACGTGCGGCTACAACTTCAGCTGCCAGGACTGCCAGGAAGAGGCAGCGTACAATGCGTGGCTCGACAAGCGCGTCGCTGAGCGCGGCGTCGAGCTGGCCATGGCGCCCGACACCATGGAATGCTATGACTGCGGACGGAATCCGCTATGGCTGCTGATTCCGGGTCGGGTCCAGACTGACATCTGGAACCTGAAGTACGTGGAACAGGAAGTCGTCGCGCTCGGCCCGATCATCAACAAGGCCGACCCCACGCAGACGTACCGCCTCAAGTGCGGGCACATGATGTTCTGATGACCACAGTCATCGTAATCGTAGGCTGGATCGTGTATGCAATATGCATCGCGTACGCGATCCGGCTCCTACGCAACCCAACGGAAGGAGAATAACATGGATGAGTCCGAAGTCGAGAGCGCGGCTGATGCAGCATACTACCTCGCTAACGAGGTCATCCACGAGTACCACGGCATGCCGCTGGTACACCGCGCCGACATCGGCGGAGCAAGGGTAATATACCTTGAGCTGAACGGCCACTGGTACATGTTCGAGGCCAGTAAGGTCCTCGACGCGAACACCATCGAGAACCTGGAGACGCTATCATCATGAGCATGACCGAGAACAAGATCAAGGACGCGCAGGACGCGGCCGAATACATCGGCGACGAGATCATCGGCGAACAGCACGACACGTTCAGCTACATCGAGTACCCGAACAGCACGTTCCTCAAGCTGAACAGCAAGTGGTTCCAGGTCACGACCCACGAGGTCAAGGCCCCGAAGCTGATCAACCGGCTCGAAGCCGACAACAAGTAGGAGGAACAATGGAAGTCTGGGACAAGACTAAGCTGACCGCCTACGTCAGCGAACAGTACGCCGAGAACGCACCTGCTGTGATGCAGATGATCGAGCGCTGGCTTCAGCGCGGAGACGGCGCTGCCATCTACACCAACCACGATCTCAGCAGTCGCAACGTCGGCGAGCCGCGCATTACCAGCTACGGCTCACCGGCCGCGCAGCTGGAGGTCACAGTACCTCCGGTTCAACTGCCTGACGGGCTACCAGCAGGCGCTATCAACTGGCGCTTCCAGCTCGACGCTGTCTGCGGAGGCCCGGCCAGCAAGGACAACAAGGGCGTCGGACCGATGCACCAGGAGGACCCCAGTGCCTAAGCTACTCAGCTGCCCTGAATGCGACATGGGCCTGTTCACGGTCGATGCCGAGTCTAGCACGATCGAGTGTAACTACTGCGGCCGGTACAAGCTCAAGCTCGGCGTCATGACCATCGACCAGGCCATCTACCTAGGCGACCTCGTCAACGGCGTCCAGCGCGGGCTGAGGATGCGATACTTCCCGTTCGGCGCGGACGATAACAACAAGCCGATGGGCATGTCGATGCGGGCGTTCACGTACGAGAACGGCAACCTCTACCCGCACAACGCGGACATCCGCGACGCATACGTCTGGTTCTCAGGATTCACTGAACACTGGATCAAGGTCAGCGATCTGCTGCTGGCCCTCGACAACGCGGTCAACGGAACCCAGGGCATGAACAAGCCCATGGCCATCATCGACAAGGAGTAATCATGCCTTGGTGGGGATGGCTAATTGTCGGCCTGTTCGCAGGCGCGACGCTAGGACTAATGGCAGGCGCATTCGCAAGCGCCGCATCAAAGAGGAGTGAGTAACATGGAACACGGCGACCCAATCCAGGGCCCGCACAGCAACGAGGAACTGCGGGAAATCGCAAAGATGTACATGAGCGATGCGCCCGACGTGCCGGACGTTCAGCTGGACCGCCGACCTGACATCGGCTTCGACGTCATCCAACCCGGTCATCACCCGTACCTGGCCTTGCCGCCGTTCCTGCTAGGCAAGCCTGTCATCGCAGCCATCACCATGGACGACCGGGAAGGACTACTGCCCAGGCGCCACATCGCCGTCATACATGACGCCAGGAAGGGCGAACAAGGCTACAGCACGCACTACGTCGCGTTCCAGATGGGATACGGCTGGGTGCTGAACTACGGCCACTACGACCTGAGCCGCGACCGCGCGCTACAGGACATGGGAGAGCGCGAGGCCAGGGAACGCTAACGGCCGAACCCAATACGCGAGCCCGGGGCATGACCACGCTGCCCCGGGTTTTCGCGTTCATTCGGCCACCACCCCGACCCATTTTGCACCGGCCGCCGACGGTCGGCCTACTATGAAAACTAAGAAATTCCTGATTGTCGCGACCGGCCGAAAATTGGTGGACGGGCAGGGGTTCAACCCCAACCGGAAGCACGGTGTCGCGCTGCCCGCCCTGGCACTACCGTTGATCAACACGATAGCGGCTCCGACCTCTACCAAGATTAAGTTCGTTTCATTCGTAGGTCTGCCGTCGGTAGCTCGGCGTCTATGAGGCCGACCGGGAACTCAGCATACGGGAACTCAATACCCAGCAACGTGCCTCGGCCGTTCCAGTGTAGCAACACCCCGTGCTTCTCCATCGTGTACGTGATCGCCTGGCTGTCCTCATCCTCTGGCAGCAACTCGTGCAGCTCGACGTATGCCGCTCCGCGCTGCTCATCTACTACGATGCGCATCAGTATTCCCTCCTAGATACATCCCCATCACCCCTCACCTCTCCATATGTCGCGAAGGCGACGCAGCCTGGAACGAGCTATGTCCTGAGCCTTATGAGCGCGGCCAGTAATGGCATATATTCCAGTGCCCCAAGAACCATGCCGATTCTCAGCATCAATCGCCTTTGCTGCCCGGTCGTCCAAACCTTCATTCCATGGGTCAGTGCGATACCGGCCACCACCCCATGACAAATGCCTACCATGCTCTGGAAAAAAAATTGGAGCCTCGGCACGAGCACGATGAGCCTCTTCTGCAGCAGTAGTGTCCGAGAATATGCTAAGTCTCCTCTTAGCTGGCCTGTCCGGACGATTCCAGCGTGACATGTCTACCCAGTGAAAAACGTAATTGCACCAGCGATCAGCCAGCCGATCATCAAGCCAGCCGATGCATGCCAGATATGCGCGGCTACAACACCACCCCAGTAACCAATAGCCGTGTACTTCTCATCGTAGATGAGATGCTTGTACCACGAGCGTAGCCGAAGCCAGAAATGACGTGTAACCGTGGCCTTGTGTTGAAATGGCAAAACGGCTCCTTTGCCGATGTTCACGCTTGGCGGCCCTGCAACCGCCCCGCGCGCTAAGACGGGTAACTGGTAATGTTCGTAGCGATGCCGACCGGCACTGCCGGAGTAGAGCCAATGGCGATGATGTTTGGCCGGGCGTAGCGCTGCTTGTGGTCGGACCGGGCATAAGCCCACCCATCACCAGTGCAACGGGCCACCTCGGTGAAGGTGGTGTTGTCCGGGCTAGTCTCCAGTGCAACGATGGAGTCACTCGCAGGCGTAACGACCCGAAGGCAGAAATTGCGGTTCGTCAGCCCCGCGCCGGCGTCCATTCGACCAGCGCCTACACCGTTGGCAGTATGCGTGCCGTTGAGATAGTTGGTCATGCTGCTTTGTCACCTTCCTGTTGGCCTGCATGCTCCAGGGCCAGGCCCTGGGCCTGGAGCGCACGGCCTGCTACGACCTTGGCGCCACCGATGGCGTTCTCGTCGGCCAGAGCCTTTGCAGCTAGCACGTCGCCGGTAACCACCACTTCGGCCTCGATCACGGACTCCTTGCTCATCTGGCTGCCTTCCTAACCTGGTGCTCCGGGTACTCGCCTAGGACGGTCCCGGCTACCCCGGAGGATACCCGACTAGGCCCCGGCCCGTCTAGCCCACAGCGCACAGCCTCCGAAGGCTTGCGTGGGCCGTGCCGCGACCCGCCCCCGACTCGCCTACGGGCCTGGGGCGATGCCGGGCTCCCCGAAACGGCCCAAGCTGCACGGTAAGGTATACCTACAGGGTAGACCTACCAACCCAAGGAAGGCAGCAATGGACAGATTCAAGGCACTCATACGTGCAGCGACGGGCGAATTCATCTGGGCAACGATCCTCATCCCCGTGCTAGCCATCAGCTGGCTCGGCTTCTACACGATCGCACGAAGCATCGGCATCCCGCCGGTGTTCGCTGCAGGGATGTCGGCTGCATTCGACGGCATCGCCCTGTTCGCTGCACGGATCGGGCTGAAGCACCGCCGCAAAGGATTCAGCGGATACCTTGCAAGGATCACCGTCGTCGCGTTTGCCGCGCTCGGGGCATTCGTGCAGAGCTTCCACGCCGAGTCAGCTACATGGATACACGCCCACAGCTGGATCGTCTGGGCAACAGCCCCGGTCGCAGCGTGCCTCGCGTACGAGCTGCACCTCGGCTGGGTTCACCGGAAGCAACTGATCAGGAAGGGCTACCAGCATCCGTCGGCCAAGAGTGGGTTCGGTCCTGCAACGTGGATCAGGTTCCCACGAGAGACGTGGAAGGTGCATTCCAGCGTACTCCGCGCAAGGCGCGACTTTATTGCCCAGGGCAATCTTGCACGGTTCAAGATCGAGGAAGATGCACAGCCCAAGGAACGCCGTCCAGAGCCACGTCCAGAGCCGCGACGGGCAGAACCCAAGCCAGCTACACGGCCGGTACTGCGCTCTGTGCCCGACCGTCCAGCGCCACGGCCTGCAAGGACGACACCGGCACGACGACCGCGTTCAGAGAACCAAGCTGCAGCGGCGTGGGCAAAAGAACGCGGAATCAAGCTCGGTTACCGGAACAACGTGCCCATCGCCGTGCTCAACGAGTACCGTGACTGGGTACGCTCTGCAACAGCTACTGGATAACAGCAGAGCCCGGCACCCTGCCAAGGTTGAGCACCGGGCTCCACGGGCCTCGTCCACATCTATGAGGCCGTCACTGATTCCAACAGTTCGATCCTACCGGACCGGGCCGGCCCGCGTCTAGACCTGACTTTTCCCCGCAAACCCGGATAAACCGGACCTTACATGCTTATGTATGTGTGGATGCCCAGCCCCGTCGGGGAACCGCTCGCGGTACAGCCGGTGATCCTTGCTGTGAAGCCGTATCAGCGTATCCTCATCCGCGTCGGGAGCGGCTTCCAGCTTGAGCCACGGGTGCCGTGCATTAAGGTGCAGATGGAACGTGATCTCGTCCATCGCCCGCGCGGACGCTACGCGGGGAATGTCCATAACCTGTACCCTGGATGCTTGTCTGGCGGACGCTTGCGTGTTACCATCGTTGCTGTCTTGCCGGCCGCACCCTGGCGTCCGGTCCTAACCTTATGGTGATCCTGGCATAGCCCGCGTAGGTGCGACGGATCATGGTCATCCGAGGCACCCATATGGTCGACCTCTACCGATGTTTGCCTGCACTGCCCCAGCTCGAAGTGATCTTCTGGCAGGAAGCCCCACATGCAGTACGGATCGCGCCGTAGCACATATCCACGTATCTGCCCCCAGCCAGGCGGCAAAGGCGAAGAACGCCACGATCTGCTATCCATGATCACCTTCGTAATCTGGTAGATTGACCACGCTAGTGGCGCGAGTAGCAGGTATATCATAACGCTCTTCCCATCTGATAGGACCTGGTGTGTGCCACGACGGTGTAACGGCGAAATTTGCCATATACTCGTCTGCTAGCGGCTTTATGATATCAGCGATTAGCTCGCGTATGCGGTAGAGTTCATTGTCTGAGATGTCGTAGCCGGTGGTGAAGTCGATTTTCCACTGCGCTTTCATCGATGCCTCTTATTCCTTTGCACTACCATAGCGGCCGCTTCCCTGACACATGTATCTGCGTCCCGGTACACCTCCGCGCCGCCGAACCGGATTATGT
>Ga0126378_10005146_pt1 | contig 10122 bp, 8 predicted proteins | sample PanSoiMetPlot_23_FD_92587 | JGI IMG/M metagenome (GOLD analysis project Ga0126378, IMG submission 92587) | Tropical forest soil microbial communities from Panama - MetaG Plot_23 | ecosystem: Environmental > Terrestrial > Soil > Tropical forest > Bulk soil | place: Panama | collected 2016-02-17 | reverse complement strand
CACACCTCATGCTGAGGAGCGCTCCCCTTCGAGACGCCGCCTGCGGTGGCTCCTCAGGACAAGAAGCGCATCTCGAAGCACGCGCCGGGTGACCCATTACCGGACCGCGATCGTCGTCGGGCTCGGCATGGCGTTTCCGGCCCTCGCGCAAAGCCCGGGATCCTTTTCGACATTGTCGACTACCGGTACCGCGACGATGGGCGGCGACGTGCTGATGTGCTCGGGCCGCCCGTGGGTCGATGTGCGCTGCAATGGTGCCGTCGGCGACGACAGCCATGACGACACGGCGGCGATCAATACGACGATTTCGGCTGCCATTACCAACAATTGGCCGGTACGTTTCTCGGCCGGCACCTACAAGGTCACCTCGGCGATCTCGATCGACTATGCCGGCCAGGCATCCAAGGGCTTTCGGCTGATTTCGGAAGGGGCGACGATCGACGGGCGCGCGATCGCTTCGGGCCCGGTGCTGCAGATCCAGTGTGGCGGCGGCTCGACCGGCAGCCCGACCGGGTGCTTTTATTTCAAGGAAGAGGGTAGCCTGTTCGTCAACGCCAGCACCCCGGCTTATGCAGTGGTGATCGGTAAAACCGATTTTTCCGACGCGCATAACTCTATTAAACTCGACCACTTGATTGTCAATAACGCCAGTACCGCGCCGGGCGCCGGCGGGTGCCAGCTCAACTACGTTCTCGACAGCGACATTTATGCTGTCTGTGTATCGGCCGGAGGCGCCGCCGGGCTGGCACTCGAGCAAACGCAATTTTCGCGGATCTCGGGGGCCGGTACGGCGCAAGGCACCGGCGGCAGAGGCCTGGTGCTCGAAAACGGATACAATTTCAGCAATACGTTCCTGGCGCTCGACCTCGAAGTGTCGCCGACCTGCCTTTCGATTACCTTCAACCACAATGGCCTCAACACCTTTGTTTCACCCTATTTCAATTGCCAGACCGCAGTCAACGCGACGGCCAGCATCGGCAATGTGCTGATCAACCCAAACTACGGCGGCGGCACGGTCAATTTCGGGCCGTCCTCGACCGGCGTTACGGTGATTGGAAGCGGGTCGCGCAGCCGTTGGTATTTTCCGTCGGCTGCGAGCTATACCGCAGCCCCCGTTGATGACGGGCTCAATATCTCGAGCTACAATGCCCCTGGCGCCTCGATGACCGTGACCCTTCCGGCTGTTGGCAGCGTGAACCCCGGCTGGACGATGGGTTTTGCGACCGATAACGGCAAGGGCATGACCGTCACTGCTCCATCCGGAGCAATCCTCTCGGGCGGCAAGTCGGTGTCGTCAATCGTGCTCGGCCCCGGCAACTACGAGAGCGTCGCCGTGCAGTCCGACGGCAACAATTGGCGGATGATCTCGGCGACCCGCAGCACCCGTCTCGTCAACGGTTTTGACCCGCCGCCCTGGCCCAGCAACTGGCTCTACCCGTCGACCTCGGGTTACGCCGCGACACTGGGCGACAATGGCAATATCCTGTCGAGTTTCAACAGCGCGGCCGGATTGAACGTGACCCTGCCTCCGACAACGGCCTTGCCGACCGGATGGAGCATGGGCTTTGCGACCGACAGCACAAAGCCGTTATCGGTTCAGGTCAATGCGACCTCCGGCGGCCACATCGTATGGCCCGGATCGGGTGCCACGGCAACGACATTGACCCTCGCCAACACCACCCAGGGCGCCTACGAGTTTTTGGTGCTGCAATACGACGGCGGCGGCAACTTCCGCGTCCTCGACGCGACACCGGCAACGGCGCAGGCAATCGGCATGATCGGCACCGGCGGGATCAGTCACTGGAGCTTTCCGACGGTCAGCAGTTACGTCGCAGCGGTCGCCGACAACGGCAATGTGCTGTCGAGCTTCAACAGCCCACTCTCGTTCTTCGCGGTGACATTGCCATCGACCACGGCGATCCCGATGGGTTGGACGATCGGCATTGCCAGCGACAGCAACAAGACTGCATCGGTGCAAGTAAACGGCAACTCGGGCGGCCACATCCTGTTTCCGGGCAGTGGCGCCACTGTGACCTCGGCGGCGCTGGCATCGGGGAATTACGAGCTTCTGGTGCTGCAGTTCGACGGCAGCAACTTCCGGGTCGTCAGAGCGACACCCGCGACCGCGACCCAGATCGGGATCTCGGGCAACGCCCCGGGGATCAACCGCTGGACCTTTCCCGCGGTCGCCACCTACGCGGCCTCGCAGAGTGACAACGGCATTGCCGTGTCGAGCTACAATACGCCGACATCATCGCTAACCGTGACCTTGCCGTCGACGACGTCAATCGGCACCGGCTGGATGATGGGCTTTGCGAGCGACAACGGCAAGACAATGACCGTCCAGGTCAATGGCGGTGCCGAGGAAAAAATCCTCGTTCCGCAGGGCGGCGGCACGGCGAGCGGCTCGATCTCTCTGGCGGCCGGCCAGAATTACGAATTTGCCGCGCTGCAATTCGACGGCTCGAACTTCCGCGTGGTCCAAGCGACACCGCAGACACTCAACAATCTTGGCGGATTGATCGGCTCTGGTTCGCCGGCCTCGTCGTCGGCCTGCACGACCAACCAGATCGCGCACGACAGCAATTTTTTCTACATCTGCACCGCGCCAAACACCTGGAAGCGCGTGGCGATCACGGGAGGCTATTGATGATGGCCGCTTCCTGTCGCGCAACAGGTGAGGAATAAGCCATGCCACCTCCCGGCGGCAAGCGGACCTCGCTGACCCACCTTGCTCCGATCGCATCCTACAGTTGGGGCAGCTGGGGTTCTCAAAACGATATCACGCAATTTCGCGAAGTCTTTCAGCCTGGCCAGGGGATCTTTTCCCCCAGCTATCCGCTGGTACCGCCCGAGCGCGAGCGGGTGCGACTGTGGGATTTTCCGGTCGGGTACAATACGACCTATACGCCACGCTCCTACGAGCCGATCGGTTTCGCGGAGCTCCGGGCCTTGGCTGAAAGCCATGATATCACGCGGCTGGCAATCGAAACGCGCAAGGACCAAATCGAGAAGCTCGAGTGGACAATCAAATCGCGCGATGACCGTCATCCGGCAGCGGACGCGCCGGCACGCATCGAGCGGCTGACCGAGTTCTGGCGCATGCCGGACGGCGAGCAACCCTTCGCGACTTGGCTGCGTGAGGCACTCGAGGACGTCCTCGTGCTCGATGCACCCGCATTCGAGATACGCCGCAACCGCGGTGGCGAGATTATCGGGCTGGATGTCGTCGACGGGTCGACGATCAAGGTGCTGATCGACGACACCGGACGCCGGCCGCAGCCGCCGGCACCGGCATATGAGCAGGTAATCCATGGCCGGCCGTGGCGCCTGCTGAGCAACGGCGAACTGATCTACCTGCCGCGCAATCGCCGACCGCATAAGGCATACGGGTTCAGCCCGGTCGAGCAGATCGTGCTGACGGTCAATATCGGATTGCGCCGCCAGGTCATGCAACTGCAACACTTTACCTAGGGTAATGTGCCCTTGGGGCTGATGTCGGCGCCGGACGGGTGGGGCACCCAGCAGATCCAACAGTACCAGGAATGGTTCGACTCGATCCTCGCCGGCAACACCGGCAGCCGCACAAGGCTGTTATGGGGGCCGGGCGGCACCAAGTATCAGGCCTTTAAGGAGGCACCCTACAAGGACGATTTCGACGAGTGGCTGGCGCGGATCGTCTGTTATGCGTTCTCCTTGCCACCGACCGCCTTCACCCCGCAGGTCAATCGGGCAACGGCGCAGACCGCACAGGAAGCTGCTCTCGAGGAGGGCCTGGCCCCGCTGATGGGCTGGGTCAAGCGACTCGTCGATGGCGTCATCCAGAAGCGGATGGGGCACAGCGACCTTGAATTCGCCTGGTCGGATGTGCGGCCGACGGATCCCAGGGACCAATCCGTGATCCTGACCAGCTATGTCAAGGATGGCATCTTCACCTTGAACGAGGCGCGCGACGTCCTGGGGCTGGGTCCGGTCGAGGGTGGTGACACGCCGATGTTTGTCACGGCGCAAGGGCCGGTCCCGCTGCGCAACCCGATCGCGCCAAAAACCGCGACTTCGGCGAACACCACCGGCACTTAACCGCGACCCTTGCGCCTGCGCTGTTGCGCGGAGCCCCATAGCCGGGTCCGGGGGGCCGGGGTTGGCCCGGTCGGCTGCACCAAACCGATACCGACGAAATAAGGAGCCTTTGATGAGCGTCCTGCCATCCGACATCGTCGTTTATGGCTCGGCCAACATGCCCGAAACCGACGGCGCCACGATCGGCGGCGCCGTCGACTTTACTCGCCGTGTCGCGTTCTATGATGTCACCCCGGCCGGCAGTGTCGATGTCGTCTCGAGCTCGTCCGGCGATACCACGACCAAGATTGTCTATTCCGGACGCGATGCGACCGGTGCGCTGCAAAGCCAGACGCTGACCCTAAACGGCCAGAGTTGGGTGACCGGCTCGCTATCGCTCGAGCGGTTGCTCTATGCCGCATTGTCAGGGGCGAGTGCGAACGGGCCATTGGCGAACCCAGGCGGCACCCCGGCGGTCGGCGACGTGGCGCTCGCGGCCCACAGCTGCGTGCTGCCTTCAGGGGCGCTGACCACCGACGCTACGGTGCGCACTGCGCAGGCCGGTTCGGCCAATCATAGCGGGACAACGCCGGCGCTATTCAAATTGCAGTCGGGCGACGGTGCCACGGTCGCTGCCGGCCAGATCATTTGGACCAAGAGCGGCACCGGTGCCAACCAATTGCGGCAGATCATCGCCACAGCCGGCTATGGTACCGACGTCGTTGCGGTCAGCCGCGACTGGGGCACGGTTCCGGACAACACGACGACCTATAAGATCCTCCAGGGGATGCTGTTCGAAATCCTGCCAAATCCGGTGACGGCCGTGATTCGCATGTTCTCGACGAGTGCGGCTGATATGCCTGCCGGGGCGCAGCACACCTATTACGAAAAGGTTTTTGTTGTCAACAACAACACTGCGACCGCACTGACCGGCGCGCAAATCGAGGTCGCGAGCGAGACTCCGAGTTTGCCTTCGGGCGCACTTATGGATTTGGCGCTGACGACGGGGCTGAACGACACCGGCACGGTCGCCAACCGGCAGACTGTTCCTGCCTCTGGCGTAGGCGGCTTCATTACGCAGCCCACCTTGGTGAATGTCCCAGGCCCGGGCTACTTGCCGTCAGGCAGCGCGCCGAATGCGGCGGGGGCGCAGGGCATTTGGCTGCGGCTCACTTTGCCGGGCGGCACGGCAGCCTACAAGGGTTCCGCCGATCTGCGGACACAAGGAATGACAACGTAACAAAGGAGAGCGGGACTGGCGCGGGAAGAGCATCGATGACGACTGGCGCGACCCAGCTCGCGGTGTTTTACGCGACCGGCAGCAAAATTCTGCGCCGCAAGGTCATCCCCGACGATGACGCTCAGCTCGCACTGCATCAGCCGGGGCCCGGCGAGAGTCGGCTACTGATGCCTCTGGACCAACCCTATGACGATGCGGCATGCCGCGCGGCGATCGCCACGGCGACGGGTGTGACACCACCTTCCGGACGGTGCTGCATTGTTGATGCGGATGGCTATGTCATAGCCACATGTAATGCTGACCCGGCGCTGGATACCCATCCGTCGGGGCGCCTCGTGGCGCATGATACAGCGTGCCCGGGCCACCGCGTCGAATGACGCGGATCTTTCTGCTGTCCGGCACCAGCTGGACGGTGCCGGCCGACTGGTCGAACACCAACAGGATCGAGACGATCGGCGGCGGTGGTGGCTCGAGCACGGCCGGTACGCCGTCGGCCGATGCTGGAGGCTCGGGCGGCGGCGCCTATTCCAGCTCCAGCAATCTGACGGGCCTTAGCGGCAGCGTCGTGATCGCGATCGGGGCCGGCGGCGCCCAAAATGCCGGCCAGCTCGGCAATGATGGCGGCGACACCTGTTTTGGCGGCAATACGCTCGGCACCTGCACGGTCGGCGCACAAGGCGGCAAGCGCAACAGCACGGTCACGCCAGGGGCCGGTGGTGCCGCCGCGAGCGGTGTCGGCACGGTCAAGCATAGTGGCGGCAGTGGCGGCGATGCCACTGTCGACCAATCGGATTCGGGCGGCGGCGGTGGTGCAGCCGGGCCGACCGGCGACGGGGGTGCTGGTGGTGCTAGCGGAAGTAGCTTTAGCACCGGCGGCGGCGGTGGCGGTGCCGATGGCGGCACAACCGGCGCCTCGGACCAAGCGGGCGGTGCCGGCGGCGTCGGCGCCAATGGCGGCGGCAATGGGGGGAACGGTGGCAGTCCCGGCAGCAATGGCGGCAATGGCACCGAATGGGACGCCTCGCATGGTTCTGGCGGCGGCGGTGGCGGCGGCAACAATTCCCCCGCTTCTGGCGGCAGTGGTGGTCTCTATGGCGGTGGCGGAGCTGGTGGCGGATGGCAAGGCGGAGCCGGCGGCAGCGGTGCGCAGGGCATCATCGTCATCACCTACACCCCAGCGAATGCTACGACCGTCGCAGCCGATGCACCTAGCCCGGTCGGGTTCGCGGCGGGTCAAACAGTCAGCCGAGCAGCACAGCTCGAATTCCCGGCGGTGCAGCATAATGATCCGCCGTCACCATGCGAGTCTGTCGCGGTCGCCCGTAGCGATCCATCGACTTCCGTAGAATTGCTGGCAATCAACCGGATAAACCAGTGGTTGCACGCCGAGTCGACCGCGACAGCAAGCATCGACTCCAGTATCCCAATCGAATCGGCAACGGTTCTGGGCGGTTCTGCCGGTTGGCCGGTCGAGTTCGGCGCCGGGGTCGTCCGCGACGCGCCCGGACGGGCGGAATGGCTGGGCGCGACGATTGTTTTGTTCAGTGCCGATATGCTCTTGTCGGTCGAGTGGTCGGCATTGCCGGACCCGGTGCTGGTGTCACTGGGCTCGTCCGGCAAACGGCGCCTTCTCGCCACACCCGGGCGGCTCCGTATTCTCAAGCAGCTGTAAGGCTGGAGGACGCCAGACCGCCTCATTTCAGTCGTAGCTGACGCGATATCGGTTGCAGATAATCTATACTGTGAAAGGGCTCAAGCAATGCGAAAGCGACGCTATCTTCCCTACGCGTTGCTACTGGCACTATCGGGATGTGCAGAGGTCGACAAGCTCGTCAGCGCCGATCTGACCAATGCGGCACAGGTCGCGAGACAGGGCGGTGACCCGCAAGGAGCGGCATGCTGGCACGCCTTGGGTCCGGTCGCCAATGCGGTCGAGACAGCGCCAAAGCCAGGCCTGGCGTCACTGATCGAAGCCGACCGGCTCTTTGCGACTGCGACGTTCGGGCCAAACGCGCCGTGCAACGCTGTCGGCGGCCTGATCCTGTCGATGTTCTTGCAGAAAGCAGTACCGTTCTTGCCGTGAAAGGACCAGCTAGCTCGGCCTTCGTGAGCCCAGCTGGACTTGTCCGGCACCCGGAGCGTCTGAGCGGCTTCCCGGAGCGGCCGCCCGCTTAAAGGCCAATAAGGAACTGCGCTATGCGTTTGGCAACGCCGTTCGATCCGATCGAGATCGGCGAGATCGACAATTTCGCCTTCGATTTTACCGCGGATATGGGTGCGGCGACGATGGTCTCGACAAGCTGGACCTGCGCGCTCGCTCCGTTCCAGACGGCCGCCGACCCGGCGCCGCAGTCGCGGGTGCTGTCGGTGTCCGCCCAGACATCGATCCAGCTGCGCGCTGCCGACGGGTCGTTGCAAACTCGCGACGGCTTCTTCTCGGTTGCCGCGATCGGCAGCATGCCGAGCACCGCGGCCGGCGGCACCTACATCCTCGAAGCCTCGGCTGCGCTCAGCGACGGTCGCGTGCTGAAGCTCAACGCTACGGTCCTGTGCAAACCCCCGGGTCCGTGACAGTAGGAACTCGGCCATGACCACGAAGGTGCTCGCACCTGCTCCATTTGCACAGTTTCAGACCCTGGGCGCCTCATACACGGCGGACGCAAGGGGAGTGATCGCCGCCGCTGCGATCAGCGATGTGATCGACCTGATCCGCAGCGGCTGCACCATGCTGTCCACCTACGACAATCTTTCGGCGACGGCAGACCCAACTGCCTCCAACGACAAGACCCAGGCCTATTCGGCCGGCTCGCGCTGGCTCAACATCACCGCCGGACGCCTGTGGACCTGCATGTCCGCAGCAACCGGTGCTGCGAGCTGGACACTCGACGGCGTGGTGCCGGGTGTCGGTGCCGAGCCCGCGAACACCGCGACCCTCTTCGGGGGCGGCACCGGCGCATTCTTCAGGGAGGGCAACCTCAATCGTCAGGTCGGCAATCCGCTCGCCGGCAATGCTGCCGGTACCGCCGACAGCGTGCTGGCCAACTACATTCTGCCGACATCGAGCTTTGACGTGTCGGGCCGCGGCCTATGCATTACCGCGCAGGGCAGCACCAGCTCGACCACCAACAACAAGCGCGTCAAGCTGTGGTTTAATGCCACGCTCTCCGCCGGAGCGGTGACCGGCGGCAGTGTCATCGCCGACACCGGTCAGTGGGTCAACACCACCACGCCGAACAACAACGTCGGCTGGCAGCTGACGGCCAATGTCTTCAAATACGGCGCTGCCGGGTCGAATACGCAGTACGCACAGGGTACGGCGGTCCGCGGCGGCACCCATGGCGGGATCGGCTTGCCGGTCTTCGCGACGGCGGTCGAGTCGAGCGCCATTGTCGTTGCCCTGACGGGCTCGTCCTACACGGCCGGGATAGCCAATGACGTTGTTGCCACTTGGTTTGAAGTTAATGCGATGAATTGATCGAGTAACAGACATATGTTCCAGAAAATAGCGTTTCGTTGGCCACTCCAACCCAGCACAGTCATCGGCTTTGGCGTCCTCGCCGGCTCCGTCTGCTATTTATTTACGGGAGACCCAGTCTGGGCGGCCATCGCCGCCGCCATAGTCAAGATATTCCTTCCCGACAATTCGGCGGCATCGAAGCAGGTATTCGAAGCAATCGAGATACTTGCACAGGCAGCAGGTCGGCCGCTCTCGGCAGCACTGCAGCAAGCGCCTGCTGCCTCCGGCGATCAGGGCCCCGGTGCAAGGCCGCCTTATCGGGAGCCGCCGGGAAAATGAGCAAATACCGGACGCTCCGGCGCGGCTCTTTGGCGGGAGATTGATCATGCGACTCTATGGCGCAATCCAGAAGGTCGAGCCTCAGGACGATGGCACCGTGCGGGTGCACGGGGTCGCATCGTCGGAGGTGGTGGACGATCAGGGTGAAATCGTTCGGGCTGACGCGATGCGCGCGGCAATCCCAGACTACATGCGGTTTCCGGCACTGCGCGAGATGCACCAGCTCTCGGCGGCTGGAACGACGCTCGAAGCCGAGGTCGGTGACGATGGGGCCACGCGGATCGTCGCCCATGTCGTCGACCCGATCGCGATCGCCAAAGTTAGAAACCAGGTCTATCGCGGCTTTTCGATCGGCGGCCGCGTCACACAGCGCGAGCCCAGTAATCCCAAGGCTATCACCGCCTTGGTTCTCAACGAAATTTCACTTGTCGATCGTCCGGCGAACCCGGACGCGATTTTCGACTGCTGGAAAGCAACCGTCGCCGAGCAAGATCCCGGCAACTCGGAGACAACGGTACCGCCGGCAGCAGTGCAAGAGCCGTTCAACCCTCCCATTCAAATTTGGGCTTGCGGGGTGGCGGACCATCGTCACCGCGGCAAAGGCGAGGCGGTCAAGTGTCTCGAACGGCGCGCGCTCGGTACGGCAGGTGTTCAGTTACCGCGGTCACCGCAGACGGATCCGCAGTCATCGCCGAGGAGCGGGGAAGAAGCCGACCGTACGAATAAAACCGAAGCCACGATCGACGCCGCAAAAAAAGCAATCGAGACAGCCGAAGGGGCACTCGCTAAGCTTGCCCCCGGTGAAGAACAGGGGGCCGAGGGCCGCCAAGATAGCAGCGCCGGCGCCAGTTTGTTTGCGGGGCACAAGGAGCTCAATTACGCCGATCCCGGATGCCAGGCGGACGGAAAGCCGCGCTATCCGATTGATACGGAGCGGCACATTCGCGCTGCGTGGAATTACATCAACAGGCCCAGCAACGCTCAGCGATACACTGCCGATCAAGTCGGCCGGATCAGAGCTGCCATT
>Ga0126378_10005145_pt1 | contig 10123 bp, 7 predicted proteins | sample PanSoiMetPlot_23_FD_92587 | JGI IMG/M metagenome (GOLD analysis project Ga0126378, IMG submission 92587) | Tropical forest soil microbial communities from Panama - MetaG Plot_23 | ecosystem: Environmental > Terrestrial > Soil > Tropical forest > Bulk soil | place: Panama | collected 2016-02-17 | reverse complement strand
TCTCCCAAAAGCGGGGCAATTTCATTCATTACATCAACACCTTACAAATCCTGTGCTGTGATTGTGTTACGGCGCTTCTTCTCAAAGTGAGTTCTTAGCTGGCCGCAGGCAGCTGCAATATCGTCACCACGTTCAGCGCGGACGCTATTACTCACGCCATGTCCGGAGAGGATGTCTCGAAAGGCACGAATGGTCTCGGGGCCGGGAGGCCTGTAGCCGGCAGAGGTGGCATTGACGGGAATACAGTTGACATGTGCGAGCTGCTGTAACGGAGCAAGAAGCTCTCCTAACTGGTGGGCATGTTGCGGGGTATCGTTCACTCCGGCAAGCAGCACGTATTCAAATGTGACCTGTCGCCGGGTACTGGCAATATAATCTTTGCAGGCCGCGAGTAGTTCTGCAAGGGGGTATTTACGATTGACAGGCATGGTCTGGCCGCGCAGCTCATCGGTAGGCGCGTGCAGGGAGATGGCGAGATTGACCTGTAGAGGCTCGTGACTGAGCTTACGAATGGCGGGAACAAGCCCGACGGTCGAGACGGTCATGTGCCGGGCACCCAGGTTGAAACCCTGTGGGCTGTTCAAGATGCGCAGCGCTTGCAAGACGTTATCGTAGTTATGGAGGGGCTCTCCCATACCCATCAGAACGATGTTAGTGACGTGATCGATGGGTTTACTGCCTGGGAGGCCCGCCGCGGTCCAGGGAGCAGCACGTAGTTCCCGGGCAAAGTATAGTACCTGGGCCACGATCTCGCCGGCGCTCAAGTGACGATCAAAGCCCATTTGCCCGGTAGCGCAGAAGGTACAGCCGAAGGCGCAGCCCGCCTGCGTGGAGACGCAGACAGTGGCGCGAGATGCGCTCTCGCTACTGGGGGGATAGAGCATCAGCACGGATTCGATGAGTTTGCCATCGGCGAGTTCCAGCAGTATCTTACGCGTGCGGTCATCTTTGGAATGCAGTTCGCTTCGCACAAGCATTGGGCCGATGCTGGCTTCTCCTGCAAGCTGGGCGCGCAATGCCTGAGGCAGGTTGGTCATTTCTGCAAAATCGCTGCTGAGGCGCTGGTATAGCCAGCCAAAGACCTGTTTGGCACGAAACGCTGGCTCACCACGCTCGGCGAACCACTGCTGTAGTTCTGGCAATGTGAGCGAGAGCAGGTCGATTTTTTGTATGACACTGGTTGATGTTGTTGGTATTATGGTCATGGATTTCATTATAGCACGAAACTGCCCTTGAGGAAATTTTGCAGCATTCAGGGTGTGAGCTATCCAACATTCTCATCGTTACATCCAAATATTTTATAACGTCTATGCATATGAGATAATAGGCTCATCTATCAATGCTTGTTTGTTCGCTCTCCAGGGTATGACGTGGACAGGAGCTGGGAGGTAGGTATTGCAGAGCGGAACAGAGATATATGGAGGTACGAAAAAATGCCTGTTTTCAACTGGGTTGACATTCTTTTCATTGCTACTGTTCTTCTACTCGCTTTCAATGGTTTTCGCAATGGCGCTACTGTCAGCCTTATCAACCTGCTCACGATCCCGATCGGTTTCGCCGTGGCGTATGTGTTTGGTCCGCCATTCACACGATACCTTGCCCAGAATGGCCTCCCTGGTACGCCTATCATCTCGTATATCGTGCTGTTTTTTACAACCGTTCTCGTCATACACATTATTGCGACCATGGTACGGGGAGTCTTACGCAAGGTGCCAGTGGTTGGTTTCGGGGACGAGTTGCTTGGGGCGTTGCTTGGGTTTGCAGAAGCGTGGCTATTGTGGGTGGTTTTGCTGGCGGTTCTGGGCTCTTTTTTAGGCGGCGTACAGGATACTATTACCAAGACAACGCACATTATCCCGGGCGTGGGTATCAACGTGCCGCAGTTTAAGCAATGGCACGATTTCTACAATGAAGCCGTGACAGATAGCCTTTTTGCGCGAGTGAATAGCTTCATTATCAAAACCTTGCCGGCGCTAAAGACGATTATTCCAGGATCTACTCACTGAAAACCTGGTATTGAATGGTGATTGTAGACAGTGGCTTACATGACGTGCGAGATCTGAAGCATATTAAAACTGCCGGGGCTTGCATTCTCTTATTCTGATGCTACAATGCCTATAGCAGCAAAACATGAGCGGAGGCACATACGGCAAAGCGAGATCGTCTAATCGAAACGGGTGTCCATGGCGAGTTTGAGCGCGCCTATCTTGTGGCTGTTGAAAGTGAGGAAGACGAAGGGTTATGGAGCGCTGAAGACTCATTGAGTGAATTAGGCACGCTGGCAAGTACTGCAGGCGCCGAGGTTGTGGGAACGATGATACAGCGACTGCGCCATCCCGATGTCGCGACATACCTGGGCAAGGGACGTACACAAGAACTCAGTGACTTGAAGAAACAACTGGGGTTCGACCTGGTGATTTTTGACGATGAACTCTCGCCTTCACAGCAGCGAAACCTGGAGAAGTTACTGGATGGGCGCATAGTAGACCGCACAGCGCTCATTCTCGATATTTTTGCACAGCATGCTCACTCCCGTGAAGGGAAACTGCAGGTTGAGCTGGCCCAGCTAGAGTATCGCCTGCCTCGACTAAGCGGACGGGGCATAGAGTTCTCGCGATTGGGTGGCGGCTCGCGCGGGGCAGGGGCGGGAGGGGTCGGGGGAGCCATCGGCGTACGCGGCCCTGGTGAAACAAAACTGGAGATCGACCGCCGCCGCATCCGCGGCCGTATTGCCGAGCTACATGAAGAGATCGAAGGGGTACGCGAGCAACGTATGCTCCACCGTGAGCAGCGCGCTTCGCAGTCCATTGCAGTGGTGGCGGTTGTTGGATATACCAATGCCGGTAAATCAACGCTCTTCAATGTGCTTACCCAGGCAGAGGTATTGGTAGAGAACAAGCTTTTTGCCACGCTTGACCCGACTACACGCCATTTGCTCTTACCGGGGAATCAGGAAGTACTGCTTACAGATACAGTAGGTTTCATTCAGAAACTGCCAACAAGGCTGATTGCAGCTTTTCGCGCCACGCTTGAAGAGGTGATTGATGCCGACCTACTGCTGGAAGTAGTGGATGTCAGTCATGAAAACACTATCGAGCAGAGCGAGACGGTCAACGAGATCCTGCAAGAGCTGGGTGCGTATGAGAAGCCACGAGTTACAGCACTCAACAAAATCGATCTCCTCGATGACCTGACAGAGATTGATACTACACTCTACACCAATGCGGTGGCAGTATCCGCCCTCGAGGAATACGGGCTGGACGCTTTGCGGGAGAAAATTGCCCAGGTGCTGGCGGATAGCATGGAGAGAGTACAGGTTACTATTCCATATATCAAGGGTGAACTGGTTGAACTCTTTCATCGGCGGGGGCACGTGGACCAGGAGGAGCACCGGCCACAGGGAACGTATCTCGCTGGTCGCATTCCGCGCGCGCTGCGTGGATATTATGCGCAATACCGAGTTTGAGGAAGAAGCTCATGTCAGAACAAAAGCCGCAGAGTTGGTCTGTTCCCCTGCGTGTCCGTTTTCGCCCTGCTACTGAGCGGCTGTCAGGCGAACATGAACAAGGCGAACTATCCCCAGCTATAGATAGCCAGGCGTTGCAGTTACCTGCCCTGGAGCTGGCTGCTGAAGTCGAACACGAGTCGCGCCGGCGAGCCCGGCAGATCAAAGAACTGATCCACATGGGCAATCTCTTGCGGGCTGATATGGGCCTGAATGAAGTGCTCCAGCAGATTGTCACCTCCATCAGTGCTTGTACCGGTTTTCGTATCCTGGTGATCAATTTAGTTGAGGAGGGAAGCGACTACGTCGTGCCGGTCGCTTTTGCAGGAGCCTCTGCAGAAGGAGAGCGCATAGTACGAGAGTCGCGGATGACAGTTAAGCAGCTGCTCGGGCTTACACGCCCAGAATTTCGTATTAGCCAGAGTTATTTTATTTCACATGAACATGCTTATGTCTATGGAGACATTGTGAGAGCTACGGATAAGACCGTCGACGACTACATGCCGGGAGGCTGGCATCCAGAAGATTCGCTGCTCGTACCACTATTCAGTCCACGTGATAGGAAAAAACTACTGGGTTTTCTCTCCCTGGATGATCCGGAGGATGGCAAAGTACCGACGCTGGAGAGCATCGAGGTGGTGGAACTTTTCGCAAACCAGGCTGAGATTGCTATAGACAATGCGCGTTTCTTTCAAGAGCGGGAAGCCGAGCGGCTGGCGCTGGAAGAGGCTATTATTGTACTGAGGCGAGACCTGGAACAGATACAACAGGGAGATCTGCGTGTGCGGGTACGTTCCTCGCACGAGAAGCTACAGCCAGTTGCGTATGCCATCAATGCGATGGTGAGTGAAATCAGCGAGATCATCGGGGACGTGCAGATGGTAACGCTGGCAGCTGATGAGCATGCCACCAAAGTGCAGCAGAGTTCTAACGTACTGGTGCAAGATGCTAGCCAACAAGAGCAACAGGTACAGGGTATTTCGCAAGTGATTGACGAGATGGCAACCACAATGCACTCTATATCAGAGCGGGCCGGGAAGATTTCGCAGGTGGCTGTGGAAGCCATGGATGTGACACTCGAAGGCCAGAGTGCGGTGGATCGCGCTGTCGATGGCATGGGACAGGTACGCGAGGTGACGATGCAATCCGCCCGAGTAATGAAGCGGCTAGGCGAAAGTGGTCAAGAAATCAACGATACTATCCTCACCATTAGCGATCTGACAGCACGAATGAATTTACTGGCGTTGAACGCGGCAATCGAGGCGGCGCGGGCAGGTGAACAGGGTCAAGGCTTTGCTCTGATAGCGCAGGAAATTCGTACGCTGGCAGTACATAGTGCAGATGCGGCACGCAAAGTAGCAGCCCGCATACGCACTATCCAGCAGGAGACCGCTACTGTCGCGCTGAGCGTGGAACAAAACACACGCCAGGTGGTGATGCAGACTGAGCTAGTCACTCAAACAAGCGTTGCACTGGAGGCGATCAGTGTTGTGACTGAACAGATGGCCAATCTTGTGCAGGACATCTGCACAGCCGCCGAGAGCCAGGCGCAAGGGGCCCAGCTGATTGTCAGGTCGGTTGAAGGGATTTCACGTATGACCAGCGCAATCACGGGACATATGCGCCAGATGCAGCAATCGCTGTCCTCGCTCGTAGAGCTAACTAATTCGCTACGCTCGCGCGTGTCGGTTTTTCGCATTATAGCGTCGCCCGAGGACTAGCCACCTCTCATATACGAGAGAGCCATGAGACAGAGCACAGCGTCGAGTGCCGGGCCACCCATATTACACAATCCAATGCCCGGTTAAAAACTGCAGGAGCATGAAAGAGAGCACGGGCACTGAAAGCACGAGATAATAGAGTTGAAACTGCTGTTTTTTACCAAAGATGGCAAGTATTATAAAAGCCGGGAAAATCTCTAACATCAGGCGCGAGAAGGACTCCAGGGGATGATCTCCTTTAGATGGTACGAGGAGGAAGAACAGGTAGGTTGTGGCGGCGTAGATACTATATGCCCACAGGTGACGGGGAAACTTCCAGAAACAGAACACTATGAGTATGAACGCCAGCAGGACCGCGCTTAAATCGATCATGTTGTGAATTGAGTTGAAGCTCAGCACGCTATGGGTGGTTATGTAGGTGAATGCTTCTTTAGCTCCATGCCAGGGGAAGTGCAATGAGCGCCTCCAGACTCCCTGCGCATGCGCGAAAGCAAATGGATCATGAAACTGGAGATAGCAGTAGCCTGCAAAGATCCCGATGCCTGCGGGAATAAGCAAAACACTGAAGGCATCAAAGCGCATCTTTTCCAACTTGAAATAGTGCTGGCGCAGGTATTCATAGCAAAACGGCACAAGAAGAAGGAGCCCTGCGGAGCGGGTCAAACTGGCGAGGAAACCGAACAGGCCAGCGAGCCACCAATGGCCCTGGCGCATGTAGTAGAAGCTGAGCAGGACAAGGCACAGAAAAAGAGATTCGTTGTAACCAGCCGCAAAGAAGAAAGCGGTGGGGAAGACTGAGAGATAGAGCACTGTACGAGACGCGCATTCCTGGTCAAAATCTTCCTCGACCAGCCGGTACAGCACAGCTAGCATTACCAGTCCTATCACATTTGAAACAATCAGCCCAGCGATAAAAGGATCACGTGTAAGTAGCGATCCTGCCCATTCTAGCAAGGGATAGAGAGGGAAAAAGGCTGTCTCCCACCAGGGTGTGTAGCCCTGGGTAGCGATGAGGACAAAATGCCCGCTGTCCCAACGATACCAGGAATGCAATAAGGTGTAGAGCCTCAAGGATTGAGGCGAGAAATTCGGGAGAGTAAATAGCGTGGCGAGGTAAGTGAGAATAAGAAAAGCCAGGTGAACTGCGATATAAACAGGTAAAACGCGCTTGAACGTTGTATACCACATTTTTTACAATACCCATTTCCCGAGTAAGAACTGCGTCAACAAAAAGCAAAGTGTAGCACCTGAGAGCATGACATAGCTCATATGCAGGGTTCGATACTTGCCAAATCCGGCCAGGATAATGTAGGCGGGGAAGACTTCTAGCATAAAGCGACCGGTGGATAGTAAAGGAAAGATGCCCGCCGCTGGAAAGAGCTGTAAGAAGAGATACAAGGCGGCAGCATAGAGATTATAAGCCCAGAGATCTCTGGGCAGCTTCCACGGACCGATGAAACCTAGGATAATCATGAGGAGGATGAGCAGATCAGGCACCAGGTCGAGTATATTATGGAGCGCTTGAAAGTTGAGAATACCACCGCTCTGCATGATTTCGCGGACAGACTGGTATATACCATATCCTGGTACGCGTGGAATACGACCCCAGAAAGCTTGTGCGTGCGAAAAAGCCAGGGGGTCATGGAACTGGAGATAGCAGTAGAGGCTGAATAGCCCCAGCCCGGCAGGTATAGCCAGGCCGCTAAGGATGTCGAAGCGAACCGCTTGCAAGTCGAAGTGATGCTGGCGCAGGTATTCAAAACAGAAGGGCACAAGGAGAAGCAACCCGGATGGGCGTGTCAAAGTGGCGAGGAAGCCGAGCAGGCCAGCGAGCCACCAATGGCCCCGGCGCATGTAGTAGAAGCTGAGGAGGGAAAGACATAGAAAAAGGGATTCGTTATAAGCAGCAGCCAGGAAGAGGGCCGTAGGAAATAGCGAGAGGTAAAGCGCGGCACGATATGCACGCTCCTGGTCAAAGTCTTCCTCCAGCAGGCGATACAGTACAACCAGGACCAGCAAATCTGCTCCGTTTGAAATGATCAGACCAGCCGTGAATGGGTTACTGGTTAGCAGCATCATAGCGCGTTCCAGTATAGGATAGAAGGGGAAGAAGGCCGTCTGGTGAGGTGCAACGTAGCCATGCAGTGCAACCACCAGGTAGTTTCCGGTATCCCACCGATGCCACAACTGCCACAAGGTATAGAGCGGCCTGGAAAGTTTTGAAAAACCCGGTACTGTATATAGGATGGTCAGGCAATTTATCGCAAAAAAGGCAAGATGTACGCCAATATAGATGGATAAGATGTTCTTGAATGCTGTATACCACCTCGTTTTAGAAGCTGTTCTAACAATAGAAAAGATGGTGCCAGTGAGGCTGCGTTTGCGATCATGGACTGGCGTTGGGGCGAGACCAGCAATGGGAGCATCTGCCAGGGCAGGAGAGGTATTGTTGGGCGACGAGTCAGAGAGAACCCGCGTTGTAGCCTGCCGGGGCTGTGCAAAGGCAACGACTTTATTTTCCTCAGATGAATCAGTAGGTAAATGCATAAGTATGCCAATCTGTTTTGTTTTCGATACTACATAATATATATACATAGGTATTCTACACATGAAACGCTCCCAGCGATGGAAGGTAACGGCACGGGATGTTTGCTCTATGCCGTTACAACTGCCATGGAAGGACCGTCTTTTCTACTAGCGAGTTGTAGAAGAATGCAGGAGACAATGGATGACTCAGGCAAGTGATGAGTTGTTGCAGACCAAGGAATCGGAACATTTCGTGCAGGCAAAGACGCCGTTTGCGCAGCGTCTTCGGCAGGTGAAGGTATGGAGGCCACCGGACTGGCTGCTGTGCCTGGCTATAGGTGGTATCGCCCTGGGGTTCAACCTGTACCGGCTGGGGGATCCGAGCCTATGGTTTGATGAAATACTCTCCGTTGAGCGGGCGCGACAATCTCTGCCAGTGCTCTGGCATATCATTTTCACTACGCAGCAAAATATGGCGCTGTATTACTTGCTTCTTCATTACTGGCTGAGCTTCACTACACTGCTGGGGCTCCATTCCAACGAGTTCGTGGTGCGCTTTCCTTCCACCATTTTTGCAGCCCTCGGTTCAATCATGGTATTTCTGTTGGGGCGGCGCTTTATGGGAATTATAGGAAGCATGATAGGAGCGGGGCTGTATTTGCTGAATGTGCTCCAGCTCATCTATGCGCAGGAAGCGCGATCCTACAGCCTGCAACTGCTGCTCATCTGCGCAGGCTGGTACGCTCTTTTCGCAGCGCTTGGATTGGGCAGTAGTCCAGATTCACCCGGCAAGGAAGGACAGGTGGCAGAGGCAGCGATTCATGGTCGTGCCGCTGGACAATACCGCTGGTGGGTATGCTATGTTGTTGCGATGACGCTGGCTATCTATGCTCACCTGTTCAGTGTACTGATCCTATTTGCACAAATACTTACTATAGGTATCATACTGGCAGGTCAGTGGCGTGGTAAGATACGAGGGCAGGCCTGGTCGAGCCTGCTGGCAGCGGTAGTGAGCCTGGTCAGCACCGGCGTGCTGAGCATTCCTATGCTTCTTGCCGCACGCCACGGATCAAAAACGGGCTGGCTAGCCATGCCACATCTTCATGATATACCAAAGCTCTTCCTGACTATCAGCGATAACAGCATTTTCTACATGCTTATGCTCGCGGCGTGCTGCGCTCTAGGCATAGGTGTAGTGGCACTTGTCCACTCGCGGTACGCTGGTTTTTTTGGCGATGAGGCCAGTAATGCACGTTTATCCTGGCTCCAGGGGCTCTGGCCTGTTCTGTTCGCGCTTTTATGCTGGCTGGTTGTGCCGGTTATTGCCAGCTACGTTATCTCTCAAGGACATACACGCATCTTTTCGAGTCGCTACCTTGTGACGATTGTACCTCCCCTGTTCCTGCTGGTGGGCCTTGGTATTGTCACCCTGCGCTGGCGGGTCATCCAGGTTGTACTGGCTGCGATCTTGCTATTAGTTACCCTGCACCATGTTCCCCAGTACTACAACAACGCCCAGGTAGAAGACTGGCGAACACCTGCGCTCTGGCTGGAACAACACTACCAGGAGGGCGATGGTATGGTTTGCTATAACAATGCCCAGGGATGCGAAGTAGCCATGGAATACTACCTGCGCGCTTATCCCAGCGGCGCCCAGTTCCCGGCGGATGCCCCGGGAGCTTTTCCATGGGTTAACTATGATACAACGAACAGGCTGGGAGATTTCGCAGCAGCCGTAAATACAACCCTGCTGGGGGACTATGGAGCTAGGCACCCGCGCCTGTTTTTCATTGCCGGGCGTTTCGCGAACAATACAGAAGCCACACTTGCCCAGTCGGCACAACACTGGTTGGATACGCACTACCACCTCATCGCGCAGAGCACTAAGGGCGCGGTGACCATTCGTTTGTATGCGACTGGTGCAGGATCTTAGCTGGCAGGCGAGAGGCCACACCGTCCCCCGGCAGGCGTCCGCAAGAGTCGCCCCTACTCGGACAGGTTCGCTGCTACTACAGTTTGATAGCTCATGGCAAATCCGACTCACCAATTCTTGTGGAACCACGGTTGGAGCAGGTTGGCGATAACACGGCTTGATGTGCTAGTATGTGTGGATAGGGAGGAACTGGCCATGAGCGACACATTTGCAGAGCTATATGGCTCAACACTCAAAGAGGTTTTCACCGTCAAGGCACAGAAAGATTTAGAGCAAGGGGTCGATGGTCTGGCACGCGCCCGTGCATACGCGGAGCAGGGGAAACCAGAGTTCGTTCTCGCGTATTTACTACTGATAGACGAGGCTGAAGAGGTGAAACGCGAACTCCTGGCATACTCTTATGAGCAGCGTGCTGTACACTCGGAGAATAAAGCGGAG
>Ga0126378_10005144_pt1 | contig 10123 bp, 9 predicted proteins | sample PanSoiMetPlot_23_FD_92587 | JGI IMG/M metagenome (GOLD analysis project Ga0126378, IMG submission 92587) | Tropical forest soil microbial communities from Panama - MetaG Plot_23 | ecosystem: Environmental > Terrestrial > Soil > Tropical forest > Bulk soil | place: Panama | collected 2016-02-17 | reverse complement strand
CCGCTGTGCCGCTATTTGCCAACGAAGGAGGGGGCAGTGCTCATGAAGAGAGGATTCTCAAACGTGCCTAGCACCAAGTTTAATCGCGTGTTCATGTTGGCTAGCAGCGATGGTTGGGCTTTTACCCGAGAGGACAACTAGCGGCGGCACACCCGTCAATTACGCGCACCCGTTAGGAGCCTTTGGCCGCCCAGCAAGGAACGTACCGCATGAGCTTTTTAGGAGCTTCCTCGTCGTGGGGACCGATCGCGCCGGCCGCCACCGCCTCTCTAATAAGGCGGGAGGCGGTGGCGCTGTTTTGCACTTCGATTCCAAACCGCTGACGCACGGAGGTACGACAATTGATTTGAGCTCATTCTCCAATTAATTGTTCGAAAGGCCATGAATTCTGAATGGCACGGCTGCTCAAACGAGTTAAGCGAAAGGAGAATGGAATGCAGCGATTCGTAAGCCAAACGAGGAGCTTCACTGGCAGCGGTTTGTGGGTGAGCAAGACATCCGACTTTCTGTCGGCGGTCGGCGTCATGCTGGCACTTGCAAGCACCCCGAGCAACGCCGACGTCTACACTCGGAGTGTCATGGACCCGGCCTTCGGCGCCACAGGAAATGGCAGCACCGATGATCGGTTGGCTATCCAAAACACGATCGATACCGTGCACACCTATATTGTCGCTCACCCGGGCTCGACCGGCGTCGTGTATTTCCCGCCGGGAACCTACAGGGTGACAGTGAATGAGGACCCGCCGTGGCGCTGGCAAGACTCGACTCACGATCAGCCGGTCGCCTGCCTCTTCATGTACAAAAACATCACGCTGCAAGGCGCAGGCCAGACGCTTTCAGTTATCAAAGTCGCCGACTATCCCCAGCTCAGAGTTCCGAAGTATTTGGCCATCATTCTCTTCCCAGATATCGCGATGAGAGACGCGGGCCAGCCCTACTGGTACTATTCCGGAGACTCGACGAACTTCAACATGCTGGACCTTGCCCTGGATGGCAATTCCGCCAGCAATAGGATCGATCTGGTTTCCACTGGCGGCGACTACAAAGTTAATGATGACATTTCTCGAAGCGGCCTGATCGTTTCCTGGGGAACCGGAATATTCGTCCGCCGCAGCCGATTTCAGAACTTTGCCACTGGAGCGACCGCAACTTTTGGTGGAGACAGCCCGCTGAACGCGACGATGAGCGACACAACCTTCACCGGAATGGGCGGCGGGAACACCTTCGTAAACGGAGGTTACCTGTTAGCCGATTACGACGTCTCATCGCTGTACGTCACGACGAGAGTGAGCACTGACACATTCGTGATAACAAACTCCACCTTTGAGAAACGCACCGACAATGTGTTCTATGGAGTGCGAACTGCGATGGAATTGCACGGTCCTAATATCACGGTCCGCAATAACACCGTCCAAGGGTACTCCAATGCAGTCAACGTGGTCGGCCATCCCGTGGTCAGCGACTCACAGGTGTATGATGGCAACACTTTCAACAACGTCGGCGTCGGTTTTTCCGTCTGGTCGTTCGTCACCATGGGCCTGACCAATACTCAAATCAGCAACAACAATATCAATATCAACGTCGATCTCTGGACAAGCGCTGAGACGCTCACGCCTCCGACGTACTCTGGCCGCGAAGGTATCGCGTTTGCCTATGTTCCAAACCTCACGACAGGGCCCATCGCCAATCTGACCATCATCAACAATAGAATCACCTTCTCTTCCCAAAGCCCAACTCTTGTCGGCGACCCCGGCATATGGGGTCGGGTTCGTGGAGAGCGGGGCGCAGGCATCGCCATTGGCGATACGGATGACGAGGTTTATCCCAACAAATGGGCCAATATCCGGGTCACGAATCTGGTGATCCAGAACAACACGATCCTCAACGCACTATCGAATGGAATTTTATTGAACAGCGACGTCCGGGGCGCCAGGATCAGCGGAAACTCAATCGTAGACCCCGGCTCGTGTCCATTCAATGCCTACGGCACAACCGTAGACGAACAGGGAGGTCAGATGCCCGCGATGTTTACTGCGGCGCTCCGGGTGCGAGGCGTGGATCTTCCCTGCAGCACCTGTCCGCCAGCGGCTCAGAACGTGAGTGTTCCCGGATTCGGCAATCCATCCAATAATTTCCAGCGAACAGCAGGACGTACGACCATGGGGTTTGGAATTTATACCGATAGAACGCCGGGTTATTGGGTAACCGGGGCGAACGATTTCCTCACCACTCAGGTGACCGGAATTCCTTACTACCAGGATCCTCCCCGCATGGGGGTGATCAACTGTGATTACGATACTGTCGCACAACAATACATACCGCCTTGTTATGGTTGGACACTCCGTCCTTAAGCTCAATAGACGTCAGGTCCTCGAGTCCCATCGCCGCCCATATCCCGTACCGGCAGGGCAAAAAGCGCGGATGGAGGGGCCACAGCTTCCAGGTAAGGCGTGAATGCGGTTGGCTTGAGCTATGAGCTATTGCCGCTTCTTCGGCGAGCCTGAACTACTGACGTTCTCCAGCTCTTCTAGTCCCTTGAGCAGAATCGCCCGAACAGCATCCGCGCGGGCCAGCTTGATGCCGGGAGTCTGCTCCTCGAGCCGCTTGGCGAAAGCGTCGATGCGGCTCAGCAGCTCGTTTTCGAGACGGAAGGCGTCCAGCATTGCTTTCGCATCTCTCCCTTAGAGGACGGATTCCCAGTCTTTCAACTCTCGACGAGAGTCGCGCGGCAATCGCGGCTCGCCGAGATTCTGACCCTCGGTCACGTTCGCCCGCAAACTGGCCGTGACGAAATCGCAATCATCTGATGCGACAGAGGTCGTTTTTCACCCATTGAAGATCGACCGTCACGAATGGTGACATCTCCCGACGCGTGAAGGTGGGCCGCTTCACCGGCTGGAGATAGAAAATGCCATTGCCGCGACCAAGTGACGTTGCCCCCTCGACACCTCTTCTCTGGGCAGCGCTCGCGCTTGCTGCTTGCACGGCGCCACAGCGCGAGCCAACACGTGCCCACGCACAAGCCTTGGGCCCGGTCTCGTGCAGTCCCGCCGACAATCCCATCGTTTGCGAGAATAAACAGCCCGGAACTTCGGGCTGGCAGCTGAGCCCGAATACTTGGAACCCCAACAGTCATGCCATTGAAGGGTACGCGTCGACAACGAGCGTGAATAAAAACGAAACCATTGATTTGTACATAAACGCGGCGACGACTTACGACCTCGAGGTGTTCCGCATGGGCTGGTACCCCAATCCCGGGCCGCGGCCAGCGGGAGCACGCAAAGTCTGGGTGCAGAGCCAGATGCCTGCCCAAACCCAAATACCCTGCGCAACAGACACAGACGCCGGTTTTGTCGAATGCCACTGGGGGAACCCACCTGGGAAGCCGACGACGAGCCTTTCACCCGCGCTGTTTGATAGCCCGTACCCGGATGGGCCAGTGAGCGGCTACTATCTCGTTAGGCTCAGCTCCCCGTCTTCGAACGCCCCGACTGCGCAATCGTTCATCATCTTCGTCATTCGAGACGACAACCGGGGAGCGACGTTTCTCATGAATGCGGCCATGACCACGTACCAGGCGTACAACGAGTGGGGCGCGTATTCGCTCTATACGAATCTTGGGCCGCCGGGTTGCTGTCTGCCGGGGACTTACTGCTGCACGTTGCCGACGCAGGTGTCTTTCGACCGCCCGTACAACTACGGCCACGGTACGGGGTATTTCTTCGACGAGAACCCAACGCGCTACAACGTCGCCGATGAGCGGCCAGAATCATGGCCAACCGTTGGGTTCGAGTACCCGATGGTCCGCTTTCTCGAACGGGAGGGTTATGATGTCACGTATGCAACGGATGTAGATTTGCACGCTAAGCCGAACTTATTGACCAACCCACTGTATCCGCGAAACGCATTTCTTTCGGTGGGCCACGACGAATATTGGTCCACCTCCATGCACGACAATCTCGAGGTGGCGCGCGATGCTGGAAAACATGTCGCCTTCTTCTCCGGGAACAGTGTATATTGGATCATCAACTTCCACGCGAACAATCCGTTACCCCAAGAACCCCTGCGCGATAATCGCATCATTGAGACGCATAAGGCCTCGCAACCTCCTGAAGACCCTAATCCCTGGCTATGGCAGAACTGCGCGAACCCTCCGGTCCCTCCTGGGCGCTACAATGCGCCCAGGTGCAGTACTGCCGAACAAAGTGAGCAGATGCTCGTCGGCTCGATAACGACCGACGGGTGGTTTGATCGCGGCGATTTTGTATTCACTGCTCCCGACCTGGGGAGTTGGGTCTTACAGGGTGCCGGGCTTCAGGATGGGAGCCGCTTACCCGGCATGATCGGCTACGAGGCTCAGACCGTTCGGAACGACAGGGCGAGTCCTCCTGGCCAGACGATACTCGCGGACTCGCAATTCAGGGCCGGTCCCAAGAACCTCTTCGCCGACATGTCGCTGTACCAAGCAAAGGGCAATGCTTGGGTTTTTTCCACGGGGTCAACAGATTGGAGTTTGGGCCTCGACATCTACGCGACAGACTTCCTGTCCACGCCTTACCTGCGTCTCCACCCGGCCATCGTGCACATCACCCGAAAAGTCCTGGCGCAATTTGGAGACCCTCGTCCTGTCGCTGACATCGGTACTGCCTACAGCGTGTCGATTCAGTCGATAAAAGGAGGGACGGTCTCCGTGCTTTACACCACGATTGTGGGTCGTCCGTCGACCGACTTCGTCGTTCTGCATGATGTCACTCAAGACGACCAGGTCCTTATTGATTACGGTCCTAAATGCTTCATCCCTCCGAACTCAACCCAAGGCATGTGCTCATTCCCGACGCCGCCCGCTGGCACCTATACCGCAGACTACGTGACGCTCGATAAGCGCTGGCAGTGGTCGCAGGATCTCCTCATTAGAACCATTTGGAGGGGAGCCAAGAGTGCGCAGTTCACTATCCCGCCCTGAATCCGAGCGGCGCCAAGCCGCAGCATTGCGAAACGGGGTTGCGTCAGACGCGGAGGAGCTAAGCTCGGCTCACTCGTTCGGCTTTCGAGAACGCATTGCAATCACTGAGACGCCGTTCGCGGTTCAAGAATTGCTCACGGAGGACCGGTCTTCGATTGGGAATGCCGGTCGACGAGACCATCCCAAGGGAGGGCTCTCTTTGCCTGTGGAGGAACAGCACTCGGCCGACCTGCGTGCGTTAACCATGGCATGACATTGTTTCTCGGCTTCTCTGGGACTATGGTCTGCCACGTTCCGGAGCCCCAGCGGAGGTACAATGAAAGTCCTTATGAGGGGCGTGAGCCTTTGGGTGGCCATCGCTGTGCTCCGAATGGACTCATCGTTTGCCCAGTCGGGCTGGTACCCGCAACCGCCGTGGCCAACGGGAGAGCTTCTTGGAGCGCTCGCCACCCCCGACCCGAACACCATCGTTGCGGTGGGCAACAATGGGACCATTGTGCGCAGCACTAACGGCGGCGAGACCTGGACCGCACAAACCGGCGGGACGAGCAATCACCTCTTCGGGGTTTCTTTCGTGGATGCCGACACCGGCATGGCGGTGGGCGACTCTGGAACCATTCTCCGCACGGTAGACGGCGGGGAGACCTGGAGTCATCAGAGCAGTGGGACGACCCTCCGCCTTCTGGCAGTCTCCCTCGTGGATGCAAGCACCGGGACCGCGGTGGGCTATTCGGGAACCATCTTGCGCACTCGCGACGGCGGCGAGACCTGGACCCGCCAAGACAGCGGCACAAGTAATGTGCTCCGCGCAGTGTGCTTCGTGGATCCAAATACCGGGACAGCGGTCGGCGACGCTGTAACCATTCTGCGTACCACAGACGGCGGCGAGACCTGGACTGGCCAGAGCGGCAGGCCGTCCGACATTCTTACCGGAGTTTCCTTCGTGGACGCGAAGACGGGAACCGCCGTGGGCGGTTACCGTTACCTTTCCTCGTATCGCGGCTTGATTCTGCGCACGACGGATGGTGGCGAAAGTTGGAGAGGTCAGGCTGCCGAGATGGTGCTGCCTCCTCTCAGCAACGTCTTTTTGGTGGACTCCAACCACGGCTTCGCGGTCGGCTCCGCAACCATTCTGCGCACGAGCGATGGCGGCGAAACGTGGACGCGTCAAGAAAACAATCCGCCCGAGGTTCTCTTGGCGATTTCTTTTGCGGACGCCAACATCGGCTCGCTGGTTGGCAGCTATGGACTCATCCAGCGCACGTCGAATGGCGGCGACACCTGGAGGATTCAATCCCATGGTACGGGGCGGAACCTGCGGGGGGTCTCCTTTGTGAACGGGAAAACGGGGACTGCGGTGGGCGACCTCGGAACCATTCTGCGCACTGTCGATGGAGGGGCTAACTGGATCCGCCAGACCAGCGAGATGACTAATTCGCTGTACGCAGTGTCTTTCCTTGATGCCAGCAACGGGATAGCAGTCGGCGATCCGTATGGTTCTGCGCCCGGCGCTATTCTGCGCACCACGGACGGCGGCGAGACCTGGACCGCCCACTCCAGCGGTGTGTTTAAGAACCTGTTCAGCGTTTCCTTCGTTGACGGCTATGCGACCGCCGCCGGAAGCGATGGAACCATTCTGCGCAGCTTAGACGGCGGCGAGACCTGGACCGCACAAACCAGCGGGACGATGAATAGTCTCCTGGCGGTTTCTTTCATCGACGCCAGCACCGGGACCGCGGTGGGCGGGAATGGAACCATTCTGCGCACCACGGACAGTGGCCAAAGCTGGACCGGCCAAACCAGCGGAACCACCTACGCTCTCTGGGGCGTGGCTTTCGTTGATTCGAAAACAGGCATCGCGGTGGGCGACTCTGGAACCATTCTGCGCACCACGGACAGTGGCCAAACCTGGACTGGCCAATCCACTGGCGTACTTGATGCCCATCACGCGGTGGCGTTGGTTGACGAGGCCACAGCGATTGTCGTGGGCCGCGGTGGAACCATCCTGCGCACTACCGACGGGGGCGACACCTGGATGCGCCAAGACAGCGGAACGACCAATTATCTCTTTGGGGTCTCCTTCGTCGATGCGAACACGGGCACCGCGGTGGGCGATTTGGGAACCATTCTCCGGACGACCACTGGTGGCGAGTAGCTGAACGGTGCGAGAACCAGAATACGGCGCGGTGGCGGCGTTCGATTACGGTAGCGGCCACTTGTGCCGGCTGGGCTGCACCACGACCTCGTAGCCTTTCAGCAGTTCCTCGGTGCTCTCGCTGATTGCCAATTCCTTGATGCGGTCGTGAAGCAGGCGGTCGCCAGGGCTCGGCGGGATGTGCTCATTGGGTTCGTGGCTGCCGTCCGTCACGCGCAGCACCCAACCTGCAACGCCAACGTCATCGGGCAACTCCTCGAGGCGGGGAACCGGATAGTGCGGTCGGCCCTCGGTGGGGGGACCGTAAATTCCGCAGTTGCACCTGAGTTTCGATCCGCACACCGTCAACCAGCCGATTTTTGTTCGACCAACGACAGGTCCTGAAGCCTGGCGCACCCTCTGTCGCTCCGAGCTTGCACGCGCGGAGGAACTCATTTACGCAGGTAGGCAACCGGGAGGTACACCATGGGCAAACTCAGCTGTGTCGGCCCTCTGGTGTTGGGAGTGGTCGGCTGTCGAGGCGGTACCACGGATCATCTGTTCGCGGCGGCAACGAGCGGTGCTTCGGTGACAGCGGTCCTGGTCAAGGACATCAATCCAGGTCCGGCTAGCTCGTCGCCGCGCGAGATGGCCTCGGTCGTCGGGCTGGCGTTCTTCGCTGCAGACGATGGTGTCCACGGGGAGGAACTGTGGAAGAGCGAAGGTACCGAAGAGGGGACCGTTTTAGTGAAGGATATCAACCCTGGGCCCCCGAGCTCTGCGAGAGCAGTGTCCAAGTTGCCCGCTTTGTGCGCGAGCTTCAGTCTCTCGAGCCATCCGCGGGCCTCGGCCAGAGTGACGCGGCCCGGCTGGGGATGTTTCGCCCAGCGGCCAATCGTGACGACCTGCTGGCGACCACTGCGCGTGACGCTCCAGCGGAACACCTTTGCGCCTTTGGGCGTGATCCTCAGGCGCAGACCGGGCGCACCCGCATCGGCAAGCTCGTAGTCCTTCGCGGCCGCGTGCTTCGCTTCAATCAGCTTGGCGGTGAGTGGGGGAGAAGCGGTAACGTTCTCGGCAGCCATTTGGGCCTCCTTAGTAGGCTCGGTGGTTAGGGCCTCGGGGCGGTTGGCGCCGTCTCGGGGCCCGTTGTTACCTGCACATGATAACACGGGATGCGACACTTTGTTACCTGAAGCGCCGAGCCAGGTAACATCTCGGACCGATTTGGTGCTCCGTAGCACTCCATGGCGCGCAAGCTTAAAGCGCTGGTCCGACAGCGCATCTCGGCGATTCAAAACGTGAAAGCGCCATGAAGCGCCACGGTCTGCCCGCGTAAGGATATTGCTTCACACGGCAGGGGTCGCAGGTTCGAAACCTGCTGCGCCCACTCTGCAGTGCGCGGATTTCTCTGAGGTTTTCGAGGTCCGCCGGAGCCCGCGCGGTTGCCGGCTTCGTGGCTTGCACCGAAAATTCGCCATGCGGAGCCAAATTCGCGCCGCTTTTGGGTTCCATTTCCCCTGAGTCGAGTTCGAGCCCGCGCGTCTGCGGCGCGATGCGGTTCACCGCGTCGCGAAGGTCCTCGACCTGGAGGTGGCCATAGGTGCCGAGCGTCACCCGAATGTCTGTGTGGCGAAGAATCCGTTGGACTCGATGCGGATCCACACCGGCCCGCAAGAGCAAAGTTGCCGTCGCGTGACGCAAATCGTGAAATCGCATCCGGCGGGGGAGGGCGCGAGGCCAAAGCTTCATGCCGCATTGGCCGCAGCGTCGCAGCGCACTGTCTGGATGCCGTGTCGTGTGACCGCTTCGGCCTCGGGCTTTGCACCGACGGCATACGTGCTCATAGCCCTCTACCATCCCGGCGCGAGCGAGCGCCGTACGGAGAACCTTCTGCGGATCGGACTGCTCGGTGCGCATGGAACCGTCAGTGCCAGGAAACACCCAAGCGCTTGGCGAGCGAGCGATGGCGTCTTCAAGGTAGGGCACCAGGGCTTCAGCGATTGGAATGGCATCGACGTGCCCGCCCTTCGTGGTGTTTCGATCGTAGGAACGGGCGACTGTCAGCGTCCGATTTGGAAAGTCGACATCCGTCTTGAGCAGACCACACAGCTCACCCTTGCGCAGACCAGTGTAAAGGGCGGCAGCGAACAGGTTTCGCCATTCCTCATCCACATGAGAGAGCAGCGTGGGCACTTCATCGGCGCACAGCGTGACGTACGCGCGTTTTGGGACGCGGCGCGTGGCCACATCGGCGATCGGATTGTTGCCGACCCAGAGCTGTGCTTTGCGTGCTCGCGAAAAGACAGTGTGAAGCACGGAGCGGAGCTTGTTAACGGACGCTGGCGAAGCGCCGGCCTTCTCCAAATCAACCAGCAGCGCTTCAACGCGTTCGCTCGTGACCCGTGGAAGCGAGAGGCGTCCAATCGGCCTCGTCAACACGTGACGTCCGAGCCGCAATCGCTCGGTTTCCACGCTCGCTTTTGGGCAGCGATGGTCAAGCCACCATTGGCAGACCTCGGCGAGGGTCATTGTAGTATCGCTCGGGAGCGGGTCGATTCCGAAGCGTTGACGCTCGGCCTGGCGTTCTAACTCGCGGAGGAGACGTTTGGCCTCCGTCTTTGTCTCGGCCTTCGAGGCGCGGAACCGCCGGCGGCCCTTTCCGTCCGTCCAACGCAGAATATAGCGGCCATCGCGGAAGAGAATACCCATGGAGAACAATCTCCCCTCTTATAGGCTCTACTCTGACCCCGACGCCGTCTTGAGCAAAGGCAGGCTTCGACCTTCCGCCTCGCCGCGGAACCAGGCTTGGATTGCGCGAGGATCAAAGCGAAGTAGACCGCCGACGCGACGGTACGGGAGTAAACCTGCCTCGGCTTGCTGGTACACCCAGGAACGGCTGACCTTGAGGAATCGCGCGACGTCCAGCGCATCCCAGACGGGCTCGACATCGCTTTTGGCTTCTATGCTCATGCTGTGCTCCTAGCATCAAATCAGCGTTTGCTGGACTTGGAACGTGTTGCTCT
>Ga0126378_10005143_pt1 | contig 10125 bp, 12 predicted proteins | sample PanSoiMetPlot_23_FD_92587 | JGI IMG/M metagenome (GOLD analysis project Ga0126378, IMG submission 92587) | Tropical forest soil microbial communities from Panama - MetaG Plot_23 | ecosystem: Environmental > Terrestrial > Soil > Tropical forest > Bulk soil | place: Panama | collected 2016-02-17 | reverse complement strand
GCACACCGATACGGCGCAGGCGCCAAAATCATAGGTGAGAGTGAGGTAACTACTGAGTTCGGCCATGTCGGCGTCGCACAACGCTCGGTGGCCAACTGGCGTCAGTGCCGTCGCCTCCCACCAGTCCGGGAGGCACCACGGGGTTCGTCGCGTCACCTCGACCCGGTGCCGGAAGTCATTCCAGGCGAAGCAGCCCTTGAGGCGCGACTCGTATTGCAGCGCCAGCAATGCATTGGGAAGGTCGCCGCGATAGCTACAGCCGGCATTCGGCCGCGCCATCTTCAACCGGCTGCGCCAGTCGAGTGTGTCGGCGTCGAACAGCGGTGCCGCGCCGATCCGATCATTGAGGAGCGCGTCGGGGTGCACCTGCTTCGGCGCCCAGTCCGAAAGGTCTTCCTTGGGGCCGAGCTCAGGTAATTCCAGCCAGCGCACCTCGACGTTCGCCTGCTGAAACGTCTTGGCAATGAAGATGCCGTGATCGATGCCGGGGCCGTCATTGTCGGGGCAGACAATGACCCGACGGGCCCCCAGCTTGATCAGCTTTTGTGTATCTTCAATGCGCCATGAGCCGGCGCCGTCGGCGCTAGTGGTGGCAAGCAGTCCTAGTTCTCCCGCTGTGTTTACATCCTTTTCACCCTCGACGATCAGCAGAGGTGTTGTTGGGTACTCGACAAGGATTTTAGCGACCGCAGCTAGGTTGTAGAGCAGGGGCATCCCTTCAGGCCTACCGCTCAACCATTGTTTGGCGGTTTCATCCCACACCTCGCAGCGGAAACGCTTTTTTCCTGCCTTCGTGACGTATCTGGTTTTCGTCCAGGCATAACTTCCATCGAGATGCTGGTAGTTGTAGCGAACCTCTTTGGGCGTCTGGCTGCCGCCGACATGCGAGCGCGGCAAGCCGCATTTGACCAGGTGGTCACAGATGACCTGGAAATGTTTGGCGTCGCAATTCTGCGAGCGGCAGTGCAGCAGGATGTGCCGGTCTCCGGTGATGGTCAGCAGCAGCGACGGATTGTGTTTGCCGGTTGCCTCATGCACGGGACAGCGGCAAAGAATACTGCCATCGCGCTCGATCGTGCCGTCAACCGCCTTGGCGACGTTCTCTGCAGTAATGTCTGAGACATCCATAGTGACCCCCGCAGTAAAAATTTTTACTGCCTTTAGTGCCCACGACAGCGGATAGCTAATTGAAGCAAGAGTGCTGATTGTCCTTCAGCCGGCAGGGGCCAGCCAAATTCTGCCGCGATTGCTCTGAGGATCTTCAGCACTAACTCATGTCCGAGCTTTACTTTGGCTTCTGCAATCATCTGCTCAAATTCATACCTATTAGGTATGTTCTGATTCCTCTTCATGGTTTGCTCCCTTAAAACGCGGTCTTACTATAAGAAGGCGCGCCCGCGGTGGCGGGCGCGCCTCGATGTTTTAGAGGGCCGGCGCCTCTTTCGTCTCGCGGCGCAGCTTGGCCCGCGATGCCATCGGCCTGGTGATGATGTCCTTGTCGGAGAGAACATCGGCCTCCCGTGCCCGCTTGTCGGGGACGTAACCAACGACAATGAGCGTTGGGTTGTACACCGTTCGATTGGCGATATCGTACGAGTACGCACCGAGCTCGACGACCGGGTGAACCAGCTCACCGAAGGCGACAACTGCCTGCAGGGCAGCCGTTGACAGGGCGCTGATTGCCTTGGTGGCGCCTCCCGAGGTGTGCTCGAACACCACGGTGGCACCATCATCCAGGAACAGGCCGGCGAAGCCCATCATGTAGGCTGGGCCATCGGTGTCTTGCCGGTAGGCGTTGGGTGACAGCGGCTTCTTCAACAACCGCTCGGTCATCGGTTCGTCGTAGGCAACGCCGCGCAGCGGGCGTTGGCACTTCTGCAGTGGCGAGCCGTTGGCCCACTCGACCATGCCCTCGTACATGCCGTGTTCCGGCACCAGGATGCGGCCGAGACTCTTGGGGTCGACGATCTCTTTGTTGAGCTTCCACGCGCCGGTATTGCCGTTGAAGCCGAGATACACAGCACCGGTGACGCCGCCGCCGCCGGGCATTGCGGCGGCCACATTCTGCAGGTTTCTCGTGGCGTTTTTGATGTAGTCCTCGATCGACATGCCGTCGAGCGAGGCAGGAACGGAGTTTCTCAAAGCTGGTAGATACATTGTGCTCTCCTGCACTGGGGTTGAACGATATTCGGGAGAGCCCCTGTGGGCTTCGGACCTGGGGCCCGAGCGCGCTTCGCCTTCAGGCGGAGCGGATTTCGAGGACGGCTTCGCCGTCCGCTGGTGCCTTCAGTTGCGCGGCGTAGCCATTGCGCTTGATCCGGCTGGCGCCGGCATTGGTCAGCGTTGCGACGATCTCGGCTTCCACCTCGGCGCGGGCGCGCGTTGCCTCCTCCTCGGCCTCGATGGCGCGTGCCCGGGCGGCGACAAGGCGATCGATGGAGCGCAGCGTTACCTGGTCGAGGCCGCCGGTACCGGCCGCCGGAATGGCGTGCGCCTGGGCGGCAGCGCAGCGGTTGCGATAGGGGCAGATGACGCATTGCTTGGTGACGACGCCCTCGGCGGTCACCGCCGCGGCGTTGCCGGCATCAAAAGCGGCCGCCGCCTTGCCGAGCATCTCGACGAAGATTGCCGGTCTCCGCTCGACGCGGTGTAGGACAAGGCGAAAGTAGTCCTCGGCCAGCCCGTAGATGAGGATCGCGTCCTCCGGTCGATGCGCGGTGGCCTCATGAAACAGCTCGATGTTCAGCTCGGCCTGGCGAACATGCATTTCAGAGGGGGCAGCATCATAATTTTGCGCGGTGCCGTGCGACTTCACCTCGAGCACCGTCTCCGACCGGTCCTGCCATTCGATCAGCCCGTCGGGCGTGCCGGCGAGGCGAAAGTCGGGCAGCATCAGTCGCTTCTGCTCGGCGCCGGTGTAGAGGAGGCGGCCGCTGGCGCGTGCGAGGCCGGCGGTGAGATAGGTGATGAACCAATGCTCGAAGGCGTGGCCGCGATCGAAGACGCCGTAGGGGTGATGAGTTTCGCCGGCGATACTGTGCTTGTCGTACCAGAGCCAGCGCGTGCACCTGCCAGCCTCGGACGCATTGAGGAAGTCGGTGCGGTTGTCGCCTGCAGCGACGCCGGATGGGAATGGCCGGGCTGTCGCCTCGCTGCGGCGCGCCTCGATGATCATCTCCCGGATAGCGTCCAGTCGCATCATGATGCCGCCCGCCACAGCTCGGTGAGTCCGTCCTGCTTGCGGCGCAGGGTCCGCATCACCGCTTCGTCAATCGAGCGGCGAATTGTCGGCCACGAGATCAGCACCGGGTTGCGCTGGCCAATGCGCACGGCGCGGGCGACCGCCTGGTGGTTGGCTCCGGGTGTCCCGCTCGGCTCGAGCATGATGATCCGGTTGGCGGCCTGCAGGTTGAGCGCAGATCCTGCAGCGTCGATCTGCAGGATCGCCACCTCGATGCTGCCGTCCTGAATCCCTGAGATCACCGCGTGCCGTTCGGCGGCGGAGGTGCCGCCATGAATGCGTCCAACCACGACGTCTTGCTCGCGCAGCAATGTCTCCAGGCGATCGCCGGTCATGCGGTAAGTGTTGAAGACGAGTGTCGGCGTTCGTTCATTGCGGTTGCCACCGCGACGGGACATCACCACGTCCTCGACGTAGGGCAGCTTGGCCAGTCCATAGGCGCGCCGTAGATGTGCGAGCGCGGTGCCGCCGCCGACCATTTGCATCAACCGCGTCGTTTCACGTTCGACGTCAGGTGCTGGTACGAGACCGTCGTGGATGGCTACTGCTAGCGCTTCGACAGCAATTCGAATCTCGGCATCTTCGATGTCGGCGATCGCTGCCAGCTCGTCGAGCTTGACGTCCTCGTGGGCGATCGGCACCAGCTCGTGTCGCTCCGGGGGCAACGTCGGGGCGATCTCGCGCAAGGTGACGCGCGTGACGTATGGATCGATCCGCTTGCGCAGCAGCGCGGAGTTACGCGAGCCGATGATGACTTGTACCTCGTGGCTGCCAGCGACGCGGCGCATGCCAAATATGCAAAAAGTTTTCTCGAAGACGTGCCGGCGCATGACTCGGCCGCGCTCGTCGATGAGCGCCGCCGGCGCGAGCGCGCGTAGATGCGGATAGAGCTCGCCATTGTGCGCCGGCGCCAGGGTCCCGGACATCGCCAGGACGAACGGCACCCCCTCGATAATGCCGCCGACGACGTCGAGGGCGTCGCCGTAGACGGCCTTGGTGCGCGCCGCGGTCGCGGTCTTGAACGCAACGGCCTCGTCGAGCACCACCAGGTGTGGACCCCAGCTGCGTAGCTGCTCGCGATGCGTGACGAGCATAGCGGAGTTTGCGACCAGTACGGTGTCGACATCGGTGGGGATGACGTCGTTCCCGTGTCGCAGTACGAACGTTCGATAACCCTGGTCGGCGAATTCCTGTTCAAATTGTCCCAGCGCGGTTTTCGGGCTCGTGTAGAGACATTTCACGATGTGGCCGGCTTCGTGCTCGATCAGAAGGCGCATCGCCAGCGCGTCCAGGGATTTTCCGGTTCCCGTCTCGGAGACATTGAGAGAGCGCTTGAGCTCGACGGCGAAAATAGTCTGCTCGATTTGGTGCGGCAGGAGCCGACGGCCTCCTGCAAACACAATTCGCGTCAGGAAATCTTGACGGTCTGTTCGGAGTGGTGCGTCGGTGCTCACGAGTCGCCCCCGAGCAGGAAATCAAGCGCAGCTCCGAGCGGGCCGGAGGCGCGACCGTGTGAATCCTGACAGAGCGCGCGGCGGATCGCGCGCGGATCCGCGCCATGCTGAACTGCAAATGAGAAGACGATCGCAGAGTCCCGGGCGTTGGTATCTGCCTGCGAGTTCGACCGGTGGTTTATGAGAAACAGCTCCCCGATGCGACCATCAGCGAACCGGCCCACGGTCGCGGTATAGCGCAGGCCGTTAACCTCGACTCCAAACGTCATGGCCGCGCGTCGGTTCGGAAGACGTTCGCGAGTCACGCTGCATCCCCCGGTGTTAAAGGGGTGCGGTGTGCGAGCTCGAAGCGCCAGCCCTCCGGGATATCGTGTGGCACGGAGCCGGGTTCGACATATGCGTCCGAGAGGGCATCTGGAGCACAGACGTGTAGCCATGCGAGCGCCATGGCTTCGTTCGGGGTGTGCGCGCGTCCGTCACCGACGCGGTTACCGTCCGGGGCATAAAGCAGGCACTCCCAACAATCTGCATGAACTTCGTCGCTTGGGTCGATCCATCCACCGAGCTCGGCGAGCCTGATGGCGTGATCGATATCGGCGGGCGAAGGTTTTGCGAAACTGGTCATGATTCATCTCCTTTGTTAATGTTTTGGCATCCGAGTTTCGGAGTTCACTGCCTGCTGGTGATTGATCTCTCGACAGCAGTCGCGGCGCTGCGCGCGTCGGGGAAAGTACCGAGGCATCTTTCGGTCGCATCGAATGCTTCGACACCGCGCGGGCCTAGGCTGATGAGGAATCCGGCGCAGGCGTCGCCGTTCATGACGGAGACGAGGCGCGGCGTTTCGGTGCTCTCACTCATGTCTCGCCATAAAGAAAAGGCGCCGCCCGAGGGGCGACGCCGTGATGAGTTCACTCCGCAGCGACCGCGCGCGCGCGTTCGCCGCGCTCCTCGCCGACCACCGGCGCGATGGCGTCGTCCCAGATTTCGGCTGCGCCGACAGCCCGGCCGAAGTTCGCGCGCTGTCCTGGCGTCCAGCACCGCCAGGCGGCAGCCATTTTCTCAACGGTGATGCGCGCCGCCTCCTGTCGCTGTCGCGCCTCGCGAGCAGCTGCCAGCAGCGGCGCGCGCCCCTCCAGGACCGACCGCCGCATCCTCTGGGGGTAGAGTGCGGTCTTGTCCCGGAGCAGAACGACCGCCGCCTGGACGTATTGTACGTTCGAACCACAGTGCAACGCCGCCGCGGCCAGGCTCGGGACCTTCTTGTCGAGATAGATCTCAGCGGCAGTGAAGGCCCGCGCGGCCGCCGCGCGGCAACCGTCGTGGAAGTGTCGGCGGGCAGATGCCCGTTGACGGCGACGAGGGCTAACCTTAATTAGGCCGTGCATCACTTACTCCCTTATTTCGCGGCTCCGGCGTTCGTGCGCCGGAGCCGCTTGCTGTCCCGGATGGGTGATCCGCCACGACGCTCGGACAGCCTCGCGCCGCGGCAGGGTTCGTTGCGTCAGGCGCCCTTACCCGTCAGCTGCAGGCAGTGACCGACCCGTATGCCAATGGCGCGGGGGCCGAGCCGGATGATCTTGTCGGAATGATTGCGCCTGAGGCTGTCTTCGCTCAGTCCGGAAAGCCGCGACGCCTCTGACAGCCGTGCGATGCGGTTCAGTTCCAGCGGCGTGAGCTCAGGAAGCTTCTGCTCGCTGGTCTTTGTGGGTTTAGACATCAGGTCCCTCTGCACATCTTGGCGCGCACGAAGGCGCTTGCTTGTGCAGAAGTCTGCGGGATCGGGACGCAGCGCGTCATCAGGACATGTAAGACATGTCCTAAATGTCCTGTTTGTTCTGTCTTGTCCTGATCGTTCGGACGATGCGCTTGATAGTCTTGTCGCCGTACCCGCGATCAGTCGCCTTTTTCTTGCAGGCGCTGCGGACCTCGTCGCAGAACCGGTCCCACTGTTCGTTGCCGCCCGGCTGATGTCCGGCTTTCAGCCGGTTTTCGACAGCAGCCACGAGTAGCAGATCGTGCTGTTGCTCGGCTTGCGGCGCTTCCGACGCTGGCCGTAGTCCATGTCGCACGGCCTCGCTAAGCCGCAGAAACGTAAGCAGCGTGTCGCCTTTCTGCTCTTCCGGCGGCAGTTGAACGTGCAACCGCCGCGGCAGCACCCCATGCCAGACGAGAATTTGACGACGCCAGAAATCCGGTTCGGGATATTCCCGACACACCTCCCACCCCTCCTTGATCCATACTAGCTCCACGCCGCAACCGTCCACGAGTGCGGCTTGGACCTCGCCGAGAACAAGACCCTCATGGCCGTCGCTCTTTCGCTTCATGTACTCACCCACGTCGGCAAGCGACACACGATCTGCTATGGGAAAAGCAGCCCTGGCCATGGCTTCGACACTCAATGGCTTTGGGGTTAGGACGGTCCGGGCGAGGTAACGCCCGGACCGTCCGCCGATTAAACAGCTATTGCGTAGAGTAGTCGTCTCGTCTGAGCGCCGAAAGTAGCCGCCGACCTCCGCTTGCACTAAGCTTGGCCGATCGATGAGACTCCCGCGGCTAAAGCGTCGTGAGACGTCGCGATTCGCGCTATCCTGCTCTCGGCCTCGGGCACGGGCGGCACTCGCGTTGAACGATGGTCAGTCCCCCTGGCGCGTCGAACCCGCGCTGGGGGGCACCTTTACACAACGCGCATGGCTCTTCACGCAGAAACAAGCGGCCTGTCAATGGTCGCGGCCGAACTCCGCGCGACGCTCGACACGCTCGGCGTCACCCAGCGCCGCGCCGCCAGACTGTTCAACGTCTCCCCGAGGCACATCAGGCGGTGGAGATCCGGCGACCGCCGCGTCCCCCACGCCGTCGGCATTGTGTGCAACCTCTTGACCATGGGGGCGGTAACGGTCGAGCAGGCCGAAGCAGCCGCCCCTGTCTCCGCCCGGACCAACGGCAGCGCCAAAGGCGAGCTGCCCGTCGAGCCGGAGCCAGAACAGTCCGCCTTGGTGCGCGCCGAGGTGAGCGCCTTCGCCGGCTTAAGCCCCGCTGCTGCTGCGGTCGTCGCGCTTGGGCTAGCGAGCTGCCGCTTTCCGCTCGGCGACCCCCGAGACCGTGATTTCTGCTTCTGTGGTGATCCGGTTGTTGAACCGCCGTACTGCGAACGCCATCGTGCCATGGCGTACCTGGCCCCGCGGACTGGCAGCGGGCGTGGCGTCCACGTCGGGTTCGTCGCGCGTGGGCGTCACGGTCGCCCTTCGATCCCCGGCGCGCTTTCTGCTAGCGGTACCTCGCGGACGCCGAAAATCCTGTTTGATCGCGCGGGCAACCTCCCCGGTGGCGCACCGCCGCCCGCTTGATCGCGAAGCGAGCCCATGCTGACCGTACCCGCCCCTCTGTCCGCGCCGCCATCCGCATTGCCGCTCGAGCAGATCATTGGCGAGGTCACGGCCGCCGCCGCCGTGGCGCTCGCCCGGGCCCTGCACGAATTCCAGACTGACGGGCTGAGCTCCAGGACCCGAGCACAGGGGGGCGACCGGATCGTCCGGCTATTTGAGCTCAGGTTGGTCTATGCCGGTCAAATCGATTTCTATGCCGTGGCGCGCGCCCGCGGCACCCGCCTGCTGCAGAAACGCTATGGCAGGGACATCAACGCGAGAACGATCGGTGTGCTGATCGACGCCGTGATCGAGGTCTTGCAGCAGGTCGTTCGCGCGGAATTGAATTGATGACACGAGCGCGTAGCAAGTTCTGCTCGCGCTTGTTTGCGACCGGCGACGCCTTACGCCGGCCGCCGCTAGCCAAGTCGAGCACGGCACCGTGATGCACCCGTGCTGTACCCCGACAGTTTTCGGGGTACTGATTTCGAGCCGGCGGGAAGCCGCCGTGATCTCCTCCGAACAATCGGGCGTGGCGCGCCGAAAGCGGATGTGCCGCCGGCGCGCGCGGCGCGGATGTGCTAGACTTCTTGCCAGCCTTCGCCATGGAAATGAACCACTCGGTGGCGATTGGTCAGGTCGGGGGGCGGGTCCAATCCGCTCCGCTGGCCGTTTCACTTGCGTAGGCGCACGACCTCTGCCGCCGGGCGCTTGCCGGTCACGACCCTGTCGACGTGCTCACTCCACTTTGCCAAGGCCCGGCGGCGCTCATCGAAATAGACCGCCTTGTTGTAAACCCCGGCGACGCCGCCTTGGTGCCCGACATGCCCAAGAACGGATTCGACGACGTGCGGTGCCACGCCGAGCTTGTCGTGCATGGTGGTCGAGACGAGCCGACGAAGGTCGTGCAGCACCCAAGGCGCAACGGCGTCGCCGAGCTTGCGATCGAGGCGCGCCTTGCCGCGACCCCACGAGCCAAACGATTCGAAGACCAGATCGCCCCCGCGTGGTTGCGCTGTGAGAATGGCGAGCGCCGGGGCCGACAGGGGCGCGTCGTGTGCGTGCTTGTTCTTGCAGCGCTCCGCAGGCAGTCGAATGACCTCCTCGTCAAGGTCGACTTCGGACCAGCGCAGGCCGCCGATCTCCTCGCGCCGCAGCCCGGTCAATACCAGCAGCTTGACGACGGCACCGTAGCGGTCGTCGTCGAGCCCGTTCCAGATTCCTTTGAGATCGGCGTCACTCAGCAAGCGCGTGCGGGCGCCGTTCTGGGCGGCCTTGTTGGTGGCTATGATCGGGTTGGCATCGAGCAGCCCCTCTCGCATCAACCAACCACAGCAGGCGGACAGACTCGATCGCGTCATGTTGGCCTCGACCGGTCCCGACTTCTCGGCGATTCTGGCGAGCAGGAAGGCCACGCCACGGCGATCGCCGGCCAAGTTTGCAAGCGGGCGCCCGTGCAGAGGCTTCGCGTGCACCAGCAGATGTCGCTCAGTCTGAGCGTAGGATCGTGGTCGCAGGCTCGCACGCTTGAACGCGAGATAGCGCGGCAGCTGGGCGCCGAAAGTTTCGCTGGCGCGTGCGCGAGCCTCGTGCTTGAGCGCCAGCGGGTCCTCACCGAGCCGGACGCGTGCCAGCACGTCCTTGGCGAGTGAGCGCGCCTTAGCGGGATCGAGTGCCGTCACCCGGCCAAGCGGAAGTTTCCGCTCTCTGCCGCCGATCGCATATTGCACGATCCATGTGCGCGATCCGCCGGCGCGCACACGCACGCCGAAGCGGGGCAGCTCGTCGTCGAAGAAGATTTTGTCGCTCACGCCCTTCGGCAAAGAGAGGGATCGAACGGCGGCCGCAGTCAGCTTCATTGCGTGCCTCTGGGTAGGTCCTGGGTAGGTGCCGGCTGCCGGCTCCTGCTCCCTCGTGCGTCTACGTATTGCGTGCGCGCTAGATTTACCAGGGGCTTAGCATACTGGTGCAGGCTCGTGCAACCTCCTGCGGCGACCGTGCCGCAATGGCGTTTGCGTCGGCCTTCGTCCTTCCAGGCGTAGAAACCATCGGCGGGAACGAGGCAGCG
>Ga0126378_10005142_pt1 | contig 10125 bp, 9 predicted proteins | sample PanSoiMetPlot_23_FD_92587 | JGI IMG/M metagenome (GOLD analysis project Ga0126378, IMG submission 92587) | Tropical forest soil microbial communities from Panama - MetaG Plot_23 | ecosystem: Environmental > Terrestrial > Soil > Tropical forest > Bulk soil | place: Panama | collected 2016-02-17 | reverse complement strand
GCTCCTTGCTTTTCGTCGAGGTGCCGGGAAGGTCTCATCGGCTGCGGGTTGGGAATGATCATGCATTGCCCATCCTTAGTGGCGGATCTCTCTTTCTCGCATTCTCAATCGAGGCTTGCCAAGGAGCGAGGCGAGCACACCCATGACCAAGACTGCTCCCGATCGGGTTTATTCCGCGAGGTCCATCGGAATCATCCCTGCTGGCAGTGTGGCAGATTGTCGCCTGTTCACGTCGGGCGCCGCGTCGATATTTCGGGGATTCGGCTCCCGATAGCCCGCAGGTGCAGCAGCGCCGTGGCGACCGCCCGAGTGGGCGTCAGATTTTGCGCGCAAAAACGGTGTCGCATACCCGAGCTTGCACGCGCCGTTAACGGATCGGGTACTTCCCGCGGTTAAATTGTGCGCCTCTCTCAGCCGCCCAAAAGGGAACCGCCGGATGTCAGTTACTTCGCTCGATCGCCGCAGCGTTCTGCGGCTCGCACTCGGCGCAGCCAGTCTGGCCCTCGGATGCGCGCGCGCTGTTGCCGCTTCCGAGGCGATTGTACCGGTCGAACAGCTCCATGCCGGCTTGATCGCGATCATGAAGGCCGGAAAAACAAAGTCCTTTCGCGAACGGTACGATATGATCGCGCCGATCATCACACGCACATTTGATCTCGACAGGATTCTGCATCAGGCCATTGGCCCGCGCTGGGGATCGCTGCCTTCGAGCGAGCAGGCGGCGCTTATGGACGCCTTTACGCGCTTTACGATTGCCTCCTATGTGGCCAATTTTGTGAGCTATTCCGGTGAACGCTTCGAGGTGACGCCGGTTGTCAGAGCCGTGGGCGGCGACCGCGTTGTCGAGACGCGGATCACTTCGGCGTCTGAGAAGGTTCACTCCCTGGATTATCTGATGCGGCAGGAAGGCAGCGCGTGGAAGGTGGTGGATGTGTTGGCGGAGGGCTCGATCAGCCGGGTGGCGGCGCAACGCTCGGAGATGCGCTCCGTCCTAGCCGGTGGCGGCGGCGCCGGTCTGCTAGTCAGCCTGCGGCAGAAGACTGCCGAATTATCCGGAGGCATTTTGCAGTAGCGCTGCCCGCGCGAACCGATTATCACCTGTGGGCAGCCGAGTACGGGAGCATGCCGCAGCGGCTGGATCAACCCCGCACGAGCCGAGACGGCCGCCTGTTGACCGCCCTTATGCGACACCGCTCCGGTTCGTGATGCTTTTCCAACGTCTGCTCGCCGACCTGGTTGATTTTTGCCGGCGCAACGCTCTGCCCGTAGTTTTGACCGGCGCGCTTCTGGCAATTTTGGCCGGATCATACGCGGCGGGTCATCTCGGCATCACGACCGACACAGACGCGATGTTCTCCGCGAGCCTGCCTTGGCGGCAGCGCGCCGAGGCTTTCAAAAAGCTGTTCCCGCAGTTTCAGGATCTGCTGGTGGCCGTGATCGATGCCAGAGAGCCGGAGGAGGCGGAAGAGACCGCTGCCGCACTGGCTGCGAGCTTGGCCGCGGACGACAAGCATTTCCTCAGCGTTCGACGTCCCGACGCGTCGCCTTTTCTGAAGAAAGAGGGGCTCTTGTTTCTCGAGACCAAGCAGCTCGAGGCGCTGGTCGAGCGCATGATCGATGCGCAGCCCTTTCTCGGCGAGCTTGCGAAGGATCCAAGCGCGCGCGGGCTGTTCGATGCGCTTTCCCTTCTCGGTACTGGCGTGGAGCAGGGCCAGGTCAATCTCTCGCCCTACCAGACGGCGCTCGAAGGGTTTCACAAGGTTATGGCAGATGTGTTGGCTGGTCATCCGCATCCGCTATCCTGGGAACGGCTGCTGGGCGGCGAGCTCGCGGATCTCGGCGGCAAGTACAAGTTTGTGCTGGTCCAGCCCAGGCTCGACCACTCTCAGCTTCAACCGGGCGGGGCGGCAGCTCGGGCAATCCGCGATGCTGCAAGCCAGCTCGAATTCGTCAGATCGGGCGATGCCCAGGTGCGCATCACCGGCAGCGTGGCGCTCGCAGATGAAGAGTTCGCCTCGGTCGCGGAGGGCGCGGTAGCCGGAATGATCGGCAGCGTGCTGTTGATTTCGCTGTGGTTGCTTCTGGCGGTCCACACTTGGCGACTGATCGTCCCGATCCTGCTGACGCTCGGCCTCGGCCTGATGCTGACCCTCTTGTTTGCCGCCGCTGCGGTCGGGACGTTGAACTTGGTCTCGGTCGGCTTCGGTATTTTATTTGTCGGAATCGCCGTCGACTTCGCGATCCAGTTTTCGGTGCGTTATCGCGAGATGCGGCTGGCAAATCCCGAACCGGCCGGCGCTTTGGCCGAGACCGGCCGGCGTGTCGGTGGTCAGATATTGGTGGCCGCGACCGCGACCGCCGCCGGTTTCCTGGCGTTCGTCCCGACAGACTTCCGGGGGGTCGCGGAGCTCGGGCTGATCGCCGGCGTAGGCATGTTGATAGCCTTTGTCTGCACAATCACTTTTCTACCGGCTGCTATAACGCTGTTGCGACCGCCCGGCGAAAGCGCGGAGGTTGGCTTCCGATGGGCTCGACCGTTAGATGAGGTTGTCCGTCGCCACCGCCGCCCGATGCTGGTTCTGTTCGGCGCCTTGGCGGCGCTGGGGATCAGCCTGCTGCCGAGGATCGGCTTCGACGCGGACCCGCTGCACACCAAAAACCCGCACACCGAGGCGATGCAGACGCTCTACGATCTCGGGGATTCGCCGCTCACGAACCCGTTCACGATCGACATTTTGACGCCCAACGCCACCGAAGCCGCGGCTCTGGCGGAAAAACTCGGGAAATTGCCGCTGGTCTCGGGAGTGGTATCAATCAACAGCTTTGTGCCGGACGACCAGCAGACAAAGCTGGCGCTGGTCGCGGATGCCGCGACCCTGATCGGCCCAAGCCTGCTCTCGCGGGATCCGCCCCCGCCGCCGACTGCGGGTGAAATCCGTGCGGCCGCGAAGAATGCGGAACAGAACATCACTCCTGCGTTGTCAAAACTGCCCGACAATCACGTCTTGACGGAGATTTCCGGCGATTTGGCCAAGCTCGCGGTTGCGCCCGACGCGGTGGTGACCGCGGCTGAGGGGGCGTTGATCCGCTTTTTGCCGGCGCAGCTCGATCTGCTGCGCACCTCGCTCGAGGTCGAGCCCGTCACGTTACAGAAGATCCCGGCGGATCTGGCGCGCGATTGGATGCTGCCGGATGGACGTGCACGGGTGCAGGTGTTGCCAAAAGCCGAGGCAAGGAACAGCAAGGGGCTTGCCGATTTCGTCGCCGAAGTGAGCACCGTCGCGCCCGATGCGGGCGGCTCCGCGGTCACGATAGAGGCCACCAGCGCCACGATCGTGGGCGCCTTCCGCTCCGCGGCAATCGCCGCTGTCATATCGATTGCGGTCATTCTCTATATCGCGTTGCGCCGCGTCCTCGACATGTCGCTGGTGCTGGCGCCGCTGTTGCTGTCTTCGCTAATGACCGTTGTCGTCATTGTGCTCATAGGATTGATGCTGAATTATGCGAACATCATCGCGCTGCCGCTGCTGCTCGGTGTCGGCGTCTCTTTCAACATCTACTTTGTAATGAATTGGCGGGCCGGGCAGACCTCGATGCTGGGATCAGCCACAGCCCGAGCCATACTTTTCTCGGCATTGACGACGGGCACTGCTTTCGGCTCGCTTGCACTCTCTCGCCATCCCGGGACGGCCAGCATGGGGACGTTGTTGCTGATCAGCCTCGGCTGCACTCTGGTGGGGAGCCTCGTCTTCATACCGGCGCTCCTAGCGGCCGTCCCGAGACCCGGGCAAAAGCGGGTAATGTGCCACTCACTTCGGGAAAGCGACCCCCGGTAGCGGCGGCCGTCGGGTAAGGTTCACTCGACGGGCTTGGCGGATCGCCGGGAATTTAGCAGCGGCGAGGATTTCGCCGATCGGACCAATTTCCTGCGAGGTTCGGGCCGAATGCCGAAATGTGCCATGTATCTGGCGTAGCGCTCCCGCTCGAGCGCCGCGTCAAGACCGTACTCCTCGAGGCGAGACCCGTGCGCGCGATAGCCGCCGTTAGGCTTTGCTTCCACCAGCCGGCCTATTCGAGCTGCCGTATAGGGCGTTAGGGTCTCTCCAAAATGTTGGTAAAGTGCCGCCACCGTGCCGACCGGATCGCTCACCAAATCGAGGTAGTGGACATGGAAGATCGGCTCCTCGAAGTGCTGCTCCTGCGCCGCGGAGATCATCAGCTCGGTCGCGGCGAGCCAGCGCTCGCTGTCCTGACGGCCAATCTCGGCCTTATCGATGCTGCGGGTAAAGGGCCGTCTGAGCGTCTCGGTCAATCGGGCGACCGACAGCAGCACCGCCAGCGGATCCCGATGAACGAACACCAGCCGCGCATCGGGATATACCGAGCGGATCGCGGCAAGGGCGAAAACGTGGTCGGGACATTTGAGCACCCAGCGTCGATTGCCGCCGGCCTGGTGCTGAAGATGCTGCAGAAACCGTTTATGAAACCGATAAGCCTCGACATGGCCGGTATCGTCGAGCCATCGCCGATAGCTCGGGATTCGGTAGGTCGAGTCGAACCGCAGACTGGCGAACACGTGTGCGGTTATCTCTGAGCATTCCTGCGGTGAATTTGCATCGATCGGGTGCATGCGGCGAAAATCCGGCGCGAGCAGGCCAAATAGCCGCAGTTGGCGGGCTACCCTCAATCGCCGGAAATCCGGACCGAGCCCCTCCGATGGATAGGGATGGATCAGCTGCCAGACTCGCGGCACGAGATTGGCAGGATCCTCGGTCAAGAGACTGTGCAGAAAGGTCGTTCCAGAACGCGGCAACCCCGAGATAAGGATCGGCCGAGCAACTGGCTGATCCAAAATTTCGGGCGCTTTCCGCTCCTCCTCGCGGAGCCTCAGCAGGTTCGACAGGAACCGCGCGACGTCCCAGCGGGTCGCGATCCGACCGGAGAAGCTCAAATCTGCTTCCTCGAAACAGGCGCGCAGAAAATTTTGCAGCGGGCCGATGAAGGAGGTATCGCCAAACTCTGAGAAACCCGTGCGGCGCCGTGCGGATGCCATCAGCTCATCGGCGCTGAGCGGCGCGCGCGAAGGCGCAACCGTTTCCGCCAACGCGTTTGCGACCTGGAAGACGGATCTTTGCGGCATCGGCAGCCTTTCGGTCCGAGCAAGCCTGAACTGTCTCTGGAGGCCCGAGATGCCCAGGTCGCAGCTTAACCTACGGTCCTTTCGTCACAATTGCGATGCGACCGAACCTCGCGGGATCAGTCGCATTGCGACGAACGCCTGCAATTCTTCGCCGTGCTCACCCGCATCATCCCCAGGTGGACCGCAGAGGCGCACCGTCGGTGCTATGGAAGTACAATTTCGACGCGCCGGTTTTGCGGTTCGCGCACGCCCTGGGCGGTTGGGACCCGCGGGTCGTTCTCGCCACGGCCGCTGACCGCCATGTCGCTGCGCGCAACGCCGGATTTCGCCAACGCATTGGCGACATTGTTGGCGCGCCTCAAGGAGAGCCGTTGGTTGTAACCCGACGAACCGGACAGATCTGTGTACCCGTTGACCTGGATGCGGACCGAGCCACCCGCCTTGTACGCATTTGCCGCCTGCCGCACGATGTCCATACCGGCGGGCGTGATGTCGGCGCGGTCCCAATCGAAGAATATGAGGAAAACCTGTGCCGGTCCCGGCGGCGGCGCAGCGGGTGCGGCGACCGGGATCGGCGGCGGGGGTGGCGGAGGGACAAAACGGTAAATCAGGCTCGCGACGAAATTGTTGGTGTTATAGCCGGAGCGGTATCGCAGGTTCGTGTTGGCGATCCTAAGTGTCGGCTGCGTCGTTGCGAGATAACGGTAGTCGAGATCGAGCGTCAGTTCCGGGCTGATATTGTAGCGGATGCCCGCGATCCCCTGATAGCCGAACTCCCAAATGCTATCGTTGATGAACTGCCCGATCAGCGGCAGCTTTACCCCGTCGGAAATCTCCACGGCGCCGATCCCAAAGCCAAAATGCGGCGTAATCGGATAACCCAACGTGAAGTCATACAGCACATTCGTCATGACCGCATTGGTATGCCGATTGCCGCTGATCCCGCTTATGGGAAAACCAAAAAAAGAGAAGTTGTTGGGAACATTGTTGTGGCGATAACTATATTCCTCCTCGAAACGCCACGGCCCCCACTCATAACCAACGCGTACACCGGCATTAAACCCACGGTTAAATTTGAGGTTGGTCGAAAATAATCCGGGCACGGTGATGGGCTGGTCCGGCAACCCGGTCCAGCCCCCTTCAGCGCCGATATAGATTTGTGCCCGTGCCTGAGGGGCGAACAATGGTGCCATGGAGAACAGGCACAATCCTATAGTCAAGCAGAGCCGCGTTGACGTGGACATTCTTCTTCTCCTAGACGGAAGCTGACGCCCGCACCGGACAGAAGCTGTACCGACCCGCAGGTAGTCTCGATCGGGTGCCGGAAGTGTTGACCCGGTTGTGGCTAACCGTTACGGATCACGAACGCCCTTGCATCGACCCGAGAAGGTGTCCCCATATCTATTCCCCCGAAACCTTAGGATTCTATGGCATAACCTTAATTCTATTTAACAGCGATGCCGGCTAGGCGCAAGAACGCCTTCATCCTGCGCCGAAACCGCAGACTGATTGTCATGGACGGCCCCGCGGGCGCTGGTTATCGTGCCCAACAAACGATCTGCGCTGCGTGGCTGGTAGTCATCCAGCCATGAAGCGTTCGTTGGCTTTAATAGGGGAGATGCTGTGAAGCTTCGATATCTGCTTATATTCGGCAGCTTGTGTGCGGGTAGTGTCATCGGCAGCTGGCCTGCTCCAATCACCGTGCTGCACGCCGCCGCGCCGCAGAAAAAGCCGGCTATCAGTGAAGAAGCCAGTGCCGCGCTGTTACGCATGGGCCAGACTTTGCGCGCGGAGCAATTCTCGTTTCAGGTACGGACGATAAGGGTATACACGACGGCGAACGGTCAGCCGCTGCACATCTTTCATACGATGAAAGTGATTGCGCATCGGCCGAATCGATTACTCGTTGATGTGACCGGAGATGACGGTTCGAGCAAGCTAGTGTTTGACGGCAGAACGGTCACGGTTTATTCGGCCGAACAAAAAAGATATGCGAGCATTCCGATCCCGGAGGGAACGATCGAGGCGATGATGAAGGAGGCGATGGGCCGCCTTGGCGTCGACTTTCCGCTCGCCGATTTCCTGACTGAAGCTCCAAATAAAGCATTCCTCACCGGTGTGACTTCGGGAAGCGTGATCGATACTGTGACCATCGACGGATCCCCGTATCTCCATCTCTTCTTCTCCCAGCCGCCTGGCATCGAGCTTGAGTTGTGGCTGGAAAAGAACGAGCAGTCGCTGCCTCGGCGGCTGATCGTGACCTATCGCAATTTGCCCGGCCAGCCGAACTTTATTGCCGAGTTCTCGGATTGGAACTTCAACATTCACCCCTCCGATGCGGAGTTCACGTTTCAGCCACCGCCGGATGCGGCGCAGATACAGCTGAAGGCTGAGGCGCCGGCTGCGCCGCCTGCCAAAGGCAAGGGCCGCAAGCCATGAAGCCGCTGGCCGGCAGCTGCCTTGGTCTCGCGCTGTCGGCATGGGCGGCATCGGACGCATTCGGCTGGGGATCGATTCACGGTCCTTATGGCGGCGCTGCCTATCGCGGTCCGATGGGACGCACGGCGGTCGTCGGTCCCCGTGGTGGCGCAGCCTATAGCGGTCCATACGTGAGAGCCGCGCGCGGGCCTTATGGCGGGGCTGCCGTTCGGGGCCCTTACGGCGCCTATTATCATGGTCCGACCACGGTCTATCGCGGCGGCGCCTATTACGGTGGCACAACCGTCGTAACCCCGGGAGTTGGTGTCGCCGCCGGCGTAGCGGCCGGCGCCGCCGCCGGGGCCGCGGCTGCCTCTTCAGCCTATGCGGCTCCGACCTATAACTATTATCCGCCGCCCTATTACTATCCACCACCGACAAGCCAACCTGCCGGCCAACAACCACCTCAAGCCCAACAGCCAAGTCAGGCCGCACCGACCCAGGCCCAACAACCCAGTCAAGCGCAATTAGCTGCGATCCGGCAGGCCTGCCGGTCCGACTACATGGCCCATTGTTCCAATGTGCCGACCGGCGGCCCGGCAGCGCTGAATTGCCTGCAGCAGAACGCCCAGACCGCCTCGGCGCCATGCCAGCAGGCATTGAGTGTGATCGGCGGTGGCACCCGGTAATCCGACGTAACCCGAAGTTCGATCCGTCAGGATACGGTGTTGCGCAACTGATGCACCCGAGCGCGGTGCTGTTTCACGCCCTCGTATTGCCGCTCCACCATCGAACGCACATCGGCCGGCAAGTCTTTCTTCAGAGCGTCTTCATATGCGCTTTTCGGGACGTCCTCGCCGCGCTCGCATTCCGTCAGAACGGCGTCTTCGCTCATGCCGGTAATTGTGGATTTGAGGTTGATCCAGCTGCAATGCGAGAACCCGAGACCGAGCCGCGCCTCTCCGGATCCCCGCCGAGGCGGCGTACTTTGGCTTGCAGCTCGCTGACAGCCTGCGCGCAGCGGCTCGCAGCGTGCTCGAACATCTGTTTCAACTGTATGCTCTTCACGCCGTCTGCGCAGGTGCGAAAGCCTTCCTCGCCATCCCTGCTCGTTTCGATCAGGTCGTTCAGCGTCGCGATGACTTCATTCTTGTCCATAGCCGATTTTCCTCCGACAAAGCGCTTTGCCGGATAACATGGGCCTCAGGAGGTTAGATCCGGGCGGCGATAAGGAAGCAAAATGACTGATCTGCTCGAGACAAAGGAAGACGGGATCGCCTGGTTGACCCTCAATCGCCCGGACCGGCTGAACGCGTTCTCGCCGGCAATGCTGCTCGGCTTGGGCGAAGCATTGCAGCGCCTGGGCGGCGACGCCTCGGTCGGCGCAATCGTCGTTACCGGCGCCGGACGCGGGTTCTGCGCCGGCGGCGACGTGAAGACGATGGAGAGCCGCGCCAGCCAGAGCTTTGAGGAGAGGGTGGAGGGGTTGCGGCGAATGCATCAGCTGCCGTTGCTCTTGCGGACCATCCCCAAAATCGTCATCGCGATGGTGAACGGTCCGGCAGTCGGCGCCGGGCTGGGGCTCGCGATGGCCTGCGATCTGCGCATTGCGGGCCGTTCCGCGCGGTTCGGCACCGGCTTTGCCGGGGTAGGCTATTCCGGCGACTTCGGCGGCTCCTGGACTTTGACCCGCCTCGTCGGCACGGCAAAGGCGCGCGAACTTTACTTTCTCGGCGACATCATCGACAGCACGACCGCCGCCTCGCTTGGATTGGTCAATCGCGTGGTCGAGGACGAGGCGCTCCAGGACGAAACACGGGCGTTCGCTCGGCGCATCGCCGCAGGGCCGCGCGTCGCCTACGGCTATATGAAGCGCAACCTGTTCGCCGCCGAAACCGAGCCCCTTGCCGCTGTGCTCGAAATGGAGGCGGTGCATCAGGCGCGCACGGCAATGACCGAGGATCATCTGGAGGCGAGCAAGGCGTTTGTCGAAAAACGTCGTCCGGTCTTCAAAGGCAAGTGAGTATATGGGCAAACTCGACGGCAAGGTGGCGATCGTCACCGGCGCGGCGCGCGGGCTCGGCCGCGCCTATGCGAGACGGCTGGCCGGGCTGGGGGCAAAGGTCGCGGTCGCCGATCTCAATCTGAGGTCTTATGAAGAGTTCGAGGCGGAAGCCAAAGACATGACTGCCGAGAGCACGGTCGCCGAAATCGCCGCTGCGGGCGGCGCGGCTTTGGGCATCGAGCTCGATGTCTGCGATCACCAGGCGGTTGAGAGCATGGTTCAGCGAGTCGTCGCGGAATGGGGCCGCGTCGATGTGCTCGTTGCCAATGCCGGAGGAAGCCGCGGCCGCCCGGTCGACACCAAAGCGAGCATGCTGGAGCCGGCGCTCCTCAATCTCGTGACCGGCATGAATTTCTTCGGCACCGTTTACAGCTGCAATGCCGTTGCGCCATTCATGAAACAGCAGCGTTCGGGCAAGATCATTACGGTCAGCTCGGTGGCCGGCCTATCGCCCTCTCCCGACGGCGGCTACGCCCATTACGGGGCTGCGAAGGCTGCGATC
>Ga0126378_10005140_pt1 | contig 10128 bp, 9 predicted proteins | sample PanSoiMetPlot_23_FD_92587 | JGI IMG/M metagenome (GOLD analysis project Ga0126378, IMG submission 92587) | Tropical forest soil microbial communities from Panama - MetaG Plot_23 | ecosystem: Environmental > Terrestrial > Soil > Tropical forest > Bulk soil | place: Panama | collected 2016-02-17 | reverse complement strand
TGGCGATTATGAGCTCTTCGAGGCTCCTGCCGCCGGGGAACCGGAGCGCTCGTGAGCACAAGCCACCAATGGAACGGGCGGCAAGTTCCAGCATGGCCGCTCCAGTGCTGGTGATGCGCAGCTCCGCATGGACAGGGCCGGTTCGCAGGCCGAGTGCACGGGCGGCGCGCCCGGTGGTGCGAACGGCTTCGGCCAGTACCGGATCGGGCAGCCGGGACGGGGTGACGAGGAGGGTTTCCTCAAAGGTGGGGCCGTCGGTCATCGCGGGCTTGTCGAAGATGGCCAGCGGTGTCAGACCACCGTTAGTGAGCAGGCCGTCGATGCTTAGTTCCGGTCCGCGCAGGTAGCCCTCCACCAGCAGCGGCTCGCCGGCCCGCTGGCACGCGTCCGCCAGGACTCGCCGGATGCGCGCCGCCGCCCATACCGCCTGATCGGCGTCGTCGGCGAGCAGCACTCCCTGGCTGGCGCTGAGCGAGACTGCCTTGACCACGCACGGGAATCCGATGGCCGCGGCCGCCTGCCGGATGGCAGAGTCCAGCGCGGGCGCGGGCACGACCTCGAACCTGGGCTGGGCGATGCCAGCGGCAGCCCAGCGCTGGCGCTGCCGGGCCTTGTCCGCCGCGGCAAGGACCGCGTCGGCCGGGTTGTGCGGCAGTCCGAGAGCTGCGGCTGCTGCGGCTGCGAGCGGAAGCATGGGCGCGTCCGCAGCGACGACGGCATCCATCGGTCCGCTGCGCGAGGCGATCAGCTCGGCACCGCGTGCCGGGTCGCCGGGGCGGACAGGTATCACGGGCCGACCGCCCAGAAACAGAGCGCCATCAGTAGCCACCGTCAGGTCCACGCCCATCCGGCTGGCCGCCCGCACGAAGTCAGCCGTGCGGTAGCTGCTGGCCGGCGCCAACAACAGGACCCGGCGTCGCGCGGTCACCGCTTCGCCGGCGTGAAGAACGGGTCGGTGCCTGCCTCATGATCAGTGACGTCCGCCACCCCGGTAATGCCGGGCAGCCGGGCCCGCAGCAGCGGCTCGATGCCCTGCCGGACGGTGACCTCGGCCAGGGCACAGCCCTGGCAACCGCCTTCCAGGCGCAGGCGAATCCAGCCCCCGCCCGCGCTGTCCACGGCGACGTGCCCGCGGTGCGCCGCGACCGCCGGGTTCACCTCGCTATCCAGGACGCGCTGTGCCGCGACGCCGAGATCGCCGGCCTCGGGCGAGGACGACGGGCTCGATGGAGCCATTGCAAGCCTGACGGCGGTGACGCCGGGCACCGCGGCGCGGATCTGCGCTTCGATCCGTCCGAGGACCGGGAGCACCGCACCGGGGGAGCCAGGCACCTCTAGGGTGACGACGCCCTCTTCGTCGGCGGCAGCGACGCGGATGGAGGCGGCGCCGCGAGCGATCACCGAGGACCAGATACTGCGGCTAAGCGCGGCTGTCACTTGCGCGGCGAGATCGCTCACCGTGGCTGGCCCTCGTCCAGCGCCGCTTCCAGGTCGGCGATCAGGTCCGCCGGGGATTCGATGCCGACCGAGATGCGGAGCATATCGTCAGGCACCGGCGAGGACGGTCCCTCGTTGCTGCGCCGGTGCTCGATCAGGCTCTCCACCCCGCCCAGGGAGGTGGCACGCTTGAACACCCGGACCTCGCGCAGCACGGCCTGGGCGTGGCCGGCCCCGCCGGCCAGCCGGATGGACAGCATCCCGCCGAAACCCCCATCCATCTGCCGTGCAGCGATGGCATGCCCCGGATGGTCGGGCAGCCCCGGGTAGAGCACGCTGGTCACGGCCGGGTGCTGGTCGAAGTGGGTGGCGAGGGTCAGCGCGGTCTGCGAGGCTCGGTGCACGCGCAGGAACAGCGTGCGCATTCCGCGCTGCAACAGCCACGCTTCGAGCGGGCCTGGCATCGCGCCCGCGTTCCGGCGCCATGATCGGATCCGCTCCCAGTACGGGTCCCGGCGGGCGGCGAGCACCGCACCGGCCAGGACGTCGCCGTGCCCGTTGAGGTACTTGCTGGCTGAGTGCACCACCAGGTCGGCGCCGTGCTCGAACGGCCTGGTGTGGACCGGCGTCGCCACGGTGTTGTCCACGGCCACGCGTGCGCCTGCGGCGTGCGCCAGGTCGCATGCCGCTGCCAGGTCGGTGATATCCCACATCGGGTTAGCGGGCGTCTCGACCCACAACAGCCGGGTCTGGCCCGGCCGGATCGCGGCCGCCAGCGTGGGCAGGTCCGTCGTGTCGGTGAACTCCACGTCCAGGCCCCAGGTGAGCGCGAACTCGGCCAGCCACTTGCGGACGCCGAAGTACAGGACGCGGGAGACCAGCACGTGATCGCCGGGTAGCAGTGCCTGAAACACAGCCGTCGCGGCCGCCATCCCCGAGCCGAAGAGCACACACCCGCACCCGCCACCCTCCAGCGCCGCCAGCAGTCGCTCGGCGTGCTCCGACGTAGGGTTGTCAGCCCGGGTATAGACCCGGCCCTGGGGGTAGGAGCCGTCCGGCTGCTGCTCGTAGTTAGTGGCCAGGGTGATGACGGGCGCCAGGGCACCGGTGACCGGGTCCGCCTCGCCTAGCCCCTGTGCGGCCAGTGTCTCCGGTGACCTCGGCCCATCCTCCATGTGTTGTCCCTTCTTGGCTCAATCACATGACCACATGTGGGCCGGGTCTCTTTCCAGCTCAGCCTCGTATCAGAATGCTCCCCGAACCTGGTGGGATTCCTCAAGGAGATCTGGGTGGCCTCGAGCCGGTTCAGGTAGCAGCTCGACTGACTATCGTCCTGAGTCTCGTTGTGGTGGCACGGCTGCTTTGCTGCGCGACTTGCTGTCTCCGAGCGAGTCGCCGAGTGTCCACAGCGAGGCGCCCAGGAGCACTAGGTCCTTGAGCAGGAACTGGCCGGGCAGCACCGACAGGACCGGGAACCCGCCGGCTGCGGTCACGCCAGGAGTGGTGAACAGGAGGCTCAGCGTGCCGAGGAAGAGCACTACTGCCATCGCGCTTCCGACGGCTGACACCCGTGGCGAGACATAGCGCAGTGCGATCAGCACGGCCGCGATGATCTCAACGGTGCCGAGCGTCGCCGCCAGTGCTCGCACGCTCAGGAGGTTGTAGAACCAGCTCATGAGCGGGCTGTTGGCGATCAGCGGGTGGATGACCGCAGCTTCGTAGGCCGAGTACTTCAGCGCGCCGATCCAGGCGATCACGACGACCAGGCCGTAGCGGAGCAGGAGTCGGCCGGCCACGGCAACGGGATGCTCTTCGTTCCGGGCCGAGGCCCCGCTCGCAGGCCAACGCGGCTCGGGCTCAGGCTGGCGTGCCTCGGCAGGATGCTGACGTGGTTTGGCGATATGCGGATGAAGTAGGTGCAACATAGCAATTCCCCCGATCGGTCTCCAGGACCGATATGCTGCGCACCCGGCGTAGTTCGAAGCGGGCACTCGCTCAGCCATACGTTGCGACGCGGTTAACCATCCGTATGCCGGGGCGACGGTATCAATTATCCCTCCTAGTGCACCTGGCGGCATAGCGGCGAGCACCAAGTTAGCTTGATGATCACCAGCATCGCGATCAGCCCTGTTGCGCCGCCAGATTGCCGAGCAGTTCGCCCGATGACTGCGTGGCGACACTGGCGAACGCGCGGTCCGAGTGACACCATTGCTCGACGACTTGCAGGCCGACGTCGACTGTGGCGCGTAGCAGGGCAGGCGCGCCCATGCGTGCCCAGGGAAAGACCGGGCCGCGCCGGCCGTCGCGGTGTTCAAGCCACGCGCTCAACTGCTCGTCGACGTTACCGCGCTCGGTTTCGATCAGGATCCGGCCGCCCGGTGCTAGCATCTGGGCGCAGCGGCGCAGCAGACGGGCAGGCAGACCGCCGATACCGATATTGCCGTCCGCCAGCAGAACGGTAGCCCACCGACCCTGCCCAGGCAGCGGATCGAAAACCGAACGGTGCAGGGCCGAAGCCCCTGACTCGCGCACCCGGACAACCGCGGCCCGCGAGATATCCACCCCCAGCGCTGGAATGCCTCGCTCCATAAGCGCCACAGTCAACCGGCCGGGGCCGCAGCCCACGTCGAGGACCGGTCCACGGCAGTGCCGGAGCAGTTCCTCGTCCGCGGTATCTGGCGGCCCGCACCACGTCGATACCTGGAACGGCAGCGCACGGCCGTCAGCGGTCCGCAGGACGAGCGCCGCTGTCTGCTCGCGCAGCGCCTCTTCGTACAGGGCGATCGACCCTGCCCTCATGCCGTTTCCCGGTGGGCGCCTTCGGTAAGGGCCCCTTCCCCCGTGCTGGCCGGGCTCAGGAGCCCGGCTAGCTTCCGCGCTCGCGCGGCGAACCGGCTCTGCGGTGCCTCGCGCGCCACAGCCACGGCATCCGCTGCCGTGTCCACATCACGCAACTGCGGCAGGTAGGCGACGCGCAACCCGGCCGCTAGCAGCCGGGCACGCTGGACGGCGCCGGTGGATGGAGTCGACATGGGGACGCCGCGCAGCAGTGCTGGATCGGGCACGCGCAGGCCGAGGGCCCAGAACCCGCCATCGGTAGCGGGGCCGAACCAGGCGTCGGCAGCCTGCCAGTCCACGGTGAGTAGACCCGAGGTGACCTGCGGCGTGTCCATTCCGACCAGCAGCGCCGGGCCGTCTACAGCCGCGAAAGCGCTGGCCAGGCGTTCGTCGAGCGGCCCGCTGCACTGCCGCACGATCTCGAACCCGGAGGGCAGCCAGGAGCCCGGCTCGCCCTCGAGGACTAGGACCCGCCGCGCGGCCGGGACCATGAGGATGGTGTGCAGCGTGTCAGCGAGCGCCGCCTCCGCGAGCGCGGCAGCCTGCTCATGGGTGCACGGCGGCACTAGACGTGTCTTGACGCGGCCGGGCACTGGCTGCTTCGCGATGACGATCAGCGTGTTAGCCGATTGCGGCGGGAGCGCCGCCGTCACCGGGCGAGCACCTGGCTCATGTCCCGGATGGTGCGCACGCAGCCTCGCACGGTGCCGGTGACCTTGGACTTCCCGATGCGGGGCAGGTATGTCACCTCGACCTCAGAAACCCGCCACCCGGCCGCCGCGGCGTTCATGACCATCTCCAGCGGGTAGCCGAACCGGCGGTCAGCCAGGTTCAGGCTGACTAGTGCCTCACGGCCGGCCGCCCGCATCGGCCCCAGGTCACGGATGCCGAGTCCCGTGCGACGGCGGACTCGTCGCGCGAGCTCCCGGTTGGCCAGCCGCGCCGGCAGCGGCCAAGCTTCCCTGTGCTCCGCGCGCCGGCGTCCGAGGACAAGGTCGGCCTGGCCGGCCAGGAGCGGCTCGGTCACGAGGGGAAACTGCCGGGGGTCGAGGCTACCGTCACAGTCGCAGAAGCACACCAGGTCACTGGTCGCCGCAAGGAGGCCGGCGTGCGCGGCCGCCCCGAAGCCCTGAGTCGGCTCGGCCACGACCGTCGCGCCGAGCGACCTCGCGACGGTCGCCGAACCGTCGGTGGAATTGTTGTCCACGACGATCGGGTGGAAGCCGGCGGGCATTCGCGCGAGGATCCAGGGCAATGCCGGTGCCTCGTTCAGGCACGGCATGATCACGTCAACCATCACGGCTGTGACATTATTACCAGCGCGGGCCTGGCATTTACTATAGAACCTTACAAAACGGAGAACTCAATCTCTGTGCGGTCTGCGCTATTTCGCTTTATAGCTCGACAGGCATTTTGTGAATATATGACAATCTGAAGAAATATCTCATGATGCCGGGCTGAGCCCACGGCCCGGGTGACCGCGGGGCTGCCTAGAATCGGCTCGTGAACGCACGCATTCTCGTTGTGGAAGATGACCTGACCGTGGCTGAGGTCGTCGCGGACTACCTGAGCCACGCGGGCCTGGAGTCGCGGCATGCGGCGAACGGGCCGGCCGCGCTGGAGATCGCCGCGAGATGGCAGCCCGATCTGGCCGTGCTCGACCTGATGCTGCCGGGTGTCAGCGGCCTGGAAGTGTGCCGGCGCCTGCGCGAGGGACGGGACACCTCGGTGCCGCTGCCGGTGATCATGCTGACCGCGCTGAGTGAGGAGAGCGACCGCGTGCTCGGGCTCGAGAGCGGGGCCGACGATTACGTGACCAAGCCGTTCAGCCCGCGGGAGCTCATCCTGCGGGTACAGGCCGTCCTCCGCCGTGCGCGCGCAGCCGAGACCGCGGCGGCCGCGCCGCAGCCAGTGCGCTCGGGGCGGCTGGAGGTCGATGTCGCGGGGCGGCGCGCCCGCCGCGATGGCCAGGAGCTGGACCTGACCGTGCGCGAGTTCGACCTGCTCGCTTTCTTCGTGTCCCACCCCGGCCGGGCATTCACCCGCGCGGAGCTGCTCGAGCAGGTATGGGGATGGTCTTTCGGCGACCTGTCGACCATCACCGTGTATGTCCGCCGACTGCGTGACAAAGTCGAGCAGGAGCCTGCTTCGCCAGTCCAGCTTCAGACGGTCTGGGGCGTCGGCTACCGCTGGGATGCGCACCCGTCATGAACAGCCAGATCCAGATTGTCCTGATCGCGGCGGGCTGCACGAGTGCCGTGGGGATGGCGGGCATCGGTCTCATCAGGCTGCTGCGTCGCGCCTCGCTCCGCATGTCCGTCCAGGCGAGCGGCATTGTGCCTGTACTCGCGATCGTGGCCGGCACGCTCGGTACCGCCGAGGCGATGTTCCTGTCCCGGCACGATCTCGGCGTCGTCGTGATCGTGTGCGCCGTCGCAGGCGTCGCGGCGTCTGCCTTCAGCTGGCTGCTCGGGCGGCAGATCGAGTCCAGCAGCACCGCGCTGCGGCAGGCAGCCCGCTCGTTCGGCGACGAGGCGGGCGCTTTCCGGCCCCCGGCGCTGCCGCTGGCGGCGGAGTTCGCGGCGCTTTCTCAGGAGCTGGCGGACACCAGCGCCAAGCTAGCGAAATCACGAACGCGGGAGCGCGCGCTCGAGCAGTCCCGGCGGCAGCTGGTGGCCTGGATGTCACATGACCTGCGCACTCCGCTGGCCGGACTGCGCGCGATGGCCGAGGCCCTGGACGACGGCATGGCCGCCGATCCCCCGCGTTACCACAAGCAGATGCGGGCAGAGGCTGAGCGGCTGGCGATCATGGTTGATGACCTCTTCGAGCTCTCCCGCATCCATTCGGGCACCTTGCAGCTGTCCCATGACGAGATCGCGGTTGACGACCTGGTCAGCGACGTGCTGGCCAGCGCGGAAGCGCTGGCGCAGGAGCGCGGCGTGCAGTTGTCCGGCAAGGCGGCTGGGCAACTCGCTGTCCGCGCCGACGCGCGCGAGCTGTCGCGCGCGCTCACCAACCTGCTGAGCAACGCTATCCGGTACACGCCGCAGGGAGGCAGCGTGTACGTCGAGGCGAAGCCGGAGCGCGAGGACGCTCTGCTGACGGTCGCTGACGGCTGCGGGGGCATCCCGGAAGCCGATCTGCCATACGTATTCGACCTAGCCTGGCGCGGGACCGACGCGCGCAGCCCCGCACCCGACAGCGGCGCGGGCCTCGGCCTCGCGATCGTGCGCGGGGTCGTGGAAGCCCACCGCGGCAGTGTGCGCGTCGCGAACACGGGGACTGGCTGCCGCTTCGAAATGCGGCTGCCCGCCTGCCTGTGAGCTGCCCGGAATGCCGGTGAGCCCCCGGCTGCGAGGTGGCCGCCCGCCTTAGGTCGGCGTCGGCGCCCGGCCGGCGGGCACTGCGGCAAACTCTGCGACCCCCTCGGCGAACGGCACAAGCGCCCGCCATCCCAGTTCCCGCCAGATGCGCTCGCTGGACGCGGTGACATGCCGGACGTCGCCCAGCCGGTACTGGCCGGTCACAACGGGGCTCGGCCCGCCATAGGCAGCGGCCAGGGCCGACGCTAGCTGGCCCACGGTTTGCGGGGTTCCGCTGCCGACGTTGTAGGCGCGCAGGGCGCCCTGCCCGCTCGGAACTCCCAGGCCGCCAACGGCCTCGATCGCGGCGATGGTGGCGCCCGCTACGTCCCGGACATGCACGAAGTCCCGGCGCTGTGCCCCGTCCTCGAGGACCCGTGGCGCGCGCCCGGCCTCCAGGGCAGACCGGAAGAACGATGCCACCCCGGCGTACGGGGTGTCGCGTGGCATGCCAGGTCCGTACACGTTGTGGTAGCGCAGCGCCACCGCGTGCCCCTGTGTGGACCTGGCCCACGACCCGGCGAGGTGCTCCTGCGCGACCTTGGTGTCGGCATAGACGTTGCGCGGCCCGAGCGGCGCTTCCTCGGGGACCGGTTCCGGTGAAAGCGGCCCGCCGCAGCGCCCGCAGCGCGGCTCGAACCTGCCCGCGTCGAGGTCGGCGGCCTGCCGCGGCGGCGGCGTGGCCGCCGGCCCGTCCAAGGCACACGAGTAGGCGCCTTCACCGTAGACGACCATGGAAGAGGCCAGCACGAGTCGGCTGGCGCCCGATCGGGCCATGGCGGCCAGCAGGACCGCGGTGCCCAGGTCGTTGCAGCCGGTGTATAGCGGCGCGTCGCTGAAGTCGACGCCGAGCCCGACCATCGCCGCCAGGTGGCAGACCACGTTCACGCCACGCAGCGCGCCGTCGATCACCTGTGCGTCGCGGACGTCGCCGCGCACGAACTCGAAGCCGGGGTCTCGGGAAAAGGGCGGGATGCCGCCGGGGTGAGCGCACGGCAGCAGCGCGTCGAGCACCCGCACCTCATGGCGTGCGCTTGTGAGCGCCTCGACGACATGGGACCCGATGAAGCCGGCACCGCCAGTGACTAGGACTCGCACGCTCAGAGGCTACTCACGGTCACGCCAAGGTACCGGCCGGAACTGAGCGTTATCACCAGTTTGTAAGGAGGGAATCCCTTGCCGCGCCATGGGGCGGGTGAATGCAATATCCCACATGACCTTTAGCAGGGCTCCGGAGGTCTGGTCGCGTCCAAGGGATGCGGGCCAGCTGGCCACGGCCCGGCCGCCCTGGACCGTGCGTGCCCGGCGCGCCGTGGCCGTGGCCGCGGCGCTCGCTGGCCTCGTTGCGGTCTGCGCGTACCTGGTGATCGCACTGAGCCGGCTGACCTACCCGTTCACCGTCGAGTGGCTAGAGAGCAATTCGCTGGTCGAGGTCCACCGTGCGCTGGCCGGCCAGCCGCTATACGCGGCGCCGACCGCCGGGTACGTGCCCGACGGCTATCCGCCGCTTTATTTCACCGTGGCGGCCGCGGCGGCCAGCGTGCTCGGCGTCTCCTACCTGCCATTGAGGCTGGTCTCCCTGGTGTCCTCGCTCGCTTCTTTCGTTCTGCTGGGCCGCCTCGTCCAGCGCGAAACCCGGAGCCTCGCGGCCGGGATCGCCGCCGCCGGCCTGTTTGCCGCTACATACTTCGCCACGGACACGTGGTTCGACGTCGGCCGAGTCGACTCACTGTTCCTCGCGCTGAGTATCGGGGCTCTCTATGCCGCACGATGGATGCGCGGCACGCGCGGCGCCATCGCCGCCGGGGTGCTGCTTGCAGCCGCGGTCCTCACCAAGCAGACCGGGCTTGCCGAGGGAGTCGCAGTCATCGCGGCGCTCCTGGCCGGCCCGCGCCGCAGGCTCGCCTGGGTCGCCGCGCTGGCTGAGGTCACGGTTCTCGGCATCAGCACCCTCCTGCTAGCGCTCACCAGTGGTGGCTGGTACGTGTTCTACGCCTTCCGGCTGATGAGCGAGCACCCCATGAACTACAGCAACTTCGGCTCGTTCTGCATAGCCCTGCTGACCACGCTTGGCCTGGCCGCGTGTGCTGCACTGATCGGTGCGCGGCTGGTGCCTCCCGTGCTGCTTGCAGGCTGCGCCGCGCTTGCGGTCGAGGGCTGTGCCGCTCTGGTGCACAGTGGTGGCGGCAGCAACGACATGCTGCCCGCTTACCTCGCCGTGGCGCTGCTCGCCGGACTTGCGCTTGCCGGCAAGTCGCGTGGGTGGGTCAATGTGGCGTCCGGGGTGCTTCTCCTCGCCCAGACTGCACTGCTGCTCAGTGGCTTCCATCCGGCCGAGGCGATTCCCACGAGCGCTGACCGCGCCGTCGGCGAGCGGCTGACCGCGCGCCTGCGGGCCTTCGGCGGGAACGTCGCGGTCCCCGCGGACCCCGGCCTGAGCTTGCTGGCGCGAATGTCGCCGGCCGCGCACCAGGACGCGGCGTACGAC